>Ga0157375_10000155_pt1 | contig 66660 bp, 62 predicted proteins | sample M35metaG_FD_115311 | JGI IMG/M metagenome (GOLD analysis project Ga0157375, IMG submission 115311) | Miscanthus rhizosphere microbial communities from Kellogg Biological Station, Michigan, USA - M3-5 metaG | ecosystem: Host-associated > Plants > Roots > Rhizosphere > Soil | place: USA: Michigan...
TCGAACGCAAAACTTTTTCCCCGAATTTCATCTTCGTTGCGGCAAAGTTATTCACCGCCGGCTGCGGGGAGGCTTGGGAGGATCTCCTCGCCGTCGGATGAATAACTTTGGAGACCGTATCAGACAACAGAGAGGGAAAAGGCACGGGTCTCAGCTCCTGGTGAATAACTCGTTCAAGATCCTGGTGAATAACTCCAAACCCGAGGCTCGAAACTGAAGAAGAAATTTGAGCCTCCTCACGTCGGCTGCTACGGCGTGCGAGGCGGCTTCATAGAAGTATCTGAGGGCGTCGGCTGCTACGGTGCGATTGGTTAAGCAGAGCCGGTGAGTTCTTTGAGATCGGCGCGGACGGTTTCGTAGGTAGTTGAATAGGCGAGCACGGCAGGATCTGGCTCGATGTTCCAGGTCTGACATGCGGCACGGTAAAGTTCCGGCCACCAATTGCGATGCTGGGTCAGCCCTTGCTGCCGCCAGCTTTCCCAGTTCATGAGCACACGCGACCAGCATTCGTCCCCATAACGAACAGCTTCCTGAGCATTATCAAATTCTTTTAGATACCAATCCCGCCCGATTCGCGCGTGGAGCACTTCGTCTGCCCAATCGAAATCCTGGAATAAAGCGGACAATGGATTCTTTGAAGCGCGTCCGACCTCCCATTCAAAGCGCTTGCCCGTCTTCGGCATCAGCCCTTGCTCGATAAAATAAAGGACGGCATGGCGTTCGATTGGTTTAAGCTGTGTGTTGAGGGCGAGCGACCAGGTATAATTGATCATCACGTTTTTCGACCAATCGATTCCGAGGCTGGCGAAGCCTACTTCTCCCATCATCGCATGACGCGCTTCATCCCAAAGCTGACGAGTCATGTCTCTATAGTACGGCCAGGGTTTGCCCGTTGTCTCAGTAATGATGCTGGACATCATCTCCGGCACGTCGATCTCCCGGAGCCGCTTGTAGAACATCATGAGCGTCTTGGGTTCCGGGGGAAACTGTTGATCGTAAAGAAATACCTCCGCGTTCACACCCATGTTGTAAGGATCTTGAAAGCGCTCATCGCGTTTGGGGTGCCGATTGTATTCGTAAGGCCTGGCGGAATAGTGCCTCTCGATCGGTTGGCCGCCTGGCTTTAGAGTGCCATCCAGGCCGCCAGCTACTGCCAAACAAGCGTCCAACAACCGGTTCCAATCTTCAGTCTGTAGGGGTTTCGAAACCTCAGTTGACCTCTGCCCATTCTCCACCATTGGTTGTGGAGTAAGCGCAGCCAGGGCGCGGGCTCCAAAAGTCAGGATATCTTCAAGTTCGAGTAAAGCGAACCGGCACAACCGAACAGTGGGATTGTCCGCAAGGCGATTGGTATCCTGCAGATGCGTTTGAAGAGCTCGCTTGAGCGCGGGAACCGCTTTTTCATATAAACCGAAAACCAGTTCTTCCGTAGAGGGAGCAGCGAGAATCTCGTCAAAAAATATTTCCAGCGCACGATCCGGAACGGCGTCCAGGCCAAGAGGCGGTTCGCGCATTTCACCCACTCGCGCTCTGAGAGCGGCAGTATGTTCGGCGCACAAATGCGCGTGCAGGCTGAAGGCCATCTTTAGTTCGTAAACGGGTTCGGCGGTGATGCGAGCGGTGAAAATATGATGCAGCCGTTTGAAGGCGTAATGGTAGCGTTTCAGCCGGCGCACGCATTCCTCGACCGAAAGACCGGGTTTCATGGCCTCCTCCATCGTGCAAACTCCCGCCAACGCGGGCAGATTTTTATAAGACTTGTAAGTGTTCATAAGCAATCGCGAGATGGAACCTAATGCAGCGAGATTAGCACCCGGATTGAACCAAGTCGAGCGGGGCAACCTGCTGGTGGATGTCCTGTATTGCGCCTCGCAGAGTCCGGCCGAACCTTCATCCCAGACGTGCATTCAGTCGTTCCTTCGGAACTTGTGGGACAGTCAATTGCGATCCCAACGTTGAAACGTTGGGCTATTATCGGATTGTCCCCTTCGGGACAGGCCACGGTCGGTCTTTTGTTGCCACTCTACTTTCCCCTTCGAGAAATGCCGCGGCCGGTGTTTTATTGCCCTTTTTCCACTCTACTTTCCTATGTCCATGGTGCCGCCCTATTCAGATCTATTTAGTCATCGCTGGTCGAGGTCGGGGTTTGTAAAAGGTTAGAATATCGGTCTGATGCCTATGTCCTGGTTTGCCGGCAATCAAAGGGGCAAATGTGGGGCTGTTCAAACGGTCGGAAACTTTGCCGGTTGTGATTTCATCGGTAAGGTCCGCAACACTTTGTAATACGCGGGTAGGCTGATAAACATAGTCTCCGATCGATTCTAGTTGGGTCGAACCGCTCAGGACGAGGAACGATTGCATTCCTGCCTCAAATGCGCCGCGAATATCCGTTTCCATTGTGTCACCCACCATCACTACCTTTTCCACGTCCATGAGAGCCAGTTCTGCCAGTTTGCGCCGGGCGCGCTGAAACATGTAACCGTTGGGTTTGCCCAAATAATAAGCGCGCCGGCCGGTGCTTGCTTCTAAAAATGCGGCCGTTGCGCCAGCGCCAGGCCTGGTTTTCTCGCTCGAGACCGGGCACCAGTTATCAGGATTGGTGGCCAACAGTTGCGCGCCGCGCTCGATGCACTCATGGGCTCGGTATAATTTTTCGAGGGTCGTCGCGCCTTCACCCACCACCACGTACCGCGGGGAGATTCCATCATTGGCAATCTTTCGTTCATGGAGCGCGCTGAGAATGCCGCCTTCACCCAAAACGAAGACCGTGCAATTAGGATCTGTTTCAGAGAGAAAGTCCGCGGTATTAAGCGCGGAAGTATAGAAGTGCCGAGCAGATAGTCCATGAATCCCAAGGTGCTTTAATCTTACTGTGAGATCCTCGGGAGTCGGCGCCGAATTGTTGGTAACGAAAAGAAAAGGTGTTCCGGTCGTGGTCAAGGCCTGCACAAAGTCTGCCGCGCCGGGAATCAAATTATTTTCCCGATAAATGACACCATCCATATCAATCAAGTAGCCCGTCTTTATCATAATGCATTTCTTATCACCCGATTTTCTGGTATCATCCGGAGCGAACCTGCCGTGTTGTAGAACGAAGTAGCAGGACTTCTGCCACAGTTATATGTGGTTGCGCTGGAATGTTCTGCGTTTCTATCCACCTTGAAATTTCAGCGCCGGAATGGCCAGAGTGGGAAAAAGAAGCCACTAATGATCAAATTTTAAGATGTGCTGATCGCCAAATCGGTCTTCGCTTCTCTTCCCACATCAGAAACAACCAAAGTCTTGGACTGTTTGGAAGGTTTGGCGCATAATTGGTCAATGCAGCGCTTTAACTGGAGGATGAGTCATTCAGTTTCCGGCGAAAGCGTCACGCGGTAACAAACGGATGCCTTTTTCCTTTGTAAACCCCTTGTTATTGCTGGGCGCGCTGGCGGTCGCCGTGCCGGTCTGGTTGCACTTGCGGCGCAAAACTGAGACGAACATTGTTTACTTTTCCGCCCTCCGCTTCCTGGATGATCAGCCCGAGCCTCGCCAGAGCCCTTTGCGTTTGCGCGATTTGTTTTTGTTGGTGCTGCGCCTCCTGGCATTGCTGCTGATTATTTCCGCGTTGGCCTGGCCTTATCTGCGGCGCGGCCAGAGTGTGCCCATCAAAGAAAGCAGGGTTTACATCCTGGACAACACGCTGAGCCACCAGGCAGCAGAAGGATTTAACCGGGACCGTGCGCGAATTGCGAACGAACTCGGGAATATCGGGAGCGACATACAGGCGGCAGTGGTCGAATTAACGGCTGCGCCGCGAGTACTTGTTTCGTTCGGAGACGAGCATCAGGCGGCGAGCCGAAAGGTTCAGGAACTGCAACCCTCCTTCCAACGCGGTTCCTATTTGGGCGCCTTTCGACAGGCCGGTGCGCTCCTGGCGAATTCGTTGGGTCAGCAAAAGCGGATCGTGTTTCTCGGGGACAATCAGCAGAACCAATGGAATGAAAATATCAACACACCGCCGTTCTTGCGGAATATCCAAATTGATTTGCCAAAAGCTGGCTCGCCGATGCTGCCAAACCTCGCGGTCTCCGAACCTCGGGTGCAACGAATATTTTTGGGAGAAAAGTCCCTGGCGAATTTTACGGCAAAGCTGAGCCACGTGGGAGAAGCCCAAACCGCTAATGTGATCCTTCGGGCCAATGGCCAGGTGATCTTCAATCGCTCAGTCCAACTCCAGCAACAGCCGCCAACGATTTTGCTGCAAGCCCAATGGGAAGCCGAACATTCCTTATGGTTGCAAGGAGAAATTGAAGTGGAAGGCACTCCCGACGCGCTGGGGGGAGACAACCGTGTTTTCTTTTCGCTGCCTCCGGTTCAGGAAGGCAAGGTCGCACTACTGGCGCAATCGCAATATCTGCGGCTGGCGCTTTCCCCGGAGATCATGCGCGGACAGTGGGCGACGCGAGTCCTGGACCCAGCATCGCTGGCAGGAGAGTTGGCATCCACAGAGGATTCGGATGTGATTTGTGTCGAGAGCAATTACCTGCAATCGGGTGACGCGCGGAAATTGTTATGGCGTTATCTGACGAATAACCGCGGGGTGATTGTGCTGGTCAATCGGGTCACGCCTTCCATCAAGAATCACCTGCGGGAGTTGGGCTTCGAGGCGGAAGATACGGTAGAGGCAGGCAAGAATAGTCCTGTGAGATTTCAGTTCGTGTCGTTCAATCATCCCATTTTCCATCCATTCCTTTCGGCAGATTATGGCAATCTCATGCAGATCAATGTGATGAAGTATGCGCCCATCAAAGCGAATCAAGCGATGCCGCTGGTTTTTTCGGAACAAGGAGCGCCGCTTTTCTTTCAAAGCACAAAATTTCCAGGCAAGTTTTTTGTGGCGGCTTTTGGGCTGGACCGCGAGCATACTTCCTGGCCCGTGCACCAAAGTTTCATTCCATTTCTTGACCTGATGCTGCAGGCAGCCCGGGCGGACGATCCCACTCCGACCGCATTCGAACCTGGCGAAGTGAGCCTGATCCAGTTGGCGCCAAATGTCGCCACAAAAGAGGTGGTGCTGGGAAACGACCGTCTGCAGATAGTCCATGCGCGGCTTGATCACGGCAAAGCGCAAGTGCGAATGCCAGATAAACCCGGCCTGTATAATCTGACTTACGATGAATCACCCAAAGTGGAAAAAATATTCTGCGTAAATCCTTCGCCGAAAGAGTCGGAGTTGGTATACGCAGAAACACCTGAGGCCGTAAATGTATGGAGAGTGAATGCTCCTTCCGGAACCAAAGCCTCGGCGGTTCCCCAGGCCAAAGTGAGCCTCAGAGCTATCTTGCAACAGCGCCTCTGGTGGTGGATGGTGCTGGCAGGGCTGTTTGCTCTGCTGTTTGAGATGGCGGTCGCTGAAGGCAGAAGGCACCACACATGAATTTTCGATTTACGGTTGTTGAGAGAAGCTTGAATCGCGCCGAGTTTCGTTGGAAATGGCTGAGGTTCTGGCGCTACAGTTTCATTCTGGGCGCGATAGGTTGCTTGCTTTTACTCGGACTGGCAGTGGCTGTGCGTTTGGGTTGGCTCACAAACAAAGCATTAGCTTTAACTCTGCTCGGGTCGGGTGTCGTTGTCGGTTTGATAGCCTGGCTGGTGGTTTTACTCAGTGTCGCCGCGGCTAAGACAAATCGTAATTGGCTGGCGAATGCGCTGGAGCGGGTGGATAGCCGTTTGCTGGATCGTCTCAACACTCTGCTTTTTCTCGAGACACGGCGTGGAGAGGCGCACACGGAATCCTTCGCGCTCCGCATCGCCAAACAAACACAAGGTTTGCTGGCTGAAAAGCCATCGCCGCGGCCGTTTAGCGGATCGAGCACGGGACTTCATTTTTGTGGTTTTGTCGTTTTACTCACGATCACCGTGCTGCTTTTCCAAAAGGATTCTCCCTGGGAACGCTTGCTGGCGGCGGAAAAAGACAAAGCCGACCACAAAACAGGTCCGGAAAAGCCCATTGACCTGGCCTTGCCCGCCACGAACAACGTCGAGCAGAACCGAACCTGGGGGGAAGTGCGCATCACCGAACCTGGCGGTGATCTGAAAGTGACAAAATTGGATGTTGTTCCATTGCAAATCGAGGCATCCGCAAACCAGGCGTTAAAGCAAGTTGCCTGGCACTCGGCCATCAATGGAGCTGATGAAGCTGAACACCTCCTGCCTCCGCCAGGCGAGCCTCGCTACGCGGTTTATGAGCCGGCAGTTTACCTGGATGAATTCCGGCTGGCGGATTGGGATGTCCTCACCTACTACGCCAAGGCCAGGACCGAAACTGAAAACTCATACGGGTCCGAGCTTTACTTTATGGAAGTCCGCCCATTTCGGGAGGACATCCTCAAGTTGCCTGGTGGAGAGAATGGCCAGGCATACCGATGCTTGAATGAAATGTCAGCTCTTATCAGCAGCCAGCAACACGTGATGCGCCAGACCCATCAACATCTTCAGAAACCGCCTGAACAGGAAAACTTGTTGCAGCAGGATCGGAAAAAATTGTCCGAAGCGGAAGGAGACCTCGCGGACAGCTCGCAACATTTATATGCAAAAATGGCGGCTTCAATGGAGAATAAACCAATCGGCGAAGCGCTCGATAATCTGGCCAAAGCCCAGGAATCTCTGGAAAAGGCCAGCAATCAACTTCGGTCGAGCGAGATGAATGACGCGCAAAGCCGTGAAAGAAGCGCGCTGACGGAGTTGGTCGCAGCCCGCAAAATGTTCCAAAAAGCCGTCACTGACAATCCGTCCGCCTTTGACGAACCCAAGCCGGATGAGGAAAAGGCTCCGGCCACCAACAGCTCCCAAAAGCTGAATCAAATGACCGAATTTCGCAATGAAGCCAAAGCGGCGCAGGACTTCGTTCAAAAAACCATGGACCAACAGAAGGCTTTGGAAAAACAGGCTTCTTCCGGCCGGCGTAACGATCTTCCGAAACTGGGTGAACAGGAGAAGCAACTCGAGGAAGCGTTGAAAGAGTTTCAACAGGAGCACTCCAGGATGTTCCAGGGAACGGAAAAAGATTCTCAAACAGCACATGAGGCGATGAAGCAGGCCGCCGAATCGCTGCAGAAGCGCAACAACAATACCCGGCAGGCTGTACAGGAGGCCAGCCAAAGCCTCGAGAAGCTCAGCCAGTCCATGAAGTCACGCACCACCGACCAACAATTAGCCAACGCTTATAAACTCAAGCAGATGCTCGACCAGCAAATTCAAACCTTTGGCAAATGTTCGAATCCGGGCTCCGGTGTTTCGGATTCCGATCTCCAGAAGACTGCGGGTGAAGCGAAGGATACCATCAATCAACTCAAAAAAGTTGCTGAGCAGGAACCGACGCGAGATGCCTTCGATCAACCGCTGCGAGACGCGCTTAGCGGTCAGAAGAAGGTAGACCTTGATGCTTCATTGAGCCGCTTGCAGCAGGCGCAGACTGACGCAGAGAAACAGCAGCGCGCAGGCGAGGCGAAGAATGGTTTAAGCAAGGTCAGCCAGGCATTCACCGAAAGCCAGCCGAAAGCTATGCAGTCAGCCCAACAGACGGACTCCTTGAAGCCGTCCGGGCAGGACGGTGTCAGCCAAGGATTGTCCAAGCTTGAAAGCTTGCTCCGACAACTGCAGCGAGAGCACCCCATCTCTCGCGAAGAGCAGGCGAAACAAGGAAAAGAAGCTCTTTTCAATCTTCAATCCGGGATGCGCAGCAAGTACGGCGACAACGAACGTGGCAATCAAATTCTCTTGAGTCTTGAGCAAATGCTCAAAGCTGAAACCCCACTGGAGGTTGAGAATTTGAAGAAACTGATGGATGAGCTGCAGCATTTCTCCGTGGAAACTTCTGATCGGCTGGCAAAAAACAACGATAGACCTGACATCACGAACATTGATCCTAGCAGGCTGCCTCCGGCTTATCGTGGCCGCATTCAGAAATATTTTCAAAAGCTCTCAGAAAAATAGCGCCGTCATTTATTCTGCTTGTGACCGCCGCGATCACTTTTGAATTTCCTTCCGGATGGCTCTTCGTTCTGCCTTTGGCGGGCATTCTGGGTTTTGTTGCATGGCGTCAAAGGAGTCGCGGTTTGGCAGGCTCGCGGGTGTTTTTGTTGGCCTCCTTGCGCGCCCTGCCCTTCATGCTACTGGTGTTCCTTGCCTGTCGTCCGGTCTGGATCGTCCGCGAGCCGCTATTATCCGCCGCTCGGTCCGTCGCCGTGCTGATGGACCGCAGTGAGAGCATGTCTCTCCAAGACCAGGAGTTAAGTCGTTACGATCAAGCGGTGGCCTTTCTGCGCGAGCGTCTGTTACCCGCGCTCAAATCGGTGAACCTTCCAGTCCAGGGGCTGCTTTTCGATCAGACAGCCGAACTGGCAGATGGCAGCAAAATCAGCACCACGATTCCCAAAGGCAAAAGAACAAACTTAGGGGCCGCCATCGCCCAAGCGGTCGAGGGCGCGCCTCAACCTCCACTGGCAGTCATTGCGTTGACCGATGGGAATGCCAATGAGAGCGCAGATAATAACCGGGCACTGACCGCGCTTGCTGAAGCGCAGACCCCGTTCATCGGTGTAGGATTTGGCAGCGACCTCGGCGTGCGAACACTCTCTTTGCGCGAGGTCCAGGCTCCGGCAATCGTTTCACCCAAAACCGCTTTTAGCATCGCCGCACAGCTTGAAATGATGAATACGGACGAAATGCCGGCTTTCGATCTGCTGCTTTTCCGGGATGGGCAACTGCATCAAAAGAAAAGCGTTTCACCGGGAAAAGGTTCGCGGGCATGGCTCGAAAACTTCGTAGTGAGCGAAGAAAAGGCGGGAGCGCATGATTACAAGGTGCAATTACTTCCCCCGGAACTTGCGCATTTAAAATGCGTCAACGCGCTGGCCACAACCACCGTCAGAATATCGGACGAGAAGGAGCTCAGGGTGCTCTATGTTCAGGGCGCATTAACGTGGGATTACAAATTCATCAGCCTGGCGCTTCGGAACGATACCACCATTAAGCTGACAGGTCTGACCCGCACATCCAAACAATCTGTCTTTCGCCAGAATGTCGAAACCGCAGGTGAACTGCTCAATGGATTTCCCAATTCTCTAGAGGAATTGGCGCCGTTTCGCGTGATGGTTCTGTCTAATTTAAGGCCCGCAGATCTGACACCGGCACAACAGTCTGTGCTGGCTCGCTTTTGCGGTGAAATGGGCGGGGGCGTATTAATGATCGGAGGCCAGGGCACATTCGACACCTCCTGGCAAAGCAGCCGGCTTGAGCAATTGTTGCCCGTGACATTTTCAGGCAACGTGGGGGTTCAAGGCCTTGATCGGCCATTTCGAATCGAGCTGACCGAGGACGCTTTACAACATCAGGTATTTCAGGTGACCGATAATCAGCGGACGCGAGAAGCATGGGCGCAGTTACCCACCTTCACTCAATATGGACGGGTTGATGCCGCAAAACCGGGAGCGGTCATTTGGGCAGTTCATCAGACGGATGACGGTCCCCATGGACGGCGGATCCTGATGGCCTCGCAACGTTATGGCGCCGGTTTATCAGCCGTTTTATGCATCCAGAATTTCTGGCGCTGGCGGCTGGCCAGGGATTCTGAGCCTGGCCAATTCGATCGATTTTGGCGCCAGTTATTTCGTTTCCTGAGCGAAGTTGGCCGTCACGAAGTTTCGATCCATGTGGCGGACCAGGAATTGCGCCCGGAAATGGATGTGCAAGTCGTCCTCGAACGGCAACCCAACCCAAAAAATGTGACTGAGACCAGCCGCAAATTCTTTGTTCGCGTTGAGGACACTCAAAAGACAATTTTGCACGAAGAAACGGTGGAACTCGAAACCCTGCATCCGGTCGAATTTAAATTTCATGCGGCTAAACCCGATGTTTACACCGTGACCGTTTCAGACTCACTGAAAGTGCCCATTGCCACCCGGCCCGTGGAGATTCGGGATGTGAACATAGAATTCCAAAACACCGGGCGCAATATGGAGACGTTGCGCCAGTGGGCGTCCGTGAGCGATGGGCTTGCCATGAAAGTTGAAGATTGCGGCGACACGGCGAATCTCGTTGCGGAGATCAAAGCGAAAATAGAGGAAGTGCGTCACGGCAAACAGTCACGCCAGCCGGTGGGTCTCAACGGCTGGATGCTCAGTCTTATTGTCGGGTGTTTGGCGGGCGAGTGGGTTTTAAGAAAGCGGTGGGGGCTCGTTTGATTAACAGATTACAGGATCCCAACTTTGGATTATGGTGAAGCAGGAGATTGGCGCTATGAACTACATTTTACGCATTTTGAATCGTGCCTCGGGCACATGTGCTATTTGCCTGACGGGTTTGGTACTTCTTGCGCTCCCCCTCGTCGCAATGGCTCAAGCTTCCGATGACAAGCAAGCGACTTTCTTCATGGGCCGAATCAAATACAGCGCGAATGATGGCAATGACTGCGGCGGAGTAGGCCAGGATTTGATGAAGCTGGTGTCGCGCGCCTCGACGCTCAAAATTCAGGAGGAGCGAAAAGTGAAGTTGACCGATCCCGACCTGTTTGCGACCCCGTTTTTATTCATGAACGGTCATAATGATTTTGTTTTTACACAAGCGGAAATCGACAATTTAAAAAAATACCTCGCGCATGGCGGCTTCTTTTTCAGCTCCGGTTGCTGCACGAATCCAAATTTTCCCACTGCCTGGCGGCGTGAATTCAGCCGGATTTTTCCCAATGAAAAGATCAAACCTATTCCATATGATCATGTTATTTACCGGTCATTTTACAAAATCGACCGTGTGCGCTGTCTGAACGAAGCCCGAGACATTCAACTCGAGGGCCTGTTTTTCGAAGGCAACCTTGTAGCAGTGATGTGTGAGGACGGTCTGTGCTGCGCTTTTAGCGCCAAGAACAGTTGTAACGAAGGCAAAGGCGTCAGCCCGGAGGATGGGCAGAAATTGACCCTGAACATTGCGGTGTATGCGCTAACACATTGACTGAGGCCGTTTGGAGCAGAAAGCGGAAATCAGAGCGAGACCACGGACCACGGACCACGGACTAAAAGACCAAAAGACCAAAAGACCAAAAGACCAAAGACCAAGAGACCAAGAGACCTGCGTGCGCCGCTTCGGGTTCGGAAAGGCTCGGGAAGGTCCGGATCGGTTCGGATCAGTTCGGATTGGCACGAAGGAAAAAGCAGAAAGTAGAAAACAGAAAGGGGAAATCCCGCAGACAAAAGCTGAAACGCTGACATGCTGAAATGCTGAAATTTAAAGGTGAGAGGGAAAGTGGAAATTTGAAATTTGAAATCTCAGAAATATTGCACTTGCCCAATGATGAAAATCGATGGCTGAGTTAAGTCAAATAGGTCCCGATAGCACCTAAACGCACCAAAACGCACTTAAACGCACCGACTAAGGGATTTTAGGACCACTGACCATGGACCACTGACTAAAGGACCACCGACCACTGGGCTGGCCAGGAGAAAGGAGATAGAAGATAGGAGAATGGCAGGCTCACGAAACAAAGTAGAAAGCGGAAATCCCGGCAGGACCACGGACCAAAAGACCAAAGGACCCAGACAAAAAGCTGAAACCCTGACATGCTGAAATGCTGAAAATTAAGGGCGAGAGGGAAAAGACAAAGCAGAAAGTAGAAAACGGTCCGTCGGTTGGCCTTTCTATTTTCCAGGCTGGGCGTGTTCTGAGGGTTGACACGTTGACAAGGCCCTGTTTACGGGGTGATTCTGCGTTTCAGGGGTTGACAAAAGGGTGATCCAGACAACGTTCAAGACAAAGCAGAAAGTAGAAAGTTGAAAGCAGAAATCCGACCTGCGAAGAGCAGGACCCGGACATGGGGCCAGAGCCGTTACACCGTTGCAACCCGCATCAACATTGGGTTTTTTGCAGTTCTGACCCGTTACATTTGCCGTTACAACCCGTAACAGGGGAGTGTGGGAGCGTGGGACTTTGGACTTTATGCGGTAGCGGATTGGGATCCGTCGTTCGGGTCGTCATTCTTGGAACCAGGGTTGTTTTCTCCAGGTCGTCGCGGAAGGCATGAAAGATCTTTTCAAGCCGGCGTGAGCCGATTTGTTCGAGGATTTCGGGATGGGTGAATAATTTCAAGGAGTGATGGAGTGGTGGAGTCGTGGAATGGAGGTGCTTCGGTGCTTCGGTCTTTCGGTACGTCGGTGGTGGTGACGGGGGAAGCGTTACCGGCTGGATTGCTCGGATTTCCGTCTTTATTCGCGTTTTGCCACTGGTCCTTCATTTGGCACCTCAAGTAGAAGGGAAGCTTACAACGTGCCAAGAAATCGTCGGAAACTGGCCAAATGGCTGCCGCTAGCCATCACATGATAGTGCCCCAGCAGTCTCCGGGCGCACCTGTCCATCGCAATGTCATTATTCTAGGACTTTCACTCGATTGAGCACATGATAGATCGCGCCAGGATACTCGATTCGTAATTTTCGGGGCACCCTCAAACGGCTAACATACTAGGATTACTTTGCTCAAAGGGTCCCTTCGAGAATTGTCCACCAGCGGGGTCAGCCCGAGGGCTGACCCCGCCGGAAAGCTTTCTGACATCTCACTCAGCCGCGGCTTTGCAATTTAAAAAAAGAAAGTCCACATGCAATTCAGTGCCGTCAATATCCCGCAACAGAACCTCACACATGTGTGTGTCCTGTTCAATCCGACAAGAAATGCTGATTAAATCCCCGAGGGTTTGGGTATCCCTGGTGGGTGTATCTATAGACCTGACACCTCCAAAGCGGATTAGTTCCTTGCGCTCTAATGTTTCCTCGATGTGTTCCATCTCAGGAAGTAATGTAACTGTCACGGTGCCTTCCAGTATATTGAAATGAAGCGCCACACAGCGGTCTCGAAATTTTGTTGTGAAACCAGCAAGCCAAGAAGCAATGCGTGTAGTTTCCAGTACAATCCAGTTCATCTTTGAATTCTCAGGTTACTGCTCCGTTAATAAAGACATCCTCCTAAAACGAGAGCGCCTTCCGGTTCCCCGCCCTTGCCCAATCTGATTGGAGCTCGTCATTTTTGGACTGGAATACGACCTGGCGATAGTGGGTGAATTTTGAGTTCCAATATTGTGGAATCGAGCAGGCTCCATACTTGATATTCCGGTTCGGTAACAGAACTCGCGTTTGCAAAAGTGAATATTAAGTACCAATGAAACTCCTCATCCGGCCTCACCTGCGCTTTATCCGGAGTAAACCGCCGCATTTCAATGGCACTGAGCACTAATGGCTCGTTCGTACGAACCTGCTCCTCTATATAGACTTGCAGCCGCCGTGCCTCTACGCTTAGGTCCAAAGGCATCCTGCCGGACATAGGATCCCACTTCACTTTAGGACTTTTAGACTCTGGGCCGTAGAGTTCTGAAGCAGTTTTCCCAGCTACCACTCCAGACCCTTGCGAGGATATTTCATCGTTAGAGCTTTTAGACAGAGTGCCTTCTTTGGCAAAGAATGGCGGCCTTTCGCTAGCATAGGTCCCATCAAGTAGCTGTAGGATGCTCTCACGTCGAGTCCTAAGTGGCAAAGATTCAAGGTTAGGAAACTGGCGAAAAGTCCAAGACACAGTCCACTGATTTGTAAAACCTGCAGGTTCTTTATGGTGTGCCTTTAATTTCCTTTCTGGAACGAACAGCCGGTTGATTGTTATGATTACTGGATCCACCCGGTTAGTTAAACCCTTCGATTCAATAAGGTACATACCAGTTTTTCTTGCCTCTGCGCCTAAATCGAGCGGAAAGGTTTCCTTGCCGGGTTCCCAGGGAGTTGTTGGCAGCCTGTTCCAGTTGACCCAGTAACTGTATGAATTTTGATCTCGAACACCCCCTAAAGGGCACTCTTCATCCAAGTAACTCGCGCGCTCTCCCCCAACTACTCTCCACAAGCCCACCCAAAATATGAATGCTGTTGTAAAAATCTTCATCATGTCTTGTTGCACTGCTATGGGTTTGGAAGAGGGCCCGATCCGTGGCAATCTGGCTCGCTCTTATCATTGATGGGGGGGGTAATTAGTTATGTTCTGGTTTCCATCAGCCTTTCCAATACTCCGAACCTTAAAAACCGAGAAAAGGTTCTGTCCAGAGCACGATTTGTGCTCTACGAAAATTGCTAAAAGCTCTCCGTTTGTTGGCGGAGGATTTTTTCGACGCCGGACGACCCTCGCGAATGCTGGAGATTCAAAACGAGAATGGTTGCCTCACGACTTCGCCTGCCGTTTTGCTAAACGGGAAAAATTCAGTTTGGCCGATGGCCGGATGTCCGCTTTAAGAACCCTTTCCATCAACTTGAGGGCGTCGAGGTTTTGACGCGCGGTATTTGAAATCACGCAATCGGAGGGAATGAAAATTCGAAAGTCGCGCAGGTAGGCATCGTTCGCCGTGAAAAGCACACAACGATCACCAGCAATGCCTGTGAGAATCAGGGTGTGCGTCTCAAGATAGCGCAGCACGGTGTCCAGGGTCGTGGAAAAGAAACCTGAATGTTTAGGTTTAAGGACGAAGTAATCCTCGGGCTCAGGCTTCAGCTTTTCCGCGAGGATCCGTCCTGCTACATTTTCGTTTAAACAATGGCGGACCTGGGTCTGAAAGTCCGATTGCCACTTACCGAAGTTGTCATTGACGTAAATGCAGGCGACACCTGCCCTGCGCGCGCGTGCCTTAAGAGCTGCCAGTTTATCTGCCATCTTGACCGCGTGTCTAACCAGTGAGTTATTACCCTCAAACTCCAGATCATTGATCACGTCGATCAGAAGCAACGCTACCGGGGAATGGTCAGGGACATTTCCATGCAGATTTTGGTTTCTAACTGGCATCAGCAACTCCTTAGCCGTAACAATTCATTTGGAGAAAGGCTCGCCCTCACCCCCTCCTTCGTCAAGCCTATGGAGGACGGGCCAGCCCTCTCGCCCAGGAGAGCCTCGTATGCACTGGGGCAGTGCCGTGGTGAAGGTATGAGGGTTCAATAATTTAGTTGGACTTGGGACAACAAAGCCCGCCCTCACCCCTGCCCTCTCCCCCGGGAGAGGGTGACGGTGCAACTCAGTGGTTGAAAAGAAATTCCTTACTGCTCAAAACCGCCCAATAAACATCCTCGACCGCCTGGCGTCGCTCTGATTCGGGCGCGGTTTCGATGATTTTTAAGAGTTGGGCTTTTTCATCTTCTTTTGGATAACGAGAGAGGGAGGTCAAATAGAGTTCGTTGATGATGTTCTCTCCGGGGACTTTTGCGTCCAGAAGTTTTGCCACATGGCTGTTTTTAGCCTCCAGCTTTTGATTAATGGTGTCGCCATTCGCAATATGCAAAACCTGGCTGATGCTTGGTTCGAGGGTTCTCTCGCATTCACAGGTTTTCTCGCGGTCGGGCCGGCCGAAGGCTTTGAGGAAATAAGAGTCTGTCTGGGTATCGGGCAATTGCAAGGCGCGCAAGCCGAGCGGGTATTTCTCTCCGAGACCCGCGTTGGCGTTTCGGCGATCCACGGTAAATTGCGTCGGAACGCCAGTGACGCCCGCAATCGCGTCGTGCAAGACTTCGGCCATCAGTCTTCTGGGATAATGATGCGAATAAAAACGGGAATCGGGAGCATTTTCTGGCAGGGCCTGGCTGCTGAGTTGGTACGTTTCGGATTGGAGAATAGTGCGCATCAGTTGCTTCAGATCGAATTTCTGGTCCGCCAGATACTTTGCCAGTGCTGAAAGCAATTTTTCGTTACTGGCGGGATTGGTTACGCGCATATCATCGACCGCCTCGACCAAACCCACGCCCATGAAGTTGGCCCAGAGCCGATTGACAATTGAGCGGGTGAAGTAAGGGTTGTCCCGCGAGACCAGCCAATCGGCCAGAGCCGCGCGACGATCATCGGGAGAATCTATCGAAAGCACTTTGCCATCGAGCGGAGCAGGCGGTTGCGGCTTGCCGGTGAGCGGCTGGACAAGGTCGCCCCGGGTCGATACAAAGACGACGTTGTCCCCTTCCCCACTCCCGCTTTTGACCCGCACGCGGGCGAAGAGATTGGCCATTTGGTAATATTGGGTGTTGGTCCATTTCTCGAGGGGATGGTTGTGACATTTGGCACAATTAATGGACATGCCCAGAAAGGTTTGAGAAGTCGTTTCGGCCATCGCGCGCGGATCATCATGCAAAATGAAAAAATTTGCGGCGCCATTTTCGGTGGTGCTGCCTTGCGCGGTGACGACTTTTTTGGCGAAAACATCCCAGGGAGTGTTGGCCGCCACATTCAGCCTGATCCAGTTGTAATAAGACCACATCGCCGGGGTCTTGAGTTGCTTGCTGCTGACAAGGAGAAGATCGGACCATTTGTATGTCCAATAATCGACGAATTCTGGACGCTGAAGAAGTGAATCGATGAGCTGGTCACGTTTATTGGGCGATTTGGCGTCGAGGAATTCTCGTGTCTCCTGCGCTGTCGGGAGAATGCCGGTTGTGTCCAAAAAAGCGCGACGGAGGAACTCCGAATCGCTACAACGCGGGGAGGGTGGTAAATGGAGGGTCTTCAGCTTCTCGAGGACAAGATCATCAATGAAATTGCGGCGTTTGGCTTGAGTAAAAATTTTTGGGCTGAGCTTGTTCGTGAACGGCACAGCAATCGATGCAATGTCAATGCGGCTTAAGTACCAAGCCGTAATGGCGCCTTCGCCGAACCCAACCACTTTCACGAGCCCCCGATCCTCGATTTGGGAAACGGTTTCGTTCGCAGAGGTGTACTTGGCCCAACGCGTGACGTCTTCGGAGTGGCCATCATCGAAAATGGCCTGGACAGTCAGTTGCTGTGTAGCGCCCGGACTGAGCACGGCACGCCTGGGTAGAATCTCGATACGGCTGATGCGAGTGTCATTCGAGCTGGGGCCCGGCGTTCCAGCGGCGATCCATTGGGAGAGGATTCGGTAGTCGAGGGAGTCCACCTCGAAACGTTTGCCACCTTTGTGGGGCACAGCGCCTGTGGGTTTAAGCAGCATTAGACTGCGCCCCGGGTCGCTCGGCACAATTCGCCGGCCGAGTGCCCCATGCGTCAGCGCGAGGAAATCGCCTTCATCATCATACCCACGCAACGAAAGCTTAAACCCGTTTTGTCCCGCGGCAGCGCCATGACACGCGCCGGCGCTGCAGCCATTTTTAGCTAGTACCGGCTGAACATTATTTCTAAAGCTCCATTCAAAGGGCTTTCCCATACCGGATACAGTGACCGGGGCGCTGGCTGAAAGTTTACCGGCTTTTGCCGTGATCTTGATTGTGCCGTCCGCAACCGGTAACAGGGTTCCGTGGTCGATACGAGCGACGCTCGGGTCGGAGGAGACAAACTCGACATCATTGGTGAACTGACCAACGAATTCTTTATCCAGAACGCGCTCCACAATGAGTGGCTGCCGCGCTTCGGGTCCAGTCAGATTGATCTGAGTTGGAAGAATGACGAGCGTCGTACTGGCTTGAACCAGGCAAGGCACCAGAATAAACAACATGCTTTTTAACACTCGTGAAGCCCCGACCCGTGCGCCGCTCCAAAAACCAACTGGATTCGGGGGGCGCATTTTCAGGGGTCCGCGACTAGAATAATTCACGAATTGGCTGCGTTCCATAGTCCACGAGTGAGAATGGCCGGGATTGAGGACCTGGCAAATGCGTGTCCAGTTCGAGACCGAGGCTGTGATAGACGGTGGCCACAATTTCGGCCGGGTTGACAGGCCGTTCCACGGGATAGCCGCCAATCTCATCGCTCTTGCCTACGACACGCCCGCCTTTAACACCACCACCCGCGAAATTCACTGTCCAGCATTGAGGCCAATGATCACGTCCTCCCGCGGGATTAACTTTCGGCGTTCGTCCAAATTCGGCGAGGCAGGCAACTAAAGTCTTGTCGAGCAAACCGCGTTGAACCAAATCTTCGAGCAGGGCGCTGTAACCCTGGTCGTACATCGGCGCGACGATATCGCGCATCCCTTCAATCGAAGTGAAAGGTTTTGAGCCGTGAATATCCCAGCTAATCTCATCAAAAACCGTAATAAAAGTGTTGATGGTGACAAAACGAACTCCTGCTTCCACTAATCGCCTGGCGAGCAAACAGGACTGGCCGAAACGGGTCATCCCATAACGTTCTCGCACCTTCAGAGGTTCTTTGGTCAAATCGAAAGCCTCGCGAGCGCGGGTGCTGGTCATCAGGCGATAGGCCGAAGCAAAATTTGCGTCCATCAATTGAGCGCTGGGGCTTGCTTCGAAATCTTTGACTACACCTTCGACGACCTGCCGTAAATCGCGCCGGCGTTGCAACCTGGCTTCGCCAATCTCGGATGGTGGCAGTAAATCGGGCACCTTGAAGTCGGCTTTGGAGGGATCGGCATTGAGCACGAACGGATCATAAGCTTTGCCAAGGAAACCGGCGTCCTGCCCATGAGGCAGGTTGCCTCCTGTGGGCCCCATAACCCGAGGTAAAATCACATGAGCAGGCAGCTCATTTCTGCGTCCCTTAAGAAACTCCAACGCACAGCCGGCATGAGGCGTGTTGATGCCGCCGGTAAATAAGCGTCCGGTTTGCATCATTTGATGGCCGGTATCGTGGACTGCAGCGGCCGTGTGGTAACAGGTTCGCACGAGCGAAAACTTGTCGGCCAGCTTGGCGTGCAACGGAAAAATTTCGGAGATTTGAATGTCCGGATTGTTTGTCTTGATTGGTTTAAACGGGCCACGAATCTCCGAGGGAGCGTTGGGCTTCATGTCGAAGGTGTCGAGCTGGCTCGGAGCTCCCAGGTTAAAAATCATGATGCAGGCATGGTCTTCTTTATCCGGGGCTACTGCACCGCGCGCCTGGAGGGCGGCAAACTTTGACAGCGTCAACCCCAACGTGCCGAGCGCGCCAACCTGAAGAAAATCGCGCCGCGTTATTCCATCGCAAGTCGTGACCGCTCCTTTTCCGCTAACCTTAATCATATGAACTTAATAAATACGAACGCGTTTAATGATCAAGAAACTGTAACCAACAAAAAGGCGGATGTAAACGCAAGACATTGGGCAAATCCGCCTCAAAATTGACGCATCATGGATCGTTTATCTTCATTGACGATTGGTTTTCTTGTGTTACTTTTTGTCTGCTGTATGAGCGCACGAAAAGTCGAAACCACTGGGTCAATATCACAACAGGTCACAGTCGAAGCGCGTCAAACCCGCTTATCTTTGTCCTCGGATTCGGTTATCATTTCTAAAAACGGGATTGAATTCAGGAGCGGGACTCCATTTTCTCCGTGGACAGAAATGACCATGACACTGCAATCACCAAGCGATGGCGGAAAAGTCAATTGCAATGGAGTTGTCATCTCCTGTACCGGCAATCGTCACACGGGTTACCATGTGTCCATGGTATTTACCAATTTGTCGAAACAAGCGCAGGCGCGGTTGAGTCTTTTGGCCTTTTCGGAACTTAGCTAAGTTGGCGGATCTCGGAGCGACGGCAACGTCGGGGGACAGGCGTTATTAGAAGTGGGATGGACCGCGAGAAACCCTTGAAAGGGTTGAACATCCTCGATGCAGCAGTGTACCTCCATAAATGGGGTGTTAATGAGACGCAGGCCTGACAAATGACACCCACTTTTAATCACGCCCTTGCGGGACCTTGCTTACATTAATTTCTTGCGCACACGAGAAAGTGTGCGAGCCTCCTGCCCTGATTTAAACCCTTGCCGGATGTAACCCTCAATGACCGAACCGATCATTTTCCAGAAATTGCCGATTGTCCAAAAGGTTGAGCCTGGTACTTATTGGTGGTGCGCGTGTGGACGGTCAAAAAGCCAGCCCTTTTGTGATGGTTCTCACAAAGGGACCGGTTTGGAGCCAAAAGAGGTTAAGATTACAGAAGCGAAAACAGTTGCCTGGTGCGCGTGCAAGCATTCGAAGACAATGCCATTCTGCGACGGAACGCACTCCAGGTTATAGCATGCGTTTTTGTCTGCCCCTGATCTGTCTAGGTTTTTTTCCGGAAAATTGCGCTGGGGTCCGCAAGGTTTAGCACTGAAAGGTCAATGCCACCGGAAGGATTGCGTTCCTGCGCCAGGACCAGTTGCCGCGCCAATCTTTCGACCGCCGGGCCTGCGAAGTATTTTACGGCGCCCACACTGAGATGCGCCTTGAAAATCACTGTCAGCAAACAACATTCGTCAACGCAATTGACAAACATGCTGTATTTCTCGCCCTGCTGATAAACACTGTTGAAATTGGTTTCATGAATAAGATTCGCAATGGTCTGATTAGCGAGATAGGCGCCTGAAGCCAGCGCCGCGATAGTAGTCAGATCAAATTGCCGCTGGTCGCCATGGTGCGCTATAAGGAAACCACCTTTGTCGATAATCAGCGCAGTCGTAGCGTCCGTATTTTCCAGCAATTGCTCAAGGACCGCGTCGATTTGCTGAATGTCTTCCTCGATAAGTTGGGGCAGAGTGACCATGTCATGCGTATTGAGGCGTGGACTGGCTGATGTACTTATTAAGCAACATCCGGGTAATCATATTGAGCGATTCGAATACACCCTCGCACACGTGCGCTGTTGAGACGAATGAAGGAACCTGAACCTCGCGGTTGTTCAACAGGAATTCCAGATACTCCACGGGCGCGGCGTTAGGCAAATCCCGCTTGTTATATTGGAGGACATAAGGGATGTCTCCCAAATTGAGTTTTAAGGCCTTAAGATTTTCGTCGAGATTTGTGAAGCTTTCGACATTCTCGGCCATCTTTTCGTATTGGGAGTCTGCTACAAATACGATCCCATCAACCCCCCGCAAAACGAGCTGCCGAGTCGTGTTGTAAATCACCTGCCCTGGCACTGTATAAAGCTGGAACTTGGTTTTGAAGCCTTTGATGGACATTGCTTCGATTGGAAGGAAATCAAAAAAGAGCGTGCGATCCGAACTGGTGGCAAGGGAAACCAGTTTCCCCTTATTGCCGGCGGTCGTCTGGACGTGATCATGCACCTGCACGAGATTCGTTGTTTTACCGCCCATTGCAGGGCCGTAATAGACAATTTTGACCTGCAGTTCCTTGGTCGCTTGATTGATGATGGCCATAAGATTATTTCGGTTTGTGGTCGAGTTCGGCGGCCATGGCCGCCAGTTGCCCGGTTGGCAGAGGCATCCCCTCGACGCCCAACGCGGCGAAGAAAATCGCGTTCACCCGGAATATTTTCCACGGCGTATTGCCTACGGTGAAATTTAGATTGTTGAGATCCCCCATCCGCAGTTCTTTGGTGCACTGGCTGACTTTCCCAAAAATTTGCGGCAAAAACGCGGCGAGAGTCTCGCCGTTCAGCTCCGGGGAGAGCCGGCTGGCAACCATCAAACCATCCGGCAGCGCAATGAGTGCTCCCGCTACACCATCCAGTGCTGCGGCGCGCGAGACAATCTCATTAGGTGTTGCATAGCGGCTGACAAAGCTGGTTCCTGGCGTGGGGTTCCGTTTGATCTGGGATTCGTCCACACGCACAGTGTCGGAAGAGTCGTCCCAAACGTAATAATTCGTATCAACTGCTTCGGTAACCGCTGGATTCCCTGCCGGAGCACCGCTGGCAGGTTCCGGTTGCGGAAATCCGAAGAACAAGTTGGGAATGTTTTCGTCAATGCAGATCTTCTGTTGAGATTTGGCTGCCTCACTCTGCCGGGCAATAAAAAGTGGCGCGACGACTTTTAATGGCAATTCCAAAACGGTGCCATCGTGCGCTGAGACGGCAGGCAAAGGAGAGGGCCTGACCCAGGAGCGCAGCATTTTCCACGTGAAAGCAATTCTGCCTTGTTTGAGCGCGCGTTCGACCGCTTCGGAAGGCAAGCCCACATTGGATTCAACCAGATTCAACTGAACAATTTCCTGGCGAATCACCTCAGGCCAGCCTTCAGCCAGGGAGGCCAAACCCACCATGAGGGGCTGCGGTCCAGCAGGTTTGATCTGAATAGCCGGTGCCGCAGGTTTCACGTGGGCAACCGGACCAGCGGATTTCATCTGGATAGGCGCAGGCGGTTGCTTTGCGTCAAAGCGCTTGCTCGGCGGAAGCGACGGAGCTTTGGGCTGTGGCGATCCCGGCGGGACTGGCGCGGAAGACGAAGTGATGTTGTTACGATTAGCTAATCCTGGTGTAAGAGCCGGACGATTGCCATTGCGAGCGGCTGGTGGCGTCACCGGTTCCTGCTTTGTCGGCGCAACCGAGAAAATGAGCCCCTGACCGCGGGCCTGGAAAGGACTGCTGATTTCTGCCGGCACCTCGACTGGCCTTTGAGCGCGTCTGCGGATGATCAGAGCAGGATTTAATCGTGAAATGATATCACCCAAAGGCAATTGGACCAACGCTGCATCGCGATCGGCCCCGCCATGAAACAGTTCCGGTGCTGCTCTTCGCAGTTCGCCGAATGAAATATTCACGACGCCACGGGAGAGTTGTGCCAGAATTTTTTCGAGTGGAATGTAGATCGTGGCTGCGCCGACATCCGCATCTTTAACTCGGGGCTGTAACTCAAGAGGCAAGCCTTTTAAAATGGGTTCCAGGGGCAGTTCGATCCCACTCCCACTGGAGTTCTGGGAATGGCCGTTACCGTGGTGTCCGGCGTTTTTATGATTATGAAACAGCGTGGCTTTTGGTTCGGGTGTTTCAACCACCTGCTCATCTCCATTAGCAGGTGAGTGATCTTCGGCAACAGCAGCCGTTTGTTTCCGCAAAATATTTTTAAAAAATCCGAACATTTTATTCCTGACGGGATGAGTTACAGCACTCATATTTTCATCATCTATTTCAGGAGACCGCCAAAGCCTTACCGATCCCAAGCGGCGCTGGTCTGAACTAAGGGCCACAATTGCAGGAATTGTGCCACCCGCCCGTTTTTTTCTGTGCGAGCTGCGACGCTGAAGAAGCAACAGTGCAAACGATCGGTTACTGACGTGTATTCAGGTGGTTGCCAAGGAGGTGAGCGGACAACATTGTCTCATCGCTGGACTGGCGTTGTCTCATTGCTGCTTGTGCTTTCGTCTCTAAAGCCCTGGCAGGGCAGGGTTAAGTGATTTAAAAACAAATTACGGCTAAACTTTAAAACGGAATAGGGTTTGCTACGTTTCAGTCTAACTAGTATTACACTCTTGAATCAGAAAGCGCATAACGGTAGCTCATAAGGGCCTGAACTATGGAAGCGAGCCACAAAATCCTGCTGCTGGATGATGATCCAGACTTGCTGGATATGTACCAGGAAATCCTGACCCAGTTGCCCAGTCGGCCTGAAATCTACACAGCTTCCACCGGCGCACGCGCCATGGCCATGCTTGAATCGGACACTTTCCGGCTGCTGATCTCTGATTTGAAGATGCCGAAAATGGACGGCTTGCAGGTGCTTTCAATCGTGCGGCGCAAGTATCCGCAATTGCGGACCGTCGTACTGACCTCCGTGGTCGACGAGCAGTTTCGCTCGCGCGTCTATGCTTTGGGCGTGGATTTGTTCTGGCACAAACCGAGTACCGAACAGGAAATAAAACTGTTCCTGGAATGCCTCGAGTCCTTGCTTGGACGTGAAACCGAGTCAGGATTCCGCGGAGTTCAAAGCAAAAGCCTGGTGGATATCATCCAATTGGAATGTCTCTCGCAAAGTTCCGCTTTGCTGAGGATTACCAACGGCGGACTCATAGGAAAAATTTGGATTCTCAATGGCGAGCTAATCGATGCCGAGGCGGAAGAACTGACAGGAGAGCCGGCCTTTCACAAGATTCTTTCCTGGCGCACCGGCATGTTCGAGACCTTGCCGACCGAACCGGCCCGCCCAAGGACAATCTTAAAACCATACAGCACATTACTTCTTGAAAGCGCCCAGGCGTTAGATGAGTCCCGCAGTTCCGGCAAGGACGGATCGCCTGTGAACGCGTCTTCTCATATGACGCTGTCGTCGCAGGTGGAAGGACTCGAATTTATTCTGGCAATGAAGACCGGCGAAACGGGCACATCGGAATCCCGCGGGCTGGAGAATCCTGACCGAATGGCGGCCTGGGCACGGCAGAGCCTGGAACGATTTCGCGCCCTCGGCGAACGAATGCAGGCGGGACAGATCGAGCAAATAGCCGCCCTGGGCCCTCAACGCCATGTCACTCTCGCGCGGCAAAACGACACCGATTTATGCGTGGGCTGGCGCCACTCCATGACATTGCAACAGGTCAACGAGACGATGAAGAAAGTATTAGCTCTATGGGCTTCCTGAGCCTCTTTGGAAACTCGACAAACAGTTTGCTGAAGCTTCCCGCGGGAAGCTTCACAGTGAACCGCGACGGCTCCGTGCTCATCGGAACGCTCCCCTCGAGTTTTCCCACAGAGATTATGCACGACATCGCTCGCGAGGTCCTCGATGCCTTTCGCGGGGCCGAGTCCGCTCAGTTGCCTCTTTCCGAGTTGGTCATGAACTATCCCAGCCTGAGAATCACCGCTCGCGACTTGCGCGGCGGGGCGATTGTGTTTCTCTCTCCCCGCAGCCCTTATGCGCTCCAAAATCAACCTTAACTCATCACCTCTATGCGCACGAAAAAATTGGACCAATTGATCCAGCAAATGGAGAATTACCTGGAGTGCTGGAAACAGTTCAACCATTTCCTCAATCTTGCCCGCGCGAAAAAAGCAAGCCCCGAAGACGATGCCCAGTTCCTCGAAGTAAAAAGCATCATCGTACAGGAGTTGGAGTTGATTCTCTCCGCGCTGGAGGTCTCAACACCCACGAAAGAAGAAATTCATGCCCTGGTCGGCAACGCCCCTTCTCTGCGCTATCTAAGCGAGATGAGTGATGGAGCCTTGCGCAATCTCGAGAATCAATGGCATAAAATCTATATTGGCTGGCATTCCATTCTTGGCCAGCTCAAAGTCCGCGAACGGGAAGAACGCTCACATTCCCCATTCTCATCCATGTTCGGCAAACGGTAATCTGAGATTTCATTTCGTCCGACCGGCTAACAAATGAATTCCAGGGCTCTGACGGAGCCGAAAGTTCAGTTGCTCGTTTGCAATTGGCTCTTGTCTTCTAAAAAATTATTTCGTCTCTACTCCGGATGCCGCTCTGGATTTCGGTTGTTTTGCTCGGGATTATAGAAGGAATTACTGAGTTTTTACCTGTTTCTTCCACAGGCCATCTGCTGATCGCAGAACGATGGCTCCCCCGCCAAACGGACTTGTTCAATGTCGTCATCCAATGCGGCGCAGTCCTTGCAGTGCTTCCTCTTTTCCCCGAACGCCTCCGCCAATTTATTTTTCGCTGGCGCGAGCCGGAGGTCCGTGAGTATCTGCTAAAACTCCTGGTTGCCTTTGCGATTACCGGGGCAGGCGGATATTTATTGGACAAGCACAAGTTCAAACTTCCAGAAGAGTTATTCCCAATAGCGGTGGCGCTTCTCGCAGGCGGACTGCTGTTTGTTATAGTGGAATCCTGGCTTCGCGGCCGGCCATTAAACAATCAGGTGACCTGGTTGATTGTGGTTGCGGTCGGGATTGGCCAGCTCATTGCGGCGGTGTTCCCGGGCACATCCCGATCGGGGGCGACGATATTGCTGGCACTCATTTTAGGTTTGAACCGCGTCGCTGCAACCGAGTTCGCTTTTCTGGTGGGAATACCCACCATGTTGGCGGCAGGCGGGTTGAAAATTTTTAAAGCACTGCACCATCAGGGCATTACGCGGGAGGAGAATTGGAGCATGGTTGCACTCGGTTCGATTGTTGCCGCAGTCGTTTCGTTTTTTACCGTAAAGTGGCTGCTGCGCTACGTGCAAACCCACACGTTCATTCTTTTCGGCTGGTACCGAATCATACTGGCCATTGCCATTATGGCCCTTTTGCTTCGCTGATCATTCCATTTTTATAACCAGCTCCTTTTACTATTTCGAAAAGCGCGCTTCTAGTTTTCCGCGCGGCTGGTGCTCGGCGCCGGAATGAAGATCTTCTTTCCTGGGGTCAATCGGTTCGGGTCGAGCCCCGGATTGGCTTTGATGATCTGAGCCGTTGTCACTTTGATATTTTTTTCCCGATACGCCTGCACGATCAGTGACAGGGTGTCCTTGCTCTCAATCGTGTAATAAAAGCCATTTTGCGGCGGGGTTTTATCGCCAGACGGCCCTTCCGTGGATGTGGTGGGTGCCGGTTTTTTTGGCGACACCGTTGGTGTTGAAGTTACAATTTTGGCTAATTTGAGCAGTTCGGCGCGAGTTTTTTCAGAATCCTCGATTCGCTTGCGGTCCACCTTTTCGACCGTATCAGCAAGTCGCTTCAAATCTTCCTGGGCGGCATAGTTACCGCTGGGTTTGCTCGCTTGCTCGCGCAAGCTGGCGATCTCTTTCGAGAGCGCCGCAAGGCGCTCTTTCCAGTCCCTTTGAACCGCAATGAGGTCTTCGATTTGGCCGCTGAGCTTATTCAAGCGTTCTTCTGTGGCGGCATCTTGTGAACGCGCGATGGGAGCAGCCCAGAGCGAGCATGTAATTAGTAAGAAGGAAATCCGTTTCATACACCAAAAATAGAAACGAGCAGGGCTAAGTTCAAGGAGGAAGCGCAAATGAAAAATCATCCTGGCTAAGCGCCAACTGCCCCAGGTGATTCGATTTTGCAGTTGTTTGTTGCTCAGACCGGTTTCGGAGTTCTGAAATCAGAGATTTATCTAGAAAAAGATCCGTATAGGGTGTGGCCATGACGGTTTTGGAAACAATCCAGCGCAGCACAGAGTTTCTCGAAAAAAAGGCTGTCGAGTCGCCTCGGCTGCAATCGGAGTTGTTGCTGGCGCACTTGCTCAAATTGCCAAGAATGCAGTTGTATCTGAAATTTGAACGGGAACTTTCAGTTTCCGAAGTGGATGCGTTTCGGGAGTTGGTCCGTCGACGAGGCCAGCGGGAGCCCTTGCAATACATTGTTGGCTCGACTTCGTTTTGCGGGCTGGAAATCGCCGTCAACCCCCATGTGCTCATCCCTCGACCGGAGACCGAACTGCTGGCGGAACGTGGCTGGAATTTTCTACGTCAACTCCTGGAATCCGGCGCTCGGAAGGGTTCTCGGCTCACCGCGCTGGATTTCGGCACCGGGAGCGGTTGCCTGGCGATTGCCCTGGCCGCAAAATGCCTGGAAGCACGGATTGATGCTGTCGATATCTCTGCGCAAGCTTTGGCAATTGCGAAACAAAATGCCGAGCGGCTTGACGTTGCGGAAAGAATTCACTTTTACGAAGGAGACGCGCTTCCAAAGCAAGATGGAAGTATTTCTTTTGATCTAATCGTGAGCAACCCACCCTATATTCCGTCCGCGGAAATCGAGACCCTCGAACCCGAAGTCCGTGACCACGAACCACGCGGAGCGCTGGATGGTGGTCCCGAGGGCTTGGATTACTTCCGCCGTCTCGCGCGAAGTGTGGCAGCCTTCCTCAAACCGGGCGGACAGCTAATGATGGAATTTGGCGACGGCCAGGCCGACGCTATTCGACAGATTGTTGAAAGCGAAAAGTGGATTGTCGAAGCAATTCAAAACGATTACAATCAGCGCCCGAGAATCATTGCTGTCCGGCGGGCTTAAATAAATGGAAAGTCTCTTAATCAAAGGCGGCGTGCCATTGCACGGTGAGGTGACGATAAGTGGCGCCAAGAACGCGGTGCTGCCGATATTGGCCGCGACGTTGTTGACGGCCGAGCCATGCGTCATCCGGCGCGTGCCCAACCTCAGTGACGTAAAATTCATGACCCAAATCCTGATGTGGCTTGGGGCGGACGTCAGGTTTGAAGGTGACACCATTCGAGTGCAGGCCAAGAAAATAAAAGGCGCAGGGGATTATGATTTGGTTCGAAAGATGCGCGGTTCCATTTGCATCATGGGACCGCTGCTTGGCCGGTTGAAAAAGGCGACGGTATCCCTTCCAGGGGGGTGTATCATCGGCGCAAGGCCAATCAATTTACACCTCAAAGGTTTTTCCGCGCTTGGAGCGCGGGTGGTCATCGAAAAAGGGTATGTTCAAGCCAGCGCCAAACGGCTGGTTGGGACGGCGCTGTTCCTCGGCGGCCGGGCGGGCTCCACGGTGCTGGGCACAGCCAACGTGATGATGGCTGCCACAATGGCAGAAGGAGTCACTGTGATTGAAAGCGCCGCCTGTGAACCGGAAGTGGTTGACCTCGCCAATTTCCTTAAGGCAATGGGAGCAAACATCAATGGCGCCGGGAGCCCTACCATCACAATACAGGGCGTAAAACAATTGCACGGAGCTGAACACGAGGTCATTCCCGACCGTATCGAAGCGGCAACTTATGCGATTGCCGCCATGGCAACCGGGGGTGAAATCACCCTGCGCGGGGGACGCATCGAACAACTTCACGCAGTGCTGGACAAAATGACCGATGCGGGCGCGCGCATCGAGCGCACAGGCCAGGGCATCTCGATCCGACGCAATGGCCGGCTAAAACCGGTCGACATTACCACTCTGCCCTACCCTGGTTTTCCCACCGATGTGCAGGCACAAATGATGGCCTTGATGACCCTCACGCCAGGAATTAGCATTATTACGGAGCGCATTTTTGAATCCAGATTCATGCACGTGAGCGAGCTGGGTCGTTTGGGCGCTGATATCGAAATCGAAGGGCCGAGCGCGATTATCAAGGGCGGCAAACCGCTGAGCGGAGCGCCGGTGATGGCTAGTGATTTGCGCGCGTCAGCGGCTTTGGTCATTGCCGGCCTGGCCGCGCGTGGCACGACTCAAGTGAATCGCGTTTACCATATCGACCGCGGCTATGAAGATCTCGACGGCAAGCTTCGGCGCCTGGGCGCGCGCATCCAGCGGATTGAAGAATCATGATCACTAAATTAATTGCTGCTGTCATCGTCATCGCTTTTCTTTATGGCGGCTGGAATCTTTTCTTGTATTGGGAAAATGTCAGGAATGAAAAGGAAAGTGTCCGAAAGGAAGCAGCCGCGGCTGCGGTGACCGGCGACACGCTACAGGGCCTTCCTTATGGTATGGATCAAAGCTTGCGGTCCGCCCAAAGCCAGGGAGCAACCGGCTTGAAAAACTGGCTCAAGACGTATGGCCACCTGGTCAAGGACCCGCGTAAAGCATGGATCGAATTGGATTATTGTGTTTTGATCGCTCGAGACGATCCAGCCGAAGCCCGGCGTATTTTTGCCTCTGTCAGGGAGCGCACGGGCCCGACCTCTCCCTTGTGGCCCCGGATCAAGCAACTCGCCCCTACATACGAGTGATTTTGTTCTCGCCGTCTTTGGATTCTGCCGATAATCTTGGTTGTTTCAAACGAAAGGACCGCTATGGATGTTATTTTTAATTGTCCAAAATGTGACCAGGAACTGGCGGTTGATAGCTCCGGCGCGGGCTCCGAGATTAATTGCCCGTCTTGTGGCGAACCCATCGTTATACCGGCACCGGAACGAAACATCGTGCGGCCAGGCGCTGATCATCTTCCCACCGCCCCGCGCATGGAGGCCGCTCCCGTCAATCCCATCGCCTCCTCGGCAGCCGCGAAAGTCGAGATGCACCTGCGGGTGCCCGTTCACAAAACGCCAGCGGCCAGCCTAATCGAAAAGCCTCTCGCTCCGCTTGAGTTCGCGGCCAAAGAGACAGATAAAAAGATCAAAGTCAAAACCATCAAGCATACCGATTGCATCGAGGTCGGTCATGACAAGTTTGACGAGGTTGTCACCAATTTTCTCGGAAAGGTCGGCGAAACTAATATCGTAAGCATTACAACCCTGACCTATACCCACCTGGATATCGGCACCCAGAAATTGATGACCGATTTCGGGGTGATGATTATTTATAAAGGTTGATGCGGGTACGATCCGCCCAGCCAAGCAACCGCAAGTGTCCTGCCGGCCGCCTCACGACTGTTGACTTGGCTGCATTCGGTCGATAGCGTGCCTGCATGAATCGTGGGTTTGTTCTGTTTCTGTCCGTCGCATTTTTGTTTCTCGCATTTCCCACTCGCTCGCCCGCGCCGCTGATTTACACTCCGGGCGAAGGCTGGAGCTATGAAGCAGTCGGTGGAGAAGGCAAATGGCACAGGCCGCGCGCCAAGGATCAATTTGAGGTGGCACAAGCGGCTTTTGACAAAAAATCCTATGGGCTTGCGCTCAAGGCGGCGCGCCGAGTGGTGAAGGTTTGGCCCCTGTCAGATTACGCGCCGCAAGCCCAGTATCTCGTTGGTCGCTGCTATGAGGCAACCGGTAAGGATGAAAAGGCTTTCAATGAATATCAAAAAGTGCTCGAAAAACAGCCGAAGATTGCCAACTACCAGGAAATTTTGGAACGCCAGTCTGTGATTACCGATCGCTTTCTGGCGGGCAAATGGTTTAAACTATGGGGTTACATTCCGTTTTTCTCGTCGATGGAGCGCACAGCCAATATGTACGAGAAGGTTGTCAAAAATGGCCCTTACAGCGAAGTGGCCCCTCAAGCTCAGCTCAAGATTGGAACCGCCCGTGAAAAGCAACGCAATTATCCCCTCGCGGTAAAAGCCTATGAGTCAGCCGCGGATCGATATCACGATCGGCCGGCCATCGCGGCTGAGGCGCTCTACCGCTCAGGCCTGGCACATAAAAAACAAGCTCACAACGCCGAGTACGATCAAAGCGCGGCAGGACAGGCGATCGCCACATTTACTGATTTCAGAACGCTATATCCGGATGATCCCCGCGTGGCACAAACAGACAAAATTATCGCCTCACTCCGTGGCGAACAGGCGCGTGGCAATTTTCAAATTGCGAAGTTTTACGAAAAGCGCAAAAGGTGGAACGGCGCCCTGGTTTATTACAACGAAGTCCAGATGCAAGACCCTGATTCACCATACGCGGCTGAGGCACAGCAGCGCATATTTGCGCTTAAAAAAAGGACGCAGCCGGTGGTCCCCAAAGAGCCGGATTCTGAGAAGCCGCAACCAGATAAGTCGGAACCCAAATGACAAATCATGAACGGCCAAGCGGAGTCAATCCTGGAAATTCCCTCTTCACCGCGCAAGGTTGATATTTCAAAGTTGAGATCTGCTCGCGGGCTTGCCGTTTTGTTCCTCGTCCTTTTGTCCAATGGATGTGCCGGCTACAAGCTGGGCCCTACTAACGGTTTGGCTGCAGGGGAGAAATCCGTGCAAATTATCCCATTTACCAATGGCACCCTCGAACCGCGTTTAGGAGATTCCGTCACTGCTCAGATGCGCAAAGCGGTGCAACGCGATGGCACCTTCAAACTCGCAACGCATGATGATGGAGACATCCTGGTGAGCGGCTCCATCCTAAGCTATCACCGGCAGGAGTTGAGCTTTCACCAGGCCGACGTGCTTACCGTACGCGATTATCGGCTCATCATGACCGCGCAAGTAACCGCGCGCGAGCGCAATACAGGCAAGGTTATTCTCGATCAGCGGGTAACCGGCTTTACTTTGATACGCATCGGCACGGACATTACCAGCAGCGAGAGACAAGCTTTGCCTCTGCTGGCTGGGGATCTGGCAAGGAATGCGACCGCTCTGCTGGTCGATGGCGGCTGGTAACTGTTTGTTTGGATTGGGATTTATCCGCCGCATCGTATAGCTTGCCGCATGTTGTCGGAGAAACCCTGGACATGGGATGCAATCGTGCGCCTGGTGCTCGGTGCATTCATTTGCCTCTGCCTGGGCTCCATTGTGGTTAGCATTTGGCATCATGCCGGCCCTCCGGGAACAGGCCGCACAGCATTTTTTGCAATCACAGGCGCGGGAATTGTGCTGCTGGTTGCGTCTTTGGTCATTATCGCCCGACCGTGGTCCATCGAGGAACTTTTTCGACCCATGTTGTTTTTGCTTGGGTGCCTTTCTGCCGGGATGACGCTTGCTGCCTGGGCTCAAAAGCACGCCACCCCGCCAGACGATGGAAGATCCGCCGAGCAGATGGTTGTCGCCGAAGCAGCAGTCCTCATTTTTTTCATCGGATTTCTTCGGGTACGGCGCGTGAGTTGGTCCGACGCCTTCGGTTTTCGCCACAATCGCCGCAATGCCGTTTTATCCGGGATTGTTGTCGCCTGTATCTTTTTGCCGGTGGCTGAGGGATTACAATGGGCTTCCGCGCATTTGATGACAACCCTGCGCCTTGAACCGCAGGAACAGGAAGCAGTGCACGCGTTGCGCGTTACGAGTGAATGGTCCAATCGCGTAGTACTGGGTGTCCTGGCGCTGTTTCTCGCGCCGGTGGTGGAAGAGATTTTTTTTCGCGGTATGCTCTATCCAGCCATCAAGCAGGCGGGATTCCCTCACCTTGCAACCTTCGGTGTGTCGCTGCTTTTTGCTCTAATCCACTTCAATGTGGTCTCCTTCGTTCCACTTTTCGTGTTGGCAATCCTTTTAGCGGCGCTCTACGAGCACACGAATAATCTTCTCGCGCCCATCGCCGCCCATGCTCTTTTTAATGGGCTGAATTTTGCAATGTTATACCTGTTTCAGAATCAAATCGCAAAGTGAACGAATTCGAGCTTATCGACCGCTTGACGCGTTCTCTGCCGGGAAACGGCAACGTTGTCATCGGACCAGGCGATGATTGCGCCGTGCTCGACCTGGGCGTGCCCGACCGGCTTATCCTCTTTAAGACCGATGCGGTGGTTGAAGGGGTGCATTTTCCCAAAGCAACATCCCCGGAAAAAATTGGCCATAAAGCCCTCGCGCGTTGCTTGAGTGACATTGCTGCCATGGCCGGAACGCCGATCGCTGCATTGGTGACCCTGGCTCTGCCCAAAGATTTCGATCCGGAATTCGTCAGCGCACTGTATTCGGGCATGAACACACTGGCGCGCCGTCACGATGTGGCGATTGTCGGCGGTGAAACCACTACCAATCCTGAACGGATGCTCATTTCTGTTGCATTGCTGGGCTGGGCGCCTCGTGGCAAAGCCGTCTTGCGCTCCGGCGCGGAAGTGGGCGATGCCATTTTTGTCACAGGCGAGCTGGGCGGTTCTCGTGCCGGCAAACATCTTGAATTCGAGCCGCGCCTGGTCGAGGCACGGTGGCTCACCCGGAATTTTTCTGTGCATGCAATGATCGATCTGAGCGATGGCCTGGCGGGAGATTTGCGGCATGTTCTGAAAGCCAGCCGGGTGGGAGCAGAATTGCTCTCTTCGGCCATTCCCATCAGCCTCGAGGTGCGCCGCAAATTCCGGGGCCAAAGGCCGGTGAAAGCACAGGTTATGGCAGCCCTGACAGATGGGGAGGACTTCGAACTTTTGTTCATGGTTGCCAGCCGCGATAGCGTGCCCCTGCTCGATGCCTGGAAGCAGCAATTTCCAAAACTCTCCTTGAAGTGCATCGGACGGATCACGGCGAATGAAGGAGTCACGATCAAAGACCAGCATGGCGTTCGACCCTTGACGGATCATGGTTACGTTCATTTCGCATAGCGACGCTGAGACTCAGGCTCTCGGTAAAACCTGGGGCGGCTCGGCCAAACGAGGTCTCGTCATCGCGCTCTGCGGTGAACTGGGAGCCGGCAAGACACAATTAGTCAAGGGGATCGCGATTGGCCTCGGTATTCCTGCTCGCGTGCACTCGCCCACATTTACTTTGCTCAATATTTATCACGGTGGGCGCTTAGATCTCTTTCATATCGATCTGTACCGTCTCGAATCACGGGACCAGGTCAGGGAAGCTGGGCTTGAAGAATACTTTCATCCGGATGGCCTGGCGGTCATCGAATGGGCCGACCGCTGGTTTGGATCCGTTAACACCGCGCTGCTTGACAGCAAGAGTGTCTCTCGCCAATCAAGCGCCAGCGGCCCGACCTTTGACGTGACGGGAACGGGCAAGGTGTGCTTCACCGAAAGATTGCCGGCTCATTTCCTCTGGGTCCAAATCGAAAGTATCAGCGAAACGCAACGGCGCATTCTCTATGAAGATTTTAGCGCTTGAATTCTCTTCGGCGCAGAGAAGTGTTGCGGTCCTTCAAAGCTGTGGCCCAAAGCCAGCTCACGTGAACGAAGTTGTCGAAAGCGGACCCGTTGGCGGAAATGTCCTCGGCATGATTGACGCCGCACTCAACGGAGCCTCGGCCCAACGTGAGCAAATTGAAATTCTGGCCATCGGCCTGGGTCCAGGCTCTTACTCCGGCATTCGCCGCGCCATTGCAGTCGCTCAAGGATGGCAATTAGGTTGCGGCCATCAAAAGATCAATCTTCTGGGAATCAGTAGCGTTGATTGCCTGGCAACACAGGCGCATCAGAGTGGTTTGAGGGGGCATTTTAATGTCGTCATTGATGCCCAACGAGGTGAATTCTACATCGCAACCTACGAGAGCACTCCCAATGAATGTTTGGAAATTCAGCCGCTTCGACTTGCTGCATTGGAGGAATTGCATGAAAAGGAGGGCAAAGGCGAGAGCTTTGTTGGACCAGATGCTGCCCGTTTTCGAGCGGGGCATCTGTTTTTCCCCGGAGCGGCCACTTTGGCGCGCCTGGCTCTCGGGCGTTCCGATTTTGTTGCCGGCGAAAAGCTGGAACCAATCTATTTGAGAGAAACCCAGTTCGTGAAAACACAACCGATACGGAAATTTGCATGAAAGCCGCTGTCCTTTACGGAAAAGAAGACGTGCGTGTCGAGGAAATCACGCCTGCCGACTTGAAACCCGGTGAGGTGCGGATTCAAATCGAAGCTGCGCTCACCTGCGGCACCGATCTGAAAGTATTTAAACGAGGCTACCACGCAAAAATGATTGTGCCGCCGGCCGTCTTTGGACATGAGCTTGCCGGCATCATTTGCGAAACCCGGTGCACCGGCCCTGAAGGTGATTGCTGGCAGCTTGGCGAACGCGTCGTCGTGGCCAATTCCGCGCCTTGCGGCCATTGTTTTTACTGCCGGGAGGGCCAGGAAAATTTGTGCGATGACTTGCTGTTCCTGAACGGAGCTTATGCTGAATCGATTGTTGTTCCAGCTCGCATCGTCCGCAAAAACCTTTTGCGCATCAAAGACACAACCGACTTTCGGGACGCCGCCCTGGTCGAGCCTCTGGCCTGTGTTGTTCAGGGAATTGAAGAAATCCAGTTACAAGCCGGTCAAAATGTGCTGGTGCTGGGGGCCGGGCCGATTGGTCTTATGTTCGCCTCATTGGCACGCCACCTGGGCTGCCATGTCACTGTCGGCGGCCGGCGTCAGCGGCGGCTTGAGACCGCGCAGCGTCTCGGCGCTCAACAAGTGATAAACGTCGGAGACGGCAACAGCCTGGTTGAAACCATTCGGCACTGCACCAATACGTGCTTTGACAGTGTCATCGAGGCAATCGGCAGCCCTGAAGTTTGGCAGGCAGCCGTCCAACTCGTGCGCAAGGGTGGTTCAGTGAATTTCTTTGGAGGTTGTCCTTCAGGAACGCACGTTTCTCTCGATACCGGCCTGCTCCACTACTCCAACCTTACGCTGCTTGCCAGTTTCCATCACATCCCGCACACAATCCGTCGCGCATTGGATTTTATCGAAAGTGGTGTGATTCAGGCCGTAAACTTTGTGGACGGCAAAAGCCCGCTCACCGAGCTGCCGAATCTTTTCCGCTCGATGGCGGCTGGCAATCAGGCGGTCAAAACTCTGATCGATTTGCGAGCCTGAGAATGGCCGCTATTTGCTGGCGCGCCGCGTCGGTTCGTCAGTAATCGCAATCGCGAATCTACCAAGATTCAGGATCATCCTCGTCCTCCTCCTCGGCCCTTTTTAATCTCCCTCTCCTGTGGCGAGGGCCGGTGTGAAGGCGAGCTTGGCTCCCGACGCTCCACGCTCCCGCAAACTTAGTCGACCCACTTTGTCGAAGTCTTGCTTAGTCGTCTTAATGGGTACGGCGCCCCCCGCGAAAAACCCCCTCTCCCGTCTGGCGTCATCCGGCGCAATAGGGAGTCCAACCAGTTCTTGCCCGGACCCATTTTCTGTTTAAATTAATCCGGTATGGCGGACGCAATGCAAACTTCCAGGTCGTCCAAGCTACCCTCTTTCAGTGCATTCCATCACTTGAGCTTTTCCAGTTGCGCCCTAGCCGCGAAAACATCAAGTCGCAACCGATGAACGCACCTCTTTACGTGCATTTCCCGCATTACAACGCCCTCCCCAGCCACTTGATTCTTTGCAAGGTGACTGCAGGCCAAATATACTGTTGTGCGATGATATGATCACGTCCGGCGACAAATACAGTCCGGAAAGAGACGTAACTCCGGCATTCCTCGATGCCGTAGGCCGTTGGATCGATTTGAGCGCGGAGGTTTTCGTAGTTTTACGTTATCTCAGAGCGGCTGGCGCGAAGGACTATGCATTCGTTAAGACACGAGCGGAGTTCGCAGTCCTAGTCGAATCCGTCCCAGATGGAACGGACATCATCGCCTTCCGCGATCGTCAGCTTCCATTTCGAGGCAAGGTGACAGCGCAGTTCATTACACAAGCGAAGACCCATGTCACTGACGGCGAAGAGTATATGCTCGTCAGAAGGGTGCCGAAGAAACCAAGGGACCTCAGGCTTTTTGGCGAGATGGGAGATACTCACGCGACACTTGTCGAGGACTTGAATGAGGAGATCGGTGAGGAGGTTGCGCTTGGTGTGTGCCCGCGTTTCATTGAGTCGGATAATGACCGAATGATCTCAGCGTCAAAAGGAGGCATTGATGGTCCAAGGTGATAGGGGGCACAACCAGTCCCGCCATCGCTCACTTCCGCGTTGTGCATGAGAACAGAATGATACCCGACGATCCAGCCGTACAGGCATTCGGACTTATCTGGCGCTTTTCCGACGCCCAGAAGTACACGCAGTTATCTGAGGCTGAGTTTGGGCGCTTTCGGCCGCTGTCGGAGTCCGAGGCCCTTAAACTGTGGGCGCAATTCGTGTCTCCCGATGCATCTCCTGGGCATCGTCATCTTAGGGAGCTCTACGTTCAGCGACTCATTAAATGGCCTGAGGTGGCATCTTTCACCTCGGAGTCAAAGGATGACGAGATGAATGTGGTGACGAACTTGCAGCGCGAGATTCTTGCGTCCGACTCCACCGAAGCCATTTTCTTTTGGCACGCGGAAACGGCAGTAAGGACGGACTGGCGCCTCTTCCTCGACCACTGGGATGACTTCTGCTACCCGAGCGATGTCCTCCCAACAGTCGGTAGAACTGTGGTGTACATGGAAGAACGGTGGTATGTCCTCGACAGGCTGGTAATGGCCAGCGCTTCCGAAGCACGGAGGGCACGATGACGAAACTGCACAACAAAATCACTGGAGCGAATGCGGGCGGGCCAGCTCAGTTGCCAAGTCGGGTGCTTTGGGCCGCCTGCATCGCTCAGTTTTGGCGTTAAGCCTTATTACACGATGATCACCGGTTGGCAGGTTCAGCGAAAGGCGGAAGCGGTTATCCTTGGTTTGGCGGTAGGGCACGCCCATCTCGATGTTGTGACCACGCATGCCTTGCTGGCGAGTTGTCTCAGGCTACTTAAGGCTGCGCACACCGGCTTAGTTGAAGATCGGATGGGGCAGTTCGGAGACTTTCCTGTGACACTCAATATCCATCACGATAATGCCGTCTCCATCTTCATCGACGGGCCGGATTTTGGTTCCAGTCGCTGCCAGTCGGCCGCTATTTGGGTGGACAAGGGCCAGTTGGAGGGGATCCTAGAGGAGGTGCTCCGTGAGACTTAACCAGGCGCATTCAGTGGACGCGCCGATTGCACCTGTGTTCCATATTGAGCATCATTGGAGGCGCGCCACCGATGCGCAGCGTTGGCCATGAGATCCTTCTTACAATGCCTCGCCCTTTCCGCCCTGGTTTCAGTGCAGACCAGGTTCGTCGGTGGCGCCGAGTCTCAAGATGCTTACGTTCATCCCAACGATTGTCGGGATGCCCCTCACGGGTGCGTCCTTAGAAAGGCTCGAGCCGTGTGAAGCGAAAGTTTCACGCACGGTTCTTAGGGGGGCGTGGGCGGGTTAACCGCTTGCGCCTACCCGGTGCGCAAGATTCAGAATGAACATCAATCGCTTCAATACACGCCATGACATGTTTAACGTCCTTGATCTCCAAGCGGCGTTCAATTTTAAGAGTTCATCTAGCGTCTGCTTTCGACTCGGGAAGTTCTCGAAGGAAGGACGCACGGTCGTTGGCGATTTTCAGGTTCATCATCCCTGTGAAGGGCACATTAAGGCACACCTTTACATTCACCTCCCGACCAGGTATCAAAACTCATTGGTTGAGCTACAAAAAGCTGCGTTTCGCGAGTTAGATATTCCCGACGATGAAACTTATGAGCTCTCTTTCTTCGACACGGAGGCTTGGCTTGGTATGGGGCAGTACGTCAATCGGGAGGGAATCTCAGATCGCATATGAGTGTCCTAACAAAAATGCCAGTTGGGCAAGGGCGGGATGGCCGTCCTGGGGCGCGCCGGACGCGATTGGCCCGCCCAACCTGACCGCGATCGTTAGGCCCGGCAACCCATTCGTGAAACCATAACATGGAAAAACTGCGCTACATCCTTACGGTGCTCGCTCTCCTCTCCGTGGGTGCGCTCTTCGGCGGCTCCCTTTACGATACGCTGGTGCTTGCGCCAAACCTCCAGGGCGGTCCGCAAGGGCTGGAGCACGGACGTTTGTTCATGGCAGCAGCTACGCCCGCGAATTTCTTCCGGAATCTAGCCCCCGCGAGTCAGGCTCTGGTTCTCGTGGCGCTCGTGCTGAATTGGCGGTCCCCCCAGGTGCGCTGGCCACTGCTGATCGCTTTGGCATGCCTCGTTATGGGGGATGTAGTGACCTTTACGTATCATTACCCACGCAACGCCATCCTGTTCAAGGCGCCGACGACCGTGGAGCCTGAGCGGCTTGGTGCTGTCGCACGGGAGTGGCAGGCAGCCAACTATCTTCGCGTCTTCCTCGTCCTCACAGCGTGGCTGGGCGCGGTGAGGGCCTTAACCGTGATTGTTCAGACGCGGTCCAGACCGGCCGCTTAATACTAAGTTAGACCACTGCGAGCACATGCAGCGCTCCCTCCAGCTCTTGCTCATCGTTTCATTCATTGCCTTTTCGTGGTTGGCTTTCATGGTCGTGCACGAGCTTGGCCATGCGGTGACAGCCTGGCTTAGTGGCGGCTCCGTCTCTCTCGTGGTTTTGCACCCCTTCCAGATTTCCTGGACCACCTTCTCGCGCAACCCGCGTCCTCAGTTGGTGGCTTGGGGAGGCCCGTTTTGGGGCGCATTGCTACCGGTTCTCTTCCTGGGGACTGCGCGTCTAATCCGCTCTCCCGGGATTTATCTTTTCCGATTCTTTGCTGGGTTTTGTCTTATCGCCAATGGCCTGTATATGTTAGTGGACTCATTCGGGCGCGGGGGTGATGGCGGCACGCTCATTCACTCCGGTGCTTCACAGTGGGAGTTGTTGCTATTTGGTGCGGTTACAATTCCACCTGGCTTTTGGTTGTGGCACGGCCTTGGTCCGCATTTTGGCCTTGGCGCGGCACATGGTCACGTTAGCCGAGGTGCAGTCGCCGCCTCCGTGTGTTTGCTTGCGGTTACGGTTGCCGCGGAGCTAATGTTCTATCCGCTTCACAGATGAGAAAGACGTGGTCTACGAGCGCGCTACAGGCAAGGGAGAATGATATTTGGCGCGTAAATTCCTTACGAGCAACAGGAGCGAGCGTTGTATGATCGATTCAAAGACCTTTCACCCACAGTGGCTGTCGTGGTGCTACTTATCGTCGCGGCTCTGGTCGCTTGGTTTATTAAGCGCCGTCGAGGATAGGGCTAACCGGACCCGGACCCGGCGATGACGCTGGTTGAGCCGGAAACCATTGAAATCATTTACAAAACCAGCCCAGCAGCGCTTCGGTTTCGATTCTCTGAAGCTCCCGTAATACGTCCACGAGCGAATCTGAGTTTTTCCCGCTTGCTGCTTCTTCACAACAATCCACAAAGGCGAGGGGATCCCAATGCCCATTTGGCATCAGTTTTTTCATTAACGAAGCTTCAAGAAATGTTCGCGCACGTTCAGCGATTTCCGCGTAAGCGCCATGGCGATGCGCGCGACGGAACCAGTACTGTGCATTGCCATAATCCGGTTCACGGCGGTGCACAATGCCATGGATAAACGCGCCATCCGCATTGTCGATCTCCTGAGCGATTCCATGCGCCGCCTCGATATGGTCATGCCAGAGAAGAATCAGTGCCCGGATCAGTTCCTGATTTGCCCCGGGAAGCCCGGGCTTCTGAAAACATTCCTCCAGCTTGCTATTCAGCACAGATTGGCCCTGAACACCCACGCGCGGGCCAGGGCCAAGTTCGGGCGGCTCGGGAGTGGCAAGCAATTGCGCCACTGCGGCTGATGTTGTCATACACCCCAGATTAACCGCGGCCCGGTTGTTTTCAATTTTTTAACCCGAACAAAAAGCCTTCATACGCTGTCTATAGAGCAATTTGACGCATGGAGTTGCGTTGGACTCCCCGCGCGGGCAGAATAAAGGTGAATATTTAATGCAGAAGCTATCGATAATGCTGCCAGGTAAAGTGACGGGCAAAGGCCGTTTCAAGCTGTGTCTTCGGCCTGCATTGGTTGCGGCGTTCCTGGTGGTGACACAGTGCGTGAGGGCCGCAACATTCAGCGTCGGGTTGGATAGGGATACGTTGACGCTCGGTGAAAGCGCAACTCTCTCGCTTAACTTTACAGGAGGAACTCCACAAAATATTCCAACACCTCCGCAAATTGCGAGGCTGTCGATTGATTACGTGGGCCGTTCGAGCCAGTTCAGCGATATCAACGGCCAGGTGAGTTCAACGGTCTCCCACAATTTTAACGTAAAGCCACACCAGGCGGGAGAATTTACCATTCCTCCAATCACGGTTGAAATCTCCGGAGAAAAGCTAACGAGCCAACCGTTGAAACTCAAAGTGATGACGCCCGCACCCGCTTCCCCGCAGGCCATCAATTCTGGCTCACAGTTGGCTTTTTTGAAACTGGGGCTCCCGAAAAAACAACTTTATCTGGGTGAAACCATCATCGCGCAACTGGATCTTTACCTCCATAGCAATGTGCGCAATATTGGCAATTTCCAGGCGCCGTCTTTTAACTTTGAGGGCTGCAATGTCGGCAAGATTGTTCAAGGAACCCAGCGCCGAGTCCAGGTGGGCAACGCCATTTATACCGTTCTACCCCTGGCAGTGCCCGTTAAGCCAATCAAAACCGGGACCCTGAATTTGGGAGCGGTGACGGTCAGTTTCGTTGCCCAGCTTTCTTCCGGGAGACAGGGGCGCGATCTCTTTGAGCAGTTTGGTCTCCTCGGCGGTGAACAAAAGCAGCTCACGGTTGTGACCGAGCCCGATACCCTCCAATGCCTGCCTTTGCCAAAAGAAAACGTGCCCGCGAGCTTTAAGGGAGCCGTGGGAAGTTTTACAATGAGCTTGAGCGCCGGCCCAACCAATGTGGCTGTTGGCGATCCGGTAACGCTTCGGGTTCAACTGACGGGTAAAGGCGGTTTCGATACACTGAACCTTCCCGATCAATTCACAACGGAGGATTTCAAGGCCTACCCTCCGAGTGTCAAGGCTACTGAAACCAGCGATCAATTTGGCCTGCAAGGCTCCAAAACGTTTGAGCAGGTCGTGGTTCCGCAAAACGCCGAAGTGAAAGAACTGCCCCCGATTTCCTTCAGTTTCTTTGATCCCGAGCAAGCGTCCTATCACACGCTGACACAGCCGGCGTTGAAATTGGTGGTCCGGCCCGGGGCCGCTTCGCCACAACCTACGATCACCACCGCCAGTCGGCGAGCAGAGCAGGAATCTCCGCCGCCCGCTCAGGATATAGTTCCAATCAAAACCCGCCTCGGAACGGTTGCCCAGATAAGTTCGCCATTGATAGAGCAGCCCTGGTTTCTGGCATTGCAAAGTGTTCCCGTGCTGGCGCTCATTTCTTCGGTCATCATCCGGCGCCGCGCTGATAGTTACGCGAACAATCCGAAACTACGGCGCCAAAAGCAAGTTGCCCAAATTGTGCGGGACGGGTTGATCGAACTGCAACGGTTTGCTGCCGAAAATAAATCCGACGATTTTTTCGCCGGACTGTTCAGGCTGCTTCAGGAACAATTAGGCGAGCGCCTGGATCTGCCCGCCTTCTCCATCACTGAAGCCGTTATTGAAGAGCACCTGAAGCCTCGTCAAGTGCCGGAAGCGACACTCAACCAGGTGCAGCAGCTCTTTCAATCCTGCAACCTGGCCCGTTATGCGCCAATCCGATCGAGCCAGGAACTGGCGGCATTTATTCCCCGGCTGGAGACGACCCTCCGCGAATTGCAATCCTTAAAACTGTGAGCTCCAGTATTTCCAAAAAGATTGCGAGAATCCGAATCTGCATTTTTGCATGGGCCGCGCTAATCGTTTTCATCAGCTCGGCGCAGGGTGCTTCCTTCGATGATGCGAACAAACTCTACTACGAAGGAAAATTTTCAGAGGCCGCAAGCGTTTACGAAAAATTAGCGCAAACAAGTCCCGCCTCCCCTGCCCTCTATTTTAATCTCGGTAATGCGCTGTTTAAAGGCGGTCAGATCGGCCGGGCAATCTCGGCCTATCATCAAGGGGAGCGTTTAAACCCCCGCGATCCTGATCTGCGGGCCAACTTGCAATTTGCCCGCAACCAAACACAGGGCCCAACCCTCACACCCAGGCCCTGGCAGCGCTCCCTGGCCAAGCTCACTTTGAACGAGTGGACTATGATTGCCTCCGGCTCTGTTTGGCTCTGGTTTCTGCTCGTCGCAGCAGGTCAATGGCGCCCCTCCTGGAACCGCAATTTACGCGGGTTTATGATCGGCTGGAGTGTGGTGTCCGCGGTGTTCTGTGCCTGTCTTGCGGCCGCATTTCATGAGGCGCGTTCGATTCAAAGCGCCGTGGTCATCGCGCCGGAAGCCATTGTCCGCCACGGGCCTCTCGACGAATCGATGAACGCCTTTACTCTTCACGACGGAGCGGAGGTCCGAGTCCTCGACCGCAAAGATGATTGGCTTTTGGTCACCACGGACCCTCGACGAATCGGTTGGCTGCGGCGCAACCAGGTTTTGCTCGCCTCGAGATAACTCAGATTCGAAAATTCCACTCAGGCTTCCGGTACTTCTCACTCGCCAGCCTGCTGATTTCGTCCTGTGGAATTTTGGGCAACGGCTCCCATGCATTCCAGCATTGGGCCAGCGCGGACTTAACGCTGCTGGAAGGGATCTTGAGGTTACTCAAAAAATCCGTGTGAGAACGACTCCTGCGATAGCCAGGCTGTTTCGAAGGGAATAACAGCGCCTTTTCCACTAATGATAAGTCCAATTGCAGGAGCAGCGTCCCATGGAAAAGAAGGAATTGCTTTTTTCGCCGTTGGGCATTGCCAGAGATCTTGAGCCCGCCGATCGCCAGGTCCGTTTCACCCGCAAGCTCAACGGGCTTCTGAAGGAGGGCCGTGAAAGCCGCCTCGTGACATTTAAGAATGAACGCGTTCGTTCCAGGAATACTTTGGAAGGGACCATCCGATATGCGAACAATCAGCGAGTAGTTGATGCAACCTGGCCCTTGTAAGACCGTGCCGCCGCCAGTGCAACGGCGCAAAACTGGAATATCGTTGGCTTTACAGAACGGAAGATTGGCTTCAGTAGCCGCTCTGTTCGAATAACCGACCACCACAAAATAAGTCATCGGTTCCCAAACGCGGAGCAACTCAAACCCTGGGCCTCGTTCTGCAGACTCAAGTAGCGTCTCGTCGCACGCCAGATTCTCCTCCGGTGATGAAAATGTTAAATCGCAAAAGTACATGCCTGCATGTGCGGCGCAGAAGGAATCGTGGCCAATGCTGTAAAAAGCGCCAGCAGGAATGGACTTTCTGCTTCCTCGTTTTCCTCATCCTGCTCCTCGTCTTGGTGCTCCTCCAGCTCGTCCTCGTTCTCCTCCTCGTCCTCGTTCTCCTGATCGGCCAAATCAGTAGGGTAACTGCTCATTTTAATCCTATAACGCTGCCAGTAGTTTTTACAATCATACCGCGAAAGGTGGCAGATTTTCCGGGAAACGACACGCAATGATATGAAAACACCAAAAACCTCTTCATCAATATCGCAGCCAAACTTTCTAAAACCAGAGGTGACACGACGACGTTTTTTAAAAACTACTGCCTGCATTGCCGGCGGCTTTGCCCTCGGCCCATCGATATCTTCCCTCTTCGGCGCGCCACGCAACCGGCAACTACCAACCCCGCAACGATCCGGACTCGACCATATCGTTGTCGCGATGATGGAGAATCGATCGTTCGATCATTTTCTTGGATGGCTGCCCGGGGCGGAGGGCCGCCAGGCTGGCTTGAGCTATTCAGATTCTGCTGGCATTGCGCACCCGACGTATGCATTGACTGCTCAAACGCCCCCGGATTACCAGGGTTGCGGCCATCCCGATCCCGACCACTCCTATGAGGGCGCGCGGATAGAATACAACAATGGAGCTTGCGATGGCTGGTTGCGCGCCGGGTCAAATGATGTTTATGCGATTGGCTATTACACACAAAACGATCTGGCTTTTCTCGGAAACGCCGCGCCAGCCTGGACCTCCTTTGATCGTTATTTCGCCGCGATCATGTCGGCGACTTATCCAAATCGGATTTATCAGCACGCTGCCCAGACGGATCGGCTGGATGATTCGCTTCTTCCTGTTTCGACCTTGCCTACGATTTGGGATCGGCTTGCCGACCACAGTTTGACTGGCCGTTACTATTTCAGCGATTTTCCTTTCCTGGCATTGTGGGGAACCAGGTACTCGGGGATTGCCCGGCCAATTAGTGAGTTCTTTGCGGATTGCGCGGCTGGAACATTGCCAGAAGTGTCCTTTGTCGAGCCACGGTTTCTCGGCGAAGAGCAGGGCATTTCGGGGGACGACCACCCGCATGGCGACATCCGAAATGGCGAAGCTTATCTGAATTCGATTTATGAGGCTGTCACTTCCAGTCCGAATTGGCCGAACACCGCGCTCGTGATCAATTTTGATGAGTGGGGTGGTTTTTTCGATCACATCGCACCCCCGACTGCACCTATCCCGCCGGCCGATGCCGCTTTGGGCAGCGATGGTTTGCTTGGCTTCCGTGTCCCGTCTCTTTTAATTTCACCATGGTCGCGTCGCAACAATGTAAACCACTCAGTGTTCGATCACACTTCCGTGCTTAAAATGATTGAGTGGCGTTGGAACCTGCGGCCCCTAACTATGAGGGACGCCACTGCAAACAATTTGGCGGAGGCTTTGGATTTCACGAGTCAAAATCTTGCCGCTCCCGTTTTCAACGTTCCCCCCGGGCCTTTCGGTGGTGCCTGTCCATCTTCACCCACAGTAGGAACCGAACCTTTGCTCGATTTCGCCGCAAGCTCAGGATTTGTTATGCCGCAATAGCGACAAATAAGGACTAGGCAATTGGGATCTTGCCGATTTGGCGCTTGCCATTCTTCTTATTGGTTCTCGTCCTCGTTCTCCTCCTCATCCTCGATCCCCTTTCTCCTCCCCTCCTCGTTCCTCGTGTATTATTCCTCATCGAATCTTTTCTTGCCTTCTCCGCGTTTCATCGCAGCTTAGCGAGGCAGAAGTGTTTCGTAGATGACCCTCTTTCCTATTGTTGAGCGAGAACTGCGCGTGGCAGCCCGCCGGCGGGAGACTTATTGGACGCGATTGGCCATTGCCATCGTTGCCATGCTCATTGCTGCCGGGATCTTTGTGGTCACGATTGGCCTTCCATCGACTCAAACCGGCCGCTACATCTTCGGGGTTCTGGCGGGACTTCAATTGCTTTACTGCCTGGTCTATGGACGCCGCGCCACGGCCGATTCCATCAGCCATGAGAAACGCGAGGGAACTTTGGGCCTGTTGTTTCTTACCGATTTAAAAGGTCATGATATCGTCCTCGGCAAACTGGCGGCCACTTCACTCCGTGGATTCTATGGTTTGCTGGCTGTTTTTCCGGTCCTGGCGGTTCCTCTCCTGCTGGGGGGACTGACAAACGGCGAATTTTGGCGTTTGGTTCTGGTCCTGGTGAATACTTTCTTTTTCTCGCTCGCAATTGGAATCTTCGGGTCATCATTAAGTAGGGATTTTCGGCACGCGATGGGAGCCAACTTATTTTTACTATTACTACTGGCTGCCATCCCGCCCGCGGTGGCAGTGACAATGGCGATGGTCTCGGGAAAAGCCCCGATTCCACAATTATTTTTCACCTGCCCGGCCTATTCATTTTATTTATGCGCTGATGCGCAATACAAAACTCAGGCTGCAAATTTTTGGTGCTCATTGGGGGCAACTCATTTTCTGACGTGGCTGCTTGTAATGCTGGCCAGCGTTGTCGTGCCTCGTTCCTGGCACGATCAGCCCGCCCGGGAGCGAAAGAACAGATGGCGCGAATTCTGGCGCGCCTGGAGCTACGGAGCCGCTGCCAAACAGAGCGTGTTCCGGCGGCGCTTGCTGAACATCAACGCATTTTACTGGCTGGCCGCGCGTGTTCGGCGCAAACCGGATCACGTCTGGGCATTTTTGGTTTGCATGGGGATCTGGTGGCTGGCTGGATGGGCAAAGTCCGGCACCGTTTGGTTCGATTCAGCGGTCGCAGTCCTGACTGCTCTCATGCTCAACGGCGCTTTAAAGACATGGATCGCCATTGAGGCCGGCCATCAGTTGGCTGAGGACAAAAAATCGGGCGCGTTTGAGTTGCTTCTGACATCTCCTCTTACAGTGCAGGATATCTTGCGCGGTCAATTCCTGGCATTGCGACGGCAATTTGCGCTGCCTTTCGTCGTCGTCATCGCTGTTGAATTGCTCTTCATGCGGGAATTAGCGGCGCATCCAGGCGATCATAGCGTTCCGATTTGGCTGGCCGGGATGGTGATGCTCGGGGCGGATATGGTTGCGCTGAGTTGGGTGGGCATGTCCAGAGCGCTCACCGCCCGGAGCCACAATCATGCCACCTTCAATACCTTGCTTTGCATTTTGGTTTTACCTTGGATGGCATTTGGTTTGGTGGTGGCTGCGGCCCACGTTTATCAAGACCTCGTGCTGGAAAGGGAGTGGGCGCCTACCTGGAAGTTTTACCTCCCACTGTGGTTCGGATTAGGTCTTATCGCCGATTTAGTCTTTGGCCTGTTGGCGTGGTGGCGATTGCGCACACAATTTCATCAACTCGCTCTCGACAAACTTAACCCGCCAACATTCGCCTCCAGGCCGAACAACTTGCCGCGCGAAAAGGTTGCACCTCACTTTACTCACCAAACACCTGCTCCCTCGCACCAGGAAACTACCGTCGTTGGTAAAAAGGATCCATTGCGTCGAAAACGATCCCGGCGATTCTTGAAACCCGCGATTGCCATCGTTGGAGTCCTCATCATTGCCCTTTGTTTATATCATTTCAAGAATCCCCAAACTTCGCCACCCGCGATCCTGATTGGCATCGGTCCCAGCAAAGGTCCCACGCGTGTCTTCCCGCTATATGGCGGGGCCGTCTTTATTCTTCCGGACGGCGCGATGTGGCGTTGGGGGATTACCTCCGTGCCAGGGTCTGGCCCGGCCTCGGTCCCCGAACAAGTAGGAACAAATCGCGACTGGATACAAGCCGCAGCCGGCGGAAACCATTTTCTCGCCCTTCGCGCAAATGGAACCATTTGGGAGTGGGGATTGTTCAACGGCAAACGGAGCAGCATTCCCGAGCAAGTTCACCAGGATACTAATTGGGTGGACATCGCCGCGTCCAATGCGCATTCCACTGCGCTCAGACGCGACGGAACAATATGGGCCTGGGGCAGGAACGGCTTTTGCCAGTTAGGCAACGGGCCGGGCCCTGACCAAACCGACTTTGTCCAGGTGGGCACCAATAATGATTGGACGGCGATTGCGTGTCCTGCAACCAGCACGTTCGGTCTGCGCAAGGATGGAACCCTTTGGACGTGGGGCACTGTTCATCTTTTCAAGCCAGGAAGCATGGTCGTGGCGACGACTTTCCCCAAGCCGGCTCAAGTTGCACTCGAGACGAATTGGGCCGGTTTCGCCAGCGGTTTCGGATGCCTGATTCGCTCAAGGTCGGGTGAAATCTGGGAGCCTTTTCAAGCCCCTCCGAGCGCTGACGCGCCGGTGAACACAAGTTGCCGGTTGGTGGCGTCAAACACTTTGCCTCAGGGGATCGCCGTTGCTGTTTGTGAAACTCCAAAACTTTACCAACTACGTTCCGGCGGAACATTATGGGAAAAACCTTATGCCTTTTCCAGAATGCCTTCCGCTACGGCAGCCACATGGAAACAGACGGGCAAACGCTCCGATTGGGTCTCTCTATGGAGTGCCAGCGGCACTGCATTCGGTCTGACCTCTGACGGCACCATTTGGACCTGGGGATACGACTCAACTCGGCCGCCACAGCGTTCTTCGTCCTGGTTAAAAATGATTCAGGAAAGTGTAAGGAATAGACTCGGGGCTCCCGGGGCCGGAGGAATGCTTTCATACAACCAGCCCGCCTATCAAAAGGAACCGCGGCCACTCATTCGTATGATTAAGCAGGAGACCAACGGACCAAAGAACCAAGGGACCTTTAAGTAACTTGACAGTTACTTAGCAAAGGATATGGTTGCAGCAACTTGAAACGAACTCTCAAGAGCGCTGTCAGCCCGCTGGCCACACCAGGCACGCGGAATCCGGAGCGCACGCAGGAACGGATCCTCGAAGCCGCTTTCATTGAATTCGCGGCGCAAGGATTTGCCGGCGCGCGCGTGGACAAGATTGCCCGCCGCGCATCGATCAATAAGCGCATGCTGTATCATTATTTTGGGGACAAAGAGGAGTTGTTCCGGGAAGTGCTGCGGCGCAAAATGCACCAGCGGCAGGCCTGGTGGAAGGCGACACCCGATGACCCAACGGAAAGCTTGCCTTATTGGTTCGAGCTGGCCTGCAAAGATATCAATTGGATCCGCATGCTCGAGTGGGAAGCGCTGCAATTCGGCGAAGAACGCCTGATTGATGAGGAACGACGCGCCGAGGCATCTGCGGAGTCCGTGCGGCGTGTAGCGCGCCGGCAATCCACCGGTCATCTTTCCACAGAATTCGACCCGAAACGCCTGCTGCTGGCTATGGTGGCACTGACCTGGTTCCCGATTGCGTTTCCCCAATTAACGCGGTTGATCACAGGACAAGCTGTTTCAGACCCGCGTTTCCAACGTGAGCAGCACGATTTTCTTCGCCGATTCGCTCCTGCCTTTCTTCCGAAACAATGCAGCCGGCGGCCTGAAGCAAACCCTCGCGCCAATGGGCGTTCGAAAACAAAACATCCATGAATACAGGCCTGTTGAGTCTTAGGCGAATGCCTCAAATGTTTCCAGGGATGATCTGTTTGTTACTCCTGGGTTGTACGGCAAAAACAAACACAAATGACCCGCTGAAACAAAGCGTGTCTGCCGTCGCAGTTCCCGTGCTGGTGGCGCAGTCAGAAGCGCGCGATGTCGCCGTCGAGTTAAGAAACATTGGCAACGTCGAGGCTTATTCGACCGTCACCATTCGTTCGCAGGTAACTGGACAAATCACGAAAGTGAATTTTCGCGAAGGCGACGATGTGAAAGCCGGGGATCTGCTGTTTAATATCGATTCCCGTCCCGCAGAAGGCGCTTTGCGCCAGGCGCAGGCCGATTTGAAGCGAGACCAGGCGCAATTAACAGGCGCCCGGCTCGAATTCGAGCGTGAGAAAAGATTGCTCACAAATTCTATCGCCTCCCCGGGGGATTATGAAAAATCGCAGGCAATTTTCGAGGCATTGGAAGGCACAGTGATGGCCGACGAAGCCGCCATCAGCCGCGCACGATTGCAATTGGAGTTCACAAAAATCCGCTCACCCATAGATGGCCGCACCGGGAATCTGATGGTCAAGGAAGGAAATATCGTCAAAGCGCCGGATGACGCGATGGTCATTATCAACCAGGTCCAACCGATTTATGTCACGTTCTCGAGCCCCGAGCAGGATTTGCCGGCAATCAGGCAACGCATGCGAGACTCCAGGTTGTTGGTGGAAGTCGAAACCGCCAGCGACGCAACCGAGACGCCACGCGGCGAACTAAGTTTCATTGATAACTTTGTTGATACTGCGACCGGCCGCATCAAGTTGAAGGCCACTTTCGCGAACACCAATAATGTTCTCTGGCCCGGCCAGTTTGTGCAAACCAGGTTGACCTTGCGAACTCTCGCAAACGCCACGGTCGTGCCGGCCAGGGCAATCCAATCCAGTCAAAGCGGCGACTTTATCTTTGTGGTCAAGCCTGACTCGACCGTGCAAAAGCGCTCAATTGTCGCCGGTCTTAGCCGCAATGGCAAAACGGTGATCGAGACCGGATTGCGGTCCGGCGAAACAGTCGTGGTCGATGGCCAGTTGCGCCTCAGGGAAGGCTCACCGGTCAAAGCGCAAGTGGATACAGGCATGAAGGCCGTTCAGGCTAACAACGCTAAGACACCGTGACAGTACCGGAACTGTTCATTCGCAGGCCAGTGATGACCACTTTGGTCATGTCCGGAATCTTGCTTTTCGGACTGATCAGCTACCGCTTCCTGGCAGTGAGCGATCTGCCCAACGTGGATTATCCGACGATTCTCGTGCAGGCCAACCTGCCTGGCGCCAGTCCCGAAACAATGGCTTCGGCGGTAGCCACTCCTCTCGAACGACAATTTACTACGATCGCGGGTGTGGATTCGATGTCTTCGGTCAGCGCGCTTGGTCTCACCCAGATTACGATCCAATTCTCATTGAGCCGCAATATTGATGCGGCAGCCCAGGACGTGCAAGCCGCGATCGGGAAAGCCGCGCGGCAGTTGCCTCCGGGCATGCCGACGCCTCCAACCTATAACAAGATCAATCCAGCCGATCAGCCCATTCTCTTCATGGCGCTTACTTCGGATACTCTGCCGCTCTCAACGGTTGATGATTACGGCGAGACCTTGTTGGCGCAGCGTATCTCCATGGTCAACGGTGTCGCGCAAGTTTTTGTTTACGGCGCTCAAACTTACGCCGTCCATGTGCAGCTCGACCCAAATAAACTTGCCAGTCGGGGCATCGGCATCGATGAGGTAGAAGCCGCTATCAGCAAAGGAAACGTAAACCTGCCCACCGGCACCCTATATGGGAACCACCAGGCCTTCATCGTCCAGGCGAACGGGCAATTGACAAAAGCTGCCGATTACCGGCCGTTAATCGTGGCTTACCGTCAGGGCAGGCCTGTGCGGCTGGAAGAAGTCGGCCGAGTGATTGATAGCGTCCAAAATGACAAAATCGCCAGTTGGTTTAACAACACGCGCGGTGTGGTTCTCGCGGTCCAGCGCCAGCCCGGAGTCAATACTGTCGAGGTGGTCAACAAAGTCCGTCAACTCCTCCCTTCATTTCGTTCGCAAATCCCTGCCGGCATCTCTCTGGACATCTTGTTTGATCGCTCGGAATCCATTCGTGAATCGGTCCGGGACGTTGAGTTTACTTTGCTGCTCACGGTTTGTCTGGTTGTCCTGGTCATCTTTCTCTTCTTACGTAATCTCTCGGCCACCGTCATCCCGAGCCTCGCCTTGCCCCTCTCGATTGTCGGCACTTTCGCGGCAATGTATTTGTTGGGCTATAGCCTGGATAATCTTTCACTCATGGCGCTCACCCTTTGTGTGGGCTTCGTAGTCGACGATGCGATTGTCATGCTCGAAAATATTGTTCGCCACATGGAAGCCGGCGAGCCGGCGTTCGAAGCAGCGCTGAAGGGGTCACGCGAGATCGGCTTCACGATTATCTCGATGACCCTGTCACTGGCTGCGGTGTTTATCCCCGTGCTGTTCATGAGCGGTATTCTTGGCCGTTTGCTCCACGAATTTGCGGTGACCATCATGGTCGCGGTGCTCGTCTCGGGTTTTGTTTCGCTGACGTTGACGCCGATGTTGTGCAGCCGTTTCGTGAAAGCACCGTCACACGCAAAGCACGGGCGGATCTATGCGGCCTCACAGAGCTTTTTTGATGGCATGCTGCATATTTATGATCGCAGCCTGCAATTTGTGCTGCGGCACCGACTCGCCACGATGGTCGCTTCTTTCCTGATCGTGATCGTTACGATTTATCTGTTTCGTGTCATTCCAAAGGGCTTTTTTCCAAGCCAGGACACCGCCCAGGCTTTTGCTGTAACAGAAGCCAGCCAGGATATTTCCTTCGAGGCGATGAAGGAACATCAACTGGCATTGATGAAGATCGTCAGCGAAGATACCAACGTCCTCGGCTTCATGTCTTCCATCGGCGCAGGGGGATCGACCGTCAGCGGCAACAGCGGGCGCATATTCATGCATCTCAAGCCTCGCGCCGAACGGCCTCACGTCGACCAGGTGATCCAGGAGCTGCGGCGGAAATTCGCTGACGTCCCGGGCATTAACGCCTTTCTTCAAAACCCGCCACTGATTCGGACAGGCGGATTTCTGAGCAAGAGCCTTTATCAATTTACACTGCAAGGGCCAGACCTTGAGGAACTATACCATTGGGCCCCCATCATCAAAGATCGAATGACCGAGCTGCCCGGCTTTCAGGATGTGACAACGGACCTCCTGATCACCAGCCCTCAGGTGACGGTGAACATCGATCGTGACAAGGCTTACGCCTTGGGCGTCACCGCCGATCAAATTGAAAACGCTCTTTATGACTCGTATGGACAGCGCCAGGTATCGACCATTTACGCCGCCGTGAACCAATACTGGGTCATCATGGAACTGATGCCCGAATTTCAGCGCGAGCCGTCTGCTCTGGGCGATCTGTACATCCGCTCCAGCACCGGAAAATTGGTTCCATTGCGCGCGGTGGCCAACATTGGCCGCAACGTCGGGCCTTTAACAGTGAATCATTTCGGCCAATTGCCTTCGGTTACGATTTCATTTAACCTTGCGCCCGGGATTTCATTAGGGACTGCGGTGGATGCGGTGAATAAATCATTCGCCGACCTGCATATGCCCGCCACTTTAACCGCTAATTTTCAAGGCTCCGCCCAGGTCTTCCAATCCTCCGTGAAAAACATGGGCATTCTTTTGATCATGTCGATCGTGGTCATCTACATCATTCTCGGAATCCTGTATGAAAGCTTCATTCATCCGCTGACTATTCTTTCGGGGCTGCCCTCGGCCGGGCTCGGCGCGCTGCTCACGCTGCTCTTGTTTGGATTGGACCTGAACATCTACGCATTTGTCGGATTGATCATGCTCGTAGGCATTGTGAAGAAAAACGCAATTATGATGATCGACTTCGCCATTCAGGCCGAGCGTCAGGGCAACACACCCTTCGATGCCATTTATCAGGGATGTTTGCTCCGGTTCCGTCCAATCATGATGACGACCATGGCAGCTTTGATGGGCGTGCTCCCGATAGCACTGGGTTTGGGTGCGGGAGGTGAAGCTCGCCGACCTCTTGGCCTCGCAGTGGTAGGCGGCCTGATTGTTTCCCAATTGCTAACCCTTTACATCACTCCGGTCGTTTATCTTTACCTCGAAACTTTCCAAGTCTGGATCCGAAGCCGCATGCGCAATAAAAAAACCAAGCCCTCCCCTGCCCTCCCCCAACCTGCCGCAGCTCCGATTTCGTCATCACTGCTGTGATTGGGTGACGGGTCAGTACCGACGCCATTGATCACCGCCAGCTTCTCCGCTCAATATGTCGCCCGCCCTCCGGACAAATCAAATACTGCGCCGGTGCTGAAAGAACAATCGTCCGAACAAAGCCAGGCGACCATTGCCGCGGCCTCTTCTGTTTTGCCGAAACGGCCCATCGGGATCTTTGAGAGCATATAATCGATGTGCTGCTGACTGACTTGCTTAAGAATATCCGTCTGTATCACAGCGGGTGTAATGCAGTTTACCAGGATGCCCGAGGTCGCGAGTTCTTTGCCTAGTGATTTGGTAAGCGCAATCACACCGGCTTTGGTCGCGCTGTAATGCGAAGCGTTCGGATTGCCTTCCTTGCCTGCGATCGAGGCGATGTTCACAATCCGTCCATATTTTCGATCCATCATGTGAGGGACGACATAACGACAGCAGAGAAAAACACCAAACAGATTAATTTCGATGACTTCCATCCATTGGCGCGGAGTCAGTTCCCAGGTTTTGTTCGATGCACCTGCGATACCCGCATTATTAACCAGTATGTCGATCGCCCCCAGGGTTTCGATTGTCTGAGTGGTGGCTGCTTTCACCGACTCCGGTTGTGTAAGGTCCACGACGCACGTCCGCACCTCCCCTTTTGCACTCAACGATTCTGCCGCCGCTCTTAATCCAGCCTCGTCCCGATCCCACAAGCTGCATGCTGCACCCGAACTGAGCAGCCGTTGCGCAATACTATAACCAATGCCCTTTGCTCCCCCGGTGATAACCGCTTTTTTGCCTTTCAATTCAATCTGATTCATCACCTATGCAACAAGTTTCAGGCATCGCTGGCAAGCTCCCAGCCGGATATTTCACACGAACTCGCCCGCCGATTGAGATCCTCTAATTAACACCCTGCTTTAGCTGGGTGAAGAGTGGTTTGGTACGTCTCAGAACCGTTTCAACGGTTTCGAAAGGTGTGGCAAACCGTTCAAACGGTTTTTCCCGCCGGTGACGCTTCTACACCCAGCTAAAGCAGGGTGTTAATGACATGGAAGCGGCCAAGGCCGGTAAGTTCCTACCGGCAGGTGGACTAGTCGAAAAAGGGCGGTGGGCCTTTTGCGCCCCGATACTACCATGTGCAGCTCTCATTCGCGTCAATCATGTGTTGTGTATCTTCCTCGCGGCAGGGCGCCCGTGCCCCGCCCCTATAGGTTAGGGTAACCCCCCAGTGACTCAGTCATTTCCATTTGGCGATACTGGTAATACGCTTTTGTGACTGCCGTTGGGTACTCCTCCCCCATCGGACAAGCGCAGGGATGGCTCAGGGTTCAATGGAAAACGAAAAATCTGCCGCGCGACTAAACGTCCGACGCATGAACGATGGTCTGCTCGTCGGGTTGAGCGGCGATTGGCTCACTCGTTCGGGACTTCCTCCAGTTGACCCACTCAAAAATGAACTCAGCAACGGCTCGATTAAAACTATTGAGTTCGACACCCGCGACCTCGGCCGTTGGGATAGCGGCCTGATCATCTTCGTCCTGAAATGTTACGAACTTGCCCGCGAACACAAACTCAAGTTCCGCATGGAAACTCTCCCTTCCGGCCTTTCGAAGTTTTTGGAAATATATGAAACCGCATCGGAAAAGAAGGAAATCTCCCGTGATGCGGGACCTCAACCTCTGCTGGTACGCATTGGTGACCGCGGCTTGAAAGCCTGGGCGTCGGCAAAAGCGATGCTGACTTTTTTGGGCGAGAGCGCACTTGCCTTCGCCAGGTTGTTGCGTGGCAAAGCGCAATATCGCTGGAGCGACATGATGCTGATCGTCCAGGAATCGGGGCCGCAAGCGATTGGAATTGTAGCTCTGATCAACTTCATTGTTGGCTTAATCCTCGCATTTGTTGGGGCGACGGAGTTGAAAAGGTTCGGCGCTTCAATCTATGTGGCCGACCTCGTGGCCATTGCTACGGTGCGCGAAATGGCGTGTATCATGACGGGGATCATTCTGGCAGGCCGCACCGGAGCTGCATTCGCCGCCCACCTCGGGACAATGAAGGTCAACCAGGAGATCGAAGCTCTTCAAACATTCAGCGTTTCTCCAATCGAGTTTCTCGTTCTGCCTCGAATCATCGCTTTGGTTTCGGTTATGCCGTTTCTGTGTGTTTTTGCGGACCTCATTGCAATTCTTGGCGGGCTGCTCATTTCCTCAACCATGCTCCACATCAGCCCAGCGCTCTACATTCAGCGCACCCTCGACGCCATCACGCTCAGCTCCTTTTTGCTGGGCGTGTTCAAGGGAACATACTTTGGCGCTGTCATCGCCCTGACGGGTTGCTTGCGCGGCATGCAAACTGGAACCAATGCCGCTGCCGTCGGCCACGCCACCACCTCGGCTGTCGTCACTGGCATCACCGCCATCGTTGCTTCGGATGGAATCTTCGCCGTGCTTTGCAACGTGCTGGACATCTGACCATGAGCACCGAATCAAAAATCAAAATAGAACTGCGCGACCTCACCATCGCCTACGGTTCATTCATCGTAATGCGGGACATCACTGCCAAAATCGAACGCAGTCAAATATTCATCATCATGGGCGGCAGCGGTTCCGGCAAAAGCACCGTCCTCCGGGTCATGATTGGATTGAAAGAGCCTGCCCGGGGGGACGTTTATTACGATGGCGTTCCTTTCTGGCAATCCGATGACGAACAGAAGCAAAAGCTGCTGAGGTCTTTCGGTGTCATGTTTCAACAAGGCGCTCTTTGGAGCACCATGACCCTGGCCGAAAATGTCGCGCTGCCTTTGGGCGAATTCACTGAGCTCCCGCCCAAAGAAATCGAGGATATTGCCCGATTCAAATTGGCGCTCGTGGGCTTGAAAGGGTTCGAAGATTTTTACCCTTCGGAAATTTCCGGCGGCATGATCAAACGCGCCGCCATTGCCCGCGCGCTTGCTCTCGACCCGGAAATTCTTTTCTTTGACGAACCGTCCTCTGGTTTGGACCCACTCACGGCGCGCAAGCTCGATGAACTCGTCATTCAATTGCGCGATAGCCTAGGCACAACCTTTGTCGTCGTTTCCCATGATCTGGCCAGCATTTTTGCCCTGGGCGACCACTCCATTTTTCTCGACGGCGATACCCACACGATGCGCGCTCAAGGAAAACCCAAAGATCTCCTCGAAAATTCCAACGATCCCATCGTCCGCAGGTTCCTCTCTCAAGGCAGCGACAAAACCGCCGAGAAGAAGACGCCGCCGCGTAAGGAACCAGCGGCAACAACAGAACAAACCTCATGAGCAAAAAGGCAAATCCAACAATGATTGGAGTGTTCATGGTGAGCGGAGCGCTCCTGCTCGTCGCCGGCATTGTGCTTTTCAGCTCCTTCAGGATTTTTACCAAAAGCCGCAAGTACATTTTGTATTTCCAAACTTCGCTCAACGGCCTCAGCGAAGGTGCTCAAGTCAAGTTCCGCGGCGTGCCGATTGGCACGGTCCGGCAGATGATGATTCACTACAATCAGGCGAGCAACGATTTTGCCATGCCGGTGCTCATCGAACTTCAGGAGAACTTGTTGCGAGAGCGCCTGGACAATGCCAGCGTCTTCGAGGATATGGGGCACATGGACGCCAGCATTCGTCGAGGCCTTCGCGCCCGCCTCGAAACCGAGAGCTTGCTCACCGGCGTTCTCTATGTCGAATTGGGCTTCATCTCCAATGCATCGCCGCCCATCTTGCATCAGGTTAAAAAGGTGTATGCAGAAATTCCGACCGAGTCCACTGAGCTTAAACAATTGTTGAATAATCTGGCTCAGTTCGACTTAAAAGGACTTGAGGAAAAGATTAGCCAGCTCATAACAAACGTGAATAGCACTTTAGTTAAATTGAATCTTGGTGAGATGACTGCGGGTATTACGAACGTGTTAACTTCCGTTAACAACCTCGCCACTTCGCCAGAACTCACCAATGCTCTGGTTTCTCTGAAATTAACTCTGGCCGAGTACCAGCGCCTCGGTGAAAAACTCAATGGCCGAATCGAGCCGTTCGCCGATAGCGCGACCAACACCCTGGCCGAGGCTAACCGAACCCTGATCGACATGCGCCAAGCAATTCAAAACCTGAATGGCATCGTAGCGCCCGATTCGCAATTGCAGACGGAGCTGATTCAGGCGCTGGAACAAGTTGCGGGCGCTGCGCAATCCCTGTCTTCATTGGCCGATTTCCTGGAACGCCACCCCAACGCGCTGATTACGGGCCGCAAAAAACCTGAGCAAAAGCCATGAACCGATCGGCCTCCATTTTATTTTCTATTTCGCTGGCTGCCCTCTCCGGCTGTTCCACTTTGAAACCAACAACATCTTCTCCTCGCTACTTTCGTTTGGTCCCCGCTCAAGCGCCCGAAAAAGCGACTGTCACAAACGCAACGCAAACCGCGCTGGAATCGCGCCACGCCTCGGGGTCGTCCATTGCAATCGCTTCAATCACAATTCCGGATTACCTGACGAAAAAATCGATAGCAGTGCGCAGGAGTGCCAACGAGATTGAATACCTCGAAAGCGCCCTCTGGGCTGAACGACTCGAGGAGGGGTTTCTCCGAGTCCTGACCGTCAGCCTTGCCAGCCAGCTTCCGGGCCACACGGTTCGGCAGACCTTATCCCGGAATCATGATGTGGATCTCGCAATTCAAATCACCGTCCAGGAATTCGACCTCAGCATGACGGGCGAAGGTGTGCTGAGCGCTGAGTGGCGAATCGTTTCGCCCGCAACCGGCAAAACCATCGGGGCTGGACAATCCCATTTTTCCCGCAAGGGCCCCAATCCGACGCAAGATCCAGGCGGAGCTGTTTCCACTCTGAGCGCGCTGATCGAGGACTTGAGCGGCGCGTTGAGAAAAGTAATCCCGTGAGTTCGGCATTCTTAGTCTGCGCCAGGTGTACAAATATTTTCAGACTTCTTACTTTCATTTACGCTTTCGCGATGAAACTGCCCTGCTTTGTCGGACGCCTCTACGCACCCTGAAAGCGGTGCCCCATTTCAGCCCAGGGTAGGACCGCCTCCCGTTGCTTGCCAGACCGGCCTTGGTCGCGGAGGAGAGGATTTTGCTTTCACGGACATGGGAATTGTGAATCAATGGTAAATCGTGAACTGTTGGTGGGAGCGCCGCTGCTTTCCAGACGCACAAACGTGCCCTTTGGTTCAAAAATGATGACCGCATCCTCAACCGGGAAAATTTGCTGACGGACTAGCTGCTCGACTCCGCATGAAGATTCTCTTTGTCGCTGACCTGCATTATGCGCTGAAGCAGTTTGACTGGCTAACCTTGAAGGCGGCGAGCTTCGACCTGGCAATCATAGGTGGTGACCTGCTCGATCTCGGCTCGGCAGTCGATCTGGATGTGCAGGTTGTAGTGATTGAAAAATATTTAGGCAGGCTTCGCGAACGGACCAGGCTGCTGGTCAGCTCCGGCAACCACGATTGCGATGCGCGGTCCGCCGCCAATGAATCGGTTTGCAAATGGCTGCACGAACTCAAGGCAGGCCAGTTGTTTGTAGATGGCGACAGCGTCGAAATCAATGGAGTGCTCACCACCATTTGTCCATGGTGGGACGGCCCGGTTTCGCGCTCCGAAGTTGAAAAACTGCTCGAACGGGATGCCGCGCGGTCCAAGTCAAAGTGGATCTGGATTCATCACGCGCCGCCGGACCGGTCACCCGTGAGCTGGACAGGGAAAGAATTCGGTGGTGACGAATTCCTTGTCGAATGGATCCTGCGTTTCAAGCCAGACCTGGTCCTGTCCGGCCACATTCACAATGCCCCGTTCGTAGCCGACGGTTCATGGATTGACCGTGTTGGCACAACGTGGGTATTCAATCCTGGTAAACAACCAGGTCCATACCCCGCCTGCCTGGTCTTCGATCTCGAACGGATGAGCGTGGCGTGGGATTCTATTGAGGATCAAAGGACGCAGCAGCTCGATATCTCCTCAGGCACATTTACCGCGCCTACCGGCGCGGTTGATGGTGCATAAGTGTATCGAGGACGCCGTTTACCATGCCGAGGTGATCGTGGCCTTCGTACTGCTGTTTTACATCCACAAGATATTGATTGAGCACATTAAGACGGCCAGCTAGCAACCTCGCAATATGGAAACTTGCTTCCGCCGAGGACTCCAAAAATTCGCGCGGATTTTCAATGATCGCAAACGAACTGGGTTTCAACGCGCGGACTGTGGCCGTGTGGGGTTTGCCCAGTAAAACGGACATTTCGCCGAATACCGCCCCTGGCTCGGAAACTTTCGCCACCCGCACATTGTCGCGCAGCACCTCAACCTCACCCTGGATCAGCACAAACAGGGGACCGCTTCCAGTGTCTTGCTCCATGATAACGCCTCCCACTTCAAAGCTCTCGACTTTGTGTTTGGCAATCAGCTTTAGGATCGCAGCCATGACAAATTATCGTCTGCCATTCGGGGATCAGTGTAAATGGAAAAGACGCATGAACCAACAGGTGACAATAATCGACTCAAAAGCAAACCGGCTGAGCGCGCAAACTGGCAGCTCAGCCGGAGATTTACTTGTATTTAAGTGCCGAATATCTCTCGTCAGAAAGAGGAACGGAGCCGATACATTTTTTGCGGCGCGTCCATGGAATCTGTGACCAGGTAGCGGCCCCCGCTGACGATTGGCGCAGATGAAATCACGCTCCATGCAGAGGTGGCAAGGTTTGTATTGGATTCCAGAACATAATTCTGGAACGTACTCTCCCAGGAAACCACTACGTTGCCATCCGATACTCGGGCGATGCTTAGTATCGGTTGTGGCCGTGCTTCAACCTGGGTGATTACCACGTCGTTACCGTCCCCGCCGCTATAGTTGATGACAAACTTTATTCCGTTTATCTGGTTGGTGGTTCCGTCCGGCCAACCGTTGATTTGCCCAAGGACCCGGTCGGTGCCGTCATTATCAAACAGGGTAAAAGAGTTGCTCAGGGACGAAGCAAAACTCAACACGATGTCGAGTGTCATCTTGCTATCGCCGAAATCGATCGGCCCCTTCACTCGCACCTGATCGTAGCTGCCCGGGGTTGTGCCTTTCAATTGAAAGTGAGCGGTTATACTCCAGCTAGGCATCAGATTGCTGCAGGTGATGATTCCGACTTCATTTCCTGGCGTCAGATTGCCTTTGAAATATTGCAATGACCCTACGGCTCCTGAGCCAGCCAAAACTCCGAATCCATCCACCGAAGATTGCGGCTGCGAACCATTTACCACGACCGTGCCCTCATTGATATCAGTGACGCCGGCATAAGTATTATTTCCGTTTAGAGTCAGCGTGCCAGATCCCCATTTTTGGATGGTTGGATATGCGCCGTTGATAATACCATCAAAAACTGTCGAGGCGTTGTTCTTGCCGATAGCAAAAAGCGCCGTGCTCGAAAGTTCAACTCGACCATTACCGGCCAGCGATCCAATCGTTTCCACATGGCCATTCACTACAAGCCGTCCATAATTATTGATTGTCACGGGAACCAAATCGCCAATCTGCTCGTCCTGAACCGTCACAACGTCCGCATTGGCTCCTCCGGCCAGATTGCCAATAACCAGTGGTGCTTGCAGGGCCTTCCTTCCATACGCCTTGCTCAACTGCAGCGTTCCTTCCTGAACATAAGTCTTGCCGAGGTAAGTATTGTCCGAAGACCCGCTGAGTTCGAGAACTCCTCCTCCTGTCTTGCTGATTCCACCGCTGCCGTCAATGACGCCCACGACTTTTAATGAGGACCCGGTGCGCACGGATATATTGGCGGTGGCGTTAAGAACAAGATTGCTAACGAGTGCAGTCCCGGCCGAGATGTCAGGTCCAATCAGCCATGAAGCGGTTGAAGTATTCGTAACCCACCCCATCATGGCTGACACGGTAGCGATTTCAAGTTGGCCACCCTCGAGGCTTGTGCCGACTCTGCCTAACCCTTCTGCCGACACCACACGCACTCTTCCGCTGCTAATGACGTTGCCCCCGATTTTGTTTGAACCGGCCAGAATCAATGTGCCATTACCGACTTTGATAATGCCACCAGGATAGGCCCCCGACGTAATCGCTGCATCAATGTACAAGTCCCCACTCTGGCCAATATCAAATAGGCGCGAAGCATTGTTCAGAGAAAGACGTCCTCCAATGTAAGCGGTCCCATAATTTGGAAGCGCAGTCACATTCCCACCGAGAATCAAATAGCCCAGGCCTGTTGTAACATTGCCGCCCTTTAGAGTGAGCCCATAAATGCCATCAGTATAGCCGTTAAGATCCAGCAGACCGGAGGAATTGACCGTCACATTTCCGTTCAAACAATTAGTGGTGAAGAGCCGGACCACGTCGGCCCTCGAGCCACCCAGATCGTCTCCAATGTAAAGCGAACCCGGAATGGAAATACCGCTTTTGCGAAGTTCCAACGTGCCTTCGTTTACCGTGGTACTCCCCCAGTAAGTGTTCGTAGATGTTCCTTCCATGCTCAAGACGCCGGCACCCCGTTTTATCACGTTCCCATTTCCGCTGAGCACGCCTGCCTGGTTGATCCGCCCAACCGTATTGAAAGTTGCCGTGTTTGCCGCGGAACTGACTACTAGATTCGACGAGAGAATCAACACTCCCGCCGCATCCCCCGACGCGATCAATACATTGCCGGCGTTGGTCACGCCCAACTGAACGGTAGCCACACCTGATACCTGGAGTCCCAACCCGGTGGTGATCGTCAAAGCTTTGCCGCGTACGACATAATCGCGCGCATAAAACTGCACCGATGTCAGGTGAAGGTTTGAAATGTCATTCGTTACCAGCAAACGCGTCGGGCCGTTAAGAAACTGCAAGGTATCGCCCGACGCAGGCGCGATCCCGTCGGACCAGTTTCCCGCAACACTCCAGTAACCGCTGACGCTTCCAGTCCAATTTTTCACCGCCGCCCCGACAGGCATGCTGCAGATGCTCTGGAGAAAAATCAGAACCCCAAATAATAACTTTTGGCGTCGAACGCTCGCATTCGCTTGGGGCAGTTTAGTCTCATCCTTGCTTCGATATTCACCTAATTTGTTATATTTCATGTGCTTAGCAGTGTTTTGTTTGTTATTGTTCGGGTCCACCGGGACCTTTTGCTAAGGATGGATTCGCAAGCACTGTTAACTTCTCGTAAGATTCTTGAAAAAATCTTCAGCCCTCCTCTCTGTGCCCTTTTCAAGCAGAACTTCCTTACCTTGGTTACCTCCTGTTGGATTTTTCTCTGTGCTCTCAGTAGTGCAATGTTTCAAAACTCTCATCATTTTCGGCCAAATTCTGTTTGCCCTCTTTTCTCTGCGATCTTTGTGTCTCTGTGGTTAAAATTCTTTTCCCTTCACCGCGTGTTCTTTCATTTTTCTTCTCCGTTCGCTCCGTTTCCTCCTGTAAAAATTTCTGTGATAACTCTTTGCCTTTGGTTGCGTCTTTGCCACGCTGTGTCTCTGTGGTGATCAGTTTCCGTTTTGGTCAATCCTCGTGACCTTTTCTGCTGTGTGATTTCCCTGGTTTGTCCCTGCAAAACTCCTGAGCGGCAGACGGATTATATTACAGACGCGCAAGCCGTCCGCCCACCAATGACTCTGTGCTCTTTGTGCCTCTGTGGTGATCAGTTTCCGTTATGGCCAATTCTCGTTCCACCCACCAACGACGCTCTTCCGCTCTGCGCTCTTCGGACCTCTGCGGTGATCAATTGCCGTATGATTCAATTCTTAGTTTTGTAATCGCGCATCCACTCGAAATAACGAAGAACATCCTCGATTTTTTCGGTTGAAAGGCTGCTGTTAAAAGCCGGCATTTTGCTCTTCGCACGGAAGCTGTTTGGGTCCTTGATAAATTCTATCAAGTAAGACCTGTCTCGATACTCGGTGATGTTCTTCGGAATATTGAGCTCCGGACCAAGCACTCCACCTTCTAGGTTTACCGAATGACAACTGATGCAGGATTTCATAAACAAACTGAAACCGCGCAATACATCCGGCCTTGCGTCGGCCCCCTTTGGCAGAAGTTGCTGTTGAGACTCAGCCGCATTTCGCAGCTCAAGGCGATTGATTTGATATGGCCATGGCAATCCAGCTACTTTTGACCCTGCGGAAGTTTGCCACACGAGATAGTACGGGCCAGGTGTGAGGTTCTCCTTCCCATGCGTGATAACTTCCCACCCCATGGGATAGTCGAGGTCCCGCACCGCCAGCATGGGTTTGGCGTGAGGCAGACCGAGTTGGGACAACCTCGCCTGATACCCATCCAACGAAGTAAAGACGAGGACCTTCTCACCATCCAATCTCATACCGGCCAATCTCAGCACATCCTCTAGCCAAAAACCTTCGTAATGTTTCGATTTGCCATAAACCGGATCGTTCACAGTCACTTTTGCTTTCGGAAGTGCCTGAAGCATCTGGAGCGATGTCAAAACTCGATTCGTTGAGCCTGACACAAGCGTCAGTTCTGAATCGACCTGAGGTTTATGGCTATTGGTGCGGAAAGCGGGTATCGCGCAACCCGAGAGTGCCAGGCCCAGCAGGACCAGGAACGCTTTGCGATAAGTCCTTGCCTTCGCCAAAATATTATTCCTTTCCGTGTTTCATTGCGAACGGATGAAAAACTATGGACCAAAGTGGGGTTTGCAAAGCCGGAATGTCGGAGGTGAATGGGGGAACCTCCACAGAGATGCTCGTCAAGCGATTCTCGAAATGAAAACGATCCGACCCCAATCTGGAGCTGCCACGCGGAGGTGATTATTTAACTTTCCCCCGCTGGTCCAGGAGTCGTGGTTGAGTGTAAAATGTGGTATGTATATTAGTAACAACCGCAACGGTCACCTGGGTCGGCTTAAAATCCGTTGTTAGATGACCTTCTTTTTGAATCATAAAACTTCCTTTTCGAAACATATATTGCCCCCAACCGCCGCTTCCATTGTAAACCTTTTGACCCTCATTGTCCGCGGCAGCTACAAACTTTAAAGCAAGATTGGGTTGATTCGTCGGAATGTTGGCATCGATCCAGTTGGCGTTCCAGGAAACAGTCAGAGGGACATTCATGACATTGGTGATTATTGTGCCGGATCCCTGTAGCTGAACTGTCAGCAGACTCTCGGCCGAAAAGTTAGATTGCGGCTCAAAATCCGCTTCCAGTTTCCAAACATACTTCGGGTCTAGGCTCCGATGGCTTGCTAAAGAATCCCAATTACCGCTGGCGTCCTCCGCTTGCACGTACCCGTAGGTCGCCGCCCAGTTGGCCAGCAACACTCCGTTCGACAGCACCTGCATCCGTGGCGTAACCACGTGATTCCAGATGTCGCGAGGCATGTATGGAATCGCCTCGACCGTAACCTCGCTCAACACAAAATCCAAACCACCGGACGAGTTGGTAGTTGGAAGGGAACGTGCCATCCATGGCTGTATGGCTGCCCGAGCGGGATTTTTCACCTTGAGATCCGCAACGTTTTGCCATGTTCCACCTTGATCCTGAGTCTCGCGCTTCTCGATGCGGAACCCGAGCCAATGAGAGTCGCGTGGGAACCGCCTTGCCACAACGTAACCGTAAAAGCCATCCGGATAGGACCGGAAATTGCCTCCTGACAATTCTTCCACAAACTCAATTCCGCTCTCTCCGTAAATCACGAATCGAAATTGCCGAAAAAACGCGGGTTTCACTAATGGATGGATTGCCGCATTTGGGCCGCTAAGACTGAATTGGGCAACCAGCACACTCTTGCCTCCTGAACCAAAGTCTTGTTGGGTTTGGCGGTTCAAATTGATCGAGAGCAGGTGCACGCCGTTCGAAGGAATCAGATTACCGAGGATTTTCGCCATCGGCGTCCCGTGGGCGATCCTGATCTGCGACCCAACCAGCACACGATCGAGAGCCAACACAGAACCGTCCGCCAGGAGGTGATGGGTGTTTTCACCCGGGCGTGATGCCACATCATGGATCAAGATCGCGATCGCACCGGTGGCCAACGTGAGACCCGCGGCCACAAGGACGGTTTTTGTTTTTGTCCATGCCATAAGTTTCAAGGCCCTTTCGCCAAAGCTAAAGTTGAACCGCTACCCATCAGCCATCCATATGCTGCTTTTCCGTGTGTGGCGGCCGACTCCGAAATGATTAACTCCCCGCAACGGAGAAGTCACCTTGGACGTTTAATGGATGGGCTTCGAGTCAGACATAACGCTCGTGTTCAGGCAAGGCGGGCCAAGGGCGTTCGACATAAAGCAGGAACGCTATTCCGCCGTCCAGTAAGTGACCCGGGTTAGCTCATGTGTCTCGCTTCCTCCATCTCTCAACCATACTGTCCTGCATGCTCTTAATGGTGGCTCGATATCGGGCTGCATGCTTCGTCAGGCCCATGTTATCTGCGGCTGAAACCAGGAGCTCAAATACGTGCACCGACTCCCCTGGTGAGCTGAGCGCGACGGCCTCTAAGGAATCTAAGGCCAACTCAAGCTCATTGTGCCTGAGGTAGTCATCGAACTCGGCGATCTCGTCAGCACAAATCCCTTCCGCAGCCTCAGATAGATGCGCCCGAGCATCGCGCAGAAACTCGGTTGTCTTGCGCCACGAATCTTGCAGTTCTTGAGATGCCATACGCGAGTGCGCTAACGCGAAGGTCAGCGACGGGAACCAGCCGCCCCTGACGTACGATTAGTCTGTGGGCGAATCGGCTGGCTCCCGTTCGCTGTGCCGCGGGGTTCGATGCCCTTTTGCTTTTCAATTTCTGCTTTGACCTGTTTTATGACGGTCGGCAAGGACGCAGGAATGAGTTGGATAGAGGCGCTATCCCGAAACCACTCGCAATGCTCTCCAGCTATGGGTCGAATGGACAAATGCTAATTGGAACCGACCAGAAAATTACGATCATGCTTAAGAAACACCAACTGCTTTCCCTTCTGAAATCGGCACTGCGCGCAGACGAAATTCTCCAATCCATATATGGTGAGCGTCCGTTCGACACTGCCTTTAACAACCTCAATAACCTTTGCTGAGATTTTCTGACGATATGTCCAAGACGTTCCTTTGGTCTCTGTCGGGGTTATCTCTGTGACATCGATCACA
>Ga0157375_10000156_pt1 | contig 66009 bp, 65 predicted proteins | sample M35metaG_FD_115311 | JGI IMG/M metagenome (GOLD analysis project Ga0157375, IMG submission 115311) | Miscanthus rhizosphere microbial communities from Kellogg Biological Station, Michigan, USA - M3-5 metaG | ecosystem: Host-associated > Plants > Roots > Rhizosphere > Soil | place: USA: Michigan...
CGCCGGCCTCAGCAAGGTCGATGGCGCCAAGGCCGTGGAAGCCTTCATCGAGACGGTCAAGAAGGCGCTGAAGAAGGGCGACAACGTCGCGCTCGTCGGTTTCGGCACCTTCGTCGTGCGCAAGCGTGCGGCGCGCACCGGCCGCAACCCGCGCACCGGGCAGCAGATCAAGATCAAGGCATCGAAGAACCCGTCGTTCAAGGCTGGCAAAGCGCTCAAGGATGCAATAAACTAATGCGCTTTCGTCTTGTGGGTGCTTAGCTCAGCGGTAGAGCGTCGCCCTTACAAGGCGAGGGTCGGGGGTTCGAAACCCTCAGCACCCACCAATGTTGAATGCGGAACGTTGCACGACAGGTCCGGCGCAAGCGCCCGACTTTCGGTACTCCGCAGTAAGAAAGCACGGCCGGCGCTGGCGCGCTTTTGCTCGAGGAAACGCGGAGTGGTAGTTCAGCTGGTTAGAATACCGGCCTGTCACGCCGGGGGTCGCGGGTTCGAGTCCCGTCCACTCCGCCACGATCCGAAAGGGCGCCGTAACGGGCGCCCTTTTTTTTCGCGATTTCGCGGATATTGATCCTCGAAACTGTATAGACGTATATAAATATAAATTGCTCTGGCGCTTGCCGGCGTCGACCAACGAATCGAGATTGCGGGTTTCCTCATGTTGCAGACACTCCACGACAGGTTTTCGGGTGTGATCGCCAAGATCGTGCTCGGCGTCATCGTCATCGTGTTCGGCGGATTCTTCGGCATCCAGTCGTACATGAATCCACGTACCGAAACGTACGTCGCGCGCGTCAACGGGCACGAGATCTCGCAGGACGATTTCCGCGAGCATTACAACCAGTTTCGTTCGCAGATGCAGCGCATGTACGGCAAGCAGTTCAATGCAGTGGATTTCGACACGCCGCAGCGCAAGCGCGAATTGCTCGACCAGATGGTCAACGAACAGTTGATCCTCGATGCCAATGACAAGCTCGGTGCAGCCGTTCCGCTAAGCCGCATCCAGAGCGTGATCATGCAGGACCCGAATTTCCAGGTTGACGGCAAGTTCGACAAGGAACGCTACCGCCTGATCCTCGGTGCAAGCCAGAAGAGCCCGGAGTGGTATCAGGAGCAGGTGCGCCGCGACCTCGCGGTTCGCCAGATTCCACTCGAACTGACGCGCGGCAGCGGCATCACCGATGCTCAGGTCGGCGCCTATCTGCGCTTGCGCGATCAGACGCGCGACTTCCATTTCGTGAAACTCGAGAGGCCGACCGCCGACGCGAAGATCGCGGACGCCGACATCGAAGGTTATTACAAGGCGCACGGCGACGAATTCATGACGCCGGAAAAGATCTCGCTGGAATACGTCGAGATCGATGCGGCGAAAATGCAGGCCGATATCAAGGCCGACGACGCCACGCTGAAGCAGCGCTACGAAGAACAGAAGTCGCGTTTTGTTTCACCTGAACAGCGTCAGGCATCGCATATCCTGGTCAAGGTTGAGGCCAATGCCGATGCGGCCGCGCAAAAGGTTGCACTCGAAAAGGCGCAGGCGATCGCTGCCGAAGCGAGGGCCGGCAAGGACTTCGCCGCATTGGCCAAGGCCGATTCGGCCGACCTCGGCTCCAAGGCCCAGGGCGGCGATCTGGGCTGGCTCGAGAAGGGCGTAACCGATCCGGCATTCGAGAGCGCACTGTTCGCGATGAACAAGGGCGACATTTCCGATCCGGTGAAGACCGACGAGGGTTATCACATCATCCAGGTGCGTGATGTTCACCCGGAGAAGGTGCGCAGCTTTGACGAGGTCAAGGCCGACCTGACGAAGCAGTATCTCGACTCCGAACGCGAGCGTGTCTACAGCGATGTTTCCGGCAAGCTGACCGACGCGGTCTATCAGGATCCCACGTCGCTGACCGGAGTGGCGAAGGAACTCAACCTTCCGCTGCAGAAGACGCCGCTCTTCACGCGGGCCGGCGGCGAAGGAATTGCCGCCAATCCGGCGGTCGTCAAGGCGGCCTTCTCGAGTGCCGTGCTGACGGAAGGGAATACCTCCGATGCGGTCGAGCTGGGTCCCAATCACATCGTGTTCGTGCGTGTCGACCAACACGAGAAATCGGTACCCAAAGCGCTCGACCAGGTGCACGACCAGATCAAGAAGAAGCTGGCTGACCAGGAACTGGCGAAACAGGCCAAGGAACAAGCCGGTGTGCTCAACGCGCGCCTGGAGAAGGGCGAGACGCTGGAGCAGATCGCGGCGCCGCTGAAGCTCAAGATCGAGCAGGAAAAGGATATCGGCCGCAATGCCGTAAACCTGGACCAGACGCTGGTCGCGGAAGTGTTCAAGCTGTCGCGACCGCAGGAAGGTAAGCTGGTGACGACGCAGGTTGCGCTCGCCAACGACGCCTATGCGCTCGTTGCGCTCGACGCGGTCAAGGATGGAGATCCCGCAAAGCTCGACGCCAAGACACGTGAAGCAGCGCGCAATCAGCTCGCCCAGAGCATCGGCGAAGAAACCGTGCGCGGCTACGTCGACAGTCTGCGCAAGACCGCGAAGATAGAGATCGCCGAGGATCGGCTGCAGTAAAGCCTGCCAAAGAACCTACTGCGGTCGGCAGCTTGCACGCCGGCGGTGCACGGCATCCTCATGTACGCCCAAGTACACTCCGGTTCCTGCGTGCCGCCGACGCGCAACCGGCCTTCGCCCGCTACGGGTTCCTCAATACCGGCTGCCCTCAAATCCCCGTCATGCCGAGCGTGTTGTAACCAGCGTCGACGTAGGTGACTTCACCGGTTATGCCTGAGGCGAGATCCGAGCAGAGGAAAGCGGCGGCGTTGCCGACTTCCTCGATGCTGACGCTGCGCCGTAGCGGGGCGTTCTGTTCAACGTGATCGAGCATCTTGCGGAAGTTGGCGATGCCGGCAGCCGCCAGGGTCTTGATCGGTCCCGCCGAGATCGCGTTGACACGCGTCCCTTCCGGTCCGAGATTGAAAGCCAGGTAGCGTACCGACGCTTCGAGACTGGCTTTTGCCAGGCCCATCACGTTGTAGTTCGCCAGCGCGCGCTCGGCGCCCAGATAAGTCAGGGTCAGGATCGCGCCGCCGCGGCCTTTCATCATCGGTCGCGCCGCCTTGGCCAGTGCCGGCAGGCTGTATGCCGAGATATCGTGCGCAATGCGATAGTTTTCGCGGGTCAGGCCGTCGAGAAACTCGCCGCTCAGCGCTTCGCCCGGCGCGAAGCCGATCGAGTGCACGAGGATGTCGAGGCCGTCCCAGTGCTTGCCGAGTTCTCCAAACAGGTTGGCGATCTGCACGTCGTCGGATACGTCGCACGGCAGCACGATATTGGAACCGAAGCTGCTGGCCGCCTCGTCGACGCGCGGCTTGAGCTTGTCATTGACATAGGTAAAGGCAAGCTGGGCACCTTCGCGGTGCATGGCGTTGGCGATGCCCCAGGCGATCGATCGTGTGCTGAGGACGCCGGTTATCAGGGCGCGCTTGCCGTGCAGAAATCCCATGGTGCCTCCGCGGAAAATGCTGATCAAAGAGAGTCAGCGCCGTAGCACTGCCGATCGTGCCATTTTAGCCGAGTTCATGGGTCGGTTCCGGGTTGTAGATTTCCGGTATCTGGCATGCGCTAGGGTCGCGCCTTCACGGGCGGCTTTTCCCAGAACCTGCAAGCCACGACCAACAAACTGCTTGGGCGTCAGAGTGCCGGCCGTCGTGCGCTGTCGAGGGGTTCATTCAAGAGCAGACGTTGGCCCAGGCGCAGCGTTGCGTTTCGCGTCAGGCCGTTCCAACGCAGCAAGTCGTCGACATGCAAGCCATAGCGGTGGGCAATGTCCCACAGCGTGTCGCCGGCGTGGACGACCATGGACTCGGGCGGCTCGGCGAAGGTGTCTTCAGCCGCCGCAGGAGCCGGTTCGGCAACGGCGATGTCCGTATCCCTGGCAAGGCCCGGCAGGAGCAGGCGCGAGCCCGGTGCGAGCTGCGCATCGGCCTGAACGCCGTTGATGGTCGCCAGCGCGGTCGAGTCGATGTCGCCGATCATGGCGAAGAGATCGATCGTCTCGGTCTGCTTGAGCACGACTTCGTGCCAATTTCGCCAGACATACTGCGGCAGCTTGCCCAGCGTTTGCTCGAAGGCGACGCGACGCGTCGCCGGGATCAGCAGATGAAACGGTCCCGTCGCCGGCATATGCCCGCGGACGTAGCCCGGATTGAGCTGGCGCAATCGAGCCATCTCGACGCCGGCGAGGCGCGCGGCCAGATGCAAATCGACGGGCGCGGGAAGATCCAGCAGCGCAATCGTGTCGTCGATGCCCGGTTCCGGCAGCTGCACATGGAAGCGTGCCGGATCCGACACGATGCACGAAAGCGCCAGCAGCTTGGCCAGGTGGTCGTGGGTGCCGGGATTCACCGCGAGACGGCCCAGCTCGCGCGCGGACCAACCGTCGTGCGGGCGAGTGCCGATCAGCGCACGCACCTTGTACAGGCCGGCATTGAAGGCCATGTCGGCTATGCGCCAGTCGCCGAACTCGTCGTGGTATTGACGCAGCAGGTCGATCGCGGTCAGCGTCGAAGCCCGGATGTCCAGCCGGCCATCGTATTCGCCGTTGATCGGCAGGCCGTTTTCAAGCGCCGTGTCGGGCATCAGCTGCCAGATCCCTGCCGCCCGGTCGCCACTGGTGGCAATCGGCGTGTAGTTGCTCTCCAGGTACGGCAGGAAGGCGAACTCCCCAGGCAGCCGGTGCTTCTCGAGCTGATCGATCACGATCAGCAGGTAGGGCATCGCCTCGGTCAGCGAGTCGGAAAATTCGCGCGCGCTCTGCGCGTACATCCGCGTCCAGTGCTGAACCGAGGCGTTGTAGTCGCAGCCGGGCAGTTCGAAGCTCGCGCGCAGCCGAGGCCAAGGTGACTCCCTTGCCGCAACAGGCGCGACTGCAGGGCGCGCCGGCTCGGGCGTCGGGGCGGCAGCCGGCTCGACGGGCGGCGGTGGTGGCGCCGGCAAAGCCGGTTCGCTGCGTGGCGAATCGACGGTACATGCTGCAAGCAGGAGAAACGCCCCGCCCAGCGCGGTACAGCAGCCGCCGAACACGGCCAGACGCAGGTCGCGTCTGCTACCTGCAGCGGTGTCGGCCGGCCGCTTCAAGCGAGCGGCTCGCGGGCCGGTGTCATCCGGGGAAACGATCGCACGCTGTTATGGCTGCGTGCACCGCGTGCGGACACGCCGTGAAGTAGGACCATGCAGTTGGTATCGTCGTCGGTAAGCGGCGAACGGCCAGCCGCAAGAGGCGGAAACTATACCAGTTTGCCGCTTGGCGTCGCGTGCCGCGCTGCTGCGTCGCAACAACGGCTTAACCTTCGGCGGCGTTTCCCGCACAATCGCCGCTTCGCACAAAGTGAACCCGTGCCGGAATGACGTCAGACCCATCCAGCCTCTTCGCGCACGGACCGCTGACAACACTGCTGCGGCGTGAGCTGGCAATGCTGGAGCCGTTGCTCGGCAGCGTGTTCGGCGTATGGGGGCTGCATATCCGCCCGCATGTGCTGGCGCCGTCCGCACTGCCGCCGCACTTGCTGAGCGCAATGGCCGAATTGTCACTCGCTGCCGACGGCGAGCTGCAGGGGGCCGTGCGCTGTGCTCCGCAGCGATTGCCGTTTGCCAGCGAAAGCTTCAAGCTCGTAATCGCACAGCATGCGCTGGAACAGCAGGGCGCAAGTGCCGAGACATTCGCCGACGAGCTTGCGCGCATACTCGCTCCGGAGGGCATCGCCCTGGTATTCGGGTTCAATCCTGCCAGCCTGTGGCGCCCATGGCTCAGGCGACGTCTGCCCGGTGACTGGCGCTTCCATGCGGCAACCGCGTGGCGCGACGTGCTGACGCGCTCCAGCCTCGATGTTCTGCAGATACGCTACTCGGGCTTGTGGAGCCCATGGGCGGCGGATGACTCCCGGCAGGCCGAGATGCCGCTTGGGGGATCACGCTCTTTCGGCCGGTTCTGCGCCAGCTGGCTGCTGCTCGCACGCAAGCGGCGCAGCGCGCTGACGCCTCTGCGCCTGAATGCCCTGCGTTCCGACCTCAAGGTCAATCCGACCTTGGTTCCTGGCGCCCGGCGGGAGTGCGCATGACCGCAGGGTCCGCGGCGTCGGTCGAGATCTTTACCGACGGTGCCTGCCTTGGTAATCCCGGCCCGGGAGGCTGGGCCGTGCTGTTGCGCTACCGCACTGTCGAGCGCGTCCTGTCCGGCGGCGAACGCGAAACGACGAACAATCGCATGGAACTGATGGCTGCGATTGCGGGCCTGGAAGCTCTGAAGAAGGCGTCCAGCGTGAAGCTGACGACGGACTCACAGTACGTCAAGCAAGGCATCGAGTTGTGGGTGCCGCGCTGGCGAGCCAATGGCTGGCGCACGGCGGATCGCAAACCGGTGAAGAATCAGGATTTGTGGGAGCGCCTCGTGGCGGCGGTGGCGCCGCACCGCGTTGCCTGGCATTGGACCCGGGGCCATTCTGGCCACGCGGAAAACGAACTGGTTGATCAACACGCGCGGCTCGCAGCCGAGCGCGCGGCGAAGGAGTAGGCATGCGTCAGGTTGTACTCGACACCGAGACGACGGGTCTGGAAGTCGGCAAGGGTCACCGCGTCATCGAAATCGGCTGCATCGAGTTGCTCGAACGGCGTCCGACGCAGCGCCGCTTTCATCGCTATCTCAATCCGCAGCGCGCCATCGACGAAGGCGCGCGCGCGGTCACCGGCATCAGCGACGAGTTCCTGCTCGACAAGCCACTTTTTGCCCAGGTCGCCGACGAGTTGCTCGACTTCATCGGCGATGCCGAATTGATCATTCACAACGCGGCCTTCGATCTGGCCTTCCTCGATGCCGAGTTCGAAATCGCCGGTCTCGCCGGGCACAGCCTCGGCGGGCGCGTTCCGGTACTCGATACGTTGGCACTGGCGCGCGAAAAATACCCAGGCCAGAAGAACAGTCTCGACGCGTTGTGCCGGCGCCTCGAGGTCGACAACACGCATCGTGAACTTCACGGCGCGTTGCTGGATGCTGAATTGCTCGCCGATGTCTACCTGGCGATGACCGCGGGGCAGGGCGATCTGGGCCTCGCCGCGACCGGTGCGTACGTGCCGATTCGGGCAACGCTAGCCGCCACAGCGCGCGTTGCACTGAAGGTGCTCGCTGCCAGTGCGCAGGAACTTGCCGCACATGCAGCGCGGTTGACCGCAATCGACAAGGCCAGCAAGGGACTATGTCGCTGGCGCCTGGAGTAGAATCCAGCCATTGCATTTTTGCGCGCCGTGGCATGAAAATGCGGACACCGCAGGGATCGTGCGTCGTGGACCCGCCAGACTGGGGAGTATGGCAATGAGAGCTTTACTCGGTTCCTTACTGTTGTTGGCAGCAGTCAGCGCAAGTGCCGAAACTGCGGTCGAGGCGATTGCGGCGCACAAGCACATGGGTGTCGCGACGTGCAGCAACAGTGTCTGCCACGGTGCATCGCAGCCGTTCCGCGACTCCAATGTAATGCAGAACGAATTCGCCATCTGGCAGGAATTCGACCCGCATGCCAAGACCTACGCCACATTGTCCAAGCCGGAGGCGAAGGCAATAGCGGCCAAGCTCGGTCTCGGCGATCCGGCGCAGGCCAAGGTCTGCCTCGACTGCCACAACGACAACCAGCCCGCTGACCGGCGTGGCGAGCGTTTCCAGGTGTCCGACGGTGTCGGTTGCGAAGCCTGCCATGGCGGTTCGGAGCAGTGGCTCAATGCGCATGCCGATCGCAGCGTCACGCACGCCGACAACCTGGCCAAAGGCATGTATCCGACCGACGATCCGATCAAGCGTGCGGAGTTGTGTCTGTCCTGCCACATGGGCGAGAAGGAACGCATGATCACGCACCGCATCATGGGTGCGGGTCATCCGCGCCTGTCGTTCGAACTCGACACGTTCACGTGGCTGCATCCGCACTACAAGATCGGCGACAAGTGGATCAAGCGCAAAGGCGACTGGAACGGCGTGCGCGACTGGGCCGTCGGTCAAGGCGTCGCCGCCGAGAACCTGCTCGACCTGCTGCTCGATCCGAAGACCGGTACGAGCGGCCTGTTTCCCGAACTGGTGCTGTTCGACTGCCACGCTTGCCATAAGCTGATGCAGGGCAAGAAGTGGGGACCGCGCCAGGGTACCGGCCTGGGCCCCGGTGTCGTGCGCCTGAACGACGCGAATCTCGTCATGTTCCGTTACGTGCTTGCGCCGGTCGACAAGGCCGCCGCGCAGCGCGTGCTCGACGAGACGCGCGCCCTGCACCGGGCCACGACGGAAAGTCGCGACGCGACGCTGGCCGCGGCACGCAAGCTGCGCGCAACGCTCGCCGATCTGCTGCCACGCGTGGCCAAGTACAATTACGATGCCGCGTCGCTCGATCAGATCCTCGCCGCCGCGTCGGCCGATGCCGAGCGCGGCGAATTCCGCGACTTCGCCTCGGCCGAACAAGTGGCGATGGCCGCGCAGTCGGTTGTCGTCGCCTTCGAGAACGACGGCAAACTCGACAAAGACCGCGCCGCGAGCCTGCACGCGAAGCTCGACGCCCTCTACGACACGGTCAAGGATGAAAACAACTACGCGATGGCGCGCTTCAACGGTGCCCTCAAGGACCTGCGTACTGCCGCCCCCTGAGCGGGCGCGCGGTTGTGAGTTCCGGGTTGTGGGTATAGCGTTGCGAACGGGCCGGAGTCGCCGTTCTTTCCTGCAAACCTGAACCCACAACTCACAATTTGTTGAATGGACGACGTCCGGATTCCTGGTTATCGCGTGCTGCGGACGCTCGGCGTCGGCGGCATGGCGACCGTCTATCTTGCCGAACAGCAATCGCTCGAGCGCGAGGTCGCGCTCAAGGTCATGTCGCCGACCCTGGCCGCCAGCACGGATTTCTGCGAGCAGTTTCTCAAGGAAGGCCGCATCACGGCCAAGTTGACCCACCCGAACCTGGTCACCGTTCACGACATCGGTTCGCACGGCGGCGTCTATTACATGGCCAGCGAATACCTGCCGGCTGGTTCGCTGCGCGAGCGTCTGCAGCCGGGAATGGACGTCACCGATGCGCTGGAGATCGCGCGCGACATCGCGTCGGGGCTCAACTACGCACATGAAATGGGCTTCGTCCATCGCGACGTGAAGCCCGGCAATATCCTGTTCCGCGCCAGTGGCTCGGCGGTGCTCGCCGATTTCGGCATCGCCAAAGCGATCAAGTCGATCAGTTCGATGACGATGGCCGGCAATGCAATCGGCACGCCCGATTACATGAGCCCCGAGCAGGCCCAGGCGAGTCCGGTCGACGGCCGCACCGACTTGTACAGCCTTGGCGCCGTGCTGTTCGAAATGCTGACCGGAAGCAAACCATACATCGCCAAGGATCCCTACGCCGTGGCGCTGCGCCACGTCACCGATCCAGTGCCGCTGCTGCCGGATGCGCTGGCGTGGCTGCAGCCGTTGATCGAAATGACGATGGCGAAGGATCGCGAATTGCGTTGCCCCACCGGCGACGCATTCATCGCCGCGTGCGACGGGTTGATCGGCGGTCGTCCGGAATACACGTTGCGGCAGAAGAGCGTCACTCCGCGGCCGGATACCCGTGCCGAGCCCGCACCCGGCAGCACGAGGGTTGGCGGCGCGGCTGTCGCCGCGGCAAGCCGCGCGCGCCCAATCTGGCTGGTTCCCACGGTGGCGATCGCGTTCGCGGTTGTCGCCGCGTTCGCCTGGCGCGCGCGCGGGCCGACCAGTCCGCCCGCTGTTCCCGTCTCGTCCGAAGCGCAAGGTCTCGCCGTTGCCGCCCCGGTGGGTCAGCCGTCACGGCCCCAGCTACCGCCCGAGCCGGCAACGCCTACGGGCATGGAACGGCTCGACACGCCGACGCTGCTCGCGCGCGCCAGCGGATATCTCAACCTGGGATTCGCCAGCGGCGACGGCCGACGCTTTGCGTTTCCAGATGGCGACAATGCCATCGACCTGTTCCGTGAAGTGCTGCGGCGCGACCCTGCCAATCCGGTAGCGGCCCAGGGGTTGGGGCGGATCGTCGCCTTCTATCAGACCAACGCGCAGAGCACGCTGGCTCGAGGCCTCGATGCCACGAGTGCCGATCTGGTCGAGAAAGGGCTGCGTGCGGATCCGGATAATGCCGCGTTGCTGAAGCTCAAGGCGGATCTGGCAGCCCGGGCCGCCGCGCAAGGCAACAACTGACAGTCCGCCTGAATCAGCGGTTGCGGACCAGGATCACCGTGACGTTGTCCGAGCCGCCACCGTCGAGCGCGGCAAGGATCAGGTGATCGACGCATTCCTGCGCGGACAGATCCTGGCGCGCGAGGACTTCGGCTATCTTGCGGTCGTCGACTTCCTCGGTCAGGCCGTCCGAGCACAGCAGAATCTGCATTCCGCTCGCGAGGGTACCGCGGATCGTTTCCACGCGCAGGCTCTGCGGATCGGTGACGCCGAGCGCCTGGGTCACCACGTTGCGATGCGGATGCGTGCGCGCCTGTTCGTGGGTGATGGCGCCTTGCTGGATCAGTTCCTGCACGTAGGAGTGATCCTGCGAGAGCTGCTTGAGTGCGCCGTTCCACATGTACACGCGACTGTCGCCGACCCAGCACACTTCGTAGTCGTTGCCGCGCAGGCGCAGTGCGGCAATCGTGGTGCCCATCGGCAGTGCTTCGGCCTTCTTGCTCGAGTGCTGGATGATTTCTTCGTCGGCGCGCTGTACGGCTTGGGCCAGCGGCACGTTCTCCTTGATCTCGTGGACCAGGGTATCGCGCGCCAGCGCGCTGGCTACCTCGCCATGCTCATGTCCGCCCATGCCGTCGGCGACGAGCCATAGACCAAGCTCCGAGTCGGCATAATACGTGTCTTCGTTATGCTCGCGGCGCAGGCCGACATGGGTGTTATGTCCGAACTCAATCATGCGTCGACCGATATCCAGCGGAATCCCCATGGTCCCTCGCAAAGGCGAGCACCAGCGGCATAGCATGCCGTGCCGCCGGGCAAGGACGCAAGCGGCAGCGCGGGATGCACGCTGCGGCGACCTGATCAGAACTCAATGCGGAATCCCACCTCGAACCGGTTCAAGTGGCCTCCAGTCAGGCCGCCGACGTATTCGTACTGGAAGTACCCCGAGCGGCCCTGCGCCAACAGCGCATTCAATCCGAGCCCCAGATTGTAGAAATTGTGGTCCAGCCGCGGATCGCTGACGACGATCTCGGTCGCCGTCGGGTCGGACACGAATCGCGATACCACGATCTGCGGGTTTGTCTTGAAATCGTGATTGAATTCAAGGCGTGCGTTGGGTACCAGCACGCCCCAGTTCTCGCTCGCGGTGTAGCTGAAAAGCGCGCCGATCACGCCGATTTCGTTCGTGCGCGAGCGCGAGTCGACCTGCGTCGCCAGGCCAAAGCCGGGGCCGCTCGAATCGATCGATTCTGTGAATCCGTCGAGATCGAGGTGCGACCAGGTGCCGCGCAGGTAGGGACTGAACTGCGTCGCGCCGCTGTTGAAATCGCGCCCGAGGGTGAGATTGAACGCCTGCTGGTCGCCGCCGGGCGAAGCCTTGGCGACCTGATTGACCGTCGTCGTGCCGCCGCTGCCATCGACCGCGGCGATCTGGTAGATGATGTTCCGGCGCAGGTCGAACTCCAACTGGTTGAACTCCAGCGAACCCTGCAGGTAGAAATCGTTGCCGTGGTACCAGACGAAGTAGCCGTTGACGCTGTAGCCGTTGACGTCGAGCTTGCCGGAATCGAGGTCGAGGTCGGACGAATCGTTGTTGTAGCCGAGCGCGACGCCGGCGACGAAGCTGTCGTTGAAACGATAGTCGACGCCGGCCGTGAGCGATGCGCCGGAGAAATCGAAACCCGGGCGCGATTCGTTCGCGGCAAAGGAGCCGCGTGTGATCATGCCGTTGGCGAAGAAACCCCAGCGCGCGAATTCGGCGCCGGCTTCCGCGTCCTGGCCCGGATCCTTGCGGAATACGTCGCCCAGCGATGCCAGCGACAAGGCCTTTCCGTCATTGACGATGCCGACGCCGCCGAGACTGATTCCCTGCACGCCCTGACGCAGCGCCGTCATGCGCGCGGTCAGATTGGTCGACTGTGAACTTTGCACGTTGTTCGACATCTGGCTCTGCGGCTGCGTCTTGTTGTTGAGCATTGCCTCGAGCGCATCGGGAATGTCCTTGTTGCCCGCGCCGACGACGATTTCCGAGCAGCGCTTGAGGAAATCCGTCTGTGGATTGCTGATGGGCGTCGACGAAGTCGCCAGGGCCGGGCAGGCGACATCGATCGCGTGAGCGACGGCGTTCTGTCCCGGTGTCAGCGCACTGTCGAGATTCGCGACGCCGTTGTTGAACGTGAATGACACGCTCGCGCCAGACTCGGAATCGACCAGTTGTGCCGTCAGCGTGTAGTTCCCGGGCAGGATCGCGGTGAGGCGATTGCTCGTCTGGCCGGCGCTGTCGGTCGTGGCCGACGGCGCGAACCCTGCTGTGGCGTTGGGGCTCGACCACGCTATCAAGGCGCCGGACAACGGCGCACCTTGTGCGTCGCGCGCCTGCACTGTAAGCGGCTGCGAGGCCTGGTTGGGGATCAGCGATTGGTTGTTGCCGGAAACGATAGTGAGCGATTGCGCACCGGCGGCGAGCGGCGCGAAGCAGGCGGCAGCAATCAGGACCAGACGAAGACCGAATCCATGTCCGCGGCGCAATACATCGGCACGAAGCCCCATGATGTTCTCCCCCAGTTGCGCAGGTAGCGGCGCTAATCTATAGCAAACCCCGGCAAATGGCATTAGTCTTTGCTTCGCACGCATGGCGCAAGTCTCCCGGATTCAGCGTTATGGTAGGTATGGCGGCCCGTCCGATGCGACGCCCGCAGCCGCACCACAGGAAACGTCGTTCGGCGGCGATTTGCGTCATCGCCGACGTCGCAGCAGTCCTGGGAGTTGATCGAATGTTCCCGTACCTGTTTCGCAAGAGCCCCGCGCGGCTGCACGTATCGTGTTGCCTGGTTTTTGCCGCGATTGCCGTCGTTGCCGGCACGCTGGCGCCGGTACAGCGCGCGGCCGCAGTCGCGCAGAGAAATCCGGAAGACCTGTTGATCGTCGACTGCCTGTTGCCCGGACAGGTCCGCAAGCTCGGCCAGAGTTCGGTGTTCATGAGCGCACGCCGGCCGGTGCGCACGACCCAGTCCGAATGCGAGATTCGCGGCGGCGAATATGTTTCCTACGACCGGGCGAACTACCAGACCGCATTGAAGGTATGGCAGGGACAGGCCGAGGGCGGCGATGCCGAAGCGCAGAACTATGTCGGCGAGATTTACCTGAAGGGCCTGGGCACCGAGCCGGACTACGCACGTGCAGTGCAGTGGTTCGACAAGGCTGCGGCCCAAGGTTCGCGGCGCGCGCGCATCAATCTGGGCTACATGTATGAGCAGGGCCTCGGCGTCGCGCAGGACACGGCAAAGGCGTTGAATCTTTATCGGGACGCCTCCGGCATCAGCGGCGACAAGCTCGTGTTTGCTTCATCGGTCACTGCCGAGGTGCAGCAGGCGCACGCGGAAACGCAGGCGGCGCGTGAGCAACTGTCGAGCGAACAGCGCAAGTCCGAACAGCTGCGTGCACAGGTCGAAAAACTGCAGGGCGAGCTCAGGCAACGGCAACAGAACTATGACAAGTCGCAGCGCGAACTCAACGACACGCGCAGCAAGCTGGACGCGGAGCAGCGCAAGCTCGGTGTCGACAAGGACCCCGGATTCGGCAAGCTCAAGGCCGACCTCGACGCGCGCGAACGCGCCCTGGCCGATCAGCAGCGCGAACTGGAGAAGGCGCGCCAGGCCAGCGCGAAACAGCAGGCGGATGCGGAGGCCGAAGGTGCACGACTGCATGCGCGCGAAAAGCAGATGGCGGGTGCGCAATCCGGCGCCAACGCGAAAGAGCTCGCTGCACTTCGCGATTCCGCCGCGAAAAATGAAGCGGCTTTGGCGCAGTCGCGGACGCGCTTGAACGAATTGCAGACGCAACTCGACAGGAACGAACAACAGCGCGAAGAGGCGCAGGCGAGCTTCGACGGCGCACGCATGCAGCTTGCCCAGCAGCGCGCGCAAAATGAAGACAGTGCCCGTCTGCTCAAGCTGATGGAAGGCGAACTGCGCGAGAAGCGCCAGGAGCTGTCGAGCGAGCGTTCGCAGATGGCCGTGCTGCGCGCACAGCTCGATACGAACCCCGGCCGCGAGGCATCGACCGCTTTCGCTACCGCGAGCCTCGGCGGTGGACTGCGCGTCGAGATTCTGCAGCCGACGCTGACGGTGACGCGCGGCTCGAACAAACCCGCAGCTTCGCTGCCGCCGGCGCAGAGCAGCATGGACATCGTCGGTCGCGTCGTGGCCCCGGCGGGGCTGGCCACGCTCAGCATCAACGACCAGCCGGTTTCCGCCGACGGCGCCGGCAGCTTTACCGGCAAGGTCGCCGCCAGTGGAGACAGCACCGCCGTGCATGTGGCTGCACTCGATAGGCGCGGCGAAAAGGCCGTACTCGATTTCGTCCTGCTGCCGGCGCCCAGCGGCTCGGCAGGTTCAAGCCAGCCGCGTTCGCAGGTAGTCAACACGCTGCCGCGCGGTGTCCAGCTGGGCAAGTATTACGCGCTTGTCGTCGGCAACGATGTCTATGGCGCTTACCCGGCTCTGAAGGGCGCCGTCACAGACGCGAACTCGGTGGCGGCCCTGCTCAAGTCTCGATATGGCTACGAGACGCGCCTGCTGACCAATGCAAACCGGTTTGAAATGTTGTCTGCACTCAATGAGATGCGGGAACAATTGAAGGAAGAAGATAACCTGCTGATCTACTATGCCGGGCATGGCGAGGTCGATTCGGCGAAGCAGGGTTACTGGCTGCCGGTCGACGCCCAGGCCGAACAGCCGGGCAGTTGGATCTCCAACCGCGCCATCAGCGACATCCTCACCACGATGAACGCCAAACACGTGCTCGTCATCGCCGACTCGTGCTACTCGGGAACGATGACGCGGACCTCGCTGGCCACGTTCAGCGGCGGCATGGCTACGGATTCATGGGGTGAATGGGTCAAGACGATGGTGGCCGGGCATTCGCGTACCGCGCTGACGTCGGGCGGTGTCCAGCCGGTCGCCGACACGGCGCGCGGCGAGCATTCGATGTTTGCCGGTGCGCTGATCAGCGCGCTCACCGACAACAATCAGTTGCTGACTGGGCAACGCCTTTACCGCGAGATTGCGGCGAGCATGGCGCTGAAGGGCGCGACCGCAGGATTGCAGCAGGTTCCGGAGTATTCGCCGATCCAGTTCGCCGGTCACGAAGCCGGCGAGTTCTTTTTCATGCCCCGATCGTGAAGCGAATCGCGACCACCGCTTTCCAGAAAAGCAAACAGCCCCATGTGGGGCTGTTTGCTTTTCCTGGCGGAGAGGGTGGGATTCGAACCCACGGTACGGTAAAACCGTACACCGGATTTCGAATCCGGCGCATTCGACCACTCTGCCACCTCTCCTGAATCGAAACGTCGTGCGGGCGTGGCGGCCCCTCCGGCGCATATGCTCGTCTCATCCCTGATGACTCGCCCTCCGCGCTTGCGCGCTCCGGGCCAGCTCCGCTGTCCAGGTTCGCTCCCAGCGAACTTGTCGACCACTCTGCTACCTCTCCAGTTGCAATCTATGGGACGGCGCGGCTCATCTGCGCGCAGCATGGCCTTCGCGTCCGGCTGCCAGGTCGGCAGCCGCTGAGTGTTCGGGGCCGCGCATGATACGTGCAGACCCGCCGCGACACAACCGCTCATAGATGCAGGCAATCTATGTGCCGACCTATGTCGCCTTGATCGGGTCCGCTTCGCCACTATCATTCAGATCAGTGATTTCCCTGAATCTGGTCGAGGAGCGATTCCGATGAGCACGACTCTGCCTGCCGGTGTGCAGATCAACGCGCCGATGCATCCACGTTTTGACGAGATCCTCACTCCCGAGGCGCTCGCTTTCGTCGCCAAGCTGCATCGCGCGTTCAATGCGCGGCGGCAGGAACTGCTCGAGGCGCGTGTCGCGCGCCAGGCGCGCATCGACGCTGGGGAGATGCCGGATTTCCTTGCCGAGACGAAGGCGGTCCGCGATGGCGGCTGGAAAATTGCACCATTGCCGAAGGCGCTCGAATGTCGGCGCGTCGAGATTACCGGGCCGGTCGAGCGCAAGATGATCATCAATGCGTTCAACTCGGGCGCCGATTCGTACATGACCGACTTCGAGGACTCGAATAGTCCGAACTGGTTCAATCAGATCCAGGGCCAGGTCAATCTCTTCGATGCGATCCGCCGCACGATCAGCTTCACGAACGAGGCGGGAAAGGTCTACCGGCTCAACGACACGATCGCGACGCTGCAGATTCGCCCGCGCGGCTGGCATCTCGACGAGAAACACGTGACCGTCGATGGCCAACGCGTCTCTGGAGGCATCTTCGATTTTGCGCTGGTGTTCTTCCACAACGCCAGGGAACAGATCGCGCGCGGCGCCGGCCCGTTCTACTACCTGCCCAAGCTGGAGAACCACCGCGAAGCGAGGCTCTGGAACGACATCTTCGTCATGGCGCAGAACGAACTTGGCATCGCGCAGGGCACGATCAAGGCGACCGTGTTGCTCGAAACGATTTTGGCGACGTTCGAGATGGAGGAGATTCTCTACGAACTGCGCGAGCATTCGGCGGGACTCAACGCCGGCCGTTGGGACTACATCTTCAGCGCGATCAAGAAATTCAAGAACAAGCCGGGGTTCTGCCTCGCCAATCGCGTGGCCATCAACATGGAAGTGCCGTTTATGCGTTCCTATGCGCTCGCGCTGGTCAAGGCATGTCATAAGCGTGGCGCACCGGCGATCGGCGGCATGGCCGCCCTGATTCCGATCAAGAACGATGCCGCGGCGAACGAAAAAGCACTGGCCGGCGTGCGCCACGACAAGAAGCGCGACGCCAATGATGGGTTCGACGGCGGCTGGATCGCGCACCCAGGCCTGGTGCAGATCGCAATGGACGAGTTCAAGGCCGTGCTCGGCGACAAGCCGAATCAGTGGGGCAGGCAGCGCGACGAAACCTTCAAGGCGAGCGACTTTCTCAACTTCGTACCAGAGCAGCCAATCACCGAAACGGGGCTGCGTAACAACATCAATGTCGGTATCCACTACCTCGGCAGTTGGCTCGCCGGCAACGGCTGCGTGCCTATCCACAGCCTGATGGAAGATGCCGCGACCGCGGAAATCTCGCGCTCGTAGGTCTGGCAGTGGGTCGTCAGTCCGAAGGGCGTGCTCGACGACGGGCGCAAAGTCGACGCAGCGCTCGTGCGCGCGCTGATTCCCGAAGAACTCGCGAAGGTGAACGCGGATGCCGCCGCTGCCGGCGAACCGCTGGGCACCTACGAGCGGGCGGCGAAGATCTTCGAAGAGATGTCGCTGGCGAAAGCCTTTCCGGAATTCCTGACGTTGGCGCTGTACGAGGCGATGGTCTAGCCGGCAAGCGCCGTGCTCTCGCCCATTGTGCAACCAATGGGTTGCATTTTGATGCGGCTGGCTTCATAATGCTAAACAGCAACCATTTGGTTGCCTATGAAGGAGCCCTCGTCATGAACAATTTCCAGCAGAGCCTTCTGCTCGAAGCAACCCCCGCTGCAGTCTATGCCGCGCTCACGACGGCCACCGGCCTGCGCGGCTGGTGGACGCAGGATTGCGAAGTCGCAACCGAACTCGGCGGCGCGTTGCACTTCCGCTTCGGACCCAATCAAAAGGCCATGCGCATCGAGCAGCTTGCGCCGGAGCGCGAAGTGCGCTGGCTGTGCACCGGCGCGCACATCGCGCGGCTCAACCGCAAGGACGAATGGATCGGCACACGCCTCGTCTTCCACATCACGCCGGCTGGCGAGGGGCGCACGCAACTGGACTTCGAGCACATCGGTCTGGTCAGCGCTCTCGAGTGCTACGACCTGTGCAGCAACGGCTGGCAATACTTCCTCGACAGCCTTCAGCAGTTCGTCGAGACGGGCCGCGGCACGCCGTACGAAGTCGCGGCGACGCCCGTGTGCGCTGAACACAACACCATGAGGAGCCAGGCAGCATGAACGCCGTCGCCAGCACCGACCGCATCGAACGCAGTATCACGATCAACGCGCCGCGCGACCGCGTCTGGCGCGCGCTCTCGAACGCGGAGGAGTTCGGCACCTGGTTCGGTGCGAACCTGAAGGGTCAGAGCTTCGCTTCCGGGCAGCGCACGCGCGGACAGATCACCTTCAAGGGCTACGAGCACGTCTGGTTCGACATCGTCGTCGAGCGTATTCAACCCCAGGACCTGCTCTCGTACCGCTGGCATCCTTACGCCATGGATCCGGCAGTCGACTACGACAAGGAGCAGCCGACGCTGGTCACCTTCATGCTGAAGGACGCGCCCGGCAACGGCACGCTGCTGACGGTGGTAGAAACCGGCTTCGACAATGTACCGCCGCATCGCCGCCTGGAAGCGTTCCGCATGAACAGTCGCGGTTGGGAGCAGCAGCTGACCTGCATCGTGCGTCATGTCACCGCGTAGCGCCAAGGCCGAGAGGACAAGCCGGAGTGATGCCGGCTTGTCCGGGATCACCCGGTCCAGCGAAACGCTCGCGGCGATCTTCGCGGCGCTGGGTGATCCCACGCGCCTGAAGCTCGTCGCCGCTATCTGCGTCGGCGGCGCGTTCTCGATCGCGCAATTGACGGCGAACACCGACATCAGCCGTCAGGGCGTGACCAAGCATCTGCAGGTGCTCGCCGACGCCGGTGTCGTGCGCGACGTGAGGTCGGGAAGAGAACGCCTGTGGCAGCTCGAACCAGGGCAGATCGAGGAAGCCAAGCACACGCTGGAAATTATCGGCAAGCAGTGGGACGTGGCCCTGGGCAAGCTCAAGGCGTTTGTGGAATTGGGTTGAGCTCGCTCGTCTTGCAGCGAACGTGGCCCTCGCCACATCGCGCGCGTTGTCTCGCCGGATTGCGGCAGTCAGGGACTGCTCGGCCGGGCGATCCGTCGATCCACCCATTCGATCCAGTGCCGCATTGGAACATCGGCGCCCGGTTCCAGATGCACCAGGCAGCCGATGTTCGCGGACAGGATCAGCGCGGGTTTTTCGCGCTGCAGGCTTACGAGCTTGCGCGCGCGCAGTTGTTGCGACAGCTCGTTTTGCAGCAACGAATAGGTGCCGGCGGAGCCGCAGCAAAGATGGACGTCGGCGACTGCTACGAGTTCGGCGCCGAGAGTAGCGAGGAGTGCTTCGACGGCGCCGCGGATCTTCTGCGTGTGTTGCAGCGTGCAGGGCGGGTGGAAAGCGATGCGCTGAGGTACTGCGTTTGCGCCGGAGTTTGAACGTTTGGCGGCGAGCTCTGACTGCATGGGCGTGAGGAACTCGGCGAGATCGCGCGTCAACGCAACGACGCGCGCAGCCTTTTCCGCGTAGGCCGGATCATCGTGCAGCACATGCGCATATTCCTTGAGCATCGCGCCGCAACCGGAGGCGTTGATTACGATAGCCTCGGCGCCACGTTCGATGTGCGGCCACCAGGCGTCGATATTGCGCCGCGCTGCAGACTGCGCAGCTTCCGTCGCCGTCAGGTGATAGTCGATCGCGCCACAACAACCCGAGCGCGCTTCGACGATCGCTTCGATACCGAGCGCGTCGAGCACGCGCGCCGTCGCGGCGTCGATCGCCGGCATCAGCGCCGGTTGCACGCAGCCGTTCAGCAGGAGCACCTTGCGTGCGTGCGTACGTTTTGGCATGGCGCCCGCCGCGCGCGCGGGCGGAAGCTTGTTGCGCAAGGCGGATGGCAGCAGCGGGCGGACGAGCCGGCCGAGACGTACGGCAGGACCGAACACCCAGCGCGTCGTGATCGCTGCGCGCAACAGCGTGCGCTGGCAGCGCTGCACGAAGGTTCGCGGCACGCGTTGCTCGACGGCGGCGCGGCCGATATCGACGAGGCGTCCGTAGCGCACGCCGGAAGGGCAGGTCGTCTCGCAGTTCATGCAGGTCAGGCAGCGATCGAGATGAAGCTGCGTCGACCCGGTCGGCATGTGGCCTTCGAGCATCTGCTTGATCTGGTAGATGCGGCCGCGCGGACCGTCGAGTTCGTCACCGAGCAACTGGTAGGTTGGGCACGTTGCGTTGCAGAAGCCGCAGTGCACGCAGGTGCGCAAAATGGATTCGGCCTCATCGCCGTCCGGCGTGCCTTTGATCCAGTCGGCAAGGTGGGTTTCCATCAGATTTCCGCGAGCAGGCGGCCGCGATTGAAAATCGCGTGCGGATCGAATTCGTTCTTCAGACGGCGATGCAGTTCGAGATTCGCGGGCGCGAGCGGATGAAACATCGGGCCGTTGCGTTCCGTGCGCCAAAGCATCGCCGTGCCGCCGGCCTTTTCGGCCATCGCGCGGATTTCGCTGCCCGGCAAGTCGCTATGCAGCCAGCGCAACGCACCGGACCACTCGATGAGATCGGCACCGGCCGCATCGAGTGGTGTGGTCGCGGGCAGCGATAGCCGCCAGAGTCGAAGCGCACTGTCGCGGAAACAGGGCAGTGTCTGGTCGCGCAGGCTGCTCCACCACGCGTCGGCGCGGGACTCTTCCAGCGTCTCGCCGCCGAGCGCCTCGCGCGCCGCACGCACGGCACTCGGTGAGCCGGACAGGCGCACGCTGGCGGTTCCCGCATGCCAGGACGTTGCCGAGATCGGCAGCGGCTGCGCGCGCCACGCATTGAAACGGTCGAGCGCGGTTGCGCCGTCGCACTCGAAGCGCAACGTGATCTCTGCGCGCGGCTTGGGCAGGACCTTTATCGATACCTGGGTGATCAGGCCGAGGATGCCGAGCGAACCGCAGAGCAGGCGCGACACATCGAAGCCGGCGACGTTCTTCATGACCTGGCCGCCGAAGTGCAGCAACTGGCCGCGCCCATCCAGCAGCGAGGCGCCGAGCACGAAGTCACGCGCCGCGCCGGCACTCGCGCGGCGCGGACCGGAAAGCCCGGCCGCGATCACGCCGCCGATGGTCGGATCACCGCCGAACGCGGGCGGCTCGAATGCCAGAAACTGGCCATGCTGCGCGATTGTGCGCTCGATCTCCGCAAGGGTTGTGCCGCAGCGTGCCGTGATCACGAGTTCCGACGGCTCGTAGTCGACGACGCCGGCGAGCGCGCGCGTATCGACGATCTCGCCAACGAATTCCTCGCCGTAGAAATCCTTGGTCCCGCTGCCGCGCAGGCGCAGCGGTGTCTTTGCCGCGTGCGCGGCGAGGATGCGATCGCGCAGTCCGGCCAGCACGGGCTCCATCGCGTTCAAAACCGCGGCAGCTCGGCAAACGGCATCTGGCCGCGATGCACGTGCATCTTTCCGTACTCGGCGCAACGCGCCAGGGTCGGGATCGCCTTGCCGGGATTAAGCAGGCCGCCGCCGTCGAACGCGCGTTTCACGCCGAAGAAGGCCTCGCGTTCCTCGGGCGCGAACTGCACGCACATCGAGTTGATCTTTTCGATGCCGACGCCGTGCTCGCCGGTGATCGTGCCGCCGAGTCCGACGCACAGCTCGAGGATATCGGCGCCGAAGCGATCGGCGCGTTCCCATTCGCCTGGCTGGTTTGCATCGAACAGGATCAGCGGATGCAGGTTGCCGTCACCGGCGTGGAACACATTCATGCAGCGCAAACTATACTTTTTCTCCATGTCCTCGATCGCGCCGAGCACTCGGCCGAGATGCTTGCGCGGAATCGTGCCGTCCATGCAGTAGTAGTCGGGCGACACGCGGCCCGCAGCCGGAAACGCGTTCTTGCGTCCTGACCAGAAGCGCAGGCGCTCGGCTTCGGTTTGCGAGACGACGCACTGCGTCGAACCAGCCGCCTTGACGACCTGTTCGAGCTGCGCGATCTCGTCTGCGACTTCGTCCGGCGTGCCGTCGGATTCGGCGAGCAGGATTGCCTCGGCGCTCAGGTCGTAGCCGGCCTTGACGAACGGTTCGACCGCGTTCGTCGCCTTGCGGTCCATCATCTCGAGGCCCGCGGGGATGATGCCGGCCGCGATGATTGCCGCTACGGCGTCGCCGGCCTTGACGACGTCGTCGAAGGAGGCCATGACCACGCGCGCGAGCTTCGGCCGCGGCACGAGCTTGAGCGTGACTTCGGTGACGACGACGAGCAATCCCTCCGATCCGATCGCCAGCGCGAGCAGGTCCATGCCCGGGCTGTCGAGCGTGGCACCGCCGATCGTGACCGGTTCGCCATCGACCGTGTAGCCGCGTATGCCGAGTACGTTGTGGATCGTCAGCCCGTATTTCAGACAATGCACGCCGCCGGAATTTTCCGCGACGTTGCCGCCAATCGTGCAGGCGATCTGCGACGACGGGTCGGGTGCGTAATACAGGCCGTGCTGGACCGCCGCTTCGGATACGGCGAGGTTGCGTACGCCGGGCTGCACACGGGCGATGCAGGCGACGGGATCGATGTCGAGGATGCGGTTCAATTTTGCCAGCGACAGCACGATGCCGTCGGCGCACGGCATCGCCCCGCCCGATAGTCCGGTGCCGGCGCCGCGTGCGACAACCGGCACGCGCAAGCTGTTGCAGATACGCAGGATGTCGCGCACCTGCTCCTCGGTCTGCGGCAACGTGACGGCTAACGGCGTCTGCCGGAATGCCGCTAGTCCGTCGCAGTCGAAGGGCACGGTCTGTTCGGGGCGCGACAACAGGCTGTCGGGCGACAGCACACGGCCGAGGGCGGTCAGCAGGGCGTCATTCTTCCCGGGCGCCGAAGACGTTGTCGGAACTGCGGACATCATGGTTCGATCGTGGGCGCGCGCCGGCTGGAGCGGCGACTGGAGTCGCCAATGATATGCCGACGCGACAATCCGGACATGTTAACGTTTGTGTGTATACGACTAAAGGCTAATGCAATCGGATTGTGAGGCATGTGGCGCCGTGATAGCTTCGCCCATTCGCAGCGCATGCAGCAGCCGTTTGGGCAATGGGGAGCGAGTTGTGCCAGGAACATGCGCCCGGCGGATAACGCACTACGCAACGTAGTGTCACGCGAGCGAGCCGTTAGGCAGCCGTGGCCCGATCGCAACAATAAATTATTGAGGGAGACCCCATGTTCACCCAAATGATCGATCCGTTGAACAACCTGACGCTGACGTGTCTGGTTGCGCTGATACCTGTCGTGTTCCTGCTCGTGTTGCTTGCCGTGTTCCGCGTCTCGGCGTGGCTCGCCGTGTTGCTGGGGTCGATTCTGACTTTCATTCTCGCCGTCACCGTATGGCAAATGCCGTTCGACGTCGGCACGCATGCCTACCTGAACGGCTCGGCGACCGGCGTGTGGAACGTCGACTGGATTACGTTCTGGGGTCTGATTCTGTTCAACACGCTGAATGTCAGCGGCGTATTCGAAAACTTCCGTCGCTGGCTGATTGCGCAGGGCAGCATGGACGTGCGCGTGCAGACCATGCTGTTCGCGTGGGCATTCGGCGCATTGCTCGAGGGCCTTGTCGGTTTCGGTTATCCATGGGCTGTCGTTGCGCCGATCCTGATTTCGCTCGGCATCTCCGACCTCAACGCGATTCGCGTCGCCGCGATTGCGAACAATGCGCCCGTGTCGTACGGCGCGCTCGGCGCACCGATCATCGCGCTGGCTGCGATCACGGGCTATCCGCTGCTGGCGTTGTCCGGTTCGGTCGGCACGGTCGTCGCCGTGCTGGCGCTGCTGCCGCCATGGGTGCTGCTGTATCTCGTCTCCGGCAAGCAGGGGATGCTCAGCGCGTGGCCGCTGGCTGTAGTCGGGTCGCTCGGCTATATCGCCGGACAATATCCGACTGCCGTTTACCTCGGACCGTATCTGCCGGATGTGACCGGTTCGATCGTCTGCTTCATCGCGCTGCTTGCGCTGCTCAAAGTATGGCAACCCGCGCAGACGCTCGGCTACGGCGGCGTGCCGCTGGATGCAGCAGCGGCGAAGCGGAATCAGGGACATGGCCTGAAGCCGTCTGAAGTCGTGCAGGCCTGGATGCCGTTCGGCGTGTTGCTGGTCGTTGTCGCGGCATGGACCGGACCCTGGTCGCCGTTGCCGAAGGTCAGCTGGTTCAAGGCAACCACCGTGGCTTGCTCGTCGCTGGCGAAGACCTGCGATCCGGCGAAACCCGACGTCACGGCAGTGTTCAATTTCGCCCCGTACGTCGGCGGCACAGCGATCCTCGCGTCCTGGATCATCGTCGCCGTATTGCTGATCGCAATGGGCCGGCTCAAGAGCGGCCAGCTCGGCGAGATCTTCAGCAAGACGTTCAAGCAGATGTGGGGCGCGCTGCTGGTCGGCGTGTTCATCTTCGGCCTGGCCTATACGTTCAACTATTCCGGCATGGCGTCGTCGCTGGCCAAGGGCTTCTCGAGCATGGGTACGGCGTTCGTCATCGTCGCGCCGATCCTGGGCTTTATCGGCGTTGCGCTTTCCGGATCGAATACGTCAACCAACGCGATGTTCGGCAAGTTCCAGGCGCTGGTCGGCGTTCAACTCGGCTTCCCGCCATTGCTCCTGCCGACGCTGAATTCGGTCGGCGCAGAGATCGGCAAGCCGATCGCGCCGCAGACCGCGAGCGTGGGCGTGTCGACCAGCAAGTTCGTGCGCAACGAAGGCGAAGTGATCCGGCACAACATGGGCTGGACCTTCGTTCTGCTGGCCTACCTGATCCTGATTGCGATCGCGTTCTACTGGATCCAGCCGGCCGTCATGACGCTGCCGCCGGCACCGGCTGCGGGCTGACGAGCCGGTTTCCAGCAACACTTGCGAGGCGCCTGCCTGAAACGCAGGCGCCTTTTTTTGCGGCCGGCTCCCGTCGCTCGGTTATCATTGCGGCATGAATGAGATTTCCGTCCCGGTTTCCTTCGGCGAATTGATCGACAAGATCACGATTCTCGAGATCAAGTCCGAACGCATACGCGACGACGGCAAGGTTGCCAACGTCCGTGCCGAACTCGACCTGCTCAAGGCGACGTGGAACCGGCATGCCGCTGCACAGGTGGACATTGCCGACGCACGTGCGCGCCTGAAAGGCGTGAACGAGGCGCTCTGGGATATCGAGGATCGCATCCGCCTGAAAGAGCAGGCCCAGGCGTTCGACGCCGAATTCGTCGAACTCGCGCGCGCGGTCTATTTCCGCAACGACGAGCGCGCCGCGGTCAAGCGCGAAATCAACCTCAAGCTCGGCTCGACGCTCGTCGAAGAGAAGTCCTACCAGGATTACCGTGCGCCCCGGCCAACCTGACCGTCGGCAGTCGGAGCAGGTTGCACAGGCCGCGATTCGTGTCGCGCGAATCAGGGCAGGCTGAATGAACGTCGTGCAGGACAGGAGCTCCGTCAAGGGTAGGACGCACGGACTCGCATTGATTGCGGTTGTCATCGCCCTCCTGCTCGGCTTGCCTGCGGCGGTTTGGCTGGACATCCGCAGCATCAGCGAAACGGCGTTGCGCCGGCAGGCCGATGACCTGAATTCGGTCATCACGAGCGTGCGCAGCTACTACGCGAAGAATGTCGTCGCACGCGTGCTCGCGGCGCACGAATCGACCACCCAGGTCAGCGACAAGTACGCCTCGATTCCGGGTGCGATTCCGATTCCGGCGACGTTGTCGCTCGAATTGGGCAAGGTGATCAGTGAACAGCAGCACAGCATCACCTACCGATTCGTCTCGGATTATCCATTCGCCAATCGTCCTGCGCATGACCTGGATGCGTTCGAGCGCCAGGCCCTGGCGACCTTGCGCGCCGACCCGCATGCCCAGGTCCGCGATGTGCAGACCTCGCCGTTCGGCGTGCGTGTTCGCGCGGTCGAGCCGATCATCATGGGCGACGCATGCGTGGCCTGCCACAACTCGCATCCGGAAAGTCCGAAGCACGACTGGAAGGCGGGAGACGTGCGCGGCATCCAGGAAATCAGCATCGCCCAGCCGTTCGCGGCGAATGTGCTTTCGTTCAAGTACCTCCTGCTGTACTTTTTCCTCGTCGCCGCCACCGGCGTGACATTTCTGCTGCTGCAGCGACGGCAGACGGTCCAGATCGGCGTCATGAACCGCGAACTGGAGTCGACCAACGACTTTCTCGCGTCATTGTCGATCAAGATCTCGCGCTATCTGTCTCCGCAGATATACAAGAGCATCTTCAGCGGCGAACGCGATGTCGTCGTGCACACCGAGCGCAAGAAGCTGACGATCTTCTTTTCCGACATCAAGGATTTCACCGGCACGACCGAGCGCCTCCAGCCCGAACAGATCACGCACCTGCTCAACGAATACTTCACCGCGATGTCCGCCATCGCGCTGAAGTACGGGGGCACGATCGACAAGTTCGTCGGCGACGCCATGCTGATCTTCTTCGGTGATCCCGAGACGAACGGCGAAGCGGAGGACGCCTTGGCCTGCGTACGCATGGCGCTCGACATGCAACGCCGCGTTGCCGAACTGAACATGAAATGGCGCAACGAGGGCATCGAACATCCGTTCCGCGTGCGCATGGGCATCAACACGGGTTACTGCAACGTCGGCAACTTCGGCAGCGCCGACCGCATGGACTACACGATCATCGGCGCGGAAGCCAACCTGGCTGCGCGCTTGCAGCAGATCGCCGAACCCGGGCAGATCATGCTGCGTTACGAGACCTATGTGCTCGTGCGCAGCATCCTCGTCGCGCATCCGTTGCCGCCGATCACGATGAAGGGCATCAGCCGCGAAATCATTCCGTACGTGGTCGAGGGCCGGCTCGATGCGGCCGGCAAGACCATGGCCATCTTCAGCGAGCATCGCAGCGGGCTGGACTTCTATCTCGACCCGACAATGATCGAGGCGGACGACGCGGAGCATATCCGCGACGTATTGCAGCAGGCGCTGGACACCCTGCCGCCGGCGAAGCCGCATTAGTCTTGTCTTGACCGTGCGACTGCGTGTCGCTACGTCGATGTCCGCTCGTGCGCGAATCGATCGAAGCGTTCGATGACCGCATCCGTCTCGACCAGTTCCATCACGCCGGGATACTCCAGTTTCGTGCCCCAAGGCAACTCGGCTGCAGGCTTGCCGCGAAACTTGCGTGCCGCGGCATCGTAACGGTCGACGCACCAGCGTCGATCGGAATACGGACCCGAGCGGTTCGGGTTGCTCGCTGCATGCAGGCCCAGCACCTTGCTGCCGACGGCGTTGGCCATGTGCATCGGACCGGAGTCCGGCGTCAGCACGAGGCTGGCACGCTGAGCCAGGCCGAGGAACTGCTTGAGCGTATCCCGGCCGATCAGGTCGATCGGTGGATTTGTGCACTTTGCGAGTATTTCATCGCCAAACGCGCGCTCGAATCCGGCCGGCCCGCCGCACAGGACCACGCGCCATCCGCGCGCGGCCGCATGGTCAATGACCGCGGCGTAGCGTTCCGGCAGCCAGTTGCGCGAACTGTGACTCGAGCATGGGCTGACCAGAAGCGTCGGTGTCTGCCCCGGCAGATGATGCGCAGCGAACTCGTGGGCCTCCGCGGGAATCGGAATGTCCCAGCGGACTTCAGTCTGCTTCAGGCCGAGCGGCTCGATGAAGCTGGCGATCGCGTCGAGCACATGCTCGCCGTAACGTGCCTCGATGCGCCGATTGACGAACAGGCCGTGCAAATCCTTCGACCGTGCTGCGTCGTAGCCGATGCGCAATGGCGACTCGAGCAGGGTGCTCACTAGGTTGGCGCGCAGCGCAACCTGAAGATGCAGCAGCACATCGAAGCGGCGCCCGGCGAGATGCCTGCGCACGTCGCTGAACGCGGCGATTCCCTTGCCTTTGTCGAAGACAATGAACTCGACGCCTGCGATGTCGCCGACGAGCCGGTGTTCGAGCTTGCCGACGATCCAGGTCAGGTGCGCCTGCGGCAGGCGGGCCTGTAAAGTGCGCACCAGCGGCACCACATGGGTAACGTCCCCCAGCGCGGATGTGCGCAGCAGGCAGACCGAGCCCGGTGCCGGGAATTGGGAAAGCGCGTTTTCCGGCATTTTCGTTGCTAAACTTCCCGCGTGGGGTGGGGTCGAAAATACGCTGGATTTGACGTTCGCACATGGCCATGGCCACGACAATCGAAACCCGGCTGCAAGCGACGGACGATGGCGCGATTCTGTTCGATGCTGGCGCCGTAGCACAAGCAGGCACTACCCGCTTCGATCCGCTCTGGTTCGATCCGGAGCAATGGCGTGCGCGCGGCGAGGTCGTCCGGCTCGGTGCCGGACGCGGCTCGGCCGCACGCGTTTCCGCCCCCGGAGGCGATTGGGTGCTGCGGCACTATCACCGCGGCGGCATGGTTGCGCGCGTGCTGGGCGATCGCTATCTGTGGAACGGCGTGGAGCGTACACGTGGCTTTGCCGAATTTCGCCTGCTTGCCGAACTCGCGCGGCGCGGACTCAACGTGCCGCTGCCGGTGGCGGCACGCTATCGCCGAACCGGCGTGCACTATCGCGCCGATCTGGTGACGCGCTGGATCGATGGCGCGCAGACACTGGCCGAGCGCGTGCGCGCGGAAAGCGCCAATGATGCGGATGCCGCACGGGTGGGTGCCTGCATCGCAGAATTCCACGCGGCTGGCGCTCATCACGCCGACTTGAATGCTCACAACATCCTGCTCGATGCGCAACGTGTTTGGCTACTCGATTTCGATCGCGGCTCGCTGCGCCCGCCGGCGCGTGCGTGGCAGCAGGCGACGTTGGCGCGCTTGCGTCGATCCCTGGTCAAGCTCGGCGCCGCAGGCGACGGTGAACACCGCTTCGACACGACATTCTGGAGGCCGTTAATGGCGGCCTACGAGCGCGCGCTGGGGGGATTCGCGGCACAGGCGACGGCAGGCGGCGCCCACGGATGACCTTTGCACTGCATTTTCTCGGCGTCGGTTCGGCGCAGGCCGTCGAACTGGGCTCGTCGGGTGCCGCGCTCGAGCGCGACGGCGCGCCGCTGCTGCTGATCGACTGCGGCCCGGAGACACTGACGCGCTACCTCGATGTATACAATTCCACGCCGCGAGCGGTGTACCTGACGCATACGCATATGGATCACGTCGCCGGTCTCGAGCGGTTGTTCTATCGCGTGTACTTCGATGCGGCGCTGCGGGGCAGCGTGAAGCTGTACACGCACGCCGCGCTCCTGCCCTACCTGCAGGCGCGAATTGCCGATTATCCGAACGTCATCGCCGAGGGCGGCGCGAACTTCTGGGACGCTTTCCATCTGCTGCCTTGTTCGCGCGGCTTCTGGCACGAAGGCCTGTGGTTCGATGTTTTCCCGACGCGTCACCATGCGCCGATGACCTCGTTCGGCTTGGCCCTGGGCGGGTCGTTTGCCTGGACCGGCGACTCCCGCCCCATACCAGAGCAACTCGCGCAGCATGCCGGGAGCGGTGAGGTTATTGCGCATGACTGCGCGCTCACGGGCAATCCATCGCACACTGGCGTCGATGATCTGGAGCGCGAATATCCTCGAGCGGTGCGCGAGCGCATCATCGCGTACCACTACGGCAGCGTGGCGGACGGTGAAGCGATTGCGGCGCGCGGCATTCGCATCGCCCGACGCGGCGATCGCATCGCGTTGCCTGAACCGCTCGGTCGTTCCGCAACGGTGGCGGACATGGCTGTGGTGAACTGATGGGCGGTCCCATTCCCGTGCGGATGATTGACGCGCCGCGCGACACGTTTTCGCGCCCGTTGCGCGACCTGCGCATTTCGGTTATCGACCGTTGCAATTTCCGTTGTCCGTATTGCATGCCGGAAGACCAGTTCGCGGAAGACTCGGTGTTCCTGAGCAAGAGCGAGCGCCTGCGCTTCGAGGAGATCGAGCGCATCGCGCGCGCCTTCGTAGCTCTGGGCGTGCGCAAGCTGCGCCTGACCGGCGGTGAGCCGCTGCTGCGCCGGGACTTGCCGCAGCTTGTGCGCATGCTGCGCCGGATTCCCGGCGTGGAAGATCTCGCGCTAACGACCAACGGCGTGCTGCTGCCGCGTCTGGCGGAGGCATTGCGCGAAGCCGGACTGATGCGGCTGACCGTGTCGCTCGACACGCTGGATGCGCCGACCTTCCACACACTGTCCGGCGGGCGCGGCGAGGTCGGCGAGGTATTGGCCGGAATCGCCGCGGCCGAGGCCGCGGGTTTTGATCGCATCAAGCTCAATTGCGTCGTCATGCGCGGCGTCAACGACATGCAGGTCCTCGACTTGCTCGAGCGCTTCCGCGGCACGCGGCACGTCGTGCGCTTCATCGAATACATGGACGTCGGCACGCTGAATCACTGGCGCGGCGATCTGGTCGTGCCGAGCGCCGAGCTGATCGCGCGCATCGACGCAAGCTGGCCACTGCGTGCACTTGAGCGGAGCTATCGGGGCGAAGTCGCCGAACGCCACGAGTTCGTCGATGGCGGTGGCGAGGTCGGCTTCATCAGCTCGGTGTCGCAGCCTTTCTGCGGCGACTGCTCGCGGGCGCGCCTGTCGGCGGACGGACGCATGTACACCTGTTTGTTCGCCCGCGACGGTCACGATCTGCGCACGGCACTGCGTGGCGGCAGCAGCGATGAGGATCTGGCCGCGGCGATCGCAAGGTACTGGACCGGGCGTGCGGATCGCTACAGCGAGCAGCGTGCCGAGCTGCGCGCGGCCGGCGACGATCGAAAGGTCGAGATGTTTGCGATCGGGGGCTGAAGTGGTCAAGGCGAAGCGAGGGCTGAGGGCCGAGGGTCGAGGGCGGAAGAGCGGACCATCCGCGATTACTCACGTCGACGCTGGCAGTAACCGGCCGCGCATGGTCGATGTCGGCGCGAAGGCGGTGACGGCACGCGAGGCTTGCGCACGAGCCATCGTGCGTTTTCCGCCGGATGTCGCACGCACGCTTCGGGTGGGCGGGATGCGCGCAAAGAAAGGCCCGATCATCGATACCGCGATCGTCGCCGGCACCCTGGCGGCAAAGCGCACGCACGAACTGATTCCGTTCTGCCATCCATTGGCGATCGAACGCTGCGATCTGCGCATCGAGTTCGAAAACGAAACGGACCTGGTCATCGATTGCGCGGTGGCCATCACACACAAGACCGGTGTCGAGATGGAAGCATTGACCGGCGCCAGTGTTGCGGCGCTGACGGTTTACGACATGTGCAAGGCGCTGTCGCACGAGATCGTCATTGCCGACGTGCGCCTGCTCGAGAAATCCGGCGGCAAGCGCAATGTGCGCAAGGGCAGGGTCGCGCGATGAGGTATCGGATCCTCTACTTCGCCTCGCTGCGTGACGCAGCCGGGCGGGACCAGGAGCAGGTCGACTCGGCGCAGGCCGACGCGCGCTTGCTGTATGGCGAGCTGCGCGTTCGTCATGGCTTCGGCTTGCCGGCCGAGCGTCTGCGCGTGGCGATCAACGGGGAATTCGCCGCTTGGGACAGAACCCTGGTCGACGGCGACGAGGTCGCGTTCCTGCCTCCGGTCAGCGGCGGCTGACAGCATGAACTTTTTTACCCTCGGCGAAACCACGATCGATGCGGCATCGCTGATGCGCGAACTTTCGGGGACCACGGCGGGCGCCTGCGTGACATTCGAAGGTTGGGTACGCGATCGCAACGAGGGCCGCGCCGTGCTCCGCCTCGACTACCAGGCTTACGCCCCGCTCGCGCTCTCGGAAGGCGCCAGGATTCTTGCCGAAGCCACGCAGCGGTTTACGATCGTCGAAGCTCGTTGTGCGCATCGCCTGGGTTCCCTTGCAATCGGCGATCTGGCCGTATGGGTCGGTGTCAGCGCCGGCCATCGTGACGCCGCCTTCGCCGCCTGCCGCTACATCATCGATGAGGTCAAGCAGCGAGTGCCGATCTGGAAAAACGAGCATTACATCGACGGCGAATCGGGCTGGCTGCATCCAGACAATACGCCTGTATCCGACCGGGAAGGGTTGTCCTGAACGCCATGTCCGTCGCGCACGACACCGCCGGCCAGCTCAAGGCACGCCGCACGGCCGCGAAGCAACATTGAGTTATCTTCGGGCGCCGCGCGATTCGATGCGCGCGAGCAGCCATTGCAGTCCGGCAAGATGCTGCTGATCGTGGCTGCACAGATAGTGCACCAGCGCACGAAGCGTAGTGGGGACTCCGTCGAATTCTGCGACGCGGGCGAGTTCGGCGTCCGTCAGGCCTGAAATCAGGGCTACGCTGCGCGCGCGTGCCTCGCGGAAGGTGGCGAGGACCTGTTCGGGATCGGCAGCCGCGTACGAACGCTCTCTGGCCAGAGCTTCGCCGGCGAGATCGGGCAGCGACGGATTGGACTCCTGCAGCGTGCGCAGGAAGCGCACATGGTAACCCTCGATCTCGACATCGCGAACGTGGCAGATCTGCTCGATCGCGGTGAACGGTTCGCTGGGAATGCCCACCCACGAGTCGGGGCGCCAGTTTTCAAAACCGGCGGGGATCGCGGCGAAGTACGCTTCAAGGTGCCGCGGAAATTCCTTGAGAGCAGTGAGGGTTGTTGATTTCATTCGCCCAGAATCTTCGCGCGATGAGACGCAGCTTTCAAGCGGCAACTGCGCGCGCTGCGGCCTGGCATCGAAGGTGGCGGTCCCGCCAGCCGCTTCCCGGCACCCGAATCATTCACTACCGTTGCTGCCTTCCGGCCCTGGCGGGGTTTGCAAACTATCGTCGCGGGAGAACCAGCGGGACCACCATTGAACTGAGACGGGGCGGATGTACTCGGCACATCCTGTGCCTCACCCTTCGGGTAGCTCCGCAGCACAAATCGGCTTCCTGCCGATTTGTCGAACCCATCATTTCTATTTTCGCGGGTTCGACTCCCGCCTTCAAACAAAATTCGCAAAGAAACTAATGGCGGAGAGGGCGGGATTCGAACCCGCGAAGCGGGTATAAGCCGCTTACACACTTTCCAGGCGTGCTCCTTCAACCGCTCGGACACCTCTCCGCAAACAAAATTATCGCACTCCAAACGCCGGGCTGGATATGCTCGTCTCATCCATGAGACTCGCCCTCCGCGCTACGCGCTCCGGGCCAGCCCTGCGGCTGTCCAAATTCGTTCCCGACGAATTTGTCGAACCCGCGAAGCGGGTATAAGCCGCTTACACACTTTCCAGGCGTGCTCCTTCAACCGCTCGGACACCTCTGCGCACGCACAATCATCGCATTCCAGACGCCGGGCGGGATACGCTCGCCTCGTCTATCTTCGATCCTGCAGGGCGCGCGAGGATACAGTAGCCGGACGGCTCGAACAAGGTTAATGGCGCCGGACGCGCCAACTTGGCACAATCGACACTTGTTCCGGCGGATGTTCAGATGTCGTATCAGGTTCTCGCGCGCAAGTGGCGACCGAAGCGGTTCGCCGAACTCGTCGGTCAGGAGCATGTCGTGCGCGCGCTCAGCAATGCGCTCGATTCCGACCGCATGCATCATGCTTTCCTGTTCACCGGCACGCGTGGCGTCGGCAAAACCACGATTGCGCGAATTTTTGCCAAGTCTTTGAACTGCGAGCGTGGCCAGTCGTCGACGCCGTGCGGCGAATGCGGCGCCTGCCGCGACATCGATGCCGGGCGCTTCATCGATCTGCTCGAAATCGACGCGGCCAGCAATACTGGCATCGATGACGTGCGCGAAGTCATCGAAAACGCGCAGTACACGCCGGCGCGCGGCCGCTTCAAGGTCTATCTGATCGACGAAGTACACATGCTGTCGAAACCGGCATTCAATGCGTTGCTCAAGACGCTGGAAGAGCCGCCGCCGCACGTGAAGTTCCTGCTGGCGACGACGGATCCGCAGAAACTGCCGATCACTGTTCTGTCGCGCTGCCTGAAGTTCAACCTCAAGCGCCTGCTGCCGGAGCAGATCAGCGGCCAGATGAAACATATTCTCGAGGCAGAGAACATCCGTTTCGAGGCCACTGCCCTCGCCGAACTGGCACGCGCGGCGGACGGTTCGTTGCGAGACGGACTATCGCTGCTCGATCAGGCCATTGCCTACGGCGCAGGCAGCGTGCGTGCGGCTGACGTGCGTGCAATGCTCGGCACGATCGAACGCGGCCGCCTGTTCGCGCTGCTCGGTGCGATCGATACCGGCGACGGTGAGGCGCTGCTCGCGGAGATCGAGCGCCTCGCCGAGTTCTCGCCGGACTTCGCCGCTGTGCTGGAGGAAATCGCGGGTGTCCTGCATCGCGTGCAGCTCAAGCAACTCGTACGTGGCTACATCTCGAGCGAAGAAGGCGACGATGCCGGAATCGCCGCACTGGCAGCGTCGCTGGTGCCGGAGGCGGCACAGCTTTACTACCAGATCGCGATTGCCGGCCGGCGCGACCTGCCGCTCGCACCGACACCGCGGGCCGGCTTCGAAATGACGATGTTGCGCATGCTTGCGTTCCGACCTGTCGCCGCCGGGGAGGCGAAAGCCCACAATCCGGCCGCGACGGCGCAGCAAGCTCCTGCGCCAAGTGGTTCCACGCGCGTGGCACGCGAATCTTCATCGCCGCCGGTTCCGTCGAGTGCGACGCGGGCTGCCACCACGCCAGCCCTCAGCCCCCAGCCCTTAGCCCTCAGAAGCGAGCCGGTTGTCAATGCGGCAACCGATACCGCTGGCATCAGCACGACGCCGGCGCCGGTCGATCTCGACGATTGGCCCGCACTGATCGAAGCGGCCGGCCTCAAGGGTCCGGTCGGGCAACTCGCGCAGCACTCAAGCCTTGTCGCGATCGATGGCGGTGTCGTACGGCTTGCGCTGAAGCCGGCGCATGAACACTTCAGCGCGCCTCCGCTCATCGCAATGATGGAGCAGAAGTTGAGCGCCGTGATCGGCCACAGCGTCAAGGTGAAATTCGAAAAGGCGGCGACGCCGCAAGAGGCGCCGGCCGAAGCCGCGCAGCGTGAGCGCTCAGCGCGTCAGTTGGCCGCCGAGGAATCGCTCGCCAGCGATCCAGGCGTGCAGAGCCTGCTGCGCGAATTCGGCGGACGCCTGCTCGGCGATTCGGTCCGCGCGGAACCGAACGGCAAATCGGTGGAGAAGTGACATGCGTGGAGGAATCGGCCAACTGATGCAACAGGCGCAGCGCATGCAGGAGAACCTGAAGCGCGCGCAGGAAGAAATCGCCAAGCTTGAGGTGACTGGCCAGTCGGGGGGCGGCATGGTCAGCGTGACGATGAACGGACGCCACGAAGTGCGCCGTGTCGCGATCGACCGCAAGATACTCGCCGATGATCCGGACATGGCCGAGGACCTCGTTGCCGCGGCGTTCAATGACGCCGTCAACAAGGTGGCCGCGGCGAGCCAGGAACGCATGGGCGATGTCGCCGGCGGCATGAATCTGCCGCCGGGGTTCAAGCTGCCGTTTTGAAAAAGCGGTGAGACGTGAACGCAAGACGTGAGACGAGTCGCAAAAATTTTGCAATCTGGCGGGTCCACGGTGACGCTGCCTGTACTTGTATCTAACGTCTACGCCATACGAGCCAAGTGTCCTCCTCCCCGCTCCTCAATGAATTGATCGACGCGCTGCGCTGCCTTCCCGGCGTCGGCGCAAAAACGGCTCAGCGCATGGCCTTCCACGTGCTGGAGCGCGATCGGCCGGGCGCGCGGCGCCTTGCAGAAAAATTGAGCGCCGCAACCGAACGCATCGGCAATTGCACGCGCTGCCGCACGTTCAGCGAAACGCCGGTATGCGTCGTCTGTGCCGGCGCGAACCGCGACGCGCAAACGCTGTGCATCGTCGAGACGCCGGCCGACCAGGTCGCGATCGAGCAGGCGACCGGCTTTCGCGGACGTTATTTCGTGCTGCTCGGCCGCCTGTCGCCGCTCGACGGGCTCGGACCGAAGGAACTCGGCATGGACCTGCTTGCGGCACGTCTGGCTGAAGGCGAAGTGCGTGAAGTGATCGTGGCGACGAATTCGACCGTCGAAGGCGAGGCGACTGCGCATCTGCTCGGGCAGATTGCGCGCCAGGCCGGCGTACGCGCAACGCGGCTCGCACATGGCGTGCCGCTCGGCGGCGAACTGGAATTCGTCGATCGCGGCACGCTCGCGCACGCGTTCGGCGGCCGGCAGAATCTTTGAAGCGGGCCGGCGTCCGCGGCGTCAATCGCCGATGTCCGCGCAACGAGAACAGATTTCCACGGGAGAGCTCCGCCATGGCCGATACGATCTTCGACAAGATCATCCGACGTGAAATTCCGGCCGATATCGTTTACGAAGACGATGAACTGCTGGCCTTCCGCGACGTCAATCCGCAGGCGCCCGTGCACGTGCTCTTCATTCCCAAGCGCAGGATTGCGACCCTCAACGATCTGCAGGCAGACGACGGCGCGCTGGTCGGAAAGCTCTTCGCGACCGCCGTGCGCTGGGCCAAGGATCAGGGCTTCGCCGACGATGGTTACCGTTGCGTGATCAACTGCAACCGCGATGGCGGACAGACCGTGTTCCACCTGCACCTGCATCTGCTCGCGGGGCGGCAGATGGTGTGGCCGCCCGGCTGATCACGCAAACTGGATCAGCCCGGGCCGCCGGCCCAAACCAGAGCCGGCAGGCTGATTGGCGACTGCCTCAGTGGTGGGGCCCATGCACGATCACGATCGGCGGTCCACCCCAGCCGCCCCAGCCGCCCCAATACGGACCCCAGTACGGACCCCAGAACGGATCGTAGTAGGGACCCCAGCCGTAATAGCCGTTGTAGTAGTTGCGCTCCGGCCACAGGTAGGCCTGGTCGGCGGTCACTTGTGGAAACGTATAATTGTACTCACCGACCTTGTGCTGCTCGGTGCCGCTGATGCTGCCGGTGACGGTCAGGTCACGCCCCTTGGCATAGACTTCCGGGTCGAAGAAGCCCTTGCTGCAGGCAACGAAGCGGCCGTCACTGCGATCGCGGTGATTGCTCGGCCGGGCGTCGGAGTACAACTCGCGCGACAGCACTTCGAAGCAGGTGACGTCGGCGCGCGGCTCGACGTTGATGATTTCGCCACCCCAGCGAACGCGCTGGCCGGTGGCATTCTGGCTGACCGCCTGTTCCGGCGTGACCGCTGCGAAGTTGTCGCCGGCGATCTCGTGTGGAACGGTGGCACAACCACCCACGGCCGCCGCAAGCGCAATGACAGGTAAGGAATGTCGCATGACGCTCTCCGGGAACTGATGTTGATAAGACGCCATTTTGGGCGGCTTCGTCGCAGTCTAGCCTGCTCGTTGTACGCCTTTGCGGTAAATTTTTGCAAGCGCCTCCGGCACCCGCAGTGCGCGCACCGAGGCGGTGAACTCGCGCACCGCGTCCGATGCTGGTAACGCATGAGCGTAGCGCAGGCTGACATAGCGATCGAAGATGACTTGCAGGCCTGGATCGGTGGCGGCCCCGTTCAGCCTCGTGGCAAAGCTGACCGGCCCCTCGTTCGCGGCACGTGGGACGCCGATCTTCGCAAGTTTTCCGCACAGCGCCGAGTAGGCGACATCCAGCGCGTCGCCGCGCGCGCGCGGCCGGCGCAAGACCCACCAGGAATACAGCCCCAGCAGCAGCGTGCTCGATCCGATCAGGACCCAGATCAGGTCGTAGTATTCGGCCTTGTCGATGCCGAACGGCGTAAGCAGGCTTTGCTGGCGCAGCATGTTGAACTGCACGATCAGGCTGTTCCAGCCGCGATTGACGATGTCGAACTGGTTGCGCAGGGCAGCCAGCCAATCGGGGCGATACCAGGCGACGCTGGAGCCGGCTCCGGCACGAGCACCCAATTCGATGCGTTCAGGGCTCACGGCTGCGGTCGGATCCACGCGCACCCAGCCGCGCCCCTGCAGCCAGACCTCGGACCAGGCGTGCGCGTCGGACTGGCGCACCACGAGGTAATTGCCGAGCTTGTTGAAATAGCCACCTTGGTAGCCGGTCACGACGCGCGCAGGTATGCCGGCCGAACGCATCAGGAACGTAAATGCCGACGAATAGTGCTGGCAGAAGCCCTTGTGTGTCTCGAACAGAAAGTCGTCGATCGCATTGCGTCCGGACTCGGGCACGGTAAGGGAGTAGAAGAAATCGCGGTGGAACAGATCCAGTGCTGCCCGAATGATGGCGTTGTCGTCGCCGCCGGAGTCATTGCGCCATTGCGTGGCCAGTGCCTGTGCGCGCGGGTTGAATCCGGCAGGAGTTGCGAGGTCGCGCTCGCGCTCGCGATCGCTGAGTTGCGTGTTCAGTTGATAATGCAACGCCGAACTGGCGCGATAGCGCAGCAACTCGTCGACGGGTTTCGCCGCAACCAGGCTCATGTCGCTCGCGCGCGTAGCGTTTTCCGGCGCGGCGAGAGGCACGTCCAAGGCCAGAAGCCAGCGTCGATCCGAAGGCTCGAGCGTGACTTCGTAATTGACGACATCGGCAGTTTGCGCGACGGCATCGCGCTGCTGGCCTTCACCGACGTGACCGGCCCGTTTCCAGACCTGGCCGTCAAAATGAGTCAGTACCGGACCGCGCCAATACAGCTTGGAACGCGCGGGCAATGCTCCGTCGAAGCTGACTCGAAATGCCGGACTATCGTCGATCAGCAATTCCTGGAGGCCGCTCGGATCCATGCTGTCGCCGAGACCGGTGCGCGCCACGGCCGTATCGGTGGGGGCGCCCCACAGCGGCGATCCGAGCCGCGGCAGAAAAATGAATGCGCACAGTGTGAGGGGAATCGCCGCAACCAAGCCCAGCGCCGAAACGCGCAGGCTGCCGGTGATCCGGCGGCGCAGGTCCACGGGTCGCGTTGACGCAAGCGGACGCAGTTCGAGCTGCAATAGCGTCGAGAGGAAAAGCGCCAAGGCGGCGCACAACACCAGCGTAAAGGCCATGCCGCTGTTGAACAGCAAAGCGCTCATCAGGACAAAGCAGGAGAACGCAACGGCAGCGTGCGCATCACGCGTGGTTTCGGTTTCGAGCAGCTTCAACGCCAGCATCGTGCAGGCGAGGGCGCTGCCCGGCTCGCGGCCGAATACGTTGCCATAGTGGACGACGACCAAGACCGGAACCAGCAACACCAGCGGCAATCTCAGCAGCGTGGGAATGCGTGCGCCGCCGAGGCTGCGCTGGAAGAAACGGCCGACCAGCAAGCCAAGAATGAGCAGCGCGAACAGCGTCGGCAAGCGCAGCAGATGCGGCAGAACCGCGGCAAGGACGCTCGCTGCCGTCATGGAGAACTGCAACGGCGTCAGCCTGGCGGCAGCCTTGCTCATGCCGATGCTCCCGGCATCAGCGCGAGCGCGCGCAGGCAGGCGTGGCTGTGGTCGCTGCCCAGGCCGGGGCCGACACTCTGCTCCGGCAGGCGCAGCAGGTAACGCCGCTGCATTGCCTCGGCTTCGTGAACCCAGCGCGTCAGGCGCGAAATGCGCGCTTCGTAGTCGAGCGCGGAAGTGGCATCCCAGTCGAGCACGATCTCGTGGCCGCGGCGCTGCTCGAATTCCTTGACCAGCAGGGTGTCGTGGCGCGCACTGGCTTTCCAGGCAATCGACCGGCGCGGATCCGTGGGGTGGTAGTCGCGCAACATGGCGAATTCATCGCCGCTGCGGCGCACAGGCGCCTCGGCGGCGGCGTCTTGGGCGCGCGGCAACAGTGCGGAGGAGACTTCGCGGCGCGGATAGATGAGCGCGGAAAAATCCGGATTCAGCCAACTCCAGACCTGGAACAGGCCGAATGGATAGGTGCAGTGCAGACGAATGCGCCCCAGGCGTTGCCAGCCGCGCTGCCGTGTCGGCACGCTGACACGAACACGGCCGTCGCTGGCGTCGTCCAGGTCGAACAGGGTTTCGTTTTCGGCGATGCGTGTGCGCAGGCTGTGGCGCGGTCGCCCTTCAGCGCGAAACGCGAGCGTAACGTTCAGGTCCTCGCCGGCGTGACAAGGCGCGGCCTGGATGGAGAGCAACTCGACGCCGTTGAGCGCGCGGAACCCCTGGAACACGCTCTGGTAGCTGGCCGCGCCGAGCAGGCAGGTCAGCAGCAGGGCCGGATTGTTGCTGTAGTTGAGTGCGCCGAGCAGCATGACCAGCTGCACGGCCGTGAACAACAGGCCGAAGCTCGTCGGCAGCACATAGATACGGTGCCGGTGCAGCGCTATAGGCAGCACTTCGGACTGCTTGAGTCGGGTCAGGGCCGGCAGGCGGCGTTCGGCGGTCGCCAGCAAGCGCGACCACAACGGTGCCAGCGAATCGGAAGGGCTCACTTGCCTTGCTCAGCGTGCCTGCGCTCAGCGCACCGGCGTCGCATCCAGGAGTTTTTGTGCGAGCTGGTCGCGACTGCGATGACTCGCCCCACCCGGCGTAATGCGATGCGCGGCGGCGGCGACGAACACTGCCTGCACGTCCTCGGGAAGGCAAAACGCGCGTCCATCCAACAGCGCGATCGCGCGCGCAGCGTTGAGCAGCGCCAAGCCCGCGCGCGGCGACAAGCCGACGCGAATCTCGGGGTCGACACGGCTCGCCGCGAGCAATGCCTGGACGTAATCGATCAGGGCCGGGCTCGCCAGCACCTTGCCGACGACGCCGCGCACGCGGGCGATTTGCGCAGCATCGAGACTCGGCCGCAAATGCGCGATGACTTCGCGCCGGTCACTGGCGGTCAGCAGCGCGCGCTCGGCGTCGCGATCCGGGTAGTCGAGGCTGACGCGCAGCATGAAACGGTCGAGCTGTGAATCGGGCAGGGGATAGGTGCCGGCGAGGTCGAGCGGATTCTGCGTGGCGACCACGAAGAACGGCGCCGGCAGCGCGCGGCTCTCGCCGTCGACCGTCACCTGCTGCTCGGCCATCGCTTCGAGCAGCGCGCTTTGCGTCTTCGGCGTCGCACGGTTGATCTCGTCGGCCAGTACCAGCTGCGCGAACAGCGGCCCCGGATGGAACTTGAATTCGCTGCGCTCGCGCTCGTAGACGCTGACGCCGATAATGTCGGAAGGCAACAGGTCGGATGTGAACTGGATGCGCTGGAAGCTCAAGTCCAATGTTGCCGCGAGCGCATGCGCCAGCGTGGTCTTGCCGACGCCGGGCAGATCCTCGATCAACAGATGGCCGCCGGCGAGGAAGCAGGCGAAGGCCAGACGCACGCGCGGACTCTTGCCGAGCACGACGCTGTTGACCTGCTGCTGGGCGCGCGTCAATGCGGCAGCCAGCGCCGGTTCGAGTGGCGCGGGCGTCTCCGGGACCGGCGAGAGGCGTATGTTCATGGGGTCGGAATCTGCATGGGTCTGAGTATAGCGACTGTGATGTCGTCGGGAATCGCCGGGCGCAGCGACGATCCGGCGCGCTTGCGAACCGCATTCTGGACAGTGTGGGCGCTGCTGCTCGCCATCAAGATTGCACTGGCCTCGACGCTGGCGCCATTCGGCGACGAAGCCTGGTACTGGCAGGAGAGCCGCAACCTCGATTGGGCGTTCAGCGACCTGCCGCCGGCAACGGCCGTCCTGATCCGTTTCGGCGAGCTGGTTCTCGGACATGGTGTGCTGGCCATGCGCGCGCCGTTCCTGCTGCTCGGTGCTCTGGTACCGCTTGTCCTCGTGCGAACCAGTGCCCGTCTGTTCGGTGCGCGCACGGGCTGGTTCACCGGAATGCTCGCACTGGCGATGCCGCTGCTGGGCACGCTGGGCATGTCTGCCTTGCCGGACGTGCCGCTGACGCTGTGCGCCGCTCTTGCACTCGATCTGCTCGAGCATGCGGTGCGCACGAAAAACTTGCGCGACTGGTGCCTGCTCGGACTCGCCCTGGCAGGCGCCTGGTTAAGCCACTACCGCGCAGCGATGCTGCTGCTCGCGGGCCTGGGCTTTCTGCTACTGACGGCTCGTGGCCGCGCGCTCTGGACGTATCGCGGATTGTGGCTGGCCATTGCCATTTCGCTGCTCGGACTGGTTCCGCTAGTGATCTTCAACGAGACGCATGGCTGGGTCGCGCTCGGCTTCCAGCTGGTCGAGCGCAACCCGTGGAGCTTCCACGCCGATGGCCTTTTGCAGCCGATCGAGCAGGCGATTGTCTGCACGCCTCTTTTTTATATGCTGCTGCTGTGGACGACGTGGGCCTGCGCGCGGCGCGCGCGTGAAGGCGCTCCCTGGGATGTCCTGGCGATCTGTTCTGCAGTACCGATCGTCGCGTGGTTCGCGCTCGGCTGTTTTGCTGACGACACGCGCCTGCGCCTTCACTGGCCACTGCAGGGATACCTGCCGCTGCTGATTGCCGTTCCGCCGCTGCTCGCCGCGAACGTTGCCGGTGTGCGCGCATGGCGGCGCGCGGCGATGATGGCAACGCTCGCGTTGCTCGCCTCGGGCTGCGCACTGACACTGGCCTACTTCGCCGCCGCTGCGGTGCCGGGTGGCGCCGTGTCGCTGGCGCAGTTCAAGGCGTTTCCGGAGCATTGGGTCGGCTGGAGTGAATCCGCCGCGCAAGCCGATCGATTGCTCGAACTGCCGCAGTTTGGGAATGCCACGCTCGTCGCGGACAACTTCATGCTTGCCGCCGAGCTCGATTTCGCCTTCGACGGCACGCGGCCGGTGTATGCGCTCGATCATCCAATCAACACCAAGCACGGGCGGGCCCCGCAACTCGCGCTTTGGCAGCGCGACGAAACGGCACTGGCCGTCCTCGGCCCGCGCCCGCTGCTTGTGGCGGTCGAGCCTACCGCGCGCCGCGAGCGCGAGCGCGCGGCCTGGCTGACACAAGTCTGTGCGCGCCTGGATGCACCGAAACTCGTGGACCACCTCGAGCTCTACGCGGGTCGCAAGAGATACCTGTTCCTCGGTGCCGGCGGGCTCGTTGCCGGGCGGCATTCCGTTGCGGCGACAGGCGACGATTGCGCTGCGATCAGATGACGTCGATACCGGCCTTGCCGAGCAGCCGGCACAGCGCGATCAGCGGCAAGCCGATCAGGGCACTCGGGTCCTGCGTCGCGATCCGTTCGAACAACGCAATACCCAACGCTTCGGCCTTGAAGCTGCCGGCGCAATCGAGCGGCTGCTCGCGCTCGACGTAGCGTTCGATCTCGTCGCGGCGCAGCGGGCGAAAATGCACGCGCGTCCGGTCGATCGCGCGGTATGCGCGCGGTCGCGGCGACCGTGTGTCGATGACGCAGAGCGCGGTGTGGAACGTCACGACTCTGCCGCTCGACGCCAGCAACTGCGCAACTGCGCGGTGGGCATCGCCGGGTTTTCCGATCACGGCGCCGTCGAGGTCGGCTACCTGGTCCGAGCCGATCAGAACGGCGTTGCGCTCGCTCCGTACCAGCGCGCGCGCCTTGGCCAGCGCGAGACGCGCGGCGAGCCTGCCGGCCGCCTCGCCAAGCCCAGGACTCTCGTCGACGCGCGGTGCAACCTGGCGGAATCGCGACGTGATGCGCGCCAGCAGTTCGCGGCGGTAACGCGAAGACGACGCCAGGATCAGGTCGACTTGGTCGATAGTTGTCATGACCTGCTGCGCGGCGCAACCGAGCGCGCGCTCGACTGCGCGGCGGCGAGTTCGCCGGTGATCGAATCGAGGCGCGCCAATTGCGCCGCGAGGACTTCACGCGACGTGTCGATCGCCGCAAGGGCGGCGTCGAGATCGGCGCGGCTCGCCGATGCGGCGTGCTGCTTGATCCACAAACGGTGCGCGAGCAGGTCGCGCAGTCCGGCTGCTACCTTGTCGTCCGCGGTCAGGGCGGCATTTGCATCCGCGCTCATCTCTTCGGGTAGCGCGACGAGCATGGCTTTGAGCTGCTGCATGCGCGCGCGGCATTCGAGCAGCTGCGCCTCCAGCGTGTCGGCGCCGTCGAGCAGCCGGCGCATCGCCCGGTCGCGCCTGGCCAGATTCCGCTGGCGAGACACGATGTATAACAGGACCAGCAGCAAGGCTGCCAGCAGCGCGTAAATGACGTAAAACACAGCGTTTGGATCCCCGGTTCCAGTTCGCAGTCTGCCGTACGCGAACAATTTCGTAAAATGTAACCGGCCAAGCCTTTTCCGGAACAAGGCACACCGCACACTTTGTGGCCAATTCAGGGGTTTAGATTGACTTTGTGCAGTGCGGAAACTACCATCGCGCGCGCCATGTCCCAGGCCCTGCCAGAAATTGTCGATGCTTGGCGCATGGTGCAGGCGAGGCGCCAATTCGGCGGCAAGCTCGCCCTGTCAGCAATGCCGCGTCTGGCAGCCGACCTGGCCGAGCCGGCCGGCGAAGCGGTGTTCGATCTGGAATTCGACAAGGATGAACTCGGCGTGCCCTATCTGCATGTGCGCGCCGATGCGGCGTTGCCGCTGATCTGCCAGCGCAGCCTCGAACGCTTCGAGTTGCCGGTGCATATCGATACGCGGCTCGGGCTCATCACGCGCGAAGCGGACGAGGCCGGCTTGCCGGAAGGATACGAACCGTTGCTGACGGCCGACGGTGCGCTCAGGCTCGCCGATGTCGTCGAAGATGAACTGATACTGGCGGTGCCGGCGGTGCCGGTGAAGCCGGGCAGCGAATATGTCGAACGCTCGTGGGGCGACGATGCCGGGGAACCGGAAACGGCGCCGCCCGACAATCCGTTCGGCGCACTGAAGAAGTTGAAGATATCGCGGTAGGCAAGCTACGCGTTCCCGCGGTCCCATACCGCATTCGAAAGCAGTACGCAGGATTTTTGGAGAAGCAAAATGGCTGTTGCAAAGAGTCGCAAGTCCCCATCCCGCCGCGGCATGCGCCGCGCCCATGACGCGCTGAGCGCCAAGCAGCTCGGCACCGACCCGACTTCGGGCGAAGTGCACGTGCGCCACAACGTGACCAAGGACGGCTACTATCGCGGCCGCAAGGTCATCGAGAGCAAGACCCCGGTTCGCGACGAAGATTGACGCGACGCAGCTCGAGAGTCGACTGTCGTTTCGACCGCGCCCGATAGAAGAACAAAGACAACGGTCATGTGCCTGAGTGCCATGTCGGGCTCGATTGCGGCGGACGCCATTTGCGCCGTCGCTGATACAGGGGTGTAAGTCTTGATCTATTCACGCATCGCCGGAACCGGCAGTTTTCTGCCGGCAAACGTCGTGACCAACGCCGATCTGGCAAAGATGGTCGACACCAGCGACGAGTGGGTCGCCGCACGCACCGGCATACGTCAGCGCCACCTCGCTGCCGAAGGCGAAACTACCGGTGACTTGGCGTTCGGTGCCGCCAAGGCCGCGCTCGAAGCCGCTGGCGTCGCTGCAAACGAGATCGACCTGCTCATTGTCGGCACGACCACGCCCGACCTGATCTTTCCGTCGACTGCCTGCCTGCTGCAGCACCGGCTCGGCGCAAACGGCTGCCCCGCATTCGATGTCAATGCCGCCTGCTCGGGCTTCATCTATGCGCTGACCGTCGCCGACAAGTTCATCCGCTCGGGCAGCGCGAAGACGGCCCTCGTCGTCGGCGCGGAAACGCTCTCGCGCATGATCGATTGGTCGGATCGCTCCACGTGCGTGCTGTTCGGCGATGGCGCCGGCGCGGTTGTGCTCAAGGCGACCGAAGAAGCGGGCATCCTTTCCTCTCACGTGCACGCCGATGGTGCCTACAAGGAATTGTTGTGGAATCCGGTCGGCGTGTCGGTGGGCTTTACGCACGAGCACAACCACGGCGTGCGCGTCGTCATGCAGGGCAGCGAGGTCTTCAAGGTCGCCGTGAAGACGCTGGACCGCGTCGTCGAAGAGACGCTGGCCGCGAACGGCATCGACCGCCATGCGATCGATTGGCTCATCCCGCATCAGGCCAACCTGCGCATCATCCAGGCAACGGCGAAGCGCCTGGACATGCCGATGGACCGCGTCGTCGTCACCGTCGACAAGCACGGCAATACCTCATCCGCTTCGGTACCGCTGGCGCTCGATCACGGCATTCGCTCGGGGCGGATCCAGCGCGGCCAATTGTTGCTGCTCGAGGCATTCGGCGGCGGCTTCACCTGGGGTTCGGCTTTGGTGCGGTACTAGCGAAAGGGCTGAAGGCCGTGGGCTGAACAGCCACGGCGCCGAGTGCTTCCTTTCTTCCTTCAGCACGATTCATTGGTTCCAGCAAAGCAGGCTTATCGTCAATGTCCCCAGCCCTCAGCCCTCAGCCCTCAGCCCTGTCTTTTGTCTTCCCCGGCCAGGGCTCGCAGTCGCTGGGCATGCTCGCCGAACTGGCAAGTGAGTACGCCGTCGTCAAGTCGACGTTCGAGGAAGCCTCGGCCGGCGCGAAAGTCGATCTGTGGTCGCTCTCGCAGCAGGGCCCGGAAGAGCTGTTGAATCGCACCGACAATACCCAGCCGTCGCTGCTGGCGGCCGGCGTTGCCGTCTGGCGCGTATGGCGGGAACTCGGTGGCGCGCCGCCGGCTCAGCTCGCCGGCCACAGTCTGGGCGAGTACACCGCTTTGGTTTGCGCCGAGGTGCTGTCGTTGCACGATGCCGCGGCCGTGGTGGCCGAACGAGGCCGGCTGATGCAGGCTGCGGTGCCGCAGGGCGTAGGGGCGATGGCTGCAATCCTCGGCGGCGACGATGCGCAGATCGCGCAGGTTTGCGCTGAAGTCGCGCAGGGGCAGGTGGTCGCTCCGGCGAACTTCAACGCCCCTGGCCAGTTGGTGATCGCCGGCAACAGCGAAGCCGTCGATCGCGCCCTGGCGCGACTGGCCGAGCTTGGCGTGCGCAAGGCGGTCAGGCTTGCGGTCAGCGTGCCGTCGCACTGCCTGCTCATGCGCGATGCCGCGACGAAGCTCGCCGCACACTTCGAAACGGTCTCATGGTCGGCGCCTAAAATTCCGGTGATTCAGAACGTTGAGGCGAAGTCCTACGGCACGGTCGAGCAGATCAAATCGGCGCTCGCCCGGCAGCTCCATGCGCCGGTGCAGTGGACCGCGAGCGTGCACGAACTGGCGGCGCGCGGTATCACGCGCGCTGCCGAATGCGGTCCGGGCAAGGTGCTGGTCGGGCTGCTCAAGCGGATCGAGCGATCCATCGATGGCCGAGCGATCGGCGCCCCGGCCGAACTGGCGCAGGCGCTTCTGGACTGGAAGGCGTGACGAACCAGGGGCGACAGCATGAGCGAGACGCCAAATAATCTTCCCATATACCGGGTCCTGACCGGGCCCGACGACGACACATTCTGCCGACGCGTTAGCGAAGCGCTCGCGCTCGGTTATGTTCTGCATGGCTCGCCGGCAGCAACTTTCGATGGCAAGACCGTCATCGTCGCGCAGGGGCTGATCTGGCCGGCGGCAGTGAAGACATCTGACAGGAGTGACTCGTGAGCGGAATTCTGCAGGGCGAAATCGCACTCGTTACCGGCGCCAGCCGCGGAATTGGCGCGGCGATCGCCGACACGCTGGCCGCACACGGCGCGAAAGTCATCGGCACGGCGACGAGCGAAGCCGGTGCGCGGGCGATCGGCGATCGCCTTGCCGCGCACGGTGGTGCAGGCCGTTCGCTGAATGTCACCGACGGCGCTGCCGTCGAGACGCTGATCGAAGCGATTGGCAAGGAATTCGGTGCCGTGACGATTCTCGTCAACAATGCCGGCATTACGCGCGACCAGTTGCTGATGCGCATGAAGGACGAAGACTGGCAGGCAATCCTCGATACGAACCTGAGTTCCGTCTATCGCACTTCGAAAGCGGTCATGCGCGGCATGATGAAGGCGCGCAAGGGCCGCATCGTCAGCATCGCCTCGGTCGTCGGCGTTACCGGCAACCCGGGCCAGGCGAATTATGCCGCCGCGAAAGCCGGCATCATCGCGTTCTCGAAATCGCTGGCGCGCGAAATCGGTTCGCGCGGCATCACCGTCAATGTCGTCGCACCGGGATTCATCGACACCGACATGACGCGCGCGCTGACTGAAGATCAACGTCAGGCGCTGCTCGGCCAGATTGCACTGGGCCGGCTGGGCACGCCCGACGACATCGCGCAAGCCGTGTTGTTTCTCGCATCGCCGGCCGCCGCCTATATCACCGGCGAGACCATGCACGTCAACGGTGGCATGTATATGGCTTAAACGCCCGTTTGCTGGCGCTTGCGCAAGCCATCCACTACAATCCGCGCCTTTCCCGTACCTGTTCGAATCTACTCCCTCGTGAGGTCTAAGACATGAGCACCATCGAAGAACGCGTCAAGAAAATCGTCGTCGAACAGCTTGGCGTCAAGGAAGATGAAGTTACGCCGAACGCTTCGTTCGTGGACGATCTCGGCGCCGATTCGCTCGACACGGTCGAACTGGTGATGGCGCTGGAAGAAGAATTCGAGTGCGAGATTCCGGACGAAGAAGCGGAGAAGATCACGACGGTGCAGCAGGCGGTCGATTACATCAAGGCGCACGTCAAGGCCTGATCCGGTCGTTTCCGTTCGCACGAGCTGCGCCTGCGGGCGCAGTTTGCGTTTTCGGGGACCGCCTGATGATCGTTTTCATTGCAGCAATCGAAGAGCGCAGCCATGGCCGGCTGCTTCATGACTCGAGCGATCAAGGACGAGCGCAAAGGCAAATCCATGAGTAAACGGCGTGTAGTGATCACCGGGCTCGGCATCGTCAGTCCGGTCGGCAACGACGTTGCGACGGCGTGGGCGAACATTCTCGCCGGGCGCAGCGGCATTGGGCCGATCACCCATTACGATGCAAGCACGTTTCCGACGCGAATTGCCGGCGAAGTGCGCGACTTCGATCCGGCGAAGTTCGTCGCGCCGAAAGACGTCAAAAAAATGGATCCGTTCATCCATTACGGCATCGCCGCCTCGATCGAGGCGCTCGCCGACGCGGGCCTGCACCCGCACGAGCACGACGCCGAACGCATTGGCGTGGCGGTCGGCGCCGGCATCGGCGGCATCCACACCATCGAGCGTACGAGCATCACGTTTCACGAGCAGGGCCAGCGCCGTATCTCGCCATTCTTCGTGCCGAGTTCGATCATCAACATGGCATCGGGCAACCTGTCGATCATGCTCGGCTTGAAAGGTCCGAACATCGCCTGCGTGACCGCGTGCACGACGGCGACGCACAACCTCGGCTTGGCCATGCGCATGATCCAGTACGGCGATGCCGACGTGATGGTTGCCGGTGGCGCCGAGTACGCGACGACCGGCGTGGCCATGGGCGGATTCTGCTCGGCGCGCGCGATGTCGACGCGCAACGACGAGCCGGCCAGGGCGAGTCGGCCATGGGACAAGGACCGCGACGGCTTCGTGTTGTCCGATGGCGCCGGCGTGCTGGTGCTCGAAGACTACGAGCACGCGCGCAAGCGCAACGCGCGCATCTACTGCGAACTGGTCGGTTTCGGCATGAGCGCCGACGCATTTCATATCACCTCGCCAAGCGAGGATGGCGACGGTGCTGCGCGCTGCATGAGCTCGGCGATGAAGGATGCCGGCCTCAATCCGGACCAGATCGGCTACATCAACGCACACGGCACGTCGACGCCGGCCGGCGATCTGGCCGAAAGCGAGGCGATCAAACGCTCTTTCGGAGACCACGCGAAGAAAGTCATGGTCAGCTCGACCAAGTCGATGACCGGGCACCTGCTCGGTGCAGCCGGCGGCGTCGAGGCGATCTTCTCGATTCTGGCGATGCGCGATGGCGTCGTACCGCCGACCATCAATCTGGATCAGCCGGGCGAAGGTTGCGATCTGGACTACGTGCCAAACACCGCGCGGCAGGTCAAGGTGGACGTGGCACTTTCGAACTCGTTCGGTTTCGGCGGCACCAACGGTACGCTGGTATTCCGCCGCCTTTGACGATGCGGTGAAGCGCTGAAGGCGCGCCGCAGATGACGGAGAAACCATCGATCGTAGTGCGCACGCTGTCCGGCGTGCGCGATCTGCTGCCGCTTGCGGCGGCAAATCGGCAGCGCTACCCGGGACTACTCGAAAGTACGGCGCAGGGTGGCCCGCATGCGCGCTACCACGTCCTGTTTGCGTTTCCACACGATGAACTGATCCTGCAGTGCGACGGTCGCGTGCGCGATGCGCGCGGCAACGACCGCGGTGCGAAATTCCTCGACGCCCTGGATGCGGCATGGCGGGCGGAACGCAGCTCTGCGGCTGACGGGCGAGCGCACGTCCTCGGCCCTCAGCCCTCAGCCCTGCCTTTTACGGGCGGCTGGCTGCTGTTCCTCGCCTACGAACTCGCCAGGGAAATCGAACCGCGTGTGCGTTTTCCCGTCGCGCCCGATACGGCGATCCCCGTCGCGCTCGCCTTGCGCTGTCCGGCAGCCATCCTCGTCGACCGCAACGAAGCGCGGACGCATCTGGTCGCCGAGGCGTCCGCTGCGCATTTGCTCGATGCTCTGCAGTCCGATCTGGAAGCTGCTTCGCCGTTTGTCGCGACGCAGTTGCCGGCCATGATGCTCGAAGAGGACGAACCGGCCCGATTCCTGGCCGGCGTCGAGGCGATCAAGGAATACCTGTGCGCGGGCGACGTATTCCAGGTCAACCTTTCGCGTGAGTGGCGGGCACGTCTCGACAACGCAGCTTCGCCTGCCGGTCTGTTCGAACATCTGCGCCGCGCGAATCCCGCGCCGTTCGCCGGCCTGCTGCAGTGGCAGGACTGGGCGGTGCTCAGTTCGTCGCCCGAGCGCCTGGTCAGCGTGCGCGGCGACGTCGCATCGACACGGCCGATCGCCGGCACTCGGCCGCGCATCGGCGGCGACGACGATGCGGCGCGCCTGCGCGAGTTGATCGGCCATCCAAAGGAGCGCGCCGAACACGTCATGCTGATCGACCTGGAGCGCAACGATCTCGGCCGCGTCTGTGCACCCGGCAGCGTTGTCGTGGATGAGCTGATGACACTCGAGAGCTACGCCCACGTGCATCACATCGTCTCTAACGTGTGCGGTACGCTACGCGCGAACGTGACTCCGGGGGCGGTCATACGCGCCGTCTTTCCGGGCGGCACGATCACCGGTTGCCCGAAAGTCCGCACGATGGAAATCATCGCCGAGCTGGAACGCGTCGGCCGCGGCGCTTACACCGGTGCGCTCGGCTACCTCAATCGCGGGGGCGACCTCGACCTGAATATCCTGATCCGCAGCCTGACGATGCAGGATAACGCGCTGAGGTTTCGCGCCGGCGCCGGCATCGTGGCGGACTCGGTCGCCGGCCAGGAACTCGACGAGACACGGGCCAAGGCGCGCGGCCTGCTGCGCGCGCTCGGTGTGCGCACGTGAGACATCGGTCGGCGCAGCAAACCAACCGCTTCAGGCACAATGATGCGGTGTCGGTCTGGAGCAGGGGCTCTCTTTGACGCGCAAGAACAGAAAACTTGGCCGTGGAATGGGTATGCTCATTCTGCTGGTGCTTGCCACCGCCGTGGCTTGGTGGTTCTACCGCGATTATCGGCTCTTTACCGATTCGCCCCTGGCACCTCTGCCGGAAACGACGAACATGGACGTGCCCATCGGTACGCATCTGCCGGGAGTCCTGCACCTGGTCGAGCAGCGCGGCATCCGCACCGGCAATTCGCTGTATTGGCGCCTGTTGGCGCGCGAACTCGGCGTAGCCGGCAAGCTGCACGCCGGCGAGTATGCCCTGACGCCGGGCCTGACGCCGGCCGAACTGCTGCGGAAGATGGCCGCCGGTGATGTCGTCCAGCACCATTTTACCATTGTGGAAGGATGGACATTTAAACAACTGCGCCTGGCACTGGCGCAGGACGGCGCCCTGCAGCAGACGCTGGCGGCGGTCGACGACAAGGAGATCATGCTGCGGCTCGGCGCGCCGCCGGGCGCGCTGGCCGAAGGCTGGTTCCTGCCGGAGACCTACAGCTACGTCAAGGGCATGAGCGATCTCGACGTCCTGCGCCGGGCGTACGATGCGATGCACAAGGTGCTCGACGTGCTCTGGGGCGGGCACCCGTCCGATTTCGCGCTCGACTCGCCGTACCAGCTGCTGACGCTGGCTTCGATCGTGGAAAAGGAAACCGCGCGGCCCGAAGAGCGTCCATTGATTGCCGGCGTATTCCTGCATCGCCTGCGCATCGGCATGCGCCTGCAGACCGACCCGGCAGTCATTTACGGCCTCGGCGCGCAGTACGACGGCAGGATCCATCGCCGCGACCTGGATGCCGACACGCCGTACAATACCTACACGCGGATCGGACTGCCGCCGACACCGATCGCACTGCCAGGAAAGGCGGCACTCGAGGCAGTGATGCATCCGGCCGCGACCGATGCACTGTATTTCGTCGCGCGGGGCGACGGCACGCACGAATTTTCCGCAACGCTCGATGCGCACAACCAGGCCGTCGCGCGATATCAACTGCATCAGAATCGATGAATGGAAAATTGATCACGCTGGAAGGAGGCGAGGGCGCCGGCAAGAGCACCGTGCTCGAGGCGGTTCGCGCGCAACTGGCCGAGCGTGGCATCGACGTGCTTGTCACGCGCGAGCCCGGCGGCACGCCTGCCGGCGAGGCGATTCGCGCCGTCCTGCTAGACGCGAAGCTGCGCGGGTTGTGCGCCGAGACCGAGTTGCTGCTCATGTTTGCTTCGCGCGCGCAGTTGGTGCGCGAGCTCGTGACGCCCGCATTGGCAGCCGGACGTTGGGTGCTCTCCGATCGTTTCACCGACGCCAGTTTTGCCTACCAGGGTGGCGGTCGCGGGCAGCCGGTCGAGCGCATCGCCGATCTGGAACGCTGGGCGGCTGCAGGCGTGGTGCCTGATCTGACCCTGTTGCTCGATCTGCCGGTGGCCGATGGCATGCGCCGCGCAAACGGGCGCGGTGCCGCTGACCGTATAGAAATGGAAAATGCCGAGTTCTTCGAACGTGTGCGCGCCGCGTACCGCGCACGCGCCGTGGCGGCGCCGGCGCGTTTCCGTGTCGTCGATGCCGCTCAGCCGCTCGCTGCGGTACTCGGCGCCGTGCACGAGCGCATCGCCGAGTTTCTCGACGCAGGCCGCGCACCGGCATGAACGTAGCGCCGTGGCAGGTCGAAATCTGGAAGCGGCTCGTCGCACGAGCCGGGCAGGGCGGTCTGCCGCATGCGTTGCTGCTGTCCGGGCCGCCGGGCATCGGCAAGCGTGCCTTTGCCGAGCATCTCGCGTCGTTCCTGCTGTGCGACGAGCGCAGCGCTGCACCGTGCGGGCGCTGCCGCTCGTGCCAGCTGTTCGCCGTGCGCGCGCAACGCGATCCGGAAGAGACGCGTCCCGATGGAAGCCTGGCGCAACCCGGCGGCTATCCCGGCCACCCGGACGCCCGTTTCGTCGGCTACGGCTTCAACGACAAGTCGAAGAAAATGTATTCCGAAATCGTCGTCGAGCAGATACGCGAACTGTCCGCGTGGCTGGCCCTGACGTCGCAAGGAGGACGCGCGCAGGTCGTGCTGATCGAACCGGCGGACGCGATGAACGGCGCGGCGGCAAATGCGCTGCTGAAGACACTCGAAGAACCCAACCCGGCACGCTACCTGCTGCTGGTCAGCGCATATCCTGCGCGCCTGCCGCCGACGATCCGCAGCCGCTGCCAGCGCATCGATTTCCCGATTCCACCAGTCGATGCAGCACTGACCTGGCTGCAGGAGCAAGGCATCCCCCGTGCTGCCGCAGCCGCCGCGCTCGCCGCGAGCGCCGGCAATCCCGGACTGGCGTTGACGTGGGCGCGTGGCGGTCGGCTGGCGATGCGCGATGAAGTGGCTGCGCACCTGCGCGCGCTGCAGGAGGGCAAGGCCAACGCCGTCGAGATCGCCAACGCCTGGGCCAAAGCCGAACCCGATGCGCGCCTGTGGTTCGCCGCGATGCTCGTGCAGGGCGAAGCCAGCGCACAGGCGCGGCGTGAACGCGGACCGCTTGCTTTGACCGGCGATGTTGATTTGACCAAGCTATCGGTCTGGTTCGATCTGGCCAATCGGACCCGCGATCTGCTGCGCGGACCACTGCGTGCGGAGTTGGCGCTGCTGGAAGTGCTGGTGGATTGGAAGGCGGCCGTGATGCCGAGGCGCGCGCGTGTGGCATAGCGCCGCGGCGGTGCAGGGTTCGATGGTGCGGGTTCGATCGTGGAGGTAGGATCATGTCTGGAACAATGGGCGCAATGCCGCGGCAGGGCATCCTGTCACTCGCGATCAAGGACAAGGGCGCTTTGTACAACGCCTACATGCCGTTCGTGCGCGGCGGCGGCCTGTTCGTGCCGACGGCCAAACGCTACGGCCTCGGTGACGAGGTGTTCATCCTGCTCACGCTGATGGAAGACAAGGACCGCCTGCCGATCGCCGGCAAGGTGATCTGGGTCACCCCGCCCGGCGCGCAGGGCAACCGCACCGCCGGCATCGGCGTGCAGTTCAACGAATCGGCCGACGGCGAAACCGCGCGGGTCAAGATCGAAGCGGCGCTGGCCGGCATCATGAATGCCGATCGGCCCACGCACACTATGTAATCGCATCGCCGGCGCTTTCTCCGCGCGAGCTGCACCCACGATTTCCTGATGACTGAGAAAAAGTATTTTGGCACCGACGGCATTCGCGGCCGCGCCGGCGAACATCCGATCACGCCGGAATTCATGTTGCGTCTCGGTCGTGCGATCGGCCGCGTTCTCGGCAACGGCGGGCGCGCGACGGTGCTGATCGGCAAGGACACGCGCGTCTCCGGCTACATGCTCGAGTCCGCGCTCGAAGCCGGTCTCGTCGCCGCCGGTGCCGACGTGCGTTTGCTCGGGCCGATGCCCACGCCGGCGGTCGCGCAGCTGACGCGTGAGCTCGGCGGCAGCGCCGGTATCGTCATCAGCGCATCGCACAATCCGTATTACGACAACGGCATCAAGCTGTTCTCGGCGCTCGGAGAAAAACTCGAAGATCCCGTGGAGCTTGCGATCGAGCGCGAGCTCGACAGCTCAATGGAGCAGGCTCTCGGCCGCATCGGCAAGGCTGCGCGCGTCGACGATGCGACGCAGCGCTATCTCGCCTTCTGCCTGGCGACCGTGCCGGGACTGGACCTGCGTGGCAGGAAGATTGTCCTTGATTGCGCGCACGGCGCGACGTATCACCTCGCGCCGAAGTTGTTTGTCGAACTCGGCGCCGACGTCCATGCCATCGGCGTGCAGCCCGACGGCCTCAACATCAATAACGGGTGCGGCGCGACCGACCTGCGTTCGCTGCAGGACTCGGTACGCGGGAATGGTGCCGACCTCGGCATCGCCTTCGACGGCGACGGTGACCGTGTGCAGATGGTCGACCAGGACGGCGCTGTCGTCGACGGCGACGACCTTCTCTACATCCTCGCGCTAGACCGGCACGCGCGCGGCGAACTGCGCGGTCCGGTGGTCGGCACGCTGATGTCGAACTACGGCGTCGAGCGCGCCATTGCCGGGCTCGGCGTCGAATTCCTGCGCGCCGACGTCGGCGACCGTTACGTACTGCAGTTGCTCAAGCAACGCGGCGGCGTGCTCGGCGGCGAAGCATCCGGCCACCTGCTGTGCCTCGACAAGGTAAGCACCGGCGACGGCATCGTTGCGGCGCTGCTGGTGCTCGAGGCCTTGCAACGCCTTGGCATGACCTTGAAGGAGGCGCGCGGAAACGTCCGTCGCGTGCCGCAGACGACCGTCAACGTGCGCGTCGCTGCAGGCGCGGTCCTGGTTGCGGCTGAATCCGTGCAGCGCGTACTTGCACTCGCGCAGCAGCAGATGCGCGGCCGCGGCCGCGTCGTGCTGCGTCCTTCCGGCACCGAACCGCTGGTCCGCGTCACGGTAGAAGGCGAAGATGCGGAAGAAATCGGTGCGCTGGCCTCCTCAATGGCGGACGCCGTAAAATCCGCGTCCGGACAAATGGCCGACTGATCCACGCAATCATGCCCGCGCGAATTCCAACTCTCGATATCCGCCGCTACGACAGCGACCGCGACGCGTTCGTCGCCGAACTCGGTGCTGCCTATCGCGAATGGGGTTTTGCCGGGATTCGCGGCCACGCGATTGCGCAGGCGCTGATCGACGATGCCTACGACGTGTTCGTGCGTTTCTTCGCGCTGCCGGCGGAGGTGAAGATGAAATATCATCTCAAAGGCACCGGTGGCGCTCGCGGTTACACGCCGTTCGGCATCGAGACGGCGAAGGATTCGCGCTATCCGGACCTCAAGGAATTCTGGCACATCGGCCGCGAACTGCCGCGTGACTCGAAGTTCGCCGACATCATGCCGCCGAACGTCTGGCCGGCCGAGGTCGAAGGATTTCACGAGAAGGGCTACGCGCTGTACACGGCGCTCGACGCCCTCGGCACGCGCGTGCTGCGCGCGCTGGCGCTGCACATCGACCTGCCGGAGAAATTCTTCGACGACAAGACAAACGTCGGCAATTCGATTCTGCGGCCGATCCACTATCCGCCGATCACGGCACCCGACATTCCGAACGTGCGTGCCGGCGCGCACGAGGACATCAACTTCATCACGCTGCTGGTCGGCGCGAGCGCGGCCGGGCTCGAGGTCAAATCACGTGCGGGCGAGTGGGTGCCGTTTACTTCGGAAGCCGACACGATCGTCGTCAACATCGGCGACATGCTCCAGCGTCTGACCAACCACGTCTATCCGTCGACTACGCACCGCGTCGTCAATCCGCCCGGCGAGCAGGCGCGCAAGCCGCGCTACTCGGTGCCGTTCTTCCTGCACCCGAATCCCGACGTCGTGCTCGATCCGTTGCCGTCCTGCATCACGCCCGAAAATCCGCGGCGTTACGACACGTCGATCACCTCGCACGAATACCTGCTCGAACGGCTGCGCGAGATCAAGCTGATCTGACGGCGCAGAGGTTGCGAAGCTCGGCGCCGATGCGCCTCGACGCCTACGCATCTTCGGCTGGGGCAATGAAACCGGCCAGCGGAACGTTGTTTTTCAGGCGCAGGTCGACTGTGTCGGACGAGCGCGAATCTTACTGGGCGCGAAAATTCCGCGAGCGTTTCTGCACCGCGTGCAAGGCGAAGCGATCGGGAACCAGCTTCATCAGCGACTTGATCGTGCGATTGACGCGACCCGTAACCCAGACCGCTTCGCCGCGTTCGACCGCATCCAGTCCTTCGCGCGCGACTTGCTCGGCGCTCAGCCACATCCACCCCGGCATTTTCGACACGATCGAGCGCGTGCCGGTGACATCGTGGAATTCGGAATAGGTAAATCCAGGACACAAGGCGCAAACGTTGACGTCATGAGCCGCGTTCTCCAGCGCCAGTGATTGCGAGAACTTGATCAGAAATGCTTTTGCGGCGGCGTAGAGCGTGTGGCCTGCCGATCCCGGAATCAGGCCGGCAAGCGAGGCGACGTTGACGATGCGGCCATAGCTGCGCTCTTGCATCGCCGGCAGCAGGCGACGGGCAAGTTCGCACGGCGCTGTGACCATGACCTGCAGGAACTCCGCGTGCACGGGCCAAGGCCGCGCCTGATAGTGGCCGGGGACGCCGTAGCCGGCGTTGTTGACCAGGATGTCCACCGCAAGGCCGCGCCGGTCGATCTCGGCGCAGAGTTGCTCCGGCGCCTCGGCAGTGCCAAGGTCGGCGGCGATGCACTCGGCCCTGATCGAATGGCCATCAGCCAGTTCCCGCGCAAGCGCTTCGAGCCGGTCGATCCGGCGCGCCGTCAGGATCAGATTCGCGCCACGGCTGGCCAGTTCGCGCGCCAGCGCGGCACCAATGCCGGCCGATGCGCCGGTAACCAGTGCCCAGCGCTGCACGATCGTATTTTTGCTCATGTGCAATTCTAGCGCGTTGCATCGAACGGGCGCCGTCGCTATCCTCGCCGCCCCGAACCATCTGGGTACACGTCATGCGCCGCAAGCTCGTTGCCGGCAACTGGAAGATGCATACGACGCGTGCCAGCGCAGCCGAACTCGTTCGTGCCATCGCCGCCGCGAATATCGCGGCTGCCGATGTCGCCGTGTTTCCGCCGTACGTCTACCTGGCCGAGGTGATCGCTGGCCATGGCGGCAGTTCGATCGCCTTCGGTGCGCAGGATGTCAGCGAACATGCGCAAGGCGCCTATACCGGCGAGGTTTCCGCGCCGATGCTCAAGGATATCGGCGCGACCCACGTGCTTGTCGGCCATTCGGAGCGGCGCCAGTACCATGCAGAATCGAACGCCGGCGTGGCGGCGAAGTTCGCGCAGGCTCAGGGCGCTGGTTTGATTCCGGTGCTCTGCGTCGGTGAGACTCTCGAGCAGCGCGACGCCGGAGCCACGGAGTCGGTCATCGCGGCGCAACTCGACGCCGTGCTCGAACGAAGCGGCATGGGCGCGTTTTCAGCGGCAATCGTCGCCTATGAGCCGGTCTGGGCGATCGGCACAGGCCGTACGGCGACTCCGGCGCAGGCTCAGGCGGTCCACGCCTTCATCCGTAGCAAATTCGCGGGGTTGGATGGTACAATCTCCAGTTCGCTGCGTATCCTTTATGGCGGCAGCGTCAAGGCGGCCAATGCCGCCGAGCTGTTCGCCCAGGCCGATGTCGATGGCGGCCTGATCGGCGGCGCTTCGCTGCTTGCGGACGATTTCCTCGCCATCTGCGCCGCAGCGCAAAGATGAATTGACTGGATCGAGAAATGTTGCTGACTATTTTCAATGTGGTTTATGTGCTCGTCGCACTGGGCATGATCATCCTGATCCTGTTGCAGCGCGGAGCAGGTGCAGCTGCCGGGTCCGGCTTCGGCGGCGGGGCATCCGGTACGGTGTTCGGCGCGCGTGGAGCGACGACGTTTCTGTCGCGCAGCACGGCGGTGCTGGCTGGCCTGTTTTTCCTGTTGAGCCTGGGCATGGGGATTTTTCTCAACAACGCCCGTGTCAGCAAGCCAAGCGATGACCTCGGCGTGATGAGTGGCGTAGAAACAGCGGCACCGAAAGCGCCCGCGGCTCCCGCAGGCAGCGACGTGCCGGCGCCGGCAACCGGTGCCGCGGCTTCCGATGGCAGCGACAAGCCGGCTCCAGCAGCAGCTCCGGCACCCGCGGCGAAGGACGGCGACAAGAAAGACAAGCCGGCAGAGCCGGAAAAACACTGAAGCTGGAGTTTCACGACATAGCCCAGGTGGCGGAATTGGTAGACGCACTACCTTGAGGTGGTAGCGCCGTAAGGTGTGGGGGTTCGAGTCCCCCCTTGGGCACCATAGTCCGGTTCGCATGAAGAGCGCGAACCTCGAGAACCCCGCACAACGCGGGGTTTTTTGTGCTTGCGGGAAGGCAAAGCGGCGTTTTGCCGCATTGCGCAATGCGACGCGCGCATGAGAAAATCCCGCGGCTACGCAGTCCGATAGCAAAGTCCGAGGTTTTCACGTCCGTGCTGGCCGAATACCTGCCGATTTTCCTGTTCCTGATCGTTGCCGGCGGCATCGGCGTCGCATTGTTGCTGGCTGGGTGGCTTTTTGGCCCGCGCAAGGCCGACGACCGCAAGGCCTCGCCGTACGAGTGCGGTTTCGAGGCATTCGAAGACGCGCGCATGAAGTTCGACGTGCGCTACTACCTGATCGCGATCCTGTTCATCATCTTCGATCTGGAAATCGCCTTCCTGTTCCCGTGGGCAGTGGTGTTCAAGCAGATCGGCATCGTCGCGCTGGTCGAGATGGGCATGTTCCTGTTGTTGCTGCTTTTGGGATTTGTATACTGCTGGAAGAAGGGTGCACTGGAATGGGAATGACCGACACCAGCGTCACCAAGCATTTCATGCACAACCCGGTGCCGGGTGGGCCCGTCGACGATATCCTGCGGCCGGGTGGTGACAACCCGCTCATCGAACGTGGCTTTGCGACTGCACGGCTCGACGAACTGATCAACTGGGCGCGCACCGGTTCGATGTGGCCGATGACGTTCGGCCTGGCTTGCTGCGCAGTAGAGATGATGCACGCGGGTGCCGCACGCATCGACCTCGATCGTTACGGCGTCGTGTTCCGCCCGAGCCCGCGGCAGAGCGATGTCATGATCGTCGCCGGGACGCTCGTCAACAAGATGGCGCCGGCGCTGCGCAAGGTCTACGACCAGATGCCCAACCCGAAGTGGGTCATCTCGATGGGCAGCTGCGCGAACGGCGGCGGCTACTACCACTACTCCTACGCGGTCGTGCGCGGCTGCGACCGCATCGTGCCCGTCGATATCTATGTGCCGGGGTGTCCACCTACGGCCGAGGCGCTGGTCTACGGCATCCTGCAATTGCAAAAAAAGATCCGCCGCACCAACACGATCGGCAAGGGCGGCGCCGGCAAGGATGCCTTGGCGTCCAACACATTCCGGCGCTAGAAGACGATGACGGATTCGAACACCCTCACGCTGGCGCAACGCATTGGCGCTCACTTCGGCGACAAGATCGCCGGCGTAACGCTGGCGCTCGGAGAAACGACGATCGAAGTGCTGCCGGAAAACTGGCTCGCTGTCGCGCAGCAGTTGCGCGACCTGGAAGAGTTCCGTTTCGAACAGCTCGTCGATGTCAGTGGCGTCGATTATCTGAGCTACGGACAGGTCGAGTGGGACACGACCGACGTCAGTTCGCAGGGCTTTTCGCGCGGCGTCGAAGGCGACGGTGCGGGCCGCTTCCAGTGGTCGAATCGACCGCTGATCGCCGCGGGGGGGCACAAGCGCTTCGCCGCGGTTGCGCATCTGCTGTCCGTCCGGCACAACTGCCGCGTCCGCATGCGCTGTCATGCGCAGGACGACGCGCTCCCGGTCGTGCCGTCGCTGACCGGTATCTGGACCGGTGCGAACTGGTTCGAGCGGGAGGCGTTCGATCTGTTCGGCATCGTCTTCGAAGGACACCCGGACCTGCGTCGCATCCTCACGGATTACGGCTTCGTCGGTCACCCTTTCCGCAAGGATTTCCCGCTGATCGGCAACGTCGAGGTGCGCTACGACGAAGCGCAACAACGCGTGATCTACGAACCCGTGACGTCGGTCGAGCCGCGCGTTCTGGTTCCGCGCGTCATTCGCGACGACTCGCGCTACGACCAGGCACAAGCGGAAGCCAGTACGGAAAAGAAGTGACAGCGAAAGAACGCCACGAAGGCACGAAGATCACGAAGAGAAGCGGAGCAAGCGAAGTGGAAATGAAGAAAGACCAAGTTGAGAATTTTTGTTTGCTTTTCTTCGTGTCCTTCGTGCCTTCGTGGCGGTCCTTTGATTTTGATCGATAAGAAATGCAAGAGATCAAGAACTACACGATCAACTTCGGTCCGCAGCATCCGGCGGCGCACGGCGTGCTGCGCCTGGTGCTCGAGATGGACGGCGAGGTGATCCAGCGCGCCGATCCGCACATCGGCCTGTTGCACCGTGGCACGGAAAAGCTGGCGGAATCCAAGCCGTTCAACCAGTCGATCGGTTACATGGATCGCCTCGACTATGTGTCGATGATGTGCAACGAGCACGCCTACGTGCGTGCGATCGAGACGTTGCTCGGCATCGAGGCGCCGGTGCGCGCGCAGTACATCCGCACGATGTTCGACGAGATTACGCGCATCCTCAATCACCTGATGTGGATCGGCTCGAACGCGCTCGATCTCGGTGCGATGGCGGTCTTCCTGTATGCCTTCCGCGAGCGTGAAGAGCTGATGGACTGCTACGAGGCGGTCAGCGGTGCGCGCCTGCACGCAACTTACTATCGGCCGGGCGGCGTCTACCGCGACCTGCCGGAGAAGATGCCGCAATACAAGGAATCGCGCTGGCACAAGGGCGAAGATCTCAAGCGCCGCAACGCCTGGCGCGAGGGTTCGATGCTCGACTTCATCGAGGCGTTCTGCAACGACTTCCCGACGAAGGTCGACGAGTACGAAACACTGCTCACCGACAACCGCATCTGGAAGCAGCGCACGGTGGGCATCGGCGTCGTTTCGCCGGAGCAGGCGCTCGACTGGGGCATGACCGGGCCGATGCTGCGCGGCTCCGGCGTTGAATGGGACCTGCGCAAGAAACAGCCGTACGCGATGTACGACAGGATGGACTTCGACATTCCGGTCGGCGTGCAGGGCGACTGCTACGACCGTTATCTCGTGCGCGTGGAGGAAATGCGCCAGTCCAACCGCATCATCCAGCAATGCGTGCAGTGGCTGCGCGCGAATCCGGGCGAGGTGATGCTGAAGAACTTCAAGGTGTCTCCGCCGAGCCGCGAAGAGATGAAGGAGGACATGGAAGCCCTGATTCATCACTTCAAGCTGTTCACGGAAGGCTACACGGTGCCGGCAGGCGAGGTGTATTCGGCCGTCGAGGCACCGAAAGGCGAGTTCGGCTGTTATCTGATTTCCGACGGCGCGAACAAACCGTTCCGCTGCAAGCTGCGCGCGCCCGGCTTCGCACATCTGTCGTCGATGGACGCGATCGTGCGTGGCCACATGCTGCCGGACGTCGTCGCGATGATCGGTACGTACGATGTCGTATTCGGGGAGATTGACCGGTGAAGTCAACGAATCACTACGCCGAGGTCAAAGACGTCGATCCTCAGGTCGCGCTGAACGTGCACACGCGTCAGCATATCGATCACTGGGTTGCGAAGTTTCCACCGGATCGCAAACGCTCGGCCCTGATCCAGGGGCTCATGGCCGCGCAGGAACAGAACCAAGGCTGGCTGACCGACGAGTTGATCACGGCCGTGGCAAAGTATCTGGATCTGCCTGCCGTGTGGGCATACGAGGTCGCGAGCTTTTATTCAATGTTCGAGACCCACGCCGTCGGCCGCAACAATGTCGCCATCTGCACGAACATCAGCTGCTGGCTCAACGGCGGCGAAGACGTAGTGCGTCATTGCGAGAAGAAACTCGGCATCAAGCTGGGCGAAAGCACGGCGGATGGACGCATCTACCTCAAGCCGGAAGAGGAATGCCTGGCGGCCTGCTGCGGCGCGCCGATGATGGTCGTCAACGGTCATTACCACGAGCATCTGACGACCGAAAAGGTCGACCGGATTCTCGACGAGCTGAAGTAACTCGATGCTCTTGCCCTCAACCCTCAACCCTCAACCCTAGTTTTTCCTATGTCATTCGGTCCCGCGCCCCAGGAACACCAGGTCGTCTACACCACGCTGCATTTCGATCAGCCGTGGAGCCTGGACAATTATCTGAAGGTCGACGGCTACGCGGCGTGGAAGAAGATCCTGGCCGAGAAACCCGATCCGGCGACGATCGTCGACGAGCTGAAGAAGAGCGCGTTGCGCGGCCGCGGCGGCGCCGGCTTCCCGACCGGCCTGAAGTGGAGTTTCATGCCCAAGGGCACGATGCAGAAGTATATTTTGTGCAACTCGGACGAATCCGAGCCGGGCACCTGCAAGGATCGCGACATCCTTCGTTTCAACCCGCACTCGGTCATCGAGGGCATGGCGATAGCCTGCTACGCAACGGGTTCGAGCGTCGCCTACAACTACCTGCGCGGAGAATTCCACCACGAGCCATTCGAGCACTGCGAAGAAGCGCTGAAAGAAGCGTATGAAGCCGGACTGCTCGGCAAGAACATCGGCGGCAGCGGCATCGACGTGGACATCCACAACGCGCTCGGCGCCGGCGCCTACATCTGCGGCGAAGAAACGGCGCTGATGGAATCGCTCGAAGGCAAGAAGGGCCAACCGCGCTTCAAGCCGCCGTTCCCGGCGGGTTTCGGCTTGTACGGCAAGCCGACCACGATCAACAACACCGAAACCTACGCGTCGGTACCGGCGATCCTGCGCAAGGGCGCCGAGTGGTTCCTGAGCCAGGGCAAGCCGAACAACGGCGGCCCGAAGATTTTTTCCGTGTCCGGCCACGTCAACAAGCCGGGCAATTTCGAGATCAGGCTCGGCACGCCGTTCAAGGATCTGCTCGAGATGGCCGGCGGCGTGCGCAACGGGCACAAGCTCAAGGGCGTGATCCCGGGTGGATCGTCGATGCCGGTGCTGCCGGCCGACACGATGATGGCCGTGACGATGGACTACGATGCGCTGCAGAAGGCCGGATCGGGCCTGGGTTCCGGCGCCGTCGTCGTCATGGACGAAACCACGTGCATGGTGCGCGCGTGCCAGCGCATCGCGCGTTTCTACTTCGCCGAATCCTGCGGGCAGTGCACGCCGTGCCGCGAAGGCACCGGCTGGATGTATCGCGTGTTGACGCGCATCGTCGAAGGCAACGCGTCGATGAAGGACGTCGAAATGCTCAAGCAGGCGGCCGGTCAGATCGAAGGCCACACAATCTGCGCATTCGGTGAGGCTGCGGCGTGGCCGGTACAGGGCATGCTGCGCCACTTCTGGCACGAGTTCGAGTATTTCATCGAGCACAAGCGCTCGATCGTCGACGCTGCGCTGGAAGTCGCCGCATGAGCGCCCAACCGAGCGCCCCGGCCGCGCCGCCGGACATGGTCAACATCGAGATCGACGGCAAGCCGATGCAGGTGCCGAGGAACTCGATGATCATTGCCGCCGCCGACAAGGCCGGCATCGCGATCCCGCGCTTCTGCTATCACGAGAAGCTCACGATTGCGGCGAACTGCCGCATGTGCATGGTCGAGACCGAAATGGGCGGCAAGGCGGTGCCGAAGCCGCAGCCGGCCTGCGCCACGCCGGTCATGGAAGGCATGAAGATCTTCACGCAGTCGCAGCGTGCGCTGTCCGCGCAGCGCAACGTGATGGAGTTCCTGCTGATCAACCATCCGCTCGACTGCCCGATCTGCGATCAGGGCGGCGAGTGCGAGTTGCAGGATCTGTCGATGGGCTACGGCCGCTCGGTTTCGCGTTTTGCCGAGCGCAAGCGCGTCGTGCCCGACGAGGATCTCGGCCCCTTGATCTCGACTGATATGACGCGCTGCATCCAGTGCACGCGCTGCGTGCGCTTCATGACCGAAGTGGCGGGCAGTCCGGAACTCGGCGGCATGGGCCGCGGCGAGAACTTGGAGATCGGCACGTACATCGGCAAGTCGATCGACAGTGAGCTTGGCGGCAACATCATCGACGTCTGTCCGGTCGGCGCTTTGACCAACAAGGTGTTCCGCTTCAAGGCGCGCGCCTGGGAACTGGTCGCGCGCGAATCGATCGGCTATCACGACGCGCTAGGCTCGAACGCCTGGCTGCACACGCGGCGCGGCGAAGTGCTGCGTGCCGTGCCGCGCGACAACGAGGCGATCAATGAGTGCTGGCTGTCCGACCGCGATCGCTATTCGCACGAAGGCCTGTACGCGAACGACCGCGCGACAAAACCGATGATCCGCAAGGATGGCGAACTCGTCGAGGCCACCTGGGAAGAGGCAGTCGCGTTCGTCGTCGACGGGTTGAAGAAACATGCCGGCGATGAACTCGGCGCGCTCGTTGCGCCGCTGACGTCGAGCGAGGAAGGCTGGCTGCTGGCGAACATCGTGCGCGCGCTGGGCAGCGACAATATCGACCATCGCCTGCGCACGCTCGACTTCGCCGACGGCGCGCCGGTGTCGACATTCGAGATGCCGCTGGCACACATCGAAAAAGCGAAAACCATCCTGCTCGTCGGCAGCAATCCGCGCCACGAGCAGCCGTTGCTCGGCTCGCGCATCCGCAAGGCGTGGAAACGCGGCGCCAAGGTCTTCGCCATCAATCCGGTCGACTTCGACCTGAACTTCGATCTGGCCGGCAAGACCATCGCGACTCCGGCCGGCATGCTCGACGCCGCGCTCAAGCTCGCCAGGGCGGGCAATGACGATGGCCATTTGCCGGACTCCGATGCGCTGGCTGGGGAGATCAGCGCCATTGCCGCCGACGAAGCGGCGCGCAATCTCCTCGCAGCGTTGAAGCAGGGTGGCGCGGTCGTGATCTTCGGTGACAGTGCCGTGCAACACCCCGAGGCTTCGCTGCTGCGCGCTGCGGCGCGCTTCATTGCGAAGGCGAGCGGAGCGGCCTTCAATGAATTGCCGCCTGGCGCGAACGCTGTCGGCCTCGCCCGTTGCGGCGTAATGCCGCAGTCCGGTGGCCGCAATGCCGCAGCACTGCTGGCGACGCCGACGAAAGCGTTGCTGGCGTTTCACCTCGGCTCGCAGGACACGTCCTCGTCGTCGGCCTACGATGCGGCGCGCAGTAACGCGACTTTCCACGTGTACATCGGCGCTTATGCCTGCAACGGCGTCAAGCGCACGGCACACGCGGTGTTGCCGGTCGGACTGCCGCCGGAAATCGACGGCACGTATGTCAATGTCGACGGA
>Ga0157375_10000159_pt1 | contig 63629 bp, 74 predicted proteins | sample M35metaG_FD_115311 | JGI IMG/M metagenome (GOLD analysis project Ga0157375, IMG submission 115311) | Miscanthus rhizosphere microbial communities from Kellogg Biological Station, Michigan, USA - M3-5 metaG | ecosystem: Host-associated > Plants > Roots > Rhizosphere > Soil | place: USA: Michigan...
CACTGGCTCGTTCCTTCTTCCGGCCCATTCTCACCAAAGTGAACTTGTAGGCATGCCGACGGTTTTTGTTGGTTATGAACGCCAGCGAACACGCCTTGAAATATCAATCTTTAATAAACTTCCCCCTTGGTTGAAGCGTTACTGTCCTTTCCAGCCTCGTTTTTTTTCCTCTGTTTACGAAGTTTCAAACACGGATGAGTTTCCAAACTGGACTGGTATCGCAGACGAGTAAGCAGCAAATTTTGTAAAACAAAATATGAAACCATTTTTCGTCATGGCGGCAGTAGCAGTGCTTCTCGTCGGATGTGCCACTTCTTCCGTCCAGTACGCCGCACAATGGGAATATAAAGTTAAGACGAATCCAGACCGAGACAGCCCCAACAAAAATATTGAGCCATTCTTAAATGAGATGGCGAAAGAGGGTTGGATATTTATGCAACGGGATGACTCACAGAACTTTTACTTTAAGCGAGCGAAGCGGTAGCATGCTCAGCAAGGATACTTCAAAGGCTCGGCGGTTTCGGATTACCCTTTCCTTCGCCGCCGCTCCTTCACTCTTAATGAATCCGTATCTGATGCTCACCTCATCAGCAATACAAAACAAAAACCGTAGTGTTCACCGCGCATTATGAAAACATTACTCATTATTACAGCACTGGCTTCGCTTCTCGTCGGATGTGCCACTTCTTCGGTCCATCACACCGAACAATGGGAGTATAAAGTTACCGCTTCTCCGCTCAAAGGTTTTAATCAAGCCAATGAAGCTTTCAACCCAGAAAATAGGAGGAAAACGAGTGAGTCATTCTTGAACGATATGGGCAAGGATGGTTGGATATTCATTGAGAAGGACGAATCCGGTTGGCACTATTTTAAGCGAGTGAAACGCTAGAGCCCCAAGCTATGCTCAGCAAGGACGCTTTCAAAACTCGCCCTTTTCGGATTTGGAGCATCTGTCTTCTCTTGTTTTTTATTGTATTGGCTTACGCCGTGGTTCGTGTGGCGAGACGTCCCGTTGAGCTATTTGTTTCGGTGAGCTTTGACAGTCAAACGTTCTATGGAATTCCGGGAATCAGCATAGAAGTGAGTAATAGAATGTCGTTCATTGTGAATTGTTGGATAGAGCCAGAAACGTTAAGCTCTGGAAAATGGGTGAGTTCAAGTCTACCGTCTGGCAATCTTGCTCCCTTACTCCTTAGGTTCTCCCTTGCGGCTCATTCTAAGGGAACGAGCCGTATAATAAAACTACAATCGATTCCAAGGAATAAGGGTGCGTGTTTCATATCATGAACGGGAACTAAAGCCTATTGAAAGGTCGGTTTTTAATAAATTGCCTTGGCTTAAGAAGCATTATCCTTTTCATCGCCCCCATACCTTCACTATTTACGGACCCGTATCTGATGTCCAGGTTAGCAACGAAACAAAACAAATACCGTAGTGTTTAAACCCAAATTATGAAAAAGCAATCTGCCATCCTTCTCATTGTAAGTATCGTAGCGAGCATCTTTTTATTAGGTGCTGTTCCGCCCAAGCCACCAAAATGGGAATACAAGGAAGCATTCCTTGTCAGCTCACTCAATGAAATGGAGGAAAAGGAAGAGGGATGGAGCGTCGTTGGCTTTAGTGTTGACCAAAACATGACCACACACATTTTGTTAAAGCGGCAGAAGCAATGACCGTCTGGCGGAACAGTTCAAAGGTTCGACGTTTCAAGATTTGGAGCATTTGCCTTCTGTTTGTTGTTGTTGCGTCGGCTTCCATTGTGTTTGTTGCTTATGTGGCAAGTAGCCCCTCTGAGCCATTTGTTTCGGTAAGCTTTGTCCGGACGAATACTTCATGGAGCAGCATAGAATTGAGCAATAGAACGTCAGTTGATATGCGTTGTTGGATTGGGATGCCCTTGGCCAAATGATACGGAACAACAAAGACAACCCAAAGACTCGCCGGTTTCGGATTTGGAGTGTTTGCATTGTCATTGTTGTTGTGACTGTCTCAATCGTGTTTGTTGCCCGTGTGGCAGGTCGGCCCTCTGAGCCATTTGTATCGGCAAGTTTTGGCCGCATCAATATAGCTGGGAGTCCAGCAATCAGCATAGAATTGAGTAACAGAATGCCCTTTAATCTGAATTACATGATTGTTTCAGAATTGCCACATCGTGGAAGCAGGATACCCGTAATGGGAAACAATTTTAATTCACTTACGGCTCATAAACAAAAGCGTCAGCTTTGCAGCGTGGCCTCGGAGGGAGAGAAATTCTTTGTTGTATATGCACGGGAGCTTAAACCTATTGAAAAATCAGTTTTCAAAACTTTTCCTTGGTTGGGGCGTCATTACCCCTTCCGCTCTTCCTTCAATATCTCCCAATCAGTATCCAACGTTCAAGCCAGCAGCCAATTCAAGGAGCAGTAATAGTGTTCAAGACTGCCCCTATGCTCAGCAGGGACGCTTTTAAGTCTCGGCATTTTCGGATTTGGGCCATTGGCCTTTTTATTGTTGTTGTGTCGGTTTCCATTGTATTTGTTCATTTGGGAAAGAGTCCTTCTGAGCCATTTGTGTCGGTAAGCATCGCCACCACGAATGCATACCCGGGAAACCCCAGTGTCCTACAAACATTCAGCATAGAAGTGAGTAATAAAATGTCCTTCAATGTGAATTTTTGGATTGAGGCAGAGGAAGGAAACTGGTTATATGGCATCTCGTCCCTTGCGGCTCATTCACAAAAGCGTGTGATTCTCTTGGAGCCAAAGGAAGGAGTAAAATTGTCTGTTTCGTATCAGCGGCAACTAAAGCCCTTTGAAGCATCAGCCTTTAAAACTTTCCCTTGGTTAGAGAGGCACTATCCTTTTCATCCCCGACGTTCTTTAGCTACTTACGAATGGAAAGGAACAGATGAATGAGTGCTACTCCAAAGGCTCGACTTTTTCGGATTTGGGCCATTTGCCCTCTAATTGTTGTTTTATCTGCTTCCATTTTGTTTGTTCATCTGGAAAGGCAACCATCTGAGCCATTCATTTCGGTAAGCCTTGGCCGCACGAATTTGTTTGGGACAGGTATGCAAGGAATCAGCATCGAGGTGAGTAATAGAATGTCGTTCAATGTGAATTATTGGATTGAAGCAGAATTAGCAGAAGAGTTGCCTCCCAGAGGGTGGTCAACTGGAACCGGGAGTGTCTCCGGAAGTTACCGGGGCAATATCAGTTCGAGCTATTCCATCGCGGCTCATTCCCAGAAACGTGAAATGTTTATCGGGATGCCAGAACGAACGAATTATTATGTTTGGCTGCCAGAACGAACGAAATATTATATTTCGTATGAGCGGAAGCTCAAGCCCATCGAAATATCAGTTCTTAACAAACTTCCTTGGCTCAGTCGGCATTATCCTTTTCAACGCCGCCATCTTTTCCCTCCTTACGAAATTGTATCTGAGGTTGACCCAAGAAGTACTCCACTTATTACAAATCCATGACACTTTATCGATTCTTAGGTGTTGCAATGAACCCAATTCATATGATTATAAAATCATTACTCATCATCACAACAGCAGCCTCGCTTCTCTTCGGATGTGCCACTCCACACGATACCACGCAATGGGAATATAGAATTGCGCGTGACGATAATACACGTTCAGAGACTCCAGAGGTTTTTTTGAACAATTTAGGAAAAGAAGGGTGGGTGCTGGTTCAGCATGAGAACGGCAGATACATTTTCAAACGCCCCAAGAGGTAGTTCCCTTTAGGGGAGGGCAGTGTCACAATTGCACCTGTTGCGGACGACCCCGGAACAGAAAGAAAGTTATTTAATTTTCCTGCTTGTCCACCCTTAACAGTTCCTCGATGGAAACCCCGAGAGCTTTTGCCATTTTAATAATTATTGTCCGCCCGGTCAGTTTTCCCGTTCGTTCCCAATAAGCCAGTGTTGTCTGCGGAACTCCGGCCATTTTCGAGAGCTGGTCCTGCGATAAGCCTTTTTCCTTACGAAGATGGTGGAGCCATGCTCCAAAAGAATCGCGGCGTTGATTTCGGGGTTTTCGGCCCATGAACCCGCGATAATAATTCGGATATTCATGCCACTTGCTTTTTTAGCAATGGCTTGCTAAAGGTCGGGCGTTCCTCGTTCGAAGCAATTATTTTATGAGATTTTTGATTTCTCTAATGTTGGGAGTTTTGGTTGGCGGATGTTCCAAGAGCAATGAGCAGGTGAGCCGCGACACCCCAAAAAAGACACTTTCCGGGATTTTTGAGCATAAAGAAGAGGACAATCCTGCGAACTATCAAAGTTTGGATTTTCGGACGGACGGAACATTAATTTATAAATGGAAGGCTACTGGCAGAATGAATGGCAGCACCGATATCAGAACTACTATAGATGCTAACGGAAAAGGAAATTACACAATCGATGGTGATAAGGTCACAGCGGATATAGTCTTCATATCTTCTATAACACATTCTTCGAGCCTTTTGACCAAGACAACAACCTTAGACCCGGAAAGAAATCAAAGAGTTTTCAGGCTCGACGGAAATGATTTGATAAGCTTGCTCGTGGTAGTGGCTGGGGAAAAGACTAACACGGATAATGATGCAAGATGGAAGAAGAGCCTATGACCAAGGTTCTAATGGCGTTCGTCATCATCGCGCTTCTTTCCGGATGTTCTCAGAAAGTGGACAAGGAAAGAAATCTTTCTTTCGTCGAAACTGTTCTTAAAGCGGAAGGCGATTACATTAGTAGCCGTAAACGCGTAGCGATTTGCTTACAACAGGCAAGAGAGTTAAAACTAAACGACTCACAAATCAAATTGGCTTTCATTCAAACCGATTTTTCGTCGGAGATAAAATGGGCGAAGCAGGGGACAGACTACATGAAGTTGGCTGAGCAAGAGCTTAATTATATCTACCGAACAAATAAGAAGCTGCCGTTGGAATTTCATAAGGAGTTTTTTGCGCTGAGAGATATAATTGCCAACCATTCTGACGTTATTCAAAAAGCTGCCGAGGGATTCATAACATCGGATGTTTTGGCAAAATGGATTAAAGAATTAGAGGAAGCGGACGACCTAATAGCGAAGTTTGACAAGGAATTCAGCATTTTGGTTAAGAAATAAAATTTAGTGGTTTGTTTTTTATAGGTATGAAAGGGAAATTCTCAATGAGCAAACTTTCCGTCCTTTCGGTCGCCCTCCTATTTTTTATTGTGGGATGTTCCAAACCAGCGCCACCAACATTATCAGGAGTTTTTCTATATCAGGAGAAGGATACGAGATTTTCAAACGGTTATCACAAATATGATTTCAGAACAGATGGAAGTGTCATTACTGAGGACGAATCGACCGTCTTAGGTTTTAAGTTTTTGGGGGCAGGAAAAGGAACTTACACAGTTCACGGAAGTAACGTACAAGCGACATTGAGTGTCACGGTAAAAGGTCCAAAGGAGGACGACGCATTCCAGATTGTAGAACTATTTAGAATTGATGGGCAGGATTTGATACATGTCTCAAGCACAAGAAGTCCCAAGTGGGAGGTTCAACAAGACGAACAGCAAACGCGTTACAGCTTGAAAAGATAGAAATAGTTTAGAGAATCGAGGAATTTTATAAGGTATCCCGCAAAAGTTTATTGCATGACAGAGTCACTGCATGTCAGAGTTGAAAGATGGGTGTGAAGCCGTAACGAGGAAATGCCAAATACAAATTATCAAGTTACATTGTAGTTCCGGATGAGAGCTGTTTGAGTAATTGTCAGCCGAGCCGATTACACCACTAACAATATGGATGACGTAACTCCGCCACCAGTTCCGCAGCCACCTTTGCCGACCGGTCAGCCTATGCGCGTCGGCCTGATTATCCGTGATGTAGTGATTATTTTCGCTCTCACTTTCATCGGAGGTTTCGTTGTCGGCCTTGCCGCTTCGCCGACATCACAGCGTGGGATGCTTGCGATTGCTGCATCAAATATGCTACTTGGGACAGTTGGATTTGTCATCAGCGGCTGTTTAACAGTTGGCAATCGTTGGCGTCATCTATTTTACGTAGCTGTGGGGGTTTGGTTGATGGGCTTGATGAACGTGCTGTTTTTTGGTTTTGGCGTCGTTCAGTGGTTTTTCGGCATTTTTGGTGTGTCTTTGATGATGGGAGTAGGCGGAGCATTATCTTACATTTTTCACAGAGACAACGAACCGTCGGCTTAGCATTGAGCAACGGGCGGCGTTTTCGTAAAATTCTAAAAACTTACGTGCTCCAGAATTTATAAGGCAAGCTGGTTAGTTCGACCAAAGGTCGGTTATAGGTCCGAGATTCCCCCGAAATAGGCCCGTAGGATTGACCTTTTGCGTGTTTCCGTAAATTTCCATAAGGTTTTTCTCGGAATTTTATAAAGCGGTCCGCTCCCTTTCTTGGCTGAGGACCTCTTTTTTTGTATCTTCGAAGAAACCACCCCCCTGCTGAATATCTATTCAGGCATTAAGACATTCTTCTTTTTCGTGAAATTTCCCGACCTTTTGCAGTTTTTGAATATCTAATCGGCCAATAATGAATATCTATTCAGTTACCCTTCGGGCAACGCCAGCCGCAAAATGTTTCAAAGTCTCACCTTCTTTTTGGTGTAAAAATAAAGGTTCTGTGAGCACACGGCAGAACGTGAAAACTTATGTTTAATAATTACGATGAGAGTCAGGATGTTGAATCAACCGCCGACGAAATTATGTTCCGCCTAATAAGGGCAAACGAAGACTTTTCAAAGGACGATTTCTATAAGCTTGCACGGGAGCAGTCTATGCCACCGCGCTTTATGCAAGAGCTGGCCGTCGAAAAGTTCCTTGAATTTGAACGGGTGGGCTACATCAAACGAACAAAGGATGGTTCTTGGAGAGAAGTAGCAAAGGAAGATTAAATCTTACGGTTTTGGGGCCTTGCCCTTACGACCCTCTCGACGTCCCGTTCAATGAATCACTTTTTGGTTGGGCTTTGAGTCTTTTCAATAACAGTCTTTGGAAAGAGGACAGAGTTAAAGTTGGATGGGAATTTCGCTAGAGCCAATCCGAGAGAACTTAGGATAACCATCGTTCTCCAGAAATCTTTACTATTATACCAATTTATTCTTTTTTGATTGCCGGATTTGCTTTGCTTCTTGGCGCACAATGTTCGCTTTCGTGATTTTTTCATATAACTGAGTTTTTTTTGTTTATGGCAGGGTAATAAGCCTCCGCCGATTGTAAGAGCATACTAGGCATTTGAAGCCGTTGGGAAACAGGGGAATTTACCAATCTTTGCTAAGGTGACACTCAGCATCATGACATCCGGCCCGGCCCTAATACAGTATCGGTAGTGTTACGGACTGAAGCCTCCTTAGACCTCAAGTCATCCAAGGCATAACTCCCTTTTGGCCAAGTGGTAATTCATCTTTTACCCATCTAGACTGCCAAGAGATGTGGCTTTTATAATCTTGGCAAGACTGCGGATTCCTGAAATTCTCCGGTAAATCAATCGGAGCATCCATGACAACTATCTCTCGTTCGTTCGCTGTTTACACAATTAACCTGCTTCTTTTCGCGACAATAGTTTCAAGCACGCAGGCACAAATGTTTTTGACCAATGGACTCCTTGCCTATTATCCATTCAATGGAAACGCGAACGATGCCAGCGGAAATGGGAATAATGGGGTGGTTCAAAATGCGACCCTGACCGAAGACAGATTTAATGTTGCGTCCAGAGCTTACGGTTTTGAATCCCTCAGACAGAAGATAAGGACCACGAGCGCAGACGGGTTTCCGGTCTCGACAAATGACTTCACTTTGTCCTTTTGGGTAAAAACTTACTCTGATAGTGGCACCCACCAGATTTTTGTGTGCAACGATGCAGACCAGCAGTTTCAAATCCATATGGGACCCCTACAGAATGGCCAAACCCAAATTGGCTTTCAGGCTGGGGGGACTGGTGCTGGTTTTACGTCGTTCATTCCGTGGATATTAAACCAGTGGTACAATGTGCAAGTTGTCAGGCTTCAGAATACAAACATCATCATCTACCGCGATGGGATGCAACTTTCTCAGCAAACGACCACACTCGGCAATCAAGCTACGCCAGAACAACAAAACCTAAGTTTCGGTTATTATACGAACGGCGCGGGCATCGAAAGACAGTTCTATGGCTCACTCGATGACATTCGGATTTACAATCGTGCCTTTTCTGAAAGCGAGGTTCAGCAATTATATGGTTTTGAAGCACCCTCTCGGCTAAACATCAAAAAGGCAGTATATGTTGACAGCCAAACTCTCAAGGTAGGCACTAACTATCAGTTACAACTTTCGAGTGATTTAATCAATTGGACCAATTACGGAGCGAGCTTTACTGCCACAAATGCAATCTGGCGCTCAATTAACTATTGGGATGTGAGTGATTGGGGCGCACTGTTTTTTAGATTACAAGTTCCTTGACCGTCGGAATAGAACGGATTGTCCGGGGCCGATTCTAAAGAAAGGAACGTTTAGTCATAAAGTTGGTGGCAATATTTCCATGATGTGTGTTTCCGTAAAATCTGGAGGAAAATAGGCTCGTCCGGAAATTTCAGAATTTTATGAGCTCACTCACTTGTTTTATTTCTGAAGACCTGCTCTCTCGTAGTTTCGAAAAAATGGCACCCCTTCGGCTGAATACGTTAAGCCCTAAAAAACCTTTGTATCTAGCTGCCTCAAAAAAAACCCTGCTGCGACAGGGTTCGTTTTTTCTCTAATTTATTAGTTTTGACCGGAATTCGGACTCTCCTCCGGAGTTTCACCCTGAAATTTGTTCAAGATGAAATCTGCGGCCCTTTGTGCTTGGGCTGCTGCTTGGACGACAAGCGCGGAATCATTCTTTAGGCGTTTAAGCCACGAAGACAAGTAAGCTGCCGAGTTGTCAATCGTGCGTTCGACAATCCCGGCCTGCCCGCAAAGGAAAGCCGCTGTCATTTCTGCGACTAGCTCTTCTTTCGCATAAGGATTCGAGCCAAACGAAGCCCAATTGCCATCCGAGGCGCTAAATCCTTTACGGTTCAGTCTGGTTTCATGGCCGGTTGAATGCCCCAGTTCATGAAATAAAACGCTGTAATAGTCTGCCCCCGTCTTGAATTGGTCAGCCGCTGGCATTCCAACAAGGTCAGACGCAGGCGAATAAAAAGCCCGCGCCAAGCCGTGTTTAATTCGCGGACGTTTTGGCATCCCTTCGACAATCTTTTCCGCTGTTTCGACGGGTGAATGTTCTCGGATTGGCTCTGACGCAACCGGTACGGGGATACCTTCGCACTGAACGATATTAAAAACGCTGTAATATCTTAACAATGGAATCCGCTCTTTTTCACCTGTCTGCTTGTTTAAAGCGTCCAACCATTTCCAGAATACAACGGGAGAAGCCCTTTCCCCGCGCTTTACATTTCCGCCTAATTCTTTTGCCTGTTTGTATGTCAGCCAAAAAGGCGATGAATACTGCATGGCATTAAGCAGAAAAATATTCACCCCTCGATAAGCTTTCTTGCTGACTAAGTTTTGCGGGGCTTGCTCTCCACCATGCCAAGGTTTTTGCCAAGGGATGGTTCCTTGCTCCAAGAGGGACACGATTCTATCGGTGATGACTTGATAAACAGACGTTTCCACTGTAACTCTCTTTCTTTTGCCGCCCGCGTGTTAGTAGCACGTTTGCCCTTGGTTTTGATAAACTCTCGACCGAGGGCTTGGGCGGCATTGTTTCAGCCGAGAGTTATTGTTTACGTACGTACATTAATGTATAAATGTTGCGAACGTCAACAAGTTTCTGTGCGTACATCAATGGTTTTTTAATCATGGTCAGAAAATCCAAAATAGGCAGGCCACCACTGCCACGAAGTCAATCAAAGCAAGCTCGCTTATTCTGTCGATTACTTCAGTCTGAAGTTGCCGAAATTGAAACTGCTGCACGAAAGGCCAACAAAACGAAATCTGAATGGATTCGAGGGGCCTTGCTGGAAGCAGCGAGAGCCAAAGGACGGGAGCCTAGTTAATGACGCTTATTATGGTGATTATTTGCAAGGATGCGATTGTTGTGGCGAGCCATTTGCCTGACAACACTCGGCGGCATGAACGAAGTGGTGCAAAAACAATGAGGCTATGAAATCTGCCAAGTCGGACTCAAGAAAGCGCAAAAAGAAACTATGAAAGCCAGCTCTGGATACACGAAAAAACTGCTTCACATGGCTCCCGTCGCCATTCTGTTCGCCTGCCATGGAGTGCTTGGTGAACAGGAGGCCCAAACCAATAGCGCTCCACCTGCGCAAAAAGAAGACATTCAGAAGCTCATGTTGGTCACGGAGGCTGAAACCTCCATCAACCTCCTTCTACGGCAACTCATCGGCCTAATGAAACTTGCGTTTCCGCAGTGTTCCGAAAGTGAATGGCAAAGCTTGCTGGCAGCAATTGACGTTCACGCATTGCTAGATGTGGCCACACCTATCTACCAGAAGCATTACACAAAGGACGATGTCAGAGGATTGGTTGCCTTTTACAGCACCCCTTTAGGAAAGAAAACTATTCGAGAATCGCCAAAGATTATGCAGGAACTCAAAGCCGTCTGCTATCAACGGGGAATGGCGCTAGGGGACCAGCTCGCCCAAAAAGCGGCAAGTCAATCCAAAACAAATATTACGACCGGCAATAGCCAAGTCCCGGCCACTTTGACTCCAGAACAAAAAGCAGCCTTACTCAAAACTCGTGGATTAGACCCTAATGAATATGATATAGACTCCAATTTAAATATAATTTCGAAGCCGCAAGTGGAACCAGTTTTTCCTTCAGCCGCATCTTCTTCAGCCAGTGTCGCTACCCTGCCTTCCGAGGTCGGCTACCTAATCATAGAAACCATGCCAGATGGAACTCAAAATGACTATTTCAGTGTGAATGAGCCAAAGCCTGTTGGTGCGGGATTCAAATTTAAGATGTGGCCAAGCCAAACGGAACTCACAGTGTCCGGGAGCGTTAAAATCCACCAGATTCATGCAAAGTGAACTCGCTTAGGTTTTAAAACACCCCTTAGATGCCAACGCAAAACATCTAGGTCCTAGCAAAATCGCAAATCAATCCAACGATTATCAAGTTTGAAAGCTTCACAAAATCCCAACGGAGAGCACAAAGGAATATGCCACCAAAGAGTTTTTTGAAAAGTCGTGATGATTGGTCAGACGATTAGTGCGTTCCTTGCACCGGAGTTTTTTATTGCGATTTTGGATTAGCAGACAGGAAATCATTAGCAAATATCTCCGCACGCTCCTCTACTTTCTCAAGTATCGTTGTTCTTGCCTTGTTCCTTCCCACAGTTCCGAAATCGATACCCCTCGTCCAAACCGTGACTTCAGCCGTGTGCCAATCTCCGTCTCGCCAAATCCATTGATTTTCAGTTAGCGAACATATGATTGCAAAGCAAAATCGCGAGGTAACGTCATCGAAGCCGCCAATCCGCAGTGAAATAACATGTGTGGACTTCGGATTACAAAGGACGTTGTTTCGCCTCAATGCTAATTCAAATTTTGTTGTGACTTCATCCTCTGTCAAAACTTCTTTCACATCTTTGTCCAAATCGTATAAAACTCTGACATCTTTTATTTTGAATAGGATTTGGTCTATTGTAAGGTTAGTCGCATGGGTCATTTTTTCATATTCTTCGAACGCCTTGACATATTCATTGGGAATTTCCGCAGGCACTTGCTTGACTTTTTGACCTTCCTTCGATGCTCCTATGACTGTGTCCTTTGGGGACAGAAAGTAAAGCCCCGCGAAAATTAACATTCCAATGGTTGAGACTCCAAACAATAACCACGCCTTGTTTTCAGTTTTCATGGTTTTCCAAGAATCCGGTTCTTTGCAGCCCCTAAGGAACGATAATTGTTGAGCTAACCTGACCCCGAAAGATTTCTTTATTCGCCATTGTGTGATTTCCTACAGAATTGCAGAAATCGGAGTTTAAGTCATCCAATTTTCGTTGCGGACTTTATCGGACGTTTGGCAGAATATCCCGAAAATCTGGTAGAGGTTTTTATGGGTTTTGCCGACTGTCAAGACATTGCCTTAGCCGTTTTAGTCAAAAAAAGCATTCGCTGCCTCTTGTTTCGCTGGTTGACGCGCTGAAAACATACTTGGCATAATAATTACATTACGAAACTCAGAGTAAAACGAGCGTGGCTGATTACGTGGGAGGGCGACGATGCTGAGTACAATGGACGCTGCAAAATAGTGGCGGTACTTCCGCCACTATGCAAATCAAGGAGGATTAAACACGTTTTGCCAGTACTCTACTGTTCTGAATACATTCATACTTTAGATGCAAAAGCGTCGTATTGTGTTCCTGTAAAAGACCCTTGGTTGGTCGAAAGGTATCAAAACTTGGAAATTACTTATGGTCATGAACCTGAATTTCTAATGGCAAGGAGAGTTAAAAACTTACATTGTGAAGAAAACAAGCAAGACGACTATGAGACAACAATGTATTGGACAGAACTAGCCAGAAAATCGGATGCCCACAATGAAATTAGACCCGAGCAAGACCGCAAGTACACTTATTCCGTTCGTCCAGCATTAGAAGCGAAACGGAAGCGACGGGCATCTGCCACCTAAGGCAGCGAGCAAGGTCTTCGAAGGTCCGCGCCCGATTTGTAACAGACGCCACAACGATAAACTGGCCAGTTATCTTCTCGTCGAATCCCCACAAACTCGATTTTGTGCCCGATAAGTTCTTCAAGAGCACCTTGAGGACCATCAGGCGAAACACGAAATCCTTTAGATGCTTCAATGTATTCAAAACCAGCAGCCAAAAGAACTCGTTTGGCATCCTCGTCTGATTCAAATCGGGCGATGTTGCCCAGCCTTGGAACACCCCAAACGTGACCCTCTAGAATCTTGAGTATGGGAGGATGTTCGGCCTGCTGGCGAAATTGTTTTCCGATGTTATCCCACAGAGCTTGGTCCGTGTTATATGGAGGAACGAGGTCGTTCATAATTCATCTTTTCAGGAATAACGCCTCTGATTCCGCCCGTAGGGTCCGTGATGTCTCCCTTCCTCCGAGGAATCAGATGAAAGTGACAGTGAGGCACGGTCTGGCCTGCTGATGCGCCCGAATTAACTCCAAAATTGAATCCCGAAATCGAATCGTCTTCATCCAAAAGTTGTTTCTTACGAATACTGGCAAGTTGCCAAACAGCATCAATCTCAGCCTGTGAAGCCTCAAATAAATCGGAAAAGGTCCGCTTGGGACAAAGCAGGGTGTGACCCTTCGTTACGGGATAACCGTCAAGTACGGCAAAAGCGCGTCCATTTTCCAAAATCCACGGCATCTTAAAAAAAGGAATTCCGTCTGGTTTTACATCATCCCCGTACTGCCTGAAATCCGTATCGTCGCGGTCCCGCTTTGTGCAGTTACATTTTTCACACAAAGCTTGAAGGTTCTCATAAACGGTTTTGCCTGATTTATTGCGAGCGAGGATGTGGTCAATATGCAATGGAGTATCCTTATTCGACGCGCCACAAAGCGCACATCTGCCCTTCGCCTCTTTTAAAACACGAAATCTCAAATCATCATTTATCCCCATGTTGTCAATAAGCCGATAATCCCAAATGCTGATTCCATTCCGAACGATATAATCCTGTAATTTCTGGTCGCAGATTTTCCGAATCTCCGCCTTCTGTTCCAAACTCAGTCGAGGAACAGTCAGTGAGATAAAATTGCCCTGTTGACTTATCACTCCGTGCTTTTTCAGCACCTTTGCGGGCATTTCTCGAATCCGGCGTTCGTAATAGATTAGCTGGCTTTCGTCTTGTCGCAGAAATTCATAAGCCAATTGCCTGACCGTCGCCGAACCTCCTGAGTCAATTAGCGCCCGAACTAATACCGGTTGGTAAATGTGACTCATGGACATCTTTGTCAGCAGGAAGTCCTTCAGGTCATTAAATTTCATGGCTCTTGGATGAGCATAGGGTGTTAATTATTGCCGACAAATCATAATTCAATAAATTGCCTTATGAACCAAAACGAGCTTATGGCGCAGCAGCAGGCCATTTTAAATCAAGCGATGCTAAATACTCAGCACATCGGATTCGGGATGGTCGCAATTTGGTTGGCTAGTTTTCTTTTCACGTGCCTCGTGATTTAAAGGGCCTCCGCCTAAGCACAATGTTTTCGCCGTCTGGACTTTTGTCGTTGCAGAAGTTGCCTGACCATTGCAGAACCTCCCGAGTCAATTAGTGCCGAACTAATATGGTTGAATTGGAGTTGTCTGGGGCGCAACAAAACCATACTTCACCCGCAAGTCGAAGCCAGACTCGACCGTCTGCTTTCCTGCTTGAATCTCGCCTAATCGAAGGTCCCAAAACTCAATCTCTTCGTTCACGCGTGCGAACCACGTTATCTCAAAGGATTGGATTCGAATTCTTTCACCTAGCCAATCCAAGAGCGAAGATTGGTTACTATTATTCTGCTTCTTAAAAAAACGGAAGAAACGAAGCCTCGTTTTCCATTGAAAAACGTCAGCCTCAACATTGCCCAACTCGGTTGAGTCGATATAAATCTTTTCGTCTGATGCTGCTGCGTAAAAACTCACTGTTGGGGGAGCTGTGTATTCGAGCGGGAGGTGAGGAAATGTCTCTGTTAGCGTGGCAAGCAAGCCGCCAAATTTCTGGATTATGACGCCCCCCGGATTAAATTTATTATAAACGCACTCTGGGTCATTCAGTTTGTAGAAAACTGAAGGAGCTTTTTGAATAACTGCCTGAGCGAACTCCGCGTTGTGCTGCTTCTTAATTGCGTCCAGATAAGATGCAAATCCTCCCATCTCCTCGTAGGCAGCAAGTTGTTTCGCGTCGAAGCGTTCAGTGGCAGCTTCACGTAATAGGGCGTCTTTACTAATAAAAACAACTTGTTGGTCTTTAGTGTCCCGAACCACCTGAGCTAGAGTCTCTAAAATCAAGCAGTCGCGGAACCCTTTTTCAGAGTCTTTATCCTGCGTTGAAACTTCGAATGGCTTTAGTCGCCAAATTGCGTCGTTTGCAACTTTTCTCCAATCCATTGCCTCAAAGGGAATCGATGCCACGGTTGCATTGAGCGATTTTGCCCACTTGTCGAACTTTTGTTCCACTCCTTCCCTTATCGCCTTAAGACTTGGCAATTCTGGAATAGTGGCCCCAGAGAGTCCATTTATTAGTTCAAGGTTGTCAGAAACGCTTTTGGCTAATCGTTCCGCAAATGCAACCATCTGATAAATACGCTCGCCCCTCACTACTTCGGGCACAATAAGCGTTAGCTTCGTAATAGTTGAGCAATCTTTCCAAGATTTCATAAATTTTGAACCAACAATGCTGGACGGGTCCTTCGGAAAGATGACATTCGTGTCCACAAAGACGGTGAAAGAAGGCGGTTTGTGCTTTTTGGACATGTAGGAGGATAGTGGTAAATCGTGGAAAAATCTCAATGATAACTTAAGCGGTAGGGACACGCGCGTGTGAAATCAGCATGGAGCGTTAATCATTGCTGACAAATCATAATTCAAAAAAATGCCTTATGAACCAAACGAGGTTATCGCGGCAGCAGTCCCTTTTAATCAAGCGATGGAGAAGCTCGTATCCTAACAAACACTCGATAATATTCTTTCTAATGGCAAGGAGGAACTAAGCCCGACATCTCTGCTGCCATGAATCTTAATGCAAATTGACACGCTGGCTCTGTTATCTAATCTCCATGTCATGCGTGTGCCTGCCATTCCAGTCATGGTATGAAGACGTATTTTATCCGCCACAACACCGGCATGGATATTAGCGACGAGACCCGCCGCCGCTTGTGGGATGAGCAGCGGATTGCGATTCATTTTCCGCAGCAGAAAAATGGGAAACTCGCGGCCAAAGACAATGCCAGCGTCAACCCAGATGACTACCAAGGCCAAGCCAAAAAGTGCATGAGAATTTTCGAAGAGCTTGCGAACGATGGCGGCTATGTGTGTGCGCAGCACTATCCTCATGAAGATTGGCTACTTGGACTTGTTAACCCGAATTCCAAAATTGAACTTTTTAATGGGAAGGTGGCAGAGCGTTGGGGTGATAGAACAGCGGTTCTGAAGACTTTAAAGCTGACGAAATGCAGATTGGTGAAACCGCTCGACTACGCTGTGCTGGCGGTGGGTCGGCCACGGCAGGGCACTATGTCGAGATGGCATCTAGCGGGGAAAACGGTCGAATCCCTCGTCGAACATCGACGAAGTAAACCTCAACTTTCGGACCTCACTCCTTCACAGCAGGAGACACTTTGCAGTGAATTCTTACGGCTTCCGGAATCGAAAGCTTTAGGTTTGCCCGGGTTGATTCATCTTCTGCTCCCGCCCGGGCGCACGATGCGGGACATCGACCTGATTGGCATCGCAGAAGATGGAAAGAAGCTTTTGGCACAGGTCACATTCGCACCGCTTACCAGCGTAGGTTGGAAATGTGACAGACTGCTTCCATATGGTCCAGATGCACACCTGCTTCTGTTTTGTGATTGCCAGCAGCAACAAACACAAAAGGGAATAACCATTTTCCCGATGCAGAAAGTTTATGATTCTTTCATTTCCACTGCATCCGGCAAGTTATGGCTGCAAAGCTCAGCGTGACTTGGCTCGTCAGAGGACTATCAGGGGTGGTTCGTTCGCTCGTGACGCCGGTCCCTTTCCAAACCAATAAAAGTTAGGCCTCCTCCTGTTTTCGGAAAAAACTCATTGCCTCCTTGCGGTGAAGAGTTTATACGACGCCAATGCCGACCAACGAACTCCAACCGCAGAAGGCCCGGGTTACTGCGGCACGTCTAACTTTTGCCGTTCTTCAAGTGTTAAAAGAAAAGGGGGGCGAAATGAGAGGCAGTCAGGTCATCGAAGAAGTTGAAAAAAGGGTGCCGTTGAGCGAATGGGAAAAGCAGCGATACGAAAAAAGCGGGCATATTCGTTGGCGGTCCATCCTTCACTTTTATTCAATTGATTTAATAAAGGCAGGATTCTTGATAAAAAAGAAAGGAGTTTGGTTTCTAACGCCCGAAGGTGAATCGGCTCTCAAGCTTGGTGAGACTGGACTCCTTGACACTGCCCAGAAAAAGTACCGCGAATGGAGGGCGAAGAATCCAAAACCCGATGTTTCTCCACCTGAGATTGCGGCAATTGATGAACCTGAGAAGCAGGATGAGGTTGCAGCGGACGAAATCGAAGATTCTGTGTACGAGCAGATTGAAAAATTCTTAGATAAAAAAACTCCTTATGAATTCCAAGATTTGGCAGCGGCTTTGCTCAGAGGAATGGGGTACTTCACGCCATTTGTCGCACCGACCGGCAAAGACGGGGGTGTCGATATTCTTGCTTACCGCGACCCTTTAGGTACCACCTCGCCACGAATTAAGGTTCAGGTTAAACATCGGGAGTCGTCTGCCACAGTTCAGGAAGTCCGCCAGTTAATGGGATTATTGCAAAAGGACGGTGATGTAGGCATTTTCATTTCATCTGGAGGTTTTACCCCGGACGCCAAGGTAACCGCTCGGAATGCAAACGTTCATGTTGAACTGGTGGACTTGCAGCGTTTTGTATCTTTGTGGCAAGAATTCTTTCAGAAGCTTTCGGATGAGGATAAAACCAAACTTCCTTTGAGGCCCATTTACCTTCTGGCGATAGGTGACTAAAAGCAACACCTTTCCGAAGAAAACAGAAGCGAAGAATGAGGTTTTTGAAATGGACGCTGGATAAATTTATTGTTTAACCAGTCAACGCACACAATATGAAGACCTTGTGAATCGTCGTAAGGGCTGTCGTTCTGACCATCATCGGAACACTCTATCTCTGCCTAGTTGTCAAATAGTGAGGAAAGTAGTTTTCAGGGATGTATGGGAGGCCGCCATAAAACCTAAACAGACTTACACTGAAACACGGGCATTGTGATAGTCAACAAAGGACTGGCCAAGAGCATGCTTGCTTAGGCAGAGCTTAGCCGGGTCAAGAGGCACGGCAAAGTAATCAAACAAGGCATGGTGGTTCGGGCAGAGGCAAAGAATGTTTTTAGCAACGTCCGGACCGTTGTGCTCCCTGCCGAGAGGCTGAATGTGATGCCCTTCCGCGTAAAACACACCCGATTCGATTTCAAGCCGCACATCGCAAATCTGGCAACGGAATTCGTAAAGGCGCTTTATGTGAAGGCTGGTCTTAGTATCCCGAACAAACCTATGAATTGTCTGTTTCACCCTTTCAGGCAAGGCGTCTGGCACGTCATTGGCGATTGGAGCGGGTGCGGCGGAAATGTTGGGGAACAAACCGCGAAAGTTTGACTGAACCATCTGTGCATATTTCCGTAAGGCGGATGTTTGGTTAATCTTATCAAGCTGATTATTTGTGCTCCGGAGAGAATCGGTTTTCTGAAGCTTGCGTATCAGACGCTGAACGTCTGGCTCACACGATAAATCCGCAGGTCCTATGCGACATCCAAGCCGTTTTGAGGCATTGTTTATCCAACTCACGTACGTAGACCAAGCCCTTGGAACGCCGTTTGCCAAACAGAAATCAATGTACTCGTCACGGTATTCGAATTTTGCTGGCTGCCGCATCGTTTGCGTAAGAATGAATCAGTTTCTGGTACCACGCCAAGCAAATTAACAAATTTCGTCCTGCCGCAGGAATTCATGCGCCCGCGTCTTTCCTTGAGCTGTTGCTTGATTTTTCCAGCAATAAAAGAAGATACAGGAAGTTTTCTTTATTCCATTTCCCTTTCGATAAACTCTTTGAAATCCTTTCTCGGGGTCATGCCGTAGGCCTGATATTTACGAATACCCATGTTGTCAGCTCGATTTGCGGCATCATCCAACCAAGAACCTCTCGCTTCCATATCAGGAGCTATTCTTCGCAAGACACTACTAAACCGCCGACAAAGATTCTCCGTGTCCGCAGGGTTCGCGACTACGACCTCTATGGGACATCCCGTCTTCCCTTTCAAAAGGAATTTCAGACCGTCTTCCATGTAGCGATGCAAAGAAAGACCGACAAATGAAATCTTCGTTGCCTTTTGAACCGCATCTCTCGCAAGGCACCAAATGTTTTTGTAAAGATTGAACAGGTATTGTCCTTTTTGCCTTTCTTCTGTTTCTCTCGCCTGCTTAACGAATACAAAGTCATTCTCGAAAATCACGTTACCTGCGCCGTCAAAGAATTCCCATGGAAAAATTACAGGCGGAATTGCGGTGCCTTTCCACCCCTTCGGCGTCGGTGGTAGGTTCACGAATTTATATGGGTCGAACATCCGTTGAAAATCTTCCCTTGGGTGCAATATGCTGCCGTGTAGCTTAAGATACTTGAAGCCTTTCGATTCGGCCCATTCGATGTCACGAGGATTATCAAAGCCGCTTGTAAGGATATTTGTTTCGAGGGCCGTGAGTTCCTCATTCTTCCCATGATGCAAATGCTTTCGATGCGTTAATGCTCTCGTCAACAGGAAATCCAAATAACAATCGTAATTGTAGGAAATGACCGTGACATCTTCCCGCAGAGAGTACAAGTCAGCCTTAAACAGCCTTTGGAGAAAACTGTAATATTCGGACTCGTGAAATTTATCTTCGGGATTATGAAATGAAAATGCCAGCCGCATTAGCTGCTTCATTGCATGAGCTTGTTCGGGATACTTTGAACTGGCTAATCTGCTGAATTCATCAACAGTGGCAAACCCGCCATATCTGAACAGGTCAATCTCTGATTTAAACTCTTCAAAAAAGCCCAAATACCTTCCTTTGAAATCGAGGACCTCTTTTGCGCTTCCTTTCAGCGGAACCTCATCTAAGTGATTCTTATAATGGTCCATCGAGCAGAGCCGCAAACGCAGCTTTTCCCCCACAGGGTATCCTGAATTATATGATGCACCAGCACCTAAGAAAATGACATGATGTTTCATAATCGTTGTTATCAAGCTGGTTTAGGACTAACAAAAGGAGTCATTGAATAAAATGAGCGCGGTAAAATCGGTGAGTGGAGGACGAGTCGCTGAACAAGAACGGAACAGAATTTGTTAGGATGGACACCCAATTAGTAAGATTTGCGGAGCCTTCAACTGCGTAATTATGTCCTGTCGCGCCGTTTACCATAAATTGAAATTGGTTGTTTGAGAACACTGGCAAGGATAAAACGGGGGCGACATCTGTTGGGAGGACGGCAAAATTATCAATGCTCGTAGCAGTTCCGCCGGGAGTGATTATCTGAATCAAACCGCTAGTCGCGTTTTGCGGAACCGTGGTCACAATCTGCGTGTTCGAATTAACAGTGAAAACAGCATCAGCGCCGTTGAATTTGACAGAAACGGTTCCATTAAAGTTCGTTCCAGTAATAATAACTTCAATGTTCGGCGCAGCGGTGATGGGAATGAAGCTGACCATTTGAGGCGGTGGATTGCTTAAATTATCGATTTTAGCTCGAAATGCCGATGCAATAGTGCCGGGGAGTGCGCTGAAAAAAGTTAGTCCTGTCCGAAGCTCGATTTCATGCACTGAAGTGACGTAATTGGACCAGTTCGCACTAACTCCGTTGGTATTCGGCACGATAACGGCAATCACTCGGTTCGTAGTCGTGGTGATGCGGCTAAGAGCGGTTCCAACGCCAAGCGGAACTACTACCGCAATTTTCCAAGTATTTGAAGGGACAAAGATGTGACTGCTGCTCGATAATGTACTGCCATCAAAACCACTTGGTCCGCATGTAATCAATATCTCATTTCCGACATCAGCAAGGGTTTGGCAGTAGCTCTCTAGGTGATTCCAAGTTATCCGGTTATTGTCTGGAGCTTGGGGCATCATATTGGACATCAGGAAAGTCATGTCATTATCGTTTGTCGAGTCCGTGCGGTCCGCAGAAGGGCATAAATGGCCACGGTCAAAGCCTGACAGGCTGTATTCGCTCGCAGCAACTTTATAAAAATTCGGCGGCAAACTTTTGTCGGCAGCATAGCTGTCTTGGCGGGCCACTGCCCCGTTAGCGTCCCCTGAAGTTAAATCCCAACTGGCCCAGTTTGCCTGACCTCGATTGTCATTGTAGTCCAAGGCTTCAATCGACCGCTGAATTAGGTAATGACTATGGTTGTTTGTGTCTGGTGTCGCTGCGCTAGGATTGCCCAATTGCATTTGCAATGAAATGTCGATAAATGCGCTCGCACGCAGCACAACACCTAATGCAAAACATAGGAGGATACCTCGTCTCATATTTCCCCGATATTCGCCCACAACGTTTCCAAATCGGGGTCTTCTAGCGCCATTTTCCTAATGTCATTTTTGCCAGCCAAATCAATTGCTTTTTCCAACCACTCCATCGCTGATTTAAGGTCTCCCATCTGACAGGCGTAACAGGCAAGGCTGTAGCGAATCGTGTAATTCTTAGGAAACCTATCCACGACCGGAAGCAAAAATGTCCACGCCTCTTTGGTCCGTTTCATCATGTGAAGCGAGCAAGCTGCGTGAATAAAACCAAAGCATAAATTCGGAAATATTTGGGAAATTCCTCGGGCAATATCAAAAGCTCCATTCCACATCTTAGCTTTTGCATAAATGTGATATTTAAGGGCCAACACCTCCGCCTTGGCGTGTAGGTCTGGATTAATTTTTTGCAGTTCTATGTGAGCCTCTTCCCAATCGCCAAGCTCCAACCAACCTTCGGCTGCTTCCAAATGCCGTCGGTCGGGAAGTTCTAAATTTGCTAACTTTGAGAAATGCTCCAAATGCATACGACCTTAACTTTAATGCAGTGATTTAACGTTTCCGCGCAATCCTCTTTTTGCTTCCCCAAAAAACTTAAGTCTCAGCGCGAAAGGACATTCTCCATATTGTCATTTATATCTTCCCGATGTTTGCCCAGAGTGGTTCCAAATCAGGGTCTTTTAATGCCACCAAGCGCACTTCTTCATCCCCCGCGAAATCAATGGCTATCTTAAGCCACTCGTAAGCCTCATTAGTTTTTCCCAAACGGCACGCGTAACAACTCAGATTGTAAAAAAGCGTGTAATCTTCAAACTTGTGCACGATGGGAATTAAAACCTCCCGCGCCTCTTCGGTGCGTTTCATTTCGTGCAAGGAATAAGCCATGTGGATAAAGCCGAAGGACGAATCAGGAACCATTTCAGAAATTGCCCGCGCAATTTCATAAGCTCCTTCCCATTGTTTAGCCTTGGCATAAATCTGCCAGCGGAGGCACAAAACACTAGGGTGAGAACGCATTTCCGGTGTAATTCGTTCCAGTTCTTCATTTGCTTCGTGCCAATTATCAAGCCCAAGCCACCCTTCAGCAGCCTCAAGTAAACGTTGGTCTTGAATTTGGAGTTTCATTGTTTGCTTTTCCCACATTGGTTTTGGAAGAAACAATTGTCAGTTGCGATTGGATAAAAATACTGAACACGGTGCGCTTGCCTGAAATACCGCTACCCCGCTCAAAAATGATAATCAAACGCCAGACTAAATGCGTGGGTCTCGATTCTCCGAAATCCAACTGCCAAAAAATCACCCCATTCTGGAGATTCGGTAACTAGGTATTGGTACTCCACGTGTAGACCCATTCGGTCGTTCAAACGATAACGCAAACCTGCAAATGCATGGTAAGCAAGCACTGCATCCGCATCTCTAATTTCCTGACGATAGTAAGCATTGAAATTCGCACTGCGTGCGACCAACACACCATCCATGATTGACGCAGAAACTCCCAGACCCGCGCCAATATACGGCGTCCAGTGAGAACTGTTTGGATATTGAAATTTTGCGTTAAACAGCAGCGGCACATTAGCAATTCTGGTATCAGGCCCTAGGGCAGCGCGTGACCCGGAGGCAAGGGAACCTTGTTCGACTTCATTTATCACCCCGCCAAGCTCAGCTTCGGCGGCGAACCAATCCGTAAATTCGTATCCGCAGGTCATGCCGACGCGTGCTCCGGGATGGAATCGCGCTCTTACCGGGACACCGCTTCCGAACTCTTCCTGTAATACACCTGCACCTTTCACCGTCCCAATGACATCACCAATCCAGCTCCCACCCAAATCGCTTTTCAAATAAAAGTGACTCTCCTCAGCTTTTGATAGAAACAACGAAAGGACCATGACCGCGCTCGCGACCATCAGATTCCCAGACCCTTTGGTTAACCCTTTCACAAATAAACCTCAACCTTCTCCCATATCAACAAATGACCTCAAACCCAAGTTTACGAGATTCCAAGGCCATAGGCGGTCGGGACTGTACCGTGAGGAGTTATTTCGGTCTAGTGCGATTTTCACGGCTGAATAAAAATACTGAACACCGTGCCATTGCCCGACTTGCCGCCAGCAGTAGTCGCGTGCCAATTCACTTAAGCTTCTTGTCCTTTCGAGGCTGAAACTGTGAAATCTTCGCCGCGTGCTTATTATGCCAGTTTAGGAGTTCAGCCATTGGGTCTCGGAAATGCGCCATCAGCTTTGCGGGTTCCGCAAATGACTCCGCTTTGATGAGAGGCAACTCTTTCGTGAGGTAGTATCCGGGCGGATTGTCCACGTTGCAGAACCCCGTAGGAAGCGGAAGTTTGGCCAAAAACGAAATCGCCTGCGAAAACAAAGCCGGGTTCTCTTCACCGTTCGAGAATGAGTATGCTCGACAGGGGTTTTCTGCCGTCGGCATTGTTAAGCTCTCCACTTCGATGCGTTCAACTCCAAATCGCATCCCGATACCCCCGAAATTTTCCAGCCTCACGGGATACGCCTCGAACCAGCGGTCCTTAAATTTGGGCGCGTTCAAGATTTTCAGGTCGGAGCCGAAGCGCCGCTTTAATTCGATAATGGCCGAATGGACCGCCTCCACCAAATGCGCCTCAATTTCTTCCGCGCACTGCTGCATCTTGTTGAAGGTATCCCATTTCCTGATAAGGCAGATGTGACTGGCATCGAGTTTGGTTTGCATAATTTACGTGAGTTTTGCGATGCCTCTTATGTAAGCCGCGAGGAAATGCTCCAGCAACAGACTCTTCCTCTTAGACGTTTGGAGCGCTTGGTCAAACGCCGTGAAAAGTTGGTCCCTTCGCAGATTTATATCAGTTATCGTCGCATCCATTTCGCCAGGACGAGTCAGAGGTGCCCGTCCATCGTTGGTGAGAAATATTGCAGTCCGCCGTCCCGCTGGAATATGATGCCTATCGCAGAAACCCCGAAGGGATTTAACCAATCGCTCAAACTGAGTAGGTTGTTCTTTGGCGTAAACCTTGTTCTCGATGAAAATGGCGAAGTTTTTCTCCGCATAAATCGAAACGTCAACTCTCTCGGGTTTTTCGAGCAAGACGTGATAATTCTCACCCGCAAAGCTGGGAAAATGGACGAGTTTAAGCAAGGCGTTCAAGAAAAGCGCGCCCTGCTCATGCTCCCCATCGGCACGAAGGAACCACGAAAGCAGTCTCGAATGACAGAGTTCACGCACACTCAGGCCGAACGCCTGCAAGACATCCAGGTGCGGCGTGGTTCTAGCCCTATCCGCTCTCGCTACGCGATAAGACTCGCCAAATTGGCCGACGAAGTCCTCGAAGTTGGAAGCTCGTTGCGCAGAAGACATCAGGAAAGACTCCGTGAAACTCGTAAACAGGCTTTGGAAGTGAGTAACCGACATGTGTCGAGAACCATAATCCGCAGCGTGGTCATTTACCAGCACACATCTCCACGCTCCCAGTCACAGCTTCGCCTTCTAGGAAATTAAATACGTGCGCTTGATTCTGGCGCGAAGCTCCACACAGCTTCGGGTATCAATTGGAGGCGGTAGTCTTGGCCTTAAATTCGTTGGCAAGCCGCTCCGCTTCTTTCACCTGCTCGGGTGTCATTTTCTCTTTCAACGCTGGAAGTGCTCTGCTATCCGCCTTTCCCTGCTCTAAAGCTAACGAAACCCATTTGTATGCCTGAACATTGTCCTGCTCGACGCCTGTCCCGGTGGCGTAAGCCGTTCCCAAACAAAACTGAGCAGGTCCATGGCCCTTTTCTGCTGCTTTTGCCAGCCATTTAATCCCCTCGATGGTATTCGTTGTCACGCCGCGCCCATTCAAAAACATATAGGCAATGTGATATTCTGAATCCGAATAACCTTGTGCGGCGGCTTTTTGAAACCATTCCAGTGCTTGTTTTTCATCCTGCTTTATTCCCCGTCCATCCATATAACAGCAGGCCAAATGATGCTGACCCTCGGCCAACCCTTGCATGGCTGATTTCCGAAATAACTTCTCGGCTTCAATATCATCTTTTGGAGTTCCCTTCCCACCGTTCGCATAAAATGCGCCCAGAGTATCCTGTGACTTCGGCTCTCCCTGTGCTGCTGCTTTTCGAATCCACTTCATTGCCTCTGCTTCGTTCTTTGCCGTGCCTTTGCCAATTCCATAAAACACAGCGAGGTCATATTGAGCTTTGGGGTCACCTTTTTCCGCTTGGTGTCTCACATACCGAAACATTCTCTCGTCGAGCGTGGGCTTCGGCTTCGGCTGAAGTGCCACAAAGACCATAAGTCCGGCAAAAAGGACTGTAAACAGGATGAGGATGGGGATTCTCAAACGAGGACTAAGCCGCTTAGGACTCACGCTCATTTAAAAGATTCTGGGATGCTCGGAACTTCTGTCACTTTGCCGTCAGTGAAAACGAAAGAAACTGAACGCCCAGTCCCAAAACCGTTGCCGTAAGCGTAAACCCATTTAACGTGACCGCCGCTTGAGGTCACGACGTTAGGCTTCCCCATGAGATGGTTTAATTCCGATTCGGTCATCCCAAGCTGCACTTGTCTCGCCTTGTCGAAGGTGAAATATGTTCCAGCGCAGCCAGTCAGTAATATAATACCAATACAGAGGGCTACCCATTCCCTGAACCGTTTCGCTGATTGGCGCATCATGGAGGTTTACCCTTTTGGCATGTAGCGTGAATCATCCTGCGCAGGTGTCCTCGCCAGCGTGGGTGACACCGTGCCGGGGGCTTTTGCGTCGGTTACCGCTTTTTGAAGTAATGCGTAGAATCTTTTTGGAAAAGGAAGGAAACGTAATGGAAATCTTGTGCCACCAAGACCCGAGACTAAAACAGTCCCATATCCAAAAAGCCGCCCCAACAGAGGTTCCATCACAATTATGGTTTCAAGGTTTTCCAATGGGAGTTCTCCCGACAATCGGGATACAAAACCAGTGCGGAATATCAAACGGCGATTCGTTAGCGTGACTTCCGATTTCAAATATGCAAGCCATGTCACCAAAAACAATAAGGCGGCAATCACTACATCAGGAATCAAGACCAGCCAAACAACCCAAAAACTTTGAGAATGTGCCTGAGGACTAAATTGGCCCGCCAAATTAGCAGTTAGCTTTAGAAAAAAGAGGACCGGCAGCGTCATTATCAGGAGAGCCACAGTGACTATTGCAGCCGGGATGAAAATACCCCAATGCAGCCGCTCCTGCGCCAGCGTCAGTTCTTGTCGAGATTCCCTCATCCTGAGATGTTCCGTCGTTCTATGGCAGAGAGAATTCAGCCAAACAAAGTTTCAATGCACGTCCGATTTACGATGAATTCCGCTCAGGCGTTCCTTTAGGTGAGTGTAGAGAATACAGGAAGTAAAACCGAACAAAACCAATGCCACTAACATGCCATAAGCGTCATATGGCCTCCCTTGTTGGGTGGCTCCGTCCTTCGAATCTCCACTTGAATGCAGAAATAAATGGAGCGTTAGATACCCGAGAACCAATAAAATGAACAACTCGATAATGATAATTAAGCCATTGGGTCCTTTGTGTTTTGTTATGAAACCACTCGCAATGTGAATGGCGTGAGCACAAACAATTGTCGTAAGCACTGCTAGTACCCAAGCAGGCGGGCTGTAAATTAACTTTTGAATTAAGTCAGCCATTTAACCTTTTGTCGGCTCTCACAACAACCCAAGCTTCGTACGCCATTAGACATGACGCAAAAAACAAACCAAACCCAACATAAGTGCGTCCAAACGATAGCAACGAGATTAGAGCAACAATGAAGCTTGTTAAAAGCACGCCAATAATTACTGGACTAAGTTGATTTTCCTCCTTAGCCGGGGCGTGCTTACGAACTTCGGCAAGCTCTTGGCGATACTCGTGAATTTCGTGAATTAACTTGCGAGATTCTTCGACCACTCCCCGGGCGTTCTCTGAGCCTAATTTGTGCCAAAGTTGCAAATCGTTTAGAAGCAACTTGGCAAATTCATACGATTTACTTTCGGTGGCTTCGGTGCGGACATCCAGTCCTGCCCTAAGATGTTGTCTCCTCATATCGCGTTGAAAAGTGCCGCCTTGCTCAATCTGCTGACAAATCTCCCTGAGTTGTTCGATGTTTGTTTTTTCGATGTAATATAGTCTCTTTAATCGCTGGAGTGCACCTTCTTCTGACAAGCCCAGCGCCTTCGCATGCGCCCCATCCGCTAAACCGGCTTCCAATACTTCCAAGTCAAGCTCTAACGAATCGAGTGAGCGCTTAACGTCAGCAAGTTCTGAGCCTGGCGACCTAGCGCGTAGCACCCTGATTTCTCCTTTGCTTGTAATAACTCGCCAGTCACGAATTTTTTCAGCACCGGGTTCGCTTTTAGCGTCAAGCTGAGCCTGAAGCGAAGTCGCAATAGCCTCAAGCGTACTCTTAGTAGTATCAACTACGTCGGCCTTCGCCTCATCAAATGTCACCTCGTCACCTTCGTTCAGGTCTTTAACCCCCTCGCCCAAAATTGCCGTATGGTGGACCAATACGTCTTGGCCAGTGTCTTGGGAAATGAACCCAAAGCCCTTCTTATTATTCCACCACTTTACTTTCCCCGAGGCCATGTCTGCTATTTTGCAAAAAGCATACTAATTTTTCAAGTATGTTATTGCTTCTTTAAGGTGCGATAACCACACGAAATCCGTAGTTTACCGGATATTGTCATCGATATTGCGTCGCATATGCGGCGGAGTTACGAATGAACGCAACTTTGGATGCATTTTCCTCGTTTTGATTTGCCGTTTGCCCTTCTGGCTTTCGGCGTGCCGTGGCTGGAATCCACGCCTTGGGAAATTTTGGACAAAGCAATTCGTGTACTCCAATGTCGTATGTCTTAGCTAGTTTCTCGACAGCCGAAAGCTAGCTATCTTCCACTTTGCGCTGTAAAGTTTTAGTTATGAAACATCATTTGCTCGCTTACCGCGCTGAACTCCAAAGGAAAGCTGGATGCTGGGGATTGTTTCAAGAGTGCTGCATAAAGATTTCCATTAGGCTCTGAGAGAATGTGTTTTTGCGTAATCAGCTTTGCACAACGTCGTGTTTCGAAAAGCCTTGCTGCGTAAACTGACGCTGACGCAGTCTGAAGGCGTGAAAGCTGTGGCACTTATTCTGGGCACTGCACTAATGGCAGGATGTGTCAGTGAACAACCTCTGCACAACAAGCTCTCGATTAATGGCAAAGAAATTCCTCCGGTGCCAATGCAGGTCATTATCGACGACACCCAAAGATTTAACGATGCTTACAAGGCCGGGCTGATTACCGATGATTTTGCTTTTCCCGGAAGGCTCAGCAAAGAAGGGCTTGAAAAGCTCAAGGAACAATAGCCTAGTTCAAGGCGGCTTACCTTCCTGCTTGAATCGACTTGCCAAGTTTGATTTCGTGATTGCAATGGCAGCAGAAAACTTACCGGAGCATTCAGTATCACCTCGTTCCCGGCGTCGAAGAATCCCTCAGGACATCGAAAGTGAGGTGTTAACTCGTTCACGTCGCAGGTGCGCTCTTTGCGTGGCTTTGCAAAGTGATTGTGAAGTAAAGACTGGTCAAATTGACCATATCGACGGGGACCCTTCAAACAACGATTTGGATAACCTTATATTTTTGTGTTTGGAGCATCACAACCAGAAGGGCAGCCGAACCAGTCAGTCCAAGAATTTCACAACACTTGAACTGAAAAGATATCGGAATTCGTTATATAAGAGATATCCTGATGTATCCGTGCCTGCCGACTTGGTCGGGCAGACGTGGAGTGCCGTTAAGGCCGCTTTTAAAGCAGTCGGGGACCGCCACAAGGTAAAGATTTCCTATGTTTCGTTTGGGAAGGCAGCGGACGAATTGCAAGCTGCAAAGCTGATTACTATCGAACTGGCAGAGCGAATCCGCCAATTAAGAAATGTGCGCAATACCGCGTGTTTTGAATTCAACCCTGATTGGCGAGCGGAAGCAGAGGAAGAATTTATCCGAGAAGCGAATGAAATCATCCAATTACTCGATTCAATATGATTCGGAAAAGCCTATTTCATCACTTCGAAGCAATTGAACTATGACCTCACGCCATCAGGACGTTGAGACAATCCTTTACGGGTTCAAGCGCATCACCCTCAAAAATGTCACAGCATTGGATGATAAGCCCGCGCACATTTCTCGTCTGCGGGATAAGAAGTGGTTACAGGACTGCATGAAACCTCAACTGGAAACCTGTGTTCCAGAGGAAATCGCCTTTCTTTACGAGGTCGCTCGCGGGTCAATGGTTTATGGCATGTACTTTCAGCCAATCGCATCGCTGGCCACCGAACAGTTATATCGCGTTTTGGAGGCAGGAGCGCGGCATCGTTGCAACCAACTCGGGCTGTTCAAAAACAAAAGTGGGAAAAAGAAAGTGCTTCCTGATACAGAGTTTAAGAAAATAGTCAGCGCACTAAAACAGGCGGGCAAAATACCCGATTGTGATTTCGACGATTGGGAAACAATGCCGTTTCTGCGAAATCTTTACTCGCACCCAAAGTATCAAATCATCCAACCAGAACTCACTCAGCCAAAAATCTCCCCAGTAACGATGGCAGCGCACACCGCCGACTTGCTGAATCGGCTTTTCAAGCAAGCATAGGCAACATTTGGGCTTTGCTTCGAGGCTTGACTTAAGCCAATCAGAGGCAGATATAACGATTAACCAGAGGTCCACTTATGAAACGTTTAATCTTTGCAATTCTTATCCTAACGATTGGATTCTATTCTGCTAAGCCTGCTTTTTCCGCAGAGTCTCCGAGCGTTCCTGAATTGCAGCAGCAAATTCAAAACCTCAAGGCCGAGAATGAAGCCTTAAAAAAGGAGAATCAGGCACTTCGAAAACTAGCATTCGAAAAGCAAAGTCCCGCTCAAGCAACGGTTCAGCCTCCGACTGCTTCCACGCCTGCTGCGCAGAAAGCAGCAACTACGAAATCGACCGAACAAAAATACTGGATAACCAATTCCAGCAGTAAGCGACATAACAGTGCCTGCCGATATTTCCAGAACTCAAACGGTAGGTTTTGTGGCCCGAATGATGGCATTCCATGCAAAATATGCGGAGGCTGATTTGTAGCCTGCTTCTGTTCGCGTTTATCGCGCACGGCGGCACCCTGACCATAACAACTTGGAACCTTGAGTGGTTTCCCGGTGGACCGAGAGACAAGCGCGAACCAGTAAGTGAAGCCAAGGCAATTCAGGATGTGGCTGAGTTAATGAGGCGACTCGACTCAGATGTTTTTGTAATTCAAGAAATCAGGGACATTGAAGCTTGTGAACAGCTTGTCGCAGCTTTGAAGCCAAAATCGTATTCAGTTGCGGTCTGTTCCAAGTTCAGGGAAGCCTTCGGAGGGACTATAGGCGTTCAGCAAATCGCAATCATCTCAAGACTGCCATGCTCCAAAGCGTGGTTCGAGAACTGGAAGACCACGGGTTATGCCGACCCTCCGAGGGGATTTTCATTCGCCGAAATTCAGGTTGGCTCAAAGAGAGTGGGTGTGTATGGGCTGCATCTGAAAAGCAATCTCTCGCGGACCAATGGTGAGCGGGACAGGCAACTTAATATTCTCAAGCGGGAATTGGCGGCTGAGCAGGTTATCGCTCACGTAGAAGTAATGAAAGTTTCAACGAATTCAATCGACACTTTCATCATTGCTGGTGATTTCAACACAACGCTCGACCAGCCGGAATTTGCCAGCGAGGAAACACTGACCAAGTTCAGAGAAAATGGGTTCACATCAGGCACGGAAAACACACCACTTTCAGAACGAGTGACCATCCCGGGAAAGGGACGCTATCCCGATGCCACATTTGATTACATTTTTGCGAAAGGTTTCATCAATTCTGATGTACTGCCAACTATTACCCGGAGCAGCCTGAGTGACCATTATCCAGCGACCAGAATCTTTCGGCTCCCATAAAACATCACTGGTCCGTAAAGCTTGTTGCGGGAATACTAAATTTACCCCTTGACTTTCACCAGCCGAGACCCGATAAGAAGCTCATTCCACATATGAGGGCTTTCTTTTCAACGCTGGCGCTTTTGTTGTTAGTATTTAATTCGCTGGCTGCGGATGTTCGTGTTCGAGGTTATACGCGGAAAGACGGAACTTACGTTCAGCCACACATGCGGTCAGCGCCAGATGGTAACTTCTACAACAATTGGAGCACAAAGGGTAATGTGAATCCGTACACGGGTGTCGAAGGCACTAAGCTTACACCGCCCGCTGGATATACTCACCAATCAGGAAGCTTTTCGACAGCCGCTCATGGTTCAAGTGAAAGCCTTGGCCAAGCAACTTGGGGACAGTCCCAATTGGATAAAGATTTAAGGATTCGGAAAGCGAATGACCTGAAACGTCTAGGTTATGATGTTGAATGGGAGAAATCTTCATGGAGCGAGATGGCGGATATTGAGTCTCGTATCCGAAAGGCAAACGACTTGAAGCATTTAGGCCACGATGTTGACTGGAAGACGAAGACATGGAGCGAGATGGCTGATTCCGAATCCCGCATCCGAAAAGCAAACTCTCTCAGGCAGTTGGGTTACGATGCGGATTGGCGCAAATCTTCATGGAGTGAGATGGCCGATATCGAGTCTCGCATCCGAAAGGCAAACTCTCTTAAGCAGTTGGGTTATGATGTGGATTGGCACAAATCATCATGGAGCGAGATGGCTGATTCCGAATCTCGTATCCGAAAGGCGAATGACTTGAAGCGATTGGGCCACGATGTTGATTGGAAAAAACTATCGTGGAGCGAGATGGCCGACATTGAACGGAAACTTCGAGCTAACAGCCGAAATTGACACGCCATGAAGGGCTTTTGGGCGAGTGCTCTCATCCTTCTCAGTGTAATTGGTGCGGTTGCGCACTCAGGCGGCACCGACTCTCAAGGTGGGCACCACGACAGAAAGAATGGAGGGTATCATTTTCATCACGGTATGGGGCCGCATCAGCACCCGGACGGAATCTGTCCGTATTCATCCACAAATTTTAGATACGGACGAAGTTCAGATAGTAATTTTTTTGAGCGCCATCCTTTACTCTGTTTGGGCGGTGGTGCTTTAGCGTCGTATTGGAGCTACGGCGCGTTCAGGAACTGGCGAGACAACCGAAAGAACAGAAAGCGTTAGTAAAAGAGCGACATATATGGTCTTGCAATAATTCTCATGCGTTATTGGTGGGTTAACCATAAGCAGACTTTCCGCCATGAGTTTGAAGGGCATTACATTTGGTCCCCGAAGCGCAAACGTGACGGGGCACGGAATAGATATTATGATTATCTTCGGGAAGTCATTCCGGGAGATGTGGTTCTTTCTTATGCATCTGGTGCGGTGCAAGGCGCGGGGTTTGCCATTTCGTATTGTTATACTTGCCCTCGGCCCGCCGAATTTGGCCATGTGGGTGAAGCGTGGGACGTAATTGGGTGGCGCGTGGATGTTCAGTTTCAGCGTTTCCCTCGTCCTGTTCGCCCGAAGGAACATCTTCCGCTGGTCCGTCCATTACTGGAAAATGAACAATTTGCTCCATTACGTTCGACTGGAGATGGTCTCCAGCATGTTTATCTGACTTCGATTTCGGACTCGTTTGGGCAACTAATAATCGGCCTTGCTAGAGCAACTGATTTGTTCAGCCGTCCCACATTTGAAGAATCGTCGTCCATTTTGGTGGAGCGTGAGCTTTCAGGCCAAATGGAGTGGGAAGAAATTGAGCAGCGCCACATTCTTGAAGGTGAGATTCCGGTCACGACTCGACGTGCACTGGTTCAAGCTCGGGTCGGCCAAGGAGTATTCAAAGACCGTGTCTCACAAGTTGAAAAACGATGCCGCTTAACGTTTGTGGAGAACCCAACGCACCTAATTGGAAGCCACATCAAGCCATGGCGCGAAGCAACAAATGAGGAACGTCTTCATGGTGCAAATGGGCTGCTTCTTACGCCGACAGCGGACCATCTTTTCGACCGTGGGTTTATCAGCTTCGATGATAATGGAGAAGTTTTGATTTCGCCGGTCGCTGATATAGTTTCCTTGCGTCGGATGGGTTTGGACCCAACTAATCCGCCTCATCCGTTTTCTTTCAATATGGACCAGAAGCATTTCCTCTCTCACCATCGGCGCGAGATTTTTCTTGCGGCTGTTTGAAAAGCTGGAATGAGATTTTCTGAGCGATGAATATATTTACAGTTGTCCAAGCTGTTTCGTAAGAAAAGAACAGTACAGTTATGTTAAAGTCGAACATCACAACGAAAAGGATTGAAGAAATCGAAGACATTCAAGAGCGAATCCGAAAACTCGCCGATGAATATAAAAGTGATTTCACAGAGCCTAACGCCCTTGATTCCGTGATTGAGAAAAATTTAAAGGCTGCCCTTGAATCCTTGGACCTGCTAAAAGGTCTTTATAAATCCAAGACAGAGAAGACCAATCCATAGAGAGGGTTGCAAGGGTGTTAACCTTACGGGTAAATAATGCAGTTCAAAGGGTTGATTGAATGAAACACAGACCTGAGTTGGTTGGCCACTTACCAGAACTCTCGGAGCAAGTCTTCGGGCCACTGCTAGAGATTTCGAAAGAAATGACAGATTTTGAGGAGCGGAGCTTGTTGTTGTCCAAAGATGTTGAGCTTTGTACTAATTTCTTTAACAAATCCCCTCAAGACCAGTTCTTGCGAAGAAATATCATAAGGACTGTCTTTGTTTTCCTCGAAGCATGTGCATATGGATTAAAAAGAATTGCTCTTCAGCAACACGCAATTTATGAGGTCGAGTTTTCTCCTGCCGAACTGGCGCTGCTGAGAGAAGAGAAATACATGTTAGACGATAAAGGCGAGGCAATAACCCAAGACAATAACTTTCAGAGATTCGTCCCTAACCTGAAGTTTGCCCTCAGATGCTTTGCTAAGGCTCACGGACTTGCGTTTGCTTTAGATACGTCAGCGGTTCCGCTGACAGATTCCGAACGAGTCAGGAATCGCATTACACACCCAAAGAAGGTTTCAGACCTCAGCATAACAGATGATGAAATCAAAAGGGTGGAAACAGTTGAGAACTGGTTCATTAAAATAGTTTCCGAATTAATGAAGAGGGCGCATGCAAAATCCTTGCGCGTCCGTATACCACAAGTCAACCCGACCACACGTTTGAATGTTACAAAAGACTACGTAGTCATGCAGCCCGATGGAAACGTTTATCAGTTCGACACCTTGGAAGAAGCGGAGGTGCACAAAAGTGGGAAGATTGTGGAAGGCGTTCCACTGCTAACGCCGTTGATGTTTCGAACAGAAGACCTCCGACAAGGATGTGTGCCTGAATAAGTCATAGCAATACTTAACCATGCGAGCCGTCACAAAATCGAACCACTAGCCAGCGTTATGAACATCAATAGGGAAGAAATTAAGAAAGCAGGGGGCGAAACAAAGCCTTTCACTCAGGAGGAGAGGGATGCTATCAGGGCGCGAACCGGCAATTGAAGCCAAGGCAAACAGGATGACCCAATGTACCAACAGCGGCCTTTTATGGAAATGCGAGGTCTACGCACGTCACCGTTGCACGTTAATCGAGCTTTACCAGGACGACCTTCGGAACCTGGATTTCTCGCTTCGAACGAAACTTGGGGCGCCGTGATGCCTGCGCCATGAACCCTAATCTTCACGTGCGTTCGATTGTAAGGAAGTATCACGTCGTACATGGCCCGAATTCTCCAGCGTTTGTTGCTGCACGGACTCTTTTTCCAATTCTGAGGGCTTGGGCGGGCAAGTTTCTCTTGAGCATACAGTTCTCAGGGTCCACGGCCAAAGGCACGTCAATTAGAGGCTCAACGGATATTGATTTGTTCATCTCGCTCAAGCCTGAAACGCACGAGTCCCTCGCCGAGATTTACGAGAACCTTTTTGCATACCTCACGGCACGGGGTGTCCCCGCCAAGCGTCAGGACGTGTCGATAGGGGTCGATTTCAAGGGATTATCGGTTGACCTTGTGCCTGCAAAAAAGCAACGGGGAAATGCGAGCGACCACAGCTTATACCGCAATAAGGCGGACACGTGGGTACAGACTAACGTGGAGCGCCATATCAGAATCATAAAGGCATCGGACAGGTTGAATGAGATTCGGGCGGTGAAAATCTGGCGCATGCTGCATCGCCTAGATTTCCCTTCGTTTTACTTGGAGATGTCTGTGCTCGCCGCGCTCTATCAGAAGCCGAAGTACACACTTGCTCCAAACTTTCTCTCGGTCCTGGAATATCTCCGTGACGACTTGGAGGATTCGGTGATTAATGACCCTGCGAATACGAATAACTGCCTATCCGACCTGCTGTCATCGGCAGAAAAGCGAGCCATCGGAGTTTTGGCAGGCAAACACCTGAAGAAGACTTGGAGCGAAGTGTTATGGTGAAACCGTCCACCAACCCTAAAAAACACAGGGTACAACTGAAGAACATCTTCCTGAACCTCCAGAAAGAAATGGCTGTGAAGCTTGGGGGAGCACGGAGCAATATTATCCATCCAAGCACAATGGGTGATGTCAGTGAGGACAGTTGGCTTCAAATGCTCAAGATGTATCTTCCGCTGCGTTACCAGGCGGAAAAAGCATTCGTCTTGGATTCCGGTGGTGGGTTGAGCCAACAAATCGACATCGTGGTCTTTGACCGCCACTTTTCTCCATTTCTCCTGCATCAAAACGGTGCGTGCTATGTACCTGCTGAGAGTGTTTACGCAGTTTTCGAGGTCAAGCAAGATGCGACGAAAGACACTATCTCCTACGCGGCGTCGAAGGCCGAGTCGGTGCGGCGACTTAAGCGAACGAGTGCCCACATACCCCATGCCGGTGGCCGATACGAACCGAAACAGCCCGCTGAAATTCTGGCTGGCTTACTTGCCCTCGATAGTTGCTGGGGAAAGTCCTTCGACGGCCAACTAAAGCGGTACGTATGGACTCTCGCGAAATCAAGACGGCTCAATATCGGTTGTGTCCTAAAACGCGGGGCTTTTGAACTCGTTGACGAGGCTAATGGGAAAGTTTCGTTCTGCTCCTTCGAACAGAAGCAGGCTTTAATTCAGTTCTTTCTTCGATTACTCGCACGGCTTCAAAGTGTCGGAACGGTTCCGGCGATGGATTTAACCGCTTATGCGGCTGCCCTCGGTAGCAAATAGCTTTGCCCGTATGCACATCAACCCCTTCAATATTCCAGGCGCTGGAGAAGGTTCTATACATAACGTGATGCTTTTCAGCGACCATGGCATCATCTACCTCTACCTGCTCCAGTTGATTGCACCCGGGGTGAAAACAACCTTAAGCGCCGATTACCAGGAATCGATTTTGCTCGTGACCGGCGCGGCTCAGCAAGCACTGAAGGCGCAAAGTGACAAAAGTGGCGGAGGACCAGTAAAGTGATAGGCCCGCGTGCCAAGCCAGTAAGGCCCGGTCAAAGTATTCCAATTACCGGTAGCTGCTCATTGTCGCCGAACGAACAGGCGTTGATTCGCGAGTTCATGCAGTCCCTGGCCGAGGAAATCGAAGCCATCAAGCAGGGAAAAGGCGGTTCCATCATCACTGTTTACGATGGCTCATTTGTCCGGCGCGAAGGGCCGTTCTGCGTTTACATCTTCACGACCGAAAGCCCGCTCATCGTCATGGACGACGCACCTGCGGAGGTCGAAATCGGAGGCCAGCGGTTCAGTGGGCAAGTCATTTCCGTGCAAGGCAGCGAGGTTGCAGTAGGCATCGAGCACGACCTTGGGCCGTCAATCCCGGAAGCACGCCTCATCACGAACCTTTGGTACCTCCTTGAAGCACTCCGAAAGCGTTACGAGGAAGTCTTAACTGGGCAGCGGCCAATGGACACTCGACTGGGCCAGCGGCTATTCGGTCTTGTGGCAGCAGCCAGTCGGCCGGAGGCCGGGGAGTTGAATCTTCCGCCGTCGCCCTGTGTGCTGAATGAAGAGCAGGTCGCTGCCATCCGGGCGGCGTGCGGCAGCGATGTACACTTCATCTGGGGGCCACCAGGTACTGGTAAAACGCAGACCATCGGCTTTCTCATTGCGGCCTTGTTGCGCCGTAATCTCCGCGTCCTGGTCGCCTCGCACACCAACGTTGCGACCGACCACGCGATTGCGAGCGCAGCCAGACTGCTGCTGGATACGGAAGACTACCAGACGGGCAAACTTGTCCGTTACGGCAACATCAGCCCGAATTCGAGCCTCCCGGAGATGGTCATCCCGGACAAAATCGCGGAACGTCTTGGGCAGCACCTGAAAGAGCAGATTGCAAAGCTCCAGGTGGAACTTGCGGGAGTTCAATCTTCGTTGAGCAGTTTGAGGCAAATCGAAACGTTGCTGGCCAACCAGAAGGAGGCGCTCAGGAAGGTGCGCGAACTGGAAACGAACATGCGACGATGCTCGCAGGAACAAGAGAATGCCAAGTCAAGAGAAACCAGCCTCGCTTCCGAATTGCAGGGAACAAGAAGCAAACTCGCGGAGGCGCAGGCCACAGGGAAGCTGAAGCGGTTCTTTCTGGGCTTGGACCCAGCCAAATTACAGGCGCAAGCGGCCACGGTAGAAACGGAATTGGCTGCCGTTCGCCGAGCAATTACCGCTGGTGCAGCCAAGCTGAGCGAGTTCCAAGTGGCCATCAACCGGACGCAAGCTGAGGAAGACCGATGCAGGAAAGAAGCGTACGCGATGCTCTCGCGCCACCGTCTGGACGCGGACAGCGTTCCGAGCCGCATCACAGAACTGTCCAAGAGAGCCGAAGAATTGACCGCAGCGATTCGCGCAATTGAGGCTGAGCTTGAGGCATTGCTGGCAAAAATTCTCCGGGATGCGAAGGTCATCGCAACTAGCCTAACGAAGGCGACCATTTCCAAGCAGATGGACGACCAGAAGTTCGACGTGGTGGTAGTGGACGAAGTGAGCATGGCCCCGATGCCCAGCCTTTATTTCGCCGCAAGTCGTGCGGCACAGAAAGCCATTGTCGTCGGGGATTTTCGCCAACTGCCTCCGATTGTTCTGGCCGAGACGGAGATGGCGCAGAAGTGGCTTGGACGAGACATCTTCAATCAGGCAGGCGTCGAACGAGCAGTCGACGAGCAGAAACCGGAAGCGCGTTTGACGATGCTTCGCCGCCAGTATCGAATGCACCCAGAGATTTCTAGGGTTCCCAATAGTATCATTTATGGCGGTCGCCTGGTCGACTGCCTGAGCCGTGACACGCTTGGAGGCATCACCACTTTTCTCGGAAGGTCGCCATTTGCGACGACGCCTCTAGTTCTGTACGACGTGTCGTCCACAAATCCGTGGAGCAGTCGTTTGGACCAGGGCGGTCGCTATAATCTTTATTGCGCAGCAATTTCCGCAGAACTGGCCAGGCGGGCGGCGGGCGCGGGTATCGAAAGCGTTAGTGTTATCTCTCCGTACGCCGTTCACGCACGGCTCATCAAGATGATGCTCGATGACTCCGGCGATGCGAAGCTGCGGCACCTCAAGGTTTCAACGGTTCATCGGTTTCAAGGTTTGGAGCAGGAAGTCATCATCTTCGACATCGCCGAAGGCCCGATGCCACGCTACGGACCATCTGGTTTGGTGGACGGCGTGGAATTGGCCAGCCGAGCCGCCAAGCTCATCAATGTTTCAATAACACGGTCAAAGGCACAAATCGCTATCGTGGCCAATGTGGATTACCTGGCGTCACGTTTGCGTGCCGACTCCATTCTGATGCGCGTGCTGGAAGAGGTGCGTCGCCGAGGCACCGTGGTAGATTCCCAGGAAGTTCTAAACGACTACTTCTGCGCTGACTTCGAGCGATGGGCCAGGTTGCTCGACCCTCACGATGATGGAATCGACCCGAATGATAGCAGCCTTTACACAGAGCGCAATTTCTACTCGGCGTTTTTCGCCGACCTCCGCAAAAGCATCCAGGAAATCATCGTCGTATCTCCCTTTCTGACCGCGAAGCGAGCACAGCAGTTCTTTAATCTGTTTCACTCGAAGGTCGCCGAAGGAATCGAAGTGCGCATTTTCACCCGGACGTTGAAAGAGCAGCAGGGTGACATGCTTCACCAGGCCGAGATGGTATTCGAGGAATTGAAGCGTATCGGAGTTCAGGTGGTCGAGCGCCGCGGTTTGCACCAGAAATTCGCCTTTATCGACAGGAAGATTGCGTGGGAAGGCAGTCTCAACATTCTTTCACAGAGCGAAGGCCGCAGCACGGAACATATGCGCCGGTTGCCGTTTCCGAAAACGTGCGAGGAGCTAATTGACCTGCACAAGTTTGGCAGCGACTCAGAGATTGAACCCGGCACTCGCCGCCCGGTCCAGACTGACCGCAAGTGCGAGAAATGCGGTTCGACCATGGTTATCGTCAAAGGGCCGTATAGCCTTTTTGTAGGCTGCATGGACTATCCGAAGTGCCAAAACCATTATTCGATACGTCGCGGCGAACGCATCAGCACGGATGTGGTTTGTCCGGGCAAAGACGGGGCAGCCTGCGGAAAGCAGATGGTGGCCATCCTGGGGCGCTTTGGCGTTTACCTGCGATGCTCTGACCTGAGTTGCAAAGGAACACGAAATATCAAGAGTTGAGCGTTAGAAACCTTCGCACAAAGAAACCGTGAGACACACCATGTAGGGGTGACAGAACACGATGACACCAAAGGAAGCTCAAGCGGCACGAAAACAAACAAGAGCAACAATCTGAAGGCGAACAGGTCGCGATGGAGCAAGTGGGAGCACTGGACGCCTGCGGCTCAGGATGCGGCCTATGGCTCCCAGCACTCCGAACCAACAATCCCGAAGGTATTGGGTCGTTTCGCCCAACGTGAAAGATGATGAAGGCGGGCCGTCAACGATTGGAGGGCCGCCTCTGTTCATGAAAAAGCGGCATTCATGGGATGGGAACCTGACGACTATGGCCATCTCAAAATCGGTCCAAAGTTCGCAGGCACGGTAGCGGGCGGAATCGAGCTGGGAAACGTGATACTCATTACCCGGTGGCGAGCTTTTGGGTTAGATTAACGAAAAGGGATTTGAAGAAGCTCATTTGAGTGATTAACAGATTAAGAATTAAAGCACTGCTAGCGACGAAAATCGGGAATGCCAATTACAATAAACGCGCATGCGACAACTGTAATAAATTAATTTGGAAGACCACACATTTCCAGTGAGGACAAGACGAGGGGAAGCACTGCTTCAGAATTTCGACTCAGGTGTTTCAATCATGAAGGCGGAGTCGTCGTTCGAGGCCGTAGATTCCAAAACCTTTCAGCATCGGATTTGCTCACCAACGCCTTGTAAAACCGATGCACAGTATCTACCGAATTTCCCATTTGCTTCGCTGTTTCGCTGTCATCGCTAAACATGCCAAAATGATAGGACCCGTAACTATGTCGTAAACCATTCGGTTTCCATTCTTCTAAACCTGCCGCCTCAACCAAACGGTTCCTGTCTCGCTGAAAATTGGAGCCGAAAACTTTGTTACCAAATCCTAACTTGTCTTTGTACGGTTCAAGCCATGCGAGCAATGCGGGTTGCATTTCGATGATGCGTTGGCTTCGCTTTTTTGCTATATGCGCCCCTATCCTAATCGCCTTGGTTTCGAAGTTAATATCGCCGCAATTTAGCCGGGCCATTTCGGCAGTCCGCACCCCACCGAAAAGCCCAATAGCGATATAAGGCAGCAACCCAAATTTGGGAGCATGAATCAATAGAGTCTCTGCCTGCTGCACAGTGAAAATCTGCGGGGTGGTGTCATCAACTTCTGGGCGGGAAATATGCTCAGTTAGATTCGTGTCAACCCATTTAAGCTGGCGCTTCATGGCGAAAGAATAGAGTTGTGAAATCTTGGTCAGATAATTAATACGGGTGCGAGGTTCCCAAGCATCGTCAAGAGCCCACTCTTTCAATTCATCCAAACTAATGTCACTTAATCGACGGTCGCCAAAGTCATCGGCGAATGCGCCAAGTCTTTGCCGTTTGTCTTTGACCGTTGTTGGACGGTTGTTTTTGGTTTCCCCGTCAGCAATGTAGAACTTAACAATTTCTTTGACCGTCGGAGCCATTTTGTAAGCAAGAACATGTTTTTGATAATACTGCGCTGCTTCCAAAATTGTGACGCTGTGGGGCGCAAGCAGGGCGTTTGCCTTCGCCGCGTCAAGACGGACGTCCGCTGGCAACGCGAACGCCAATGTTCCTTCATTCGTCCGGGAGATACGGGCCTGTTCTGCTCGGGCCTGTGCCTCTTGGAGACTCGGGAAGCCCGGACGCCCGCCCTTGACCGCTCGCAAATCCACATAATAAGTCAGTTGACCGCTTCGGTTCGGTTGATTATAAATTGGTGGCCAGTTGCGGTTCTTTTTACTCACAAATGTGCGGTAGTTGTCATGCATATGTCATGCATTGTCAAGAGTAAAAATTGCTGAATTGGCGCAAGACATTATAGCTGTTCAGGTTGGAGAGATGGCCGAGTGGCTGAAGGCGGCGGTTTGCTAAACCGTTGTACGGTCAAAAGCCGTACCGGGGGTTCGAATCCCCCTCTCTCCGCCAGATTTGCCACCACTGCAAGACCAAGGGACTACAGGGCGACAGACCAAAGGACCCACTGAATTCATAAATCCGCGAGCATTTACGGGATTTTTTCTGATCTCAAGGTTGCGTAGGTTTTGTTTTTGGCATCGGATTGCGCTTTTCTATATTTATAAACCAATGGCGAAGTCGTTCACTCACTTCGTCGGATTTTTGAATCGTCACTCCATGTGAAGCGGCTGGGACGAGCTCGAATTGGGCGCCAGGAATGCTTTCCGCCAGCTTGAGTCCATAACGAGGCAGTGCAATGGGATCATGTTCGGCGCTGATCACGAGGGTTGGAATTCCGCGGAGTTCTCCAAGACGCATCAACGTGTCGTGACGGCTCAATGCGCGAACTTGCTTCATGAGAACCGAGGGCTGAACGGCGAGGTCGCGGCCGATTAATGCGCCTACTCGTGTTGCGAGCTCATCGGCATCGATCTTTTCCAGCGCATCGGGAGACCAAAGCATTTCAAGAAACGCGCGACGCCGCATTTGTCGCGTTCCGATTCGCGTGCGCAAAGTCATCCAGAGAACCCATGGTGTGAGCCGGGCGGCATCCTTTGCGCAAGCGAATGTGCAGAGCAAAGAAAGACTGCGCACGCGTTTCGGACAGTCGAGCGCGAGTTGTTGAGCAATGATTCCGCCCATCGAGTGGCCTACGATGTGCGCCGATTCCCAGCCCGCGGCATCCATTAATGCGCGAGCATCTTCCGCCATTGCTTCAATGGTAATGCGGCCTGTGCAGGGATAGCTCTGACCCAGGCCGCGATTGTCGAAAATAATTGTTTGAAAATCCTTCGACAGTATCTCGACTTGCGGACGCCAGCATTCGCCAGCGACACCGACGCCCTGTATCAGGAGCACTGGAGGGCCCTGGCCTGATTGCTCGAAATAAAGACTGACGTCAGGCCGCTTCAGTGAAGGCATTGGGAAGCAAAAGATAACATCGGGTGGCCGGGTGCGAGTAAAACGTTCACAACCCACCCTATGAATATTACTAACAAGCATGAAACTACAAGGAGACAATAAACCGCGGACGTGGGCCTGAGAACGCTATCGATCAGCTAAGGCGCGTTTGCAAGGACGCGCTGCAGCAACCGGCTGCGTTGGTTTGAAAACAATTTCGAAGCAAGGCACTCGCTGGCAAGAACTGGGGTCGGACCGGAGCGCGGGAGGTTCCAGGCCGCAGCAAGTCTTCAATCGTATTGGGGTACTTAGTCTTTTTGCACGGGGTCGGGTGCGCAGAAGCGCTGCGGGTCGTCCCGATCCGATGCAGCAGGAGCTTTGAGCCGAGGTTTAAAAAGGATTTAAGTGAAAACTATCTCAGGAAAAATAAAATTGAATGGGACTAATCATTCGCAGTCGAATTGTTGTAGCGTGGCGAAGATTTTTAAGGAATTTAAGCAGGCAGAATAGATTCAAACGTTCGCAAAAAGAACCCGGGAATGGTTTCATTTAAAAAACAGGAAAAACCCGTGCCGACATTCTTCGGCGCGGGCAAGGTTCGGACGCTTTTATCTTATTTGATCAGCATCGCCGCTGTAGCGGTGGCGACGATGTTGCGGCTGGGCATGGATCCGATTCTGCAGGATCATCATCCTTTCACACTGTACTTCGCGACGGTTGTTTTAAGTTCATGGTATGGCGGTTTTGGGCCGGGTTGCCTCTCGATTATCCTGTCTTATTTCGCTGCCGATTGGTTCTTTATTACTCCTCGATTCGAAATTAACTGGCCGCGGGAAAATCTGGATGAATTTCTCGCATTGATGGCGTTTCTTTTTTCGGGGTTTGCCATTGCGATCACCACAAGCGTGATGCGCAAAGCGTTGTGGCAGGCGCGCCACAAGCAACTCGAACTCGAACGCCAAATCGGCGAGCGCAAAAAAGTGGAGGACGCACTGCGTGAAGCCCAGTTTCAACTTCGAAGGCATGCGGGTCTTTTGGAAGAGAGAGTGGCTGAAAGGACGCGCTATCTGCGTGAGACAATCTCCTCATTGGAAGGCGTCTGTTATCATTTGGCGCATGACTTGCGCGCGCCACTTCGGGCAATGGACGGCTACACCAATTTGTTGTTGAAGGACTGCGCTGCCAACCTGGATATAACCAGCCGCGGTTATGCCGGAAAAATTGTTCAAGCCGCTGAACGAATGGACGTCCTGATTCATGGATTAATGGAATATGGAAGGCTCGGCCACGAGGCTTTTGAAGTGGAGCCTGTTCAAGCTAAAGTTATGCTCGATAAGCTTTTAGCCAAGCTCATATCGGGAGATCACCAGGCAAAAGTTACTCTGGGCGAGAGGTGGCCGGTAGTGATGGCAAACGAATCTCTCCTGGAACTGGTTCTCCTGCATTTGCTCAACAACGCTCTTAAGTTTGTGGCTCCAGGAAAACTTCCCGAAATCCACATTTGGGCCGAGGATCATTCACCTTGGATTCGATTCTGGATGGAGGATAATGGGATCGGTTTGCCGGGCGAGTATGCGACAAAGATCTTCGGCATTTTCGAGCGCCTTCACCCGGCTGAACCTTACCCCGGAACCGGCATCGGGCTGGCTATCGTCGCCAAAGCTGTCGCCCGAATGAAAGGGCGCGTTGGAGTAGAGCCAACCCTCAATAAAGGGAGCCGCTTCTGGTTTGAGTTGAAAGAGTCGACGGCTATAACACCTTCGTTGCGCAGCGGGAATTGGTATCTCTCGGAACTGGTGACGGATCAAACTGTACAATTCCAGTAAAACGGGTTAATGCCTGGGAATTACTTCCGAAGAAGCCACATAATAAACGTAAGGAGGAGACTTGCGATGATGCAGGTCACGATGGGGAAGTAGAAATGTAAATTCCCTTTGGACACCTGGATATCTCCGGGCAGACGGCCCAGCCAGCCTTTTCCGAAACCGGCCCATAAAAGTGCCCCAACGGCGGCAATAGCCAGACCAACGATCAGGAGTACCTTACCTAACTCGTTCATGGTCGTTCAGTGTTATGCTGAATCCTTGTTTGGCGTATTTGCCGGAATGTTCCTCAATTCCAGCAACATTTCCGCAGTACTCTGATACCGTTTGGCAATGTCTGGCTGACAGGCTTTCAATATAATTCCATTGAGTGGAATAAAATCCGCGTAGCCGTTTGTCTCCATCAAAGCCGTAGAAATATCTGGAAAAATCAGGGATCGTGTTACCGCAGTTACTTTACGGTAATCAGTATTTTTTTGAGAATTTCTTGCGATGTTCGTCGTCGCCTGAGGCGCTGGGTTCCTGAACTACAGTCGGATCGGCCGCCCCAGCGGATGGCGTGGCTTCAGGCGTTGCAGATGGTTGGGGTTTCTGTTGTTCTGCCGTTGAAGGAGATTCGACAGTTTGAACAAAATTCAATCTTAACGTCATCAAAGTCTGTTTCAGTAGTGATTCCTCTTCTTTGCTGAGATTTCCCCGTGTTTTGGCTTGCAACATCTCGAGCTGATCGATGAACAATCTGGCGGCGTCGACATCCTGAAACACTTTGCCGCTTTCGGGGTGGGCCACTTTGCCGAGGAGCATCAAGGCCATATTTGATTGTTGCATCACCAATTGCGCGAAGAGAAATGCGAATTCCTCCTGACGGCTGGTATCTTCCACTTTTTCTGTTTTTATTCCGGAATTCATTGTTCCTCCCCCTGCCGTTTGGTTCGTATCTCCGCCAGTAAGAATCGGATCAACCGCCTGAGCCGCGCCTCGACATCCACCGTTTCCAGGATCGTTTGCCGCTCGGCCGCTCCTGGAAGAACGGCGCAGGATACCAGATCCGCGGTCTGTTCCGGGTCCGTAATTGAATCCAAATAATTCAGAATTTCCTTCGGCGAAAAGGAAGGAGGAGTGGAGCTATGCTCGGTTTTGTCTGGAGACATAACCGGAAAAGGGAAGGGCAACTTAAGCTGAATGCGTTCCTCGAGCAACTCGCGCACTTTCGCCACAAGCGCGTCCACTTTGACATTGTCGCAGGGTGGCGAACGCAGAGGACGAATGCGTTGTACCCGATATGGCTTATATCGAACTGTTTCCTCCAACTCCACTCGCGCGAGGCCCTGCAAAATAAGGTGTGATGTCCCATCGCGGTGCGCGACCGATACACGAATTAAACCCAGACCCGCAACGGGAGAGGGGATTTCCCGGCCGCTGCCTGGACGTTGCATTGCCACGGAAAACATTCTATTCGAATGGAGGGCATCAGCGAGCATTTGCCGATAGCGCGGCTCAAAGATGTATAACGGCAGCAATGCCTGTGGAAATAAAGTGGCATTTGGCAGGGTCATAATCGGAACCTCGCGCGGTAGCTTCATATTCCTAATGTAAGGGGGCCTGCCGTTTAATCAAGCGGCTTGCCAACTCCGCCACTAAATCGCATGTTATGTGATATGACAAACAGGATTGGGGTTATTGTATTATTATTAGTGTGTCTCGGTCTAGGTGTCGCGGTGATGTTCGTCAAACGAAGCGCGTCTGAACAACGCGAGAAGGACACCAAACAGATTGATACGCTATCCAACCAATGGACTAAAGCCAGCTCCGACCTCGAGGAACAAAAGAAAGTCGCTGTGATGCTGGAAAAGGACCTTGAAAGCAAAAAAATGGATTATGAAAAGACGGTCACGGAACTCACAAACAATGTGGCCACTGTTTCCTCGAACCTGGCTAAAGCGGAAACCAATTTGAAGACGGCCGAGCAGCAGATAAAAGAGCGCGACACTAAAATCGCCGATTTGGAAAATCAAAATCAGGCCCTGGACAAGAAAGCGGCTGATCTCAGCGCTTCAATAACGAATTTAACAACTCAAATCGCTGAGACACGACATAAGCTTGCTTCATCCGAGGGGGAGAAAACATTCCTCGAAAAACAGCTTAAACAGCTCATGGCGGACAAAACAGAGTTGGAACGGCAATTTAATGATATCACTGTGCTCCGTGCTCAGGTTTCCAAATTGAAAGAGGAAGCGAATATCGCCCGCCGTTTGGAATGGAGCCGCCAGGGGGTTTTCGCCAATTCAGACCAAAAAGGCGCTCAAAAGCTCATGCAAAATGTTGGCGCGTCTGGTCCAAAATCTCCCCGGCCTAACTACGATCTCAATGTTGAGGTCAGCGCCGATGGCAGTGTTCGGGTTGTTCCCCCTGCTACGAATAATGTTGCGCCCGCCAATCAACCGCGATGACGACAGCACTTTCGCTCTGTTCAGGCTTTGCCAGTTGTTGTTCAGCACAGCCCTGAACTCATTGTTTTTAGCGGGGAAGCACTCCGCATAATGCTCACCCAGGCGATGATCCGGTCTCAGCTACTTTCCGACTCTCATGGGCGCATCCTTCGCGATCTTCGCGTCAGCGTCACCGACCGATGCAATTTTCGCTGCATGTACTGTTTGCCGGAAACGGAGGCGGCGCACAATTTTTATCGAGGCCATTGGGCGCACATGCCCGACTCGGCGCCAATCCTGCAGCAATGGGTTCCCAAGGGTAACATCCTTAGCTTCGAAGAAATAGAGCGCGTCGTCCGGATCTTTGCCGCGCTTGGCATTCAAAAAATCCGGCTGACAGGCGGCGAGCCGTTGCTGCGTAAGGGAATCGAGCAGCTTACCGCGGCCATTTCCAAGGTTCCCGGGATCACCGATCTGGCCATGACCACGAACGGCTTTCTTTTTGCACAAAAAGCGAGTGCGTTGGCCGACGCGGGATTGCAACGTGTCAGCTTCAGCCTCGATTCACTCGATGCTTCCAATTTCAAAAAGATGACTGGGCGGGACGGTTTGGCCGAGGTCTTAGCTGCAATTCGCCTGGCGCAGGAACTGGGGTTTCGTCCAGTTAAGGTTAATGCGGTGATCATTCGAGGCATCAATGATCACGAAATCGAAGCGCTGGGGGAATTCGCCCACACTCATAACCTTGCCTTTCGGTTTATCGAGTTCATGCCGTTGGACTCGGCCCGAGCCTGGCTCAAGGAGATGGTTGTGCCGGCCAAAGAGCTTCTTCAACGCTTGCAGGCGCGATTTGAGCTGCGTGCCGCGCCTGCCGACAATCCTTCGGCTACGGCCAAACGCTGGGTGTTCGCTGATGGCCGTGGTGAAATTGGAACGATTTCCCCGGTAAGCGAGCCGTTCTGCGGCCAGTGCAATCGCATCCGCCTTACCGCGGATGGAAAGATCAGAACCTGTTTGTTTAGCGTTGTTGAGCATGATCTTCGCGCGCTGCTGCGCGGGGGGCACTCCGACGACGCGATCGCCGGATGGCTCGAGCAAGTGGTTTGGCAAAAGGAAGCACGCCACCATATTGGGGAGCCTGATTTTGTTCCCCCGTCGCGTTCGATGAGTTGCATCGGTGGTTGAATTTCAGGGTGGGAACACTTCAGCCATATCGATAAGGTTTCTCCATGGGAAAACTGTTCGGCAGATGGCGCACTTCATGGACTTTCCCGTCTTCCAACAGGACTTCCACAATATCGAATCGGGTCTTTACCGGCGGATTTTTCAACAGGCGTAAATAATCGAGGGCGGTGCGCGTAAGCCGTTGCCGTCTTTCCTTATCGATTGCGCTTGCGGGCCGCGCCCACTCTTCCGAAGAGCGGGTCTTCACTTCAATGAAGACAAGGCAGTCATGATCCCGAAAGATAAGATCCAGTTCGCCACGCTCCGTGCGAAAGTTAGCCGTTAGGAACTTTAAGCCTGCGCGCTTCAGTTGGGCCTTGGCAGCACGCTCGCCGAGCAGTCCATAACGCAGATGCACTGGCATTTCTGCCCGAGTCAACCACGTCTTGAATCTGGTTAAAATGCCCGCTTGATTTGGCACGGATTTCTTTGATTGCAGCCCCGCTCCGTTCTATAACTCTGGACTTGGCAGCACAACCCAAATTATTCAGGCGGTGTCCACTTTGCGGAAGCAATGATCCACAAGATTATCTGCAGAAAGATAGGTTGAAGCTCGTTCGCTGCGGAAATTGCAGCATGATTTATGTTAACCCGACGCCGGTCGAATTTGCTTCAGGCAAATACTACGACAAAATCGCGGCTGAATATTATCTCTCTCCGGCAAAACTTGAAAGCGATTACGCCGAAGTCCGTTTTGAACGTGAATTGAATCTCTTCAGAAAACATTGCCGGCGTGGAATAGTTTTGGACGTCGGCTGTTCGTCGGGTGCATTTCTTTTTCAACTCAACCGGCGCTTTCCCCAGGAATATCGCATCCTGGGCACAGATGTGAGTGGGCCGCCCCTTGCTTATGCGGAATCACGCAAAGTTCCCGTTGACCGTGGGAGTTTTCTTGAGATGACACCTGCTCAACGTAAATTTGATGCGATTACCTTCTGGGCAGTGATCGAGCACGTAGCCGAGCCAAAAGCCTTTCTGGACAAAGCTGCCGCTCTGCTCAATCCCGAGGGATTTTGCTTTGTGCTGGTTCCAAATATGAAGTCCCTTGCCGTGAGGCTGCTCGGCGCGCGATACCGATACATTTATCCGCAACATCTCAACTATTTCACAGCAATAACCCTGAGGGAGCTGGTTGAAAACCATTTTGAGATCGTGGAACTGCGTTCGATGCATTTCAACCCCCTGGTCATTTGGCAGGATTGGCGGAGGCGCGGCGCGGCGGTTTCAAACGAGCAAAGAGGCGAACTTCTCAAACGTACGACCGCCTACAAACAAAACCCACTGCTTCGGCCTGTGAAAGTTCTTTACCAAATCTCGGAACATTTATTGCGACGATTTGGCTTAGCCGATAATTTGGCGGTGGCGCTGCGGAAACGAAAAGAACCGGGTAACACTTAAGCTGGAACAGCGAAGGCGAACAAGGCTTGAGGCTGGTTTGTCAGCCCGCGAATGCTGGATCTAAACACTGTCCAGCCGGGAAGGCGATTCTGACTTGGAGTCAAACAGTTCCAATTCCAACTCGACCTCAGTCGGGCGGAATGGCCAAAAGCTGCGTCGATGGTCGGGGCAGGGACCGAGGGCGGAAATGGCGGCAATGTGCTGGGGCGTAGCGTAACCCTTGTGACCGGCAAACCCGTAGCCTGGGTATTGCCTATCTAGTTCGATCATCATCCGATCGCGTGTCACCTTTGCGAGCACACTTGCCGCGGCGATTGAATAGCTTTTGCAATCGCCTTCAACCAGGGCCGTATGGGTGTAAGGCAACCATTTGATCCGGAGCCCATCGACCAGGACGTGATGGGGCCGAGGGTTTAATTGGTCCAGGGCAAGATTCATGGCTCGCCAGGCTGCCTGGCGTATGTTGATCTTGTCGATCATCTCGGAATTGACGTTTGCGATCGCATAGCGGATATCGGGGTGCCCGGTGAGCACCGAGTAAAATTTTTCTCTTTGCTCGAGTGTAAGTTGCTTGGAATCATTTAAGCCCCGCAGTTTGGTCCAGAGTCCCGTCTCGAGCCAGGCGCATGGGAACATGACCGCGGCGGCAACCACTGGACCTGCGAGCGGACCACAACCGGCCTCATCCGTCCCGGCCACATATGCCAACCCCTTTTTCCAAAGGTCACATTCGTGTGAGAGACGATGCCAGTGTTTAGCGCTCATTTATCTCTCCGATACGGTTCATCCTCTTAATGCATTTCGATACCGCATGAGCCTATCCCTTTGCGGTAATAATTAAATTGCACATTGGGATGATCGGCGAGCAACGACATTGGCACTGCTGAATCTGCGATTTTTTTTGCGATCATCAGGCAGGTCAGCCGCTGGCCAAAGGGATTGTCGTGCATACCCGCTTGCCAGATGGATACCTTTTCCGCCTGCCACGTTTCGACTGGCCCGACCGAAATGGCTTGAGTTGGAACGAGCGAGATATTGCCCCCGCCGGAAGTGCGCGCGTTTTGGGCGATGGTCAACGGGTGCAAATCCACAACGCGCGTTGCGAGCTTGCGATATTCGGCAGGGGAGGGGGGATGGTCTCGATATTTCCCTTTACGCCGAGGTGGATCATTGAACGCCCAATGTTTGACATCACCCTGGCCGCCTTGCATGACTGCGCAGCGAACACCGGATTGCCAGCTTTTTCGGTAGGGTGCAGTATCGCCTTTGGGAAAGTGCAGGTTCGCATCGGGCATCACCAGATCCTTTCGAATGAGCTTGAAGCACAGCTCGCGATCGGCTTTTTCAAAGGACAGCGGATGCGTGGGAGATGCTGCCTTTCCATCCAAATACCACTCGTCCATTCCCCAAAAATGAGCTGATTTGATATTGAGCTTCAGCTCATTGACGATTTGGGCAACGAGTGGCAATTGCTCCGTTGGTCCAATTGGCCCACAGATGCCGACCGGGTTGTCTGCGGTGGATTGCATCCAGGCGGTTATATACTCAAGCGCTTCGGCTAAATAGAAATCTGCGAGGGTCTCATACATGACGACCTTGAAACCCGGTCGTGACAGTTTCAGCATTTGCTCTGGAGTCAGTTTGGCAGCATCACGGATGATGTCATTATCGAGCGTGGTGTAATCCCACCAATCCGGGGCAATGGAACTTAGTTTTCGTGGCATGATAATTTATTTTTCCAACTCGCGTTCATAAGCCTCATTGATCAAACAATTCTTTTCGAGGTCATTCTTGATAGGGTCGGCGTCCGCTGAGCAGAACCCAAAGTGGAGATGCCTGCGCCAACCTTCAGCGTGTTTGAAGGTCTTGGACATGCGCCCGAGCTTCAGAGAATTGTCTTCCATGGTAAGCAGGAACGAATCAAGTCCCTGGCTGGCATCCAGCCAGGCACGCTGGCTTTTGTGTGCTGCCAGGGCGTCATGCTTGGTCTTATGGACTGGGCCTGTGTTCACGAATAGTCCTGGAGTGATTCGCCGGCGCAAGCCGTCCATCAAGCTGTGTGGCATGGCGTGATACACCGTCACGTCATAATCTCCCGGCGGTCTGGAGGGAACCGTTTTGAAATTACTCATGCCTCGCGCGAAGGCGGCGGTCACTGCCAGCCGGCAAGTGTTGGTATGGTCCTCCATATAATCCTGGGGGGAATGCGTTAAAACAATATTTGGTTTCACATCGCGAATGATGGCCGCCAGGGCGCGCAGCAGTTCCAGGCTGTAGACAATCTCCAGGTCATCGGTGATTCCCGCGTGAAACTCTGCGCCCAGCACCTTCGCGGCGGCGCGCGCTTCGGTGTTGCGAATCGAACGAGTCGTTGCGCCATTATACTCGGTGCTGCCGCAATTACCGCTCGCGAGATTTAGATAATGCGCTTCATAACCCGCTTTTTTGAGCATCAGCAGCGTGCCGGCCATGTAGAATTCGATGTCATCCGGATGCGCCCCTATGGCGATGACAATTTTTTTGGGCATATGCTCTGGTATATTTTGTACAACCCTTTTAAAGAGTCGTGTGGTTACTTTTACAGATGGGACCAAATGCGCCGGCGCGGCATGCTGTGTGGAGCATTCTTTTAAGGTTTTAATTTGATGGAGCGTCCGGTTGCTGCCGACTGATCCGCTGCAAACATCACCTCATGACTGCGCGCTGCGTCAGCAAAGCTGGTCAGCGCCATTTCCTTTCCTTTATTTAACGCCGCGAAAAAGGCCTCGAATTGTGTTTGGTAGGGGTGATCTGAGACGTCGCCTGAATCCAGCAAATTCATCGCCAGGTTGCTCCAGGCATTTTTATTGGTCCGAAGCTTCATGGAATGAAATTTGTTGTCCAACAGGCTTCCTTCACTGCCAACCAAATGTGTATGGAAATAATACGGCTGCAGGCAGTCGACCACTGCAGCACATTTGCCAACGGCTCCGCTCTTAAATTTTAGAATCGTGACGCTCGTGGTCGTGTATTCGTACGGAGCAAAAATCTTGCTTTTCGAACTGGTATCGTAACTGGTCACCTCCGTGACATCGCTCCCCATGCAAAGGAGAAGCGCGTCCAGCGCATGGCAGCCGGCGGTGAGCAGGGAGCTGCCACCCGCATCTTTACGGGTATTCCACCGAAACTGGCCATACCATGGCCCGATGCCGTGGTAGTAATCGACTTCACCATAATGGAGCTGCCCCAAAAGACCTGCATCGATCAGCGCCCTGGTCGCCTGGAATTGACTCGAGAAGCGACACTCGAAACAAACGCAGGTCTTAACCTTTGCCTGCCGCACTGCTTTTTCCATTGCTTTCAAATCCTGCAACGAGAGACAAAGTGGTTTTTCAATGATGAGATGTTTTCCTGCTTTTGCTGCGGCGATGACCTGCCGCGCATGCTCGTACGGATAGCTGCAAATCGATACTGCGTGAATATCCGGGTCGGCGAGCATCTTCGCGTAATCGTTATAGGCCCGGATGGTGCCCCCGTGTTTGACACTCAACTCGCCCCCATCCAGTTTGCGCGAGGAGTAAACCGCTGTTACTTGTGCCAGCGATGTTGCGTTAATCGCCGCGATGTGCGCGGTAGCGACCCAGCCGTAGCCTACGATGCCGACATTGTATTTCTTCATGATTTGATTGGCCACGATGGCACAACCTTTGGCCGCAGTTGTCAAAAGAAAACTGCGTTTCAAAATTCGATGTTCATCTGTCTCCATCCGTGGTTAAATTTCATTCATGAAAATCGAAGCCTTGCATATTGGCATGAAAGTTCGACATCCGCAGTACGGCGTAGGATTGGTGAAAACGATATCAGAAGTGACGGCGGACATTCAGTTTGATGAAGGGAAACGAACGGTTGCCCCCGAACCGAGCGGCCTCGAACCGGCGGAACCGCAGGCAGCCATCCGGGGACTGGACCTTCCCCTGGCACAATTTGTTCAGCAGGCGGTCGATGCCACCATTCAAAAGCTTGGTCTCGAAAAACCTGACTCGGTAGTCGAGGGCCTGGGCGCTCGCTGGCACAAAGGGAAAATGGTGCTGCATCCTTCGGATCCTACCCTGCAGACCAAGGAAATCCCGCTGGAGATGTTCTTTCACAAAATTATCGGAATGCGTAACCAGCTTCGAGTGCTCGAACAGAAGATCAACAGCCACGCGAAATTGGATGATGCTGAAAAAATTGAAATGCAGCAGTACATCACCCGCTGCTATGGTTCGATGACCACCTTCAACTTGCTATTTAAGGAGAAGGAAGATCAGTTTTGAATCGGATGAAATACTTTTCAAAAGCTAAGCCGCAGCCTTCCAGTGAGAGTAAAGGTTCGCCCTCACCCCGACCCTCTCCCGCGGGGAGAGGGAGAAGCTTTCGTGAGTCTCTCGATAATCGCTCAACCGTGACTTCTTCCAGAGTGGCCAAATTGTCCTCCCTCTCCCCGGGGGAAAGGGCCGGGGTGAGGGCGGGATTCATTTTCAACGGCGTTCTTTCTGCCAAGGCGGTGCGATGGATATGTGGGGTGAGCTATCTTTGCGTTCTGGCCGAAGGATCCTTCGCTGCCCAGCACAATAATGAGCGGCTGATTGGCGTTGCGAAAATTGATATCACGCCTGCTTACCCGATTCGCCTCACCGGTTACGCTGTGCGCAAGAAGGAATCCGAGGGCGTGGCGCAGCATTTGTGGGCCAAGGCCTTGGCAATCGGGAGTGACGTGGAGCACCCTGCCATTCTTATCACGGTCGACAACTGCGGAGTTCCGGTAAATGTCCGGAACGAAGTGGTCAGCCGCCTGAAAAAAGCGGGGCGCGTTCAGCCGGAGCGTGTGGCAATCTGTTCCTCACACACGCACAGCGGGCCGTGTGTTCAAGGTTTCGCGCCAAATATCTTCGGCGAACCCCTTCCTCCCGAACACCAGGCGCACGTCGATCGTTACACGGGTGAATTGATCGGCGCACTCGAAAGGGTATCGCTTCAGGCACTGGCTGCGCGACGGCCGGCGTTGTTGAGCCGTGGGCAAGGCCAGGCCGGATTTGCCGCAAACCGCCGTACCAAAGGGGGCCCGGTCGATCACCAATTACCTGCGCTCTTCGTGGTCGATCCCGATGGGGGCTTGCGAGCGGTTTTCGCGACCTATGCCTGTCATTGCACTACCCTCGGAGGTGAACTTAACGAGATCAACGGCGACTGGGCGGGCTATGCGCAGGAAGAGATCGAGCGCGACCATCCCGGGGCCATCGCTTTGATCTCTCTCGGCTGCGCGGGTGATGCCAATCCAAATCCCCGCTCGACCGTGGAACTTGTCAAAAAGTATGGCCGCGAAATCGCTTCAGCCATCAATGACATCCGAACGAACGCGCTAACCCCAGTGAATGGCAAGCTGGTTTGCCGTACCAAACAGATTGAGTTGCCCTTTGACACGCTGCCAACGCGGGCCGAATGGGAAGCGCGCGCGAAAGATACCAGTTACCCTGGCAGCCATGCGCGATTGAATCTTGCCCGTCTGGATCGTGGCGAGCAGTTGCCGGCAAAACTTCCCTATATGTTGCAGAGCTGGGTGTTTGGCGATCAACTGGCGATGTTGTTCCTTCCGGGCGAAGTCGTTGTGGACTATTCAGTGCGGCTCAAGCAGGAGTTTGATGCCACGCGGCTCTGGATTAACGCATATGCTAATGACGTTCCCTGCTATATCCCTTCGCGCCGCATCTGGCAGGAAGGGGGGTATGAAGGCGGTGGGGCAATGGTCTATTATGATCGCCCAACACGATTGGCGGAAAATACCGAAGACATGATTATTTCCGCCGTGCATGAGATCATTCCCAGCAGGTTCCTTCACCATTGAACGCCAGCAGAAAGAGAAATCGAACGGCTGTGCCAAAATTGAGTAGCAGACGAGGTAACGAGGCTCAAATTCCTGCGTGTACAGCGGCATTTCAGAGCCTCGTCACGGGCGTGTTGCCCAAACACCGGAGCGCGGCCGTCCTCGGCCGCAGCAACGTTCGAACATGCTGTTTCCCTCGAATTTCGACACAAACTTCGGGTCGAGGATCTCCCTTTTCTTTCATCTTTGGCTTTGGGCAACACGCCCTCACCTCCGCTGCTACCTCTCTGACTTCGTGCTTTCTTGCTTCTGATCCCGTTTTTCCTGCGCGGAAATTTCCGTGGCTTCGATGCCTGATTCTTTAGGTAGTTCTGGTGGGAACGCTTTAACGCCGGGTCCCTCCTGCCAGCCATTACCGGTGCCTGTGCCATCCCACGCCAAATCTCCACCCGGAATTTTTTGGTCCAGGTAGGTTTTGGCCGGGTGGCGGCCATTTTCGTGGTAGAGATTGTCGTGAATGAAGTTGTTGTCAGAGTTCGGCTCGATATCGAGCTTGATTTTTTTCTTTGAGGCGGTTTGCGAAGTCAGATAGCTCATCACCTGAATGCCCTGAGAATCATTGCCGAAGATTTGGTTGCGGGTCACCTCGGTATGGTCGGCAGCCATAATCAGCATGCCCAGCCCAGGTGGGATATAGGAAACGGTGCTGCCAGGTTTCCCAAAGTTCTCGTGATTGTTTTCCCAGCATCGGTTGTTAATCACGCGCGTATGCGAGCCGACTTTTGATGGGTTGTTCGGCAGCAGAAACACGAGGATGCCGCCGGTGTTGTGATGCGCGCTGTTATTTGCGACCAGCGCGTGAACGGAGTTCTCGATTTCGATGCCAGCGACATTATGAAAGACCTCGTTGTTGCGGACAATGATGTCGCGGCTTTGGCCAACATAAATCCCTGCATCCTTCGCGCCGCTGACGACGCAGTTTTCCACCAAAACGTCCTGGCATTCGACCGGATAAATTGCGTACAGACCGGGATTCTCGACAATTAAATCGCGATAAACGACATGGCTCCCTCGGTGGTTGACGGCTCCATTGCCGGTATAATTTCGGATGTGGAAACCCTGCATCAAAAAATGATCCGCTGAGCCCTGGACCGCATCGCCGAGTTTTTCCTGACCATCGAGGATGGGCCGTTCCCCGTTTATTTGCACTCCAACCAGGCTGATCCCCGCTTTATCAATCATGATCGCTTGATGATAAATCCCGGGGAATACTTCAATGGTGTCCCCTTTTTGCGCGCGATCCACCGCCACCTGGATGGATTGGCCCGCTTTGACACTCAAGGTGACGGCCCCTTCGCTTCCGCCGCTCTGTGGAAGCGGATTCTTCCGTGAGTTGGGGCTCTCTGTTCTCGCGGGGGCGCCTACGGCAACCGCCGAGGTTTTGGCCACACGGATTGCGCGGGATTTCACCTCCACCACCGGCAAGCCCGATGGGACCCGAGTTGGCGGGTCGGGCTGAAGGGAAGTGTCCGTGAGCGCGTTGAGAAACGCAACGAGGTCGGCTGTTTCTTCGGCTGTCATTTCAAACGTGCCGATCTTGTCGTCAAAGGCCAGTGATTCGTTCGTGAACTGATGGCCCCCGCCTTTAGCGTAGAAATCGATGACATCTTCCAGCCTGGAAAAGCGGCCATTATGCATGTAGGGGGCGCTCAGAGCGACGTTGCGCAGGGTAGGAACTTTGAAGGCGCCTTCCGGCCCTTGCCCGGGAACTTTCGCTCTGCCGGGATCATGTTCCTGGCCTTCCGGTTCGGGAACACCGACCACTCGAAAGGTACCATCCGAAAAGTTGGGCAACGCATGACATTCGAAACACCGAGTTTTAAGCGAGCGAAAGAGCTGCAACCCATGTTTCTCAGAATCATTCAATGCGTAAGAATCCCCCGCCGCATAATGATCGAATTTCGAATCGAAGGACAGAATGGTACGCTCGAAAGTGGCAATCGCTTTCGTGACGTTGTGGAATGTGACCGCTTCGTCCGGCTTCCCGCCAAAAACTTCCTGAAACAAGCGGACATATTCCGGAATTCCCAGGAGCTCTTTAACCAATTCGTCGGCATTTTGGTTCATCTCATGCGCGTCCTGAATGGGACCTCCCGCTTGCTGCTCGAGGTTCGTGGCACGGCCATCCCAGAATTGAAGTGGATTATACGCCGCGTTCCAGACCGTCGGCGCGGCGCGGGCCAGGATATCTCCTCCCACGCGGTCCGGACCGACGCCTTTGCCATGCACTCCCATGCTCGTTTTTCGGCCATCCGCAAAACCAAAATCAGGGTGATGGCAATGTGCGCACGAGATGGTATTTTCGCCGCTGAGTATCGGGTCGAAGTAGAGCAGTTTGCCAAGATTGACCTTGCCCGGGGCAATCGGATTTTCCTCAACCGATTTCATTGCCGGGAAAGGTTGCTGCAAACCCGTGATGCGGGGCTGTCCCTCTCGGTAAGGTTCGTCAGGCAGATAACTCCCGTCGCGAAATGTGTAACCAGGAATGGGCAAGGTTGCGCCAAACGCGGGAAGCCAAAGGGCTGAAAACATGAATGTTGCAATGCGTGGGCTGAGCAACCTTTTCATAAGAGGCGCAATTTGTGCGATGAAGAAATCATTGACTACTTCGATGCCAGAAGCAAGACGGACGTTTTTATCTCCGCTCGACTGAGGTCACGATTCCGGTATCGTTTTCTTCGTGAAAGACCTGACCAATCCGGGCTGGATAAAACTGAAGGGGATTCTTTTTCTGACACTTGGCCTTTGTTCCTCAATCATGCTGCTTTTAGAACATCCGGATTGGAGAGTGGCAATACTGCTGATCATCTCTCTTTGGGGCTTTTGTCGGTTTTATTATTTTGCTTTTTACGTGATCGAACACTATGTCGATGCAAGTTTCCGTTTCTCCGGACTCTGCTCCTTTACACGGTATTGGATTTCAAAACGCGGAAGGTCTGACCCGCGCCCTGAACCGAGGGACAAACCTACTTTGCCCCGTTTGTAACGCTGGTGAATCGTTATTGATGCACTTGATCGGACAGCCCGGACTTCCTGTAATTTCCACAAGAGTTCCGCGTAATGGCCTGCTTTGGGCCAGCATTGTTATTCAGCTTTTTTGGGCTGCGTATTGTCCGGGTTACTCGCTTCTTACGCATGAACAAATTGTGGATATTACCTGGAAGGATGACATTCAACCCTTGCTGCAAAAGCGTTTTACCCAGGCAACGCCGGAAGACCTTCTCAAAGCGCACGCCTATGCGTACGGCGGCTGTCTGATCCAGGACATCGGTTATTATCCATTCGGAAGTCATTTTTTCAGTGACCTGACACACTACGTCCGCAGCGGGGATTTTGTCGTTAACCTGTTACGCAACTCGACTAATCTAAATGAATACGCCTTTGCCCTGGGGGCTTTGGCTCATTACGCATCTGACATTAGCGCGCACCCATCCGTCAATCGTGCCGTGGCGTTGTCCTTTCCCAAACTGCGCGCCAAATACGGAGATTCCGTCACCTATGCACAAAATCCCAAATCTCACATGCAGGTCGAGTTTGGTTTCGATCTGACCCAGGTAGCGAAGAATCGCTACACCTCCGATCGCTACCACGACTTCATCGGATTTGAAGTTTCTACGCCCGTGCTTGAGCGGGCGGTATTGGACACTTACGGAATAAGTCTTGCAGACAGCCTCGGCTCGGTGGATTTGGCGGTTGGAACGTTCCGGCGCTCAGTCAGTCACGTTATTCCGCAAATGACCCGAGTTGCTTTAATTGCTTATCGGCCCGAACTTGTGCGGGATATTCCCAACTTCAGTGAAAATAAGTTTCTCTATAACCTTTCGCGTTCTCAATACGAAAAGGAGTGGGGGAAAGGTTATCGCAAGCCCGGTTTTGGAGCACGCGCGCTGGCCTTCTTTTTGAGAATCATTCCCAAAGTGGGGCCCGCTAAAGCGCTCGCGTTCAAAATTCCCACTCCTGATACCGAGGATCTTTACGTGCGAAGCGTCAACCGGAGCGTGGATAAATTTCGGGATTTGCTTCATGAATTACAAAAGGGCCATCTTGCACTTTCGAATCTCGATTTCGACACTGCCAACCCGCCGCGGGCGGGGGAATACCCTCCCGCGGATGAATCATACGGTCGGCTCATTAATGAACTTGTGAAGCATGATTTGGATAACGTGCACCCCGATCTGCGAGACAATATTTTAAGTTTTTATTCTCACGGACCACCAACTCAAAAGAGCAGCAAAGAGCGAAAGCAATGGTGCAAGACCGCGGATGCTTTGTGGACCCTCAATTGCAACAAGATAAATTCCACGACGGCGAAACAGGTTGAACGTTAGCACCCGTGGCTTCAATGTTAGCGCGGTACATCTCAACAACTTAAAGACGGGGATTCGGAAATTTGAAATCCGGGCCGGAGGTCCGAGTCCAAACATTTCAACCATGTTTTGGCAGGACCACCAGCGACTTGCCGCGCTATCTTATAACACGTCGAACGGGCTTCTGGCCCCAAGGCCGGTCAAATTTTATTGCAGAATATTGTAGGAGGCACAATGATCACAAAAAGCGGGGCGAATCGTTGCCGTGGGATTATGGAACGTCAAAACATTTGGACGCGCAAGGCTCGTGCCCAGAGAACAACGGCGCTGCAGGCGCCGTCGGTGGCACGCGCCAGGCGGGTATTACGCGCTGGACCCGACGCGCCTGAGCTTTGTCTTTGGACGGCAAACGCACTATGACACCAAATAAGCTTCAGCTCCTCTTCCTTCGGCAATACCGGGAGCTTCATGAAGCGGCCTCGCCGAAACGCGTCATCCTTATCCGCCAGCTCAGGGTGTTCCTTGGGGCGGTGCTCATGGTCGGTGTCATGGCGGTGCTGCTGCTTTTCGTGCAAGGCCCAGCAGTCGCAATCTTTGTCCCTCTCGGTGTAGGCCTCATTCTGGGCAACTCGGCATGCAACCTTGGAATATTGCTTCGTCGCGGCGGAGCTTGGCCGGTGGTCGAAGAGATTACCAACTGGCCGAAGGTTTATGAATTACTGGATGGAACCAAGAGCCGAGACAAGTAGCAGGCCGTCCAATCGCGCCAGCCAACGCCGGGAAAGCGTCTCGGTTGCAGTCGGGCGTCCTTGGCCCGGCGTGGCTGCGCTCATCGTTGGGCAAAACCGTTCGCCATGAGAATCGCTCTTTTCTTCTTTGCTGTTTTACCGTTGTTCCTAGGCGCATGCACCAGCACCCCACGACCGGAGCGCACCACGAATCTGGGTTTCGGGTTTCGCCGCGTCGACCTAGCCGAACCAGTCTCATCGTCGTTTGAGAGCATCGGACATTTTGAGTATCTGTACTACCGGGACCGGAGGCTTTGCCATCTGGGAGACTGTTCAGTGTCGCCTTCGGGCAGTTACGTTATTTACCAAGACGGACCCTCGGGTGAATTGTTTTTGTTTCATCGTGAGGATGGCCAGCTGACGCAGTTGACGAGCAAGTTCGTCGCACTCGTTGATAGATTCGAGTGGCATGAGGATACGCACACCGTGGAAGTGCGCTTGGTCGCCGGACACGGAGCGCAGACATTCGCTTTGAAATGAGCTTGCCCAACAACTGCGTGCAGGCGATGCCGGATTACGCCTTGCTGTTTATCGTTGCTCAGGTGTCCGGCGCGCCTGACGCTATTCGTTGATAAGAGTATGAGCAGTTTCTTAAGATCGCTTCCATGCTCAATTGCCTGGCTCATAATTGTGGGTGCCGTTTTTTTGCCCGGAGACCGTCTCCGCATTAGCGCTTTCGTATCGGGCTTTTGTCTCTTAGCAGGTGTGGCGCTTATCACAGGCGTATTTACGTGCGTGGTCCTTGCGGTGAACTCTCGCGAGATGAAACGCCCGTGCGTTATTGGATAGTAGTGGTCTTGGTAGTGTTCATTGCCGGTGCATTGGTGTGTAAACTGATTTCGACGCGCTTTTAGTATCTAACATTTGCATGCAGCGAACCCGGCGATTACGTTTTATTGGTGCCGGGTCGCTGATGCTTCCCGTTGCTGTCCTCGCGTATGGAGCGTCGCACGCCAAATGAAATCCGCCAGCTAGTTTGCGAAGGCAGGTGGCAGCGTAAGCACCTTACTGCGGTGCAGCAGCAGTTTGGCGATGACTTGCTGTTCGACGCTCTTTTCGGAGCGTTCGCGGACGATGCGCATGGTTTTCAGGAGCAGCAGCGTGCAGGGCGATACCTTATTCAGTTGCGTCCGAGTTGTCGGTTGCCCTTGGCGCTTGCCATCCGACAGTCACTCCCTCATTGGAATCTCAGCATCGAGGAGCTGCCGTTTTACTTCTCGAAAGTCTTTGGACGTGATGCAGTGTCAAACACATTGGCGGAATTGGAGGCCGAGGGCGGTTTCACAGATTTGGAGTTGCGGGCGATACTGACATACCGATATTGGTTGAGAGTGGATGAGCAGAAGATGCTTTCGTATGAGGGACTGGACAGCTAACCACGCCGTGCAGCGGATGAGAGCCAGCCGTTTAGCTCAGTCGCGATTCGTGCCCCCTCGGCGGCTGGCTCTCACCGCTGATGCTCTCGTTAGACAATTGCTCTCGTGCCATGAAACTCTTAATAGCAGGCCTCTTTAGCATTGCACTGTTACTCGGTTGCCGACCGACTGACCCGATTAGTCGAGTCGTTCGAAACGAATCCTCCAGCTCAGGTTTTCCCAGTGGGTTGTATAGTACTATCAAATTGCCCTCCACGGCATCAGAAGCGGAAGTGGTTACCAAGATATTGTCTCGGCCTGTGAAGATCCTAACGAAGAGGGAAGTAAGCATTAAGGATGAACTATACAAAGCGATTTTGGTAGAAACCACTAGCGGCCGGAAGGTGGTTTTGATTCGTTACGACGAAAACCGAAAGACGGGATGGTGGAGCAGGGTATATGAAGATTGATGACGTGGCCAAGAAGAGCTGCAGGCAAGCGCGGGATTCCCGTTCTGTTCCATGCTCGGCGCACCTGCCCCGCGCTGCCTGAGCGCCATCGTCGGCATCATTATGAGCGCAGTGCTCAACATCGAGATTAGCGACCCTCCGACCCCTGAAGTGGTTCACCGGTTCCGTAACTTTGGGGAGGAGGTGTGGGGCGAGTTAAAAGAAACTTGCGATGTCAGTCTCGACGAGATCGATAGGGCTACAAACAATTTTAAGGTTAGTGGCGTGCGCAAGCGGGAGGTCCGGACCGTCACGAAAATGTTGCAGGCCGCGATCAAGAAGCATGGTTTCGAGGGCACCGCGACAATAACGAAGATTGGCGAAAAGGCCTCATGGAAACTTCCCTGAACCCGAGGCCGAACCAGCGTAGTTCAGGCGGCGCCGGGATTCGAGTTCAGTTCCATTTCGGAAACTCTCGCCCCACCGCGCCTGACTACGGACGTTCAAACATTACCCAAATCACATTCTAGCCGACGCATTAGCGCCCGCCTCTCCGACCGGACCGTCTTGCTCTCTATCGTTTATCCGTGTCCTCCGCGAAATCCGTGGTAAACCCCTTCTTTCTCAACGTTCTTGGTGTCTCCGTGGTTTCTCGCCTTAAATCGTCAAAATCTTTTTTCAAGAAAAGTTGCAGCTGTTTGCAGTCATTCTGCAGTTGTTTGCAGTTCGTTTTCGGCGATCTTCCTCTTCGGCCAATTCCTGCAAAAACCCATGTTAGGTTGAGCCAGGCCCGAAATGCTTGAGGGCCGAATGATGCAACTTTATCAAAACGTAGGTAGCGCCCGTCTCGCCGAGCGGACCTTTTTTCGTTCTCGATCCTTCATCCGTCCTCTGCGAAATCCGTGGTAATCCATTCTTTCTTGGTTCCTCTGTGGTTTCATCAGTCGCGGTTCACATCTCATTACATTTCAAACTGCACATGTGCAGTTTGAAATCCAAAATGTGCAATTTGAAAAATATGCCTAACCGCTTGAAAATACGCTGCTTGAAACGAAATCGGAATTCAAACTGCACTTTAATAAAAATATTTTAGGTGCAGTTTGGAAGGTGTTGTCGAACCTCCCCGTTGACTCACGGATAAAAGACACCGAAGGGGTCTGAGTAAGCAGGTCATTTCAGACTCATGTTCGGTTTGTTTGTTGTTAATATAATTTTGATATTCCAGGGCAAGCTAAAACGAGCAG
>Ga0157375_10000160_pt1 | contig 63460 bp, 57 predicted proteins | sample M35metaG_FD_115311 | JGI IMG/M metagenome (GOLD analysis project Ga0157375, IMG submission 115311) | Miscanthus rhizosphere microbial communities from Kellogg Biological Station, Michigan, USA - M3-5 metaG | ecosystem: Host-associated > Plants > Roots > Rhizosphere > Soil | place: USA: Michigan...
AAAACCACCGGAGAGGACGGTCATGCCGTCTTCCAGGCCTGCCAGCGCTTCTTCATAGGACGCCACGCGTTTATCGAAACCTGCCATATGCACCTCTTTTATTGTTTGTGGTCCAGCCATTGAACGAAGTGTTGCGCCGACGGATTGATTTGTTAAGTTGTTTTTTAAGGTTGATTGATTTAGAAAACAGCATAGTCGAGCCGTCTACGGAGTAGCCTCATGACAGTTAAACAGATGCGTGCCTTTCTTGCCGTGGCCCAGAGCCTGAGTTTTGCCGCTGCCTGCGAACGCCTGCACCTCTCCCAATCGGCCTTGAGCCTGACCATCAAGGGCCTGGAAGAAGGGCTGGGCGGGCGCTTGTTCAGCCGTAATACACGCAATGTCGCGCTGACACCCGAGGGCGAATCCCTGCTGCCCCTGGCACGCCGGCTGATGGCTGACTGGGACAATGCCGAGGACGAACTGCGCCAGTTGTTCACCCTGCAGCGGGGGCGGGTAACGGTGGCCGCGATGCCGTCGTTCGCCGGTAACCTGTTGCCGCCGATCCTGAAGATATTCCGCGCACGTTACCCCCAGGTGAATGTGACGGTACACGACCTGATCAACGAACAGGTGCTGGAAATGGTACGCGACCGCCAGGTGGAGCTGGGCGTGGCGTTTGAGCCGGCGGAAGGCTCGTCACTGCTCTTTACCCCGCTGTACCTGGACCGCTTCATTGCCGTGGTGCCTGGCGATTCACCGCTGGCGCAGTACGCCGAGATCGATTGGCAAACCCTGCTGGAGCAACCGTTTATTACCTTGCAGCGGCCCTCTACGGTACGGGTGATGCTCGAAGAACACCTGGGCGCTTTAAAACGCAAGCTACCGGTGGCATTGGAGAGCCACCAATTGGCAACCGTGGGCAAGATGGTTGCCAGCGGCTTGGGCGTCAGCGCGGTACCGGCGTTATGTGCGCAGCAGATGCGGGAGGCGGGAGCCCATTGCATTACCTTGACCGACCCGGTGATAGAGCGGCCGATTGGGGTGTTGACCAAGCCGGGGTATGAACTGTCAGCCGCCGCGCAGGCGTTGTTTGACATCTTTCGCGATGAGGCGGGGAAGGGCCGGTTCCCGCTGTGACGCTTGCGTCAGCGCCGGTTTATATGAATAAAAAATAATCGCGCGCATAAAAAAGTCCGCTCGGCTAACCGGGCGGACTTAATGTTGTAATGATTTTTTATCAGCAGTATTTATCAATCACTTTAACTTGCGATTGGCCCTTGATGTTCTGCCATTCGGTATTAAGTGTATGGAACACCTGCTCGATAAAGTTACGATCGGCAGCCGCTTTTTTACCGACATAACCCTGGCCGCGGCGGTACATCCGCAGGCGCGCCGCCAGTTCACGGTTATTGCGGTCGAACTCCGCTTCTTCGGTGTGGGGCGCCAGGCAGTCAATTTTGACTTCGCCCGATTTACCAATCCACAGGATATGGTCGTCGAGTTTGTCTTTCTGCGCTGCGAACATATCAGCCAATTCATCGATAGTTGGTTGGTTGTTCAGATTCATGTGTAAGCCCCTTGACCAGTTGGCGATCTATCAATTGATTCGTTAATACACGTTTAAGTTGTCTCCGGTTCCGAAAACCGGGCGTCAGCGACTGTCTGCCGAATACGGGCAGGGTCTTGAACCTGATGCATGTAGTCTTGCTGATGAACTGCTACGCAATGGTTTCATAACGAAGACAAGCAGCGTGAGCTCCTTGTACCGATCCTTTCGGGCCGGTCAGCTTCATCAATCTGCCTTGTGGGCAGTGCACATCCGGAAAAAACAGCTCGGCGGTCAGACGAGCTCTTTCAAAACGCTTGTTGCCAACGCTCCCGATCCGGGAGACGTCTCGATAATGCAAGGACAAAAGGGTTACGTCAACGGTTATGTAGTGATTATTTTTGATCACTACATAAATGGCTGTAGGGACGGGAGAATGCGTGAAAACGTGACTTGGGCGTCATTTTCTGGCGCGCTGGGTCGTTGAGCTGGCCCCAATCATTCCTGGACGGTGGGTGTATCGAATGAAGGGTAATCTGACAGCAGGTGAAGCCACTCCATGTGGAACCAGGGTGTGAATTGCGCTGGGGATTCTGAAAGCCGGGCCGAGATTTCGGCGCGAGTCCACCATTTGATCTCACTGATTTCCTCTGCCGCCGGGTTGGCCGCCGCGTCAGACTGAGCAACCAATACATGACAAAACTCGTGCTCCGCACCGATCGAGCCAAAGCGAGCATGATATTCAAAACTGTACAGAAACCGGCACGAGGCAGAAATGCCCAGTTCTTCGCGCAGACGACGAGAGGCGGCATCCGTAATCGTCTCGCCGGGTGCCGGATGGCTGCAGCAGGCATTCGACCAGAAACCTGGCCAAAGCATTTTACCGGCAGCACGACGTTGAAGTAGATGACGTCCGGCGCTGTCGATCAGATGGACCGAAAAGGCGCGATGAAGCTGACCCTCCCCCAGGTGTGCGGCACGTTTGTCACACACGCCGACTTGCACGTCTTGTGCGTCAACTAACACTACATGATCGATCATTCTGAGTTCCTTCGGTGTAATGCGCGGCGCTCCGCCGTTCTACCCACGTCCAGGGGCTTGTCCCCAGGCGCTGACAAATGTCAATGCAGTGTCGGTGAATGTTGGATCGGCACGCAGGTGGGTCATGGCCTCCAGGTCATCCTGGGTGAGTAACCCAAGTTTCAGCAGCGCCGGCCCAGCCTGTAGGGTAGTTGAGGCCCAGAATGTATCGGCAGGGCTGTTATCACCGATTCGGCCTTCAAAGAGGCGATGCCCTACGTTGGAGAGTCCCCTGTCACGCAATCGGTCAGGGAGCGTATCGGCCCAGAGCATGTCGGAGCCTATGGATTTTGTCAGAAGTGTGATGCCGGCTTGGGCGACTTTTCGGAACAATGGGTGCGAGGTTTTCAAGCTCGGCTGTAGGCTCACGTCTTCGACCACCAACCAGCCACCAGGGCGAAGCCAGGTGACGGCGCGCGTCAATATGTCTTCCCGCTGGGGGAGGTGGCACAGGAGCGCCCTGGCGTGTACCACATCAAAAGAGGCCACAGGAAAGTCATCGGTAACGGCATTGTGGGTGAGCACCTTTATGCCGGGTATATCGGCGAGGAATCGGGTATCGATATCGGTCGCCGTGACTGTCGCGTCAGGGTATCGCTGGGCCAGCCAGCCAGTGAACGACCCCGCACCGGCGCCGAGATCGAGGATGTCAGGCTTGCACGGAAGGTTGAGCTGGTCGAAAACCGTTTGGCTCTGTGGGTCAAAGGCGCATTCAAGCGTGCGCAAGCGTGCCAATTGGCCGGCGTGCTGGTCGCCGAGGTAGCTGTCGGTGTAGCCGGGGGCAGCAGTGGTCATAGAACGACCTCCAGTCGGTCGGGGCAGCGGTTCAGAAAGCCGTGTTCCGAGGGCTGGAACCCTGGCGCCCAGCGCACGTCTGGAAAGGTCTGTAGCAGCATGCGAGCGCCGATCGTGATTTCCATCCGCGCCAGCATGGATCCCAGGCAGAAGTGACGCCCTGCGCCGAACGCGAAATGATTTGTTGCCTGATCGGTGCGCGACAAGCTGAAGGTGTCCGGGTCGGTGTATTGAGCCGGATCACGGTTGGCCGAGCCGATCAGGCAGGCCAGGGTCGCACCGGAAGGAATCGTTCCCGACGGCAGTTGCAGCGCCTCGCGGGCCTCGCGGAGTACGAGTTGCAAAGGAGGGTTGCGTCGCAAGGTTTCGGTGAGCGCAGTGTCCATCAAGTCGGGATCAGCCATCACGGCGTCTTTGACGCCGGGTTCGCTCAGCAGGTTGACAATGAGATTTGCGAGGGCGCCGTGACTGGTCTCGCTACCTGCAGTCATCAGAATTGCGCAGTAAGCCCGGACGAAGGTTTCAGGCAATGGTTGGCCGTCAATCTCTGCCGCCAGGAGCTGCGAGATCAAATCATCTGCAGGTTTAGCGCGGCGGGCGTCGATGTGTGGCTGGATGAAATCGTAGAAATTGTCTCGATTGGACAACCCCCCGGTCAGCAGGGCCGGGTCCTGTCGATAATTGCCCATGTAAGCGAAGCCTATCGCGCACCAGCGCTTCAGCCGCGCTACCTCCTCGCAGGTGTCAGCCGGCAGGCCCAGTGCGTGAGCCATCACCCGCACGGGCAGTGCTGCAGTGAAGTCGGCGATAAGGTCCACCTGGGCCCGGCCATGCATGCGTGCCAGCAGGTCAGTGGTGACCGAAATGATGGATGCTTCAAGCGCGGCAAGGGCTTGGCTGCGAAACGATGGGCTGAGCAGTGCACGGTGCTGAGCGTGTTCACAGCCGTCCATCGCCACGAGAGTGTGTCCCAGCAGCGGCCCAATCTGCCAGGCGTAGTTATTGTTGCTGGCTTGCGGATGAGTCAATGCAGCTTTGACATCCACATACCGGCTGACCAGCCATACGTCCGTGGGCTCGTCGTAGGTGATCGGCAGAGTGGTACGTAAACGTTCATACAAGGGATAGGGGTCGATTTCGAACTGCCTGGATTTCAGCGTGGGTGGCGTAAGTGTCAGGTCCACTGTCCGGTTGGCCTGAGTTGTAGCGCCGGTGGTGTGCAGGTGGTAGCGAGAAACGGTCTGGTGCCAGTCACCCGCTGCCCGGACAACCTGTCGCAGCCGGTCCGGCTCGGTTGCAGCGGATGGCAGGTGATGGGCTGGGCGAGTGGCGACAGCCGTGAACGCCGTGATCGCGTTGACCACCATCTGATGCGCAGAGTCGATCGCGGCTGGCCATTCCATGCCTGCGCTGTCCGCCAGTATCGATACCAGGTTGAAGTGCTCACCACACACCACATCTTTGGCAATCGAATGGATATCGTTCGTCCAGGCAATGATATCGGCACTGTGTCCGCGCAGTGTGTCCCACCATTCGATGTCCGCTGGAGGCTGGTAGGGGTCGAGTGCTTCGGCGGCATCTATCAGATCAAAAAAGAACAGTGCGCCGAACGAATCCCGGCGCAATGGCAGATATTCGGCCAGCGTGAGCACCGCGTCGGTTTCACGCATTCGCACCAGCGTCACCTGGGCGCGCAGGTGTCGGATCAGGTGCCGTACAAGCCGTTGCCGCCAACCGTCGTTACCCCAGTGTCTGGTGCGTGGCCACAGATCGTTGGCCAGGACAGTCAGCATCGGGTCATCAAAACGGCTCATTTCACTGGAGGGATGCGTGCCATCGTTCTCGGTCACTGCCTGCACGGCGGTGACGAATCGCTCCAATGCACCGTTTTCCGCCCATGGCCCGTCATCAATACGATCATCCAGCGTAAGCGCCCACAGATACCAACACACCAGCGTCTCGGCTCGGTGTGTGGGGGCTTGTCCGCACAACGCCATCCCCAGCTCGAGCAGCGGCGTGGTGTTTAACCGATGCGCACCGCGTCGACCGATCAAGCCATGTTGCTGTGCCCAAGCGAGGGCATGCGCCTTCAACTGATCGTTGTCGGAACGGGGCGGCGGACCGGCAAAAGGAAGTCGAATCTCTGGAATGATCAGTGATGTCGGTGGTAAATGACGGCCGTGGCGGACACGGGGGCCGCCTTCGAGGTGTACCGTTGGCATGGCGCTCTACCTTGAATCAAGTTTTTATAAGGATCGTTTGGCGGCAACACCCGAGCGGTTCCGTTTTCTGCAAAATGGAAGGCTTGGAGGGTGTTTCTGAGCAATTGGGGCGGTCAGTGCGCGTTTGGAGGGATCGTTCGCTGGCGGGGAGGTGTAAGGCGTTCGAGATTGAGCCATGGCCTGGAGTATCAGCCATAGAGCGTCCCTGTGTCGTATACGCAAAAAACTCCATTGTTCGGCCAACCCGGCTATTCAGACCGGCAGACTTTACTGGAGGACGAAATGCTCAAGATGTAGGAGTTAACTGTGGTCAGCACAGGAAACGGCTCCCATGGCGCGGGCATAAAACCCAACCCCGGAGCGTTTGGTATGTTTACCGCGTGTGCCGCCTCGTTGCGGCACACGCCTTCGGGGTCTCTACTCCCCGCGGATGTACTGCTCCAACTGTTTGATCAGGTCAGCCTGGTCGGCAATGGCTTCCTTCACCAGGTCACCGATGGACAGCAGGCCCAGCAGTTTGCCGTCTTCGACCACGGGCAGGTGGCGCAGGTGACTGTCGGTCATGATGTTCATGCACTCATCGACCTTTTTATGGGTGTCGACGGTGATCACCGGAGAGCTCATCACCTCATGGACCTTGGTGGTGACCGATGACAGCCCCTTGAGCATGATTTTGCGCGCGTAGTCACGCTCACTGATGATGCCTACCACTACACCGTCCTGGACCACCGGCAAGGCCCCGACGTTTTTCTCCGACATCCGCACCAGCGCTTCAAACACGGTATGGTCGTGCTTGATGGTGTGGACGTCCTGGTTTTTCTGGTCCTTGGCTTTGAGCACTTGTGCGACGGTTTTCATGGCGGCCACTCCGATGTTGTTGTTAGTGGGTCAGGGTCCCCCTACAGAATCCTAGACGGCCCACGCCGTCGCAAGGTCCAAAGCGGCGTCAAACCCGTCGAAAAACGTCATTCCCCGGATTTTTTTGCGCTTTACCCTGCATTTTTCGGCTTTTTCGCCCGTTTCGGGCCCGTCGCTGCCTTGCGTGGGGCACTCTTGCGTTTCTTTTTCCAGGGGGTGGCACTACGGCCTGCGGGGCTGGCCGGTGCGGTGATGGTCATGCGCATTCCGTTGCAGCGCGCCACCTGCTTGCTCATCCAGGCCGCCTGTTTGGCAACGAATTCCTCCAGGCTCATTTCACCGCTTTGCACCATGTCCAGTGCCTGCTCCCAGATGGCCGTGGTGCCCGGGTCGGCGATGGCGCGGGGCACTGCGTCGATCAAGCTGAACGCCGCCGCTGTGGCCGACAGGGCCTTGCCGTTTTTCACCAGGTAACCACGATCCAACAGCCCCTGGATAATTCCGGCGCGGGTGGCCTCGGTGCCGATGCCGGTGGTGTCCTTGAGTTTTTGCTTGAGCAGCGGGTCTTCCACCAGCTTGGCGACGTTCTTCATCGCCTTGATCAGGTCCCCTTCGGTAAAGGGCTTGGGCGGCTGGGTCCACAGGTCTTTCAGGTTGACCTTTGCCACCGCGTAGTGCTGGCCCTGCACCAATGTCGGCAACGCTTGAGGCGCCGGCGCTTCACGCCCCTTGGCCGGGGCCAGCGCTTCAGGCAATGCGCGTTTCCAGCCCGGCTCGATCACCACCTTGCCCACCGCGCGCAACGCAAAGCCGGCGCAGTCGAAATCCGCCTGGGTGCGATCGTATTCATGGTTGGGCAGGAACTGCGCCAGGTAGCGCGCACGAATCAGCGTGTACACCGCCCGATGTTTGCCGGTGAGTTGGCTGGCATCCTTGCCGGCGCCAGTGGGAATGATGCCGTGGTGCGCGCTGACCTTGGCGTCGTTCCAGGCCCGTGAACGGCGCTGGGCATCGAGATGCGGCATCAGCTCATTCACGGCCGCGTCTGCGCGCCCGAGTACTGCGAGGATCTTCGGCGCTTCGCTGTGCTGGCTCACCGGCAGGTAGCCGCAATCGCTTCGCGGGTAAGTGATGGCCTTGTGGGTTTCGTAGAGCGACTGGGCGATATCCAACGTTTCCTGGGCGCCGAGGCCCAGCTTCTTGGAGCAGATTTCCTGCAGGGTGCCCAGGTCGAAGGGCAGGGGAGCCACTTCGCGCATGCGCTCGGTGCGCAGTTTTACCAGGCGTGCACGGGCGGCGTTGCTCATCGCGTCTGCGGCTTCCCGTGCCAGTTGCGGGTTGAGGCAGCGGCCCTGGTCATCACAGGCATCCTCGGCGGCGCGCCACTGGGCGGTGAAGGTCATGCGTTCATGTTGCAGGTCGACATCGATGGCCCAGTAGGCCACCGGCACGAAGTCGGCAATGCTACGGTCGCGGTCCACTACCAGGCGCAAGGTCGGCGTTTGCACGCGGCCCACGGGCAGCACGCCTTGATACCCGGACTGGCGCCCGAGCAAGGTGAACAGCCGGCTCATGTTCATGCCGATCAGCCAGTCGGCGCGGGAACGGCCAAGCGCCGAGTGATACAGGCTAAAGGTTTCTGCCCCCGGTTTGAGTGCGGCGAGGGCCTTGCGGATGGAAGCGTCATCCAGTGCCGACAGCCACAGGCGCTGGATAGGCCCGCGATAACGGCAGTGCTCCACCAGCTCACGGGCAATCATCTCGCCTTCGCGGTCGGCGTCGGTAGCGATCACCAGTTCCTGGGCTTCCCCCAACAGGCGCTTGACCGCCTTGAATTGGCTGGCGGTCTTGGGCTTGACCCGCATCTTCCATTTTTCCGGGATGATCGGCAGGTCGGCCAGCACCCAGCGTTTGTACTTCTCGTCGTAGGCATCGGGCGGGGCGGTTTCCAGCAGGTGGCCGATGCACCAGGTGACGGTAACCCCGGTGCCTAGCCAGCACCCGTCGCCACGGCGGCTGGCGCCGAGCGCGGCCGCAATGTCCTTGGCCTGGGAGGGTTTTTCACAGAGGTACAGCCGCATGGTCAGCCCATTCGTTACACAGTTGAATGGGGAGCAGGATGGGCAAAAGAAGGGATTTGATCAACCATTATCTGGATGGATATACAGCAATTTGTGTGGCAGCCACACAACCCAATGTGGGAGCGGGCTTGCTCGCGAAGGCGGCGGGTCAGTCAACTCGTCTGTGACTGATGCACCGAATTCGCGAGCAAGCCCGCTCCCACAGGAGATCTCCAGTGTGTTGAAGATCAGTTGTTGTCGATATCCACGTTGCGCGTTTCCTTGAGGCAGAACAGCCCCACGATCAGGCTCACCCCGGTCACGGCCACCGGGTACCACAAACCGTAGAAGATATCGCCGGTGTACACCACCAGGGCAAACGACACGGTGGGCAGGAACCCGCCAAACCAGCCGTTACCGATGTGGTAGGGCAGCGACATCGAGGTGTAGCGGATACGCGTCGGGAACAGCTCCACCATCAACGCCGCCAGCGGGCCGTAGCACATGGCCGCGATCAGGATGAGCGCCACGATCAGCACCACCACCATGGTCTTGTTGACCTGGGCCACATCCGCCGAAGTCGGGTAGCCGGCCAGGGTCACCGCGCCGCGCAGGGCGGCCTCGTCGAAGCCGTCGATACGCACTTCGCCCACGCTTACCTGTACCGGGCTGCCGGCGGGTGCGGCGGCGCTGCTGTAGGGCAGGCCCTGCTTGACCAGAAACGTCTTGACCTTGTCGCACGGGCTGTCAAATTTCGCCTTGCCCACCGGATCGAACTGGAAGGTGCAGGTGGCCGGGTCGGCCGTCACGGTGATCGGCGCCTGGTGGCTGGCCTGGTCCATGGCGGGGTTGGTGTAGTGCGCCAGGCCCTTGAAGATCGGGAAGTACAGCGCGGTTGCCAGCAGCAGGCCGAGCATCAGCACCGGTTTGCGCCCGATCTTGTCCGACAGCCAGCCGAAGAAAATAAAGAACGGCGCGCCGATCACCACGCTGATGATCAACAGCATGTTCGCCAGGGCTGGGTCCATCTTCAGGAATTGCGTGAGGAAGAACAGCACATAAAATTGCGCTGCGTAGAAGGTCACCGCTTGCCCGCCGTTGATGCTGAACAGCGCAATCAGCACGATCTTGAGGTTTTCCCATTTGCCGAAGGAATCGCGGATTGGCGATTTGCTCGCCTTGCCTTCCTCTTTCATTTTCAGGAAGGCCGGCGACTCATGCAGGCTCATCCGGATCCAGGTGGAAATGCCCAGCAGCACGATGGAGAACAGGAACGGAATCCGCCAGCCCCACACCTCGAACTGGTCACCGGTGAAGTAACGACAGGCCAGCACCACCAGCAGCGACAGCAGCAGGCCGAGGGTAGCGGTGGATTGAATCCAGCTGGTGTGGAAACCGCGTTTGCCGGCCGGTGCGTGCTCGGCCACGTAGGTCGCTGCACCGCCGTATTCACCGCCCAACGCCAGGCCTTGCAGCATGCGCAGCACGATCAGGATGATCGGCGCCGCAATGCCAATGCTGGCGTAGGTGGGCAACAGGCCGACGCAGAAGGTTGCCACGCCCATCAGGATGATGGTCACCAGGAAGGTGTACTTGCGCCCGATCATATCCCCCAGGCGGCCGAACACCAGCGCGCCAAAGGGGCGCACCACGAAGCCTGCAGCAAACGCCATGAGGGCAAAGATGAACGCCGTGGTGTCGTTGACCCCGGCAAAGAACTGCTTGCTGATCACCGCCGCGAGGGCGCCATAGAGGAAAAAGTCATACCACTCGAACACCGTCCCCAGGGACGAGGCGAAGATGACCTTTTTGGAGTCGTTGCCGGCGCTGGCGGTAACCGCCGAGCCCAGGGGTTGAGCATGTTCTGACATCGGGTAGCCCTCACAGTGATTATTTATTGTTGTTCCACTGTCGGCGCCAACTTCAGCGCCGGTCGTCCTTTATGTAGGAGCCCGGCTTGCCGGCGATGGCGCCCTCAAGTCATACGCAAATCCAGAGGGTGCAATCGCCGGTAAGCCGGACGCCTGCAGGTCACGCGGGTGTGGCGATTGTTTTCTCGGCAGCAAGGTTCCTTGTATTCGGCGAAAGGATCAGCTGTGCGGCTTTTTCCGCAATCATCAGCGTAGGTGAACAGGTGTTGCCGGACGTGATGCGCGGCATGATCGAGGCGTCGGCGATGCGCAGGCCCGGCACGCCATGCACGCGCAGCTGTGCGTCCACCACGGCATCCGGGTCGTCGCCCATGCGGCAGGTGCCCACCGGATGAAAGATAGTCGTACCGATGCGGGCTGCTGCTTCGTGCAGTTCTTCTTCGGTTTGCAGCGAATCGCCGGGCAGGTATTCCACCGGCTTGAACTGGCTCAGGGCAGGCGCAGCGACAATGCGACGTGTCAGGCGGATCGCATCGGCGGCCACCCGCAAGTCTTCGGGATGGCTCAGGTAATTGGGGCGGATCAGCGGCGCATCCGCAGGGTTGGCAGAGCGAATATCAATGCGCCCGCGACTCTGTGGGCGCAGGTCGCACACCGATGCGGTGAACGCCGGGAACCCGTGCAGCGGTTCGCCGAAGCGCTCCAGGGACAGTGGCTGCACATGGTATTCAAGGTTGGCCGACGCCTGCTCGGGGCCCGAACGGGCGAACGCCCCCAGCTGACTGGGCGCCATCGACAGCGGGCCACTGCGGTCATACAGGTACTGCAGGCCCATGCCCATCTTGCCCCACACGGAACCGGCGATCTGGTTCAGGGTGCGGGCGTTTTCCAGCTTGTAGATCAGCCTTAATTGCAGGTGGTCTTGCAGGTTGCCGCCCACCCCAGGCAGTTCGCGCAGCACCTCGATGCCCAAGGGTTTGAGCACGTTGGACGGGCCGATGCCCGAGCGCTGCAGAATGCCGGGCGAACCCACGGAGCCGGCACACAACACGATTTCCTTGCGTGCCTTCCAGCTCACCTGCTGGCCATGCTGACGTGCGATGACCTGCGAAGCGCGGCCGTTTTCCAGCAGCACACGTTCGACGTCCACATCAGTCAGTACCGTGAGGTTGGGCCGATGGCGAACCGGCTTGAGAAACGCCTTTGCCGCGTTCCAGCGCACACCGGCTTTCTGGTTGACCTGGAAGTAGCCGCAGCCTTCGTTATCGCCGGTGTTGAAGTCGCTGATCGGCGCGATGCCGCTTTGCGCCGCGGCATCCCGAAACGCGTCGAGGATCGGCCAGTGCAGGCGCTGTTGTTCCACGCGCCATTCACCGCCATCGCTGTGGAAGTCCGAGCCGCCGGCAAAGTGGTTTTCGCTGTGCTTGAACAGCGGGAGCACGTCGTTCCAGGCCCAGCCCGGGTTGCCCAGGGCCGCCCAGCCGTCGTAGTCCTGGGCCTGGCCACGCATGTAGATCATGCCGTTGATGGAGGAGCAGCCGCCCAATACTTTGCCGCGCGGATAACTCAGCGCACGGCCTTGCAGGCCTTCCTGGGCCTCGGTCTTGAAGCACCAGTCGGTGCGTGGGTTGCCGATGCAGAACAGGTAGCCGACGGGGATGTGGATCCAGGGGTAGTTGTCGCGGCCACCGGCTTCCAGTAGCAACACGCGGTGGGCGGGGTTGGCGGACAGTCGATTGGCCAGCAGGCAGCCTGCGGGGCCGGCGCCTACGACGATGTAATCGTATTCAGCAGTTGCAATGGGCATCTGAAGGTCTCGCTTGTTTTTCTTATGGGTTCCATCCTAGTTGTTAGTTTTCGTCTTAAAAATGTTAGTTTTTACCCAGCTGCTGTGCGTTTTTAAACAGCGCGGCCGGAGTTCATGCAATGGAGGCGACATGTTCGACTGGAATGACCTGCGATATTTTCTGGAGCTGCAACGCAGCGGCCGCCTGCTCACCGCCGCGCAACGCCTGAAAACCACCCACGCCACTGTGGCCCGGCATATCGAAGCCATCGAAAAAAGCCTCGGCACCGCGTTGTTCGTGCAGCACGCCCAGGGTTACGAACTCACCCCCGCGGGCGAAGCCTTGCTCAAGCACGCCGAGGCCATGGAAAACGTCGCGCTGCTGGCCGAAGACGAGCTCACCCACAGCGCCGCGCCCCTGGGCAAAATCCGCCTCGGCGTCGCCGAAGGCCTGGGCGTAATGTTCCTGGCCAGCCGCATGGGCGGGTTGTTCGAGCGCTACCCGGGGCTGGAGGTGGAGTTGGTGGCGGTGCCGCGCTTTGTCAGCATCCTCAACCGCGAAGCGGAAATCAGCATCCACCTCGAACGCCCCAGCGTCGACCAACTCGTCACCCGCAAGCTCACCGACTACCGCCTGGCGCTATACGCCAGCCGTGCCTACCTGGACCGCAACCCGCCGATCGAAAAACGCGAAGACCTCGCCGCCCACGCCTGGATCGATTACGTGGACGACCTGCTATTCAGCCAGGAACTCAAATTCCTCAGCAGCTTTTGCCGTAACCCCAAGGTGGTGTTCCACAGCACCAGTGTTATCGCCCAGCACCAGGCGGCGCGCTCGGGGCTGGGCATTGCGGTGTTGCCGTGCTTCATGGCCGCCGGCGACCCGGACCTTGTGCCGTTGCTGCCGGGGGAGGGGATACAACGCAGTTACTGGATCAGCTCGCGACGGGAGCTGCACAAGTCAGTGCGGCTGCGGGTGTTGTGGGATTACGTGGTGGAGTTGTGCGCGCGGGAGCAGGGCTTGTTGCTGGGTGAAACCCACTGAAGAAATCGGACCCTCACTGTGGGAGCTGGCTTGCCGGCGATGGCGGTGTATCAGTCGCCAGATTTATCAACTGACACACCGCAATCGCCGGCAAGCCGGCTCCTACAGGTCGGGGGGGGTATTGCGTCAGGCGCGCAACTCAAACTCCGCGCTCCCCAACCTTTCCCCATTCACCAACACATGCACCACATGCCGGCCGGGGTAGTGCTTGCGGGTGGTCATGTCGCGAATGTGCTGCTCGCGCCGAACGTGCTGCTGCTCGCCGGCGCCCAGGCTGAAGGCCTTGAGCTTGAACACTTTGTTCGCACTGTGCCCGGCACTTTTCACGTAGTCGATGGCGTAGTCGACCACTAGCTTCTGTGGCGCAGCAGCGGTGGATTCCAGGCTGAAGGACAGATTGATGCGCTCGCCCAGGTTGATCACAGCCGGCGTGACCTTCAGGTGGTGAAGCTTCACCTCGGCCTTGGCCCCTGCGCCCATGATCGTCAGTGCGCGGGTGTTGCCTTGTTTGATCAGGCTGCGCAGGGCATGGCGGGCGATCCAGGCGGTGTGGGGGTTCTCCAGGTTCCAGCCTTCGATCAGGCCGAGCACCCAGTCGGGGTGGTCCTTGGTGATGTCGTTGAGGTGGTTGGCCACCGACTTGCGCACGTACAGGCTGGGGTCGGCCTTGAGGTTGTCGAGGATCGACGCGCACAGCTCGGGGTTGGCTTGCACATCGGCCAGGCGAAACGACCAGGGCAGGCGCGGGCGCGAGCCTTCGCTGGCCAGGCGGCGCACGTGTTCGTTGTCGTCCAGCGACCAGGCTTGCATCACCGCCAGGGTGCGCGGGAAGTCGTGCAGCAGAAAGTGGCGGATGGCGAATTCAGCGGAACCGAAAGTGGTGAAGTACTTCAGCGCGGCCATGGAACGCTTGAAATCATCCAGCCCGTAGCTCGCCACGTAGTGCGGCAGGAACAGGCTGACAAACGAACTGTTCAAGCGCGGTGCCAGGGCATGCAGCAGCTTGAGTGTTTGCGGGTATTCCAGAGGTATCACCGCGTGCAGGCTCTCGCTGACCCGCGCCATGCGTTGCATCACCGACAACTCGGCCAGCCCGGCCTTGGCGTGTTTGAGAAACCCCTTGGCGTCGAACGCCGGGTACACCGCTGTCATCTCGGTGGCGATGTGTTGCAGGCGTTCGACGTTGAAAATTTCCTTGAGGGCCGGGGCGCTTTGGTCGGTCATCGGTGATTCCATTGGGTGGGGTCAGAGAAACCAGCGGTATTCCCGCGCATGAATCTCTTGCTGGAAGGCCAGGTGGTCCTGGCGTTTGTTCTCGCAGTACACGTCGACAAATTCGGCGCCCAGCTTATCGCGCAATACCGGTTGGTGGTGCATGGCACGCACAGCTTCGAGCATTTCCAGGGGGAAGTCGGTGCCGCTGCTGCGGTCCTCGTTCAGCGGTGCGATGGGTTCACGTTTGGCTTCAAGGCCATGCTCCAGGCCGACCAGGATCGCCGCCAGCACCAGGTACGGGTTGGCATCGGCACTGGCCAGGCGGTGCTCGATGCGCAGGTTGCGCGGGTCGGACTCAGGGATACGCACGCACGCGTCGCGGTCTTCAAAGCCCCAACTGGCGCGAGTCGCCGCATTCACCGTGCCGCCCAGGCGGCGGAAGGCATTGCTGTTGGGCGAAAAGATCGGCATGCAGTGGGGCAGCAACTCCAGGCAACCGGCCACGGCGTGGCGCAACGGTTGCTGCTGGTGCGCGGCCAGCAGGTTATTGCCCGCGCCGTCATACAGGCTGACGTGCACATGCATGCCGCTGCCGGGGTATTGCAGGTACGGCTTGGCCATGAAGCTAGCGCGATAACCGTGCTTGAGCGCCACGCCTCGGGTGCTGCGGCAGAACAGGGCGGCCCAGTCAGCGGCGCGCAGGCCATCGTCCAAATGACCGAAGTTGATCTCGAACTGGCCGGGGCCGATTTCGGCGGTGATCACCGTGATGTCGATGCCCTGGTCCTTGGCGGTCTGCGCCATGTCATCCAGCACCTCGCTGAAGCGCGACAGCCGTTCGATGTGCAGGTTGGGCTGGTCATCGGCGTCATCACTCAACGGGTCGCGGGCGAACTGCGGCAGACCGTTATCGAGCTTTTTATCGAACAGGTAGAACTCCAGCTCGAACGCCACCACCGGGTGAATGCCCTTGTGCTGCAGGCGCTCCAGCACCTTGGCCAACACCTCGCGGGGTTCGAATTCGATCGGCGCCTCAGTGCCGTCGGAGGTGATGAGCATCTGGCCCAACGGCTGCGATTCCCAGCTCACCGGCTTGAGCGTACCGGGCACCAGCCGGCGGTTGGCGTCCGGGTCGCCGTCGTTGAAGCAGTAGTCACCAATCTTGAACAGCCCACCCTGAACCCCCAGCAGCACGGCGTTCTGCGGCAGCTTCAAGGGGCTGCCGGCGGCGACTTTTTCCAGCATCTCGATGGGGTAGCGCTTGCCGTAGAAGTGCCCGGGAATGTCCAGGGCGATCAAGTCGACATAACGCACATCGGGATGGTTCTGGCGAAAGGTCCGTACTTCGGCCAGTAACGTGGAGGCATGGCTTTTCACGGGTGCAGCTCCTAGTTGTAAACCCACAGTACGCGGGCGGGCAGGTCGGTCAGGTTGGCATAGCGGCAATGGGCAAAACTGGCCAGGTGGAAGCTGTCGCCGGGGCCGAGGGTGACCGAATCGGCTTCGCTCTCCACCCACAGTGTCAACTCGCCTTCCAGCACGAAACCGGCCTGTTCGGCGCGGTCGCTCATGGTTTGTTCACCGCTGTTGGCGCCGGGGGCAAGCAGGCTGTCGAGCATCGAGAAGGCGCCGTTCATGCTGGGCGAGACGAGGATGTCGGTGATGCCATTGGCGTAATACACCGTGCGCCGTTCGTTGGGACGAGTGATCCAGTCCACCGCCTTGGGTTTGGGCTGGCTGTAGAAGTAAGTGGTGGGCACGTCGAGGGCGTGGCTGATGGCCGTGAGGTCCGCCACGGTCGGGCGCGACAGGCCGCGTTCAACCTGAGACAGGAAACCCACCGAGCGCTCGATTTTCTGCGCGAGCTGGGCGAGGGTGAGCTTCTTGTGCTTGCGCAGGTCGTGGATCAGCGCGGCGAGGGTGGCGAGTTCTTCTTGTGGGGTCATGAAATTTATTTCGATAAATTTCATGAAAAATTACAGGATTTATTTCACGCGGGCAATGCTACTGATTACCTATGTGGCGAGGGAGCTTGCTCCCGCTGGGCCGCGAAGCGGCCCCCAATGGCTTCAGCGCGTTGATTCAGAAAGGCCTCGGTCTGACTTTTGGGGCTGCTGCGCAGCCCAGCGGGAGCAAGCTCCCTCGCCACAGGGTTGATTGAATGATCACGCGTGGCAGTGGTCCGACCTTAGGTACGCCTCATCCCTTGAAGGAGCACCCATGAAATCAACGTCCCTGATCGCCAGCCTGCTGGTCGCCACCAGCCTGTCCACTGCCAGCTTCATCGTGCAGGCCGGTGATACTCCGCAAGAAACCGTGCAACCTTCCAGCATCAACACCCGCGATTTGAAAGAAGGCGACCGTGCCCCGGATATCCTGATGCGCAAGGAATCGGCCGTCAGCGATTGGAAAAAGCGCGGTCTGAAACAGCCTGAGGCCGACAGCCAATGGGCGCGTGTAGGCGATAAGTTCGTGCTGCTCAAGACCACCAATGGCACCATTCTTGAGATCACGCCCGTCAAGAAATGACCTTGCATTTTGTCCCAGCTCATGCGTTAAGGTAGCCGGCTATAGACGCCGCGTTACCTTAAGAGAAAGAGAGCAGGATGCTTGCCACAATAAGAAACTACCCCCGTACCGTTAACCTGTTGCTGTCCGCCACGTTGCTGCTGACGCTGGCCAAGGCGATCACGTTTCCCTACCTCGTCATCTACCTTTCCAGCCACTTTGCCCTGGACATCACCGAGGTCGGCCTGGTGATCGGCAGTTCGTTGATCGTCGGTTCGCTGCTCAGCGTGTACGGCGGTTTCCTGGTCGACCGCATCAACAGCTATCGCTTGCTGCTGGCCTTGAGTGTGCTGTTCGTATTGGGCTTTATCGGCACGGTGCTCGCGCAGAATATCTGGGCGTTCTACAGCTGCCTGATCCTGATCAACCTGGCATATGCGGTGATCGATATCGCGGTGAAGGCTGGTTTTGCCGTCCTGCTGCCCGAGGATGCGCGCAGCGAAGTGTTTTCCATCAAGTACACCCTGACCAATATCGGTTACGCCGTGGGCCCGGCGTTCGGGGCGATAGTGGCCAAGCTGGATATCAGCGTGCCGTTTATCCTGTCGGCGCTGATGGGGGTGGGGTTCTTCCTGCTGTACTGGCGCTGGGGCGACCGCACCCTGGCGACCGTTGATGCCACGCAAAAGCCGGTGCCGTTCCTTGCCGTCGGCCGTGTTCTGTTAAGGGATCATCGCCTGGTGTGCTTCACCCTCGGCGGTGTGCTCAGCGCCGTGGTGTTCGGCCAGTTCACAGCATGGCTGTCGCAATACCTGGTGACCACCACCACGGCCGAATACACCTACACCGTGGTCAGCGCCGTGCTGACCACCAACGCAGTGCTGGTGATCGCCCTGCAATACGTGATCGGGCGGCGGATTTCCCACCGTTACCTGGGCCAGTGGCTGGTCGCCGGCCTGGGCATGTTCATGCTGGGCTTGATCGGTTTTGCGCTGTCCACCAGCGTGCTGTGGTGGGTGCTGGCGATGGCGGTGTTCACGGTGGGGGAGATCATCGTGTTTCCGGCCGAGTACATGTTCATCGACCGCATCGCCCCGGACCACCTGCGGGGCATGTATTACGGGGCGCAGAACTTGTCCAACCTGGGCGCCGCCCTTGGGCCGGTGCTGTGTGGGCTGGTGTTGGCCAACCTGCCGGCTCACACCATGTTCTACATGCTGGGGGCATTCATCGTCGGGGGCGGGGTGTTCTATTTCATTGGGGCGTCGTTGAAGGCAAATCATCCAGCGTGAGCTTGCCCATGGTGTTGCTCTGCAGTTCGTAGCGCAGCTCTTCCACCATCTTTTCCACTTCTTGCGGGGTCTGCAGCCGGTTGGTGCTGATCCCGGTGACCACCAGGTCCACCCGGCCGGTGTCCAGGTCGTAGACCTTGAGGGTCAGGGACGCGTCACGGCACAGGGTGAACTCACAGGTCAGTGGCGACAAGCCTTCTTCAATGCAGTTGCGCAGTTGGGCGAGGGTAAACATGCGGGTTCCTTCAGGGCATCATTTCGATGCCTTAAAGGGTATGACTTGGTCTGCGCTGCAATAAGGCGAATTCGCACTAGCGGCACTAGTGCATTTGCACTTTCAGTGCCTACTTTTTGAGGCGCAGTTCCCCGGCAAACAGCCCGCGTTCACGGGCCCAGACGATCGCCGCGCTGCGGCTGTGCACGCCCAGTTTCGAGTACACCGTGGCCACATGGTTGCGCACGGTATTGGGCGCCAGTTTCAGGCGTGAAGCGATCTCCTTGTCGGCCAGGCCTTCGCAGATCAGGCCCAGCACATCGCGCTCGCGGGCGGTGAGGTCGGTGAAGGCCACGTTCGGCAGGTTGGGGCTGTTGACGCTCTTGGCGTTGGCCAGCTTCTCGATCAGGGTCTGGCTGAACCAGGACGCGTCCTGCATCACTTCCTCGATGGCGGCCACCAGTTCCAGTTCCGAGCGCTTGCGCTCGGTGATGTTCATCAGCACCAGCAGGTAGCAGGGCACGTCCTGGATGATCACGGTGTCGGCGGAGACCACACAATCGATCACCTCGTTGCCTTTCTTGCGCACCTTGAGGTCCTGGCCTTCGAGGTTGCCGGCCTTTTCCAGGGTGGCGAACAACTGGTTGCCGGCCTGGGGGCTGTCGATGAAGTCGATGTCTTCGATGGACTTGCCGATCAATTCCTCGCTGGTGTAGCCGGTAATACTCATGAACGCTTCGTTGATATCCACCACCTGCCGGTTGGCGGCGCCGCACACCAGCGTGGGCACCGGTGTCAGGCGGAACGACTTGGCAAAGCGCTCCTCGCTCTGGCGCAGGGCAATTTCCGCCTTGCGCCGGGGTTCCAGGTCCATGAACGAAAACAGCATGCAGTCCTCTTCGTTCATGTCCAGCGGCTGGCCGGCGACGATCACCAGCTTGCTACCGCCTTCGGGCAACCGCAGTTCGGCCTGCATTTGCGGGATGGTTGCGCCTTCACCCAGGCGCTGGATGGCCAGGTCCTTGCGTTCGGCCTGTTCCAGCACGTCCAGTTCATACACGGATTTGCCGATGACCTGGTCGCGGTTGTAGCCAGTCATCTCCAGGAAGCCCTGGTTGACCTTGATGTAGCGCAGGTCGCTGAGGCGGCAAATCACCGCGGGGGCGGGGTTGGCGTTGAAGGTCTTTTCGAAACGCTGCTCGGCGCTGGCCCATTCGGTGGCGTCGCTGAGGATCAGCACCAGCAATTCCGGCTCGCCATGGGAGTCGGTGATCACCAGGCTGCGCAGGCGGTGCACCCAGGTCCGTTCTTCGTCGCGGGTGGGGGTGACTTCCACCACCACGTCGGTGAACTCCTCGCCGGTGGCCGCGCGCGCCAGGGGGTAATTTTCCAGCAACACCGGGTGGTTGTTGCGATAGCGCAGGGCAAAGCGTTCGGCGTATTCCTGGGTATTGGCGCCAAGGGCCATCACGGCTTCGACACCGTGCATGGCCAGGGCGGCCTCATTGGCCCAGAGGATGGTCTGGTCGACTTCGGCAAGGATAATCCCGTCGGACAGCCCGGAGATGATTTGCTGCAGTTGGCGGCGGTTGGTTTCTTTGGCAAGAACGGCCTGGGTCATAGGTTCTCCGGGGTTTGAGGCGCATGGAAGGTACGACACCCGGGCTTCAGGATAGTGCAGAGCAATTGCCCGCGGCGGGGTGCGAATGCACCAGGTGGCCTGGTGCATTTGAGCGGGGACGAAGGGGGCGGGCGCTGGCCAGACTGAAACGGTCAAAAACTGTCAAAGGATCGATCATGACCACTGTCTATGAAACTAATCGCTCGCTGTTTCGCGTGTCCTGGAGTTCGGTATTGGCCGGGAGTGCCATTGCCCTGGTGACCTACCTGGTGCTCAGTGTGCTGGGCACTGCCATCGGCGCGAGTGCCGTGGACCCGCTGGAAACGGGTAACCCGTTGCGCGGGTTTGGCACGGGAGCCGGGATCTGGCTGTTTGTTTCGACCTTGCTGGCGATTGCTGCCGGCGCGTTTGTCGCCGGGCGCACCGCACCTGATCGTGGCGGCTTGCACGGCGTGCTGACCTGGACCCTCACCACCTTGCTCACCACTTGGTTGCTGGCAGGGCTGGCGGCCAGCGTAGTCGGCACGGCCGGCAATGTAGTCGGCAAAGGTTTGTCGGTGGCGGGTAGCGGCATCGCGGCTGCAGCGCCGGGCATCGGCGACAGCGTCAAGCAGCAGCTCAATGAGCAGGGCATCCAGCTGGACTGGAAAAGCCTGCAAGGCCAACTCGACACCTTGCTCAAGCAAAGCGGCAAGCCTGAGCTGGACCCGGGCAAGGTCGAGCAGAAAACCGACCAGGCTGCCGCTGACGGCAAACAGGTTGCCACCGAGGCTGCAACCAACCCGGCTCAAGCGAGCGATCAGTTGAAGCAGTGGTTCGAGCGTGTCAAAGCTTCCGGCGAGCCGGCCTTGAACGCTGCGGACAAAGATGCTCTGGTGAACATCGTGGCGGCCCGTACCGGCAAGAGTAAGGAGGAGGCAACCCAGATCGTCGACAACTATGCCCAGGCGTATCAGCAAGCCATGCAGAAGGTCGATGTGCTGAAGCAGCAGGCTGAACAGAAGGCCCGTGAAGCCGCCGATGTGGCCGCCAAACAGCTCTCCCGCGCGGCCTGGAGCACCCTGGCCATGTTGTTGCTGGGCGCGGCCTTGAGTTTCTTCGTAGGGCGCACAGCGCTGACAACCCGTCGGGTACCGCTGGCTTAACAGGGTTTGCAGCAAGGATGCTGCTTTTCACTGGCACCAAACATGCTAGTGTCAGGGTTCACACCCCCACCGGCAGTCCCTGGCGATGCGTGATATCTACAGCGTCTTCAATTCCAATGGTGCCTATGAAACCGCGGCCCATGCCCATGACGAGTTCATGTTGATGGTGCCCGAGCACGGCTTGCTGCGCTTCAAGGACGAAGACAGCGGGCGTAGCACGTCGGTGGTCGACCGCCAGTTCGTGCTGGTGCCGCCGCAGTGCAGCCATTCCTCCTCGTCACTCACCGCCAGCCAGGGCCACCTGGCGTTCTACGTCGACCCCGACTACATGCACTACGCGCTGCGCGACCTGTCCGGGGACGCCAATCGCCTGTTGCGCGTGCCCACCCTGGGCATCTGGCAAACCTCCGCGCCGCTGCACCATTTGCTGCTGGCGAAAAAAGCCTTCAGCCAGCCCGACCCGTATGTGGACCGAAGCCGCCAACTGGCCCAGGCCGACCACTTGCTGCTGCTCGAATGCCTGGCGATTTCCCTCAGCCAACCGAGCCTGCAACGCTCCTCCACCGAGCGTCACGGCGCCATGCTGGTGCGCGATGTGAAGGCCTATGTGGAGGGCAACCTTGAACATGCGCCGGGGCTGGATGACATCGCGGCGGTGTTCCATATGTCGCGCCGGCACCTGACCCGCTTGTTTGCCCAGCACACGGGCGAAACGGTATTGGCTTATGTCCAGCGCCTGCGCCTGGAGCGTGCGCAAACCCTGCTGCGGCACACACGCATGTCGGTGCTGGAGGTGGCCAACAGCGTCGGCTATGAATCGCCTTCGCACCTGGCCCATGTGTTTCGCCGGGTGGTGGGCGTTTCCCCGGATGAATGGCGCCGCGCCTGACCCTTCCTCAATAATCGCCTTAACACCACTGGACCCTGTGGGAGATGGCTTGCCTGCGATAGCGGTATGTCATTCACCACCGCTATCGCAGGCAAGCCAGCTCCCACAGTTGATTCGGTTCATGCCGTTGGATTTCCAGCAATCGATGGCCCAATCCCGCGCGTGATCCGGCCCGATCCCGTGCGCCACAAATCTGTCATCCGTTCATCCTCTGTTCACCAACAACGAACAAGTCCGGCGTACCGGACGAGGAGGGGCGGTGAGCGCAACACCCTTTATTCAATTCTCAGGCGTGCAAAAAAGCTTCAAGGTCGAGGGCCGCCATTTTGTGGCCGTACGCAATGTGTCGCTGCAGGTGCAGCGCGGTGAAATCATCACCCTGGTCGGCCCGTCGGGCTGTGGCAAATCCACCTTGCTTAACATGACGGCCGGGCTGTTCGGGCCCACCGAAGGCCAGGTGCATTACGACGGCGCCGAAGTCAAAGGCGTGAACACGCGGGTGGGCTATATGACCCAGGCCGACCACCTGCTGCCTTGGCGCACCGTGGCCGGCAATATCGCGGTGCCGTTGCAGATTCGCCGCGTGCCCAAGGCGCAGATCGACGCGCGGGTCGAAGAGCTGATGGCCTTGGTGGGCCTCACCGGCTTTGGCGAAAGCTACCCCAACCAGCTTTCCGGTGGCATGCGTAAACGTGCGGCCATGGCGCGCTTGATGGCCAGCGACCCGGAAACCCTGCTGATGGACGAACCCTTCGGCGCCCTCGATGCGCAGATGCGCCTGACCCTGCAAACCGAACTGTTGCGTCTGTGCCGCAAGCTGAACAAGACCGTGCTGTTCGTGACCCACGACGTCGACGAAGCGATCGCCCTGGCCGACCGCTGCGTGGTGTTCGCCGGGCGCCCGGGCACCATCGACCATGTGCTCGACATCCCCCTGACGGGCGAGCGCAACCTCGTGCAACTGCGCTCCGATCCGCGCTACGTGGCGCTCTGCGCCGAACTGTGGAAACGCCTCGCGCCAGACGTCGCCGGCGCGGCCGATCCCGCTTCATTGGCTCACTCACTGGAGGTCGTATGATCCAGGTTTATCGCGTGTTGTTCCTGGTGTTCCTGCTGCTGCTGTGGGAGGGCGTGTCGCGCTGGTTCGGAGTGGAGTTCTTCATCAGCCGCCCCTCGGCGGTGGCGCAGAGCCTGTGGAAAATCCTGTTGAACGGGGTGTTTTTCTACCACGCCGGCATCACCACACTGGAAGCCGTACTGGGCTTTTTCTTCGGTTCCCTCGCGGGCTTGATCGCAGGCCTGGTGCTGGGCCGGGCGAAGGTGCTGGCGGATATCCTCGACCCGTTTCTCACCGCGTTCTACAGCCTGCCCAAGGTGGCGCTGGCGCCGCTGTTCATCCTCTGGTTTGGCATCGGCTTGCCGATGAAAGTGATCCTGACCGCCGCCGTGGTGTTCTTCCTGGTGTTTCTCAACACCTACAGCGGGGTGCGCAACGTGTCCCGTGAGCAACTGACGATCCTGCGCCTGATGGGCGCCAAGGAGCGCGACCTGCTGACCATGGTGGTGATTCCGTCGGCGTTCACCTGGGTGTTCACCGGCCTGCGCTTGTCGGTGCCCTACGCACTGATCGGAGCCCTGGTGGGCGAGATCATCGCCGCCAACCGTGGCCTGGGTTACTTGCTGTCGGACGCCGCCTCGCAGTTCGACACCGCCGGCGTGTTCGCCGCGCTGGCGGGCATCATCGCCCTGGCCCTGATCCTCAATACTGCGGTGAAGCTGGCCGAGCGCAAGCTCATGCCCTGGAAAGCCAATGAAGCGGAACGTGAAGTTGCGGTTTAACCCCCTTTAGTCGTGGAGCTTGATCATGCTTAAACGTTTCGTGTTTGCCAGCCTGTTGTGCGCCGCTTTCCTGCCGGCTGCCCAGGCCCAGGACCTCACCAAAGTCACCCTCGCATTCCCCAGCGAAGGCTTCCTGTATGTGCCGATCTACGTCGCGCAGAAGCAGGGCTACTTCGCTGAAGAAGGCCTGAATGTGGACGTGATCGTGTTTCAAAAAGGCGGCTCGGCCGCGCTGACCGCCGTGTTGGGCCGCGATGCCGATGCCTACGTCGGCTTGCCTGCGGTGGCGGTGCGCGCCCGCAGCAAGGGCCAGAATGTGCAGGCCTTCGCCGCCGTGCAGACCCAGTTCGGCAGCACCGTGGTGATCGACGGTGAGTCGGCGCACAAGGCCGGGGTGTCGGCCACCTCGCCGGTGTCGGCCCGTGCCCAGGCGCTCAAGGGCTTGAAAATCGGCGTGACCGGCCCCGGCAGCACCACCGATATGCTGGTGCGCTACCTGGCCAAGGACGCCGGTTTGAACCCGGACAAAGACTTCACCATCATGCCCATCGGCGGCGCACCGAACATGCTGGCGGCGTTTTCCCAGGGCAGCATCAACGGCTTTTCGCTGTCGCCACCGACCATCACCACTGCCGCGCAGCAAGGCGGCTTTGTGTTGATGGACCTGGCCAAGGGTGAATACAAGCCGCTGGACGGTTTCCTGTTCACCGCGATGATTGCCCGTGAAGACTGGTTGAGCGCCAACAAGCCGACCGCTGAAAAGCTGGTGCGTGCCTTGTGGAAGGCCGAACACCTGATCGCCACCGAGCCGGCCAAGGCCCGCGAATCGGTGCGCCCGTACTTCGCCCATACCGACGCGGCGATCTTTGATGCCGCCTGGACCGCCTCGTTGCCGTCCTACCCGGCGACGCCGCGCATCGAAAAAGACGGTGTCGTAAAGAACATCAGTTTCATGAACGCGGTTGAGAACGAGCCTGTGTCACTCGATGCGCAGCAGGTCTACACCAATTCCATCGTCGACGCTGTGGCGCCGACAGTTTCCACCCTCAAGGGAGAGGCGAAATGACGCCCGAGGTTCACCTGGTCAATGTATTCCCCGCCACCTCTCGTGGCGGCAACCCGGCCCCCACCGTGGCGGTGGCCGATGGCATGAGCGATGCCGATATGCAGCAGGTCGCCCGCGATTACGGGCATGAGTGCGGCTTTGTGTTTGCCGCGCCGGCCGGCAGCGATTTTGATTTTGCCCTGCGCTTCTGGGTGCCCAACCATGAGATGGAAATGTGCGGCCATGCCACCGTTGGCGCGGTGTGGTTGCTGGATCAACTGGGCATGTTGCACAAGGACCGCCTGGCACTCTGGACCCAGAGCGGGCGCGTCGACGCACGGATAACCGACGCGGGAACGCCGCAGATCCAGGTGGAGATCAGCCAGCCCAAGGGCCAGGTCGAAGCCTTGAATGACCCGCTGGTAGAGGCCGAAATCCTCTCGGTGCTGGGCATTACTTCCAACGAGCTGGCGCCGTTGCCGATCCAGAATGCTTGCACCAGCCGCGTGAAAACCCTGGTGGCCTTGAAAAGCGTGGCGGTGCTGGACAGCCTCAAGCCGGACTTTCGCCGTATGGAGCAACTGTGTGAACGCATCGGCTCCACCGGTTTGTACCCGTATGCGCCGTCGGATCTGGAAGGCCGCCAGTTCGACGCACGGCAATTCCCAAAATCCTCGGGCTACCCGGAAGACGCCGCTACCGGCATCGCCGCCGCAGCCTTGTCCTTCGGCTTGCTGGAAAACGGCCTGGTGACCGCCGATGACCGCCCGGTGCATATCCGCCAAGGGCGGGCGATGGGCCGGCCGTCGCAGATTTCCCTGCGCTTTCGCCGCGATGAGACGGGACAGGTGCAGGGCTGCTGGCTGGGTGGGCATGTGGAATTCGCCGAGGTGCCGGCATGAGCCTGCGCGAGCGAATCACCGCCTTGGGCTGGGTGCTGCCCGAGACACCCCGCCCCAAGGGCGACTACGTACCGATGACGATCCACGCCGGCGTGGCCTATGTCAGCGGCCAGGTTTGCCGAGTGGGTGAGGGCGTGATCAGCGGCCCGGTGACCGACCAGACGCCGCCGCAAACCGTGCTGCACGCCGGGCAAACCTGCGCACTGCGCGCCCTGAGCGTGTTGGACCAGGCCGTGGGCCTGGAGAACATCGAGCGCATTTTATTCGTGCGTGGCTTTGTGTGCGGTGGGGAAGGTTTCCAGAACTTCTCCAAAGTCGTCGACGGTGCTTCGCAGGTGTTGATCGACGTGTTTGGCGAGTGCGGCCGGCACGCACGCTCGGCGGTGGGCGTGGCGGGCCTGCCCAGTGGCGGGCTGCTGGAACTGGAGGTTGTCGCTGCGGTGAAACCCAACGCATAACTGTAGGAGCCGGCTTGCCGGCGATAGCGATCAAACAGGCACCGATGTGCTGACTGAAACACCGCCATCGTCGGCAAGCCGGCTCCTACCGGTCCTGTGGCAGAATGCGGGCCTTTTACGCGTATCTCGCAAAGGTGCCCCTTGAGCGCAGGCAAAGCCGTCGGACTATTACTACTCACCTCGATGCTGGCAGCGTGCGGCACCTCGCCGCCACGCACACCCAATGACCTCTGCGGTATCTTCCGCGAAAAGGACGACTGGTACGACGCCGCCAAAGTCACGCAAAAGCGCTGGGGCGTGCCGATCCAGGTACCGTTCGCGATCATGTATCAGGAGTCAGGTTTCCGTCAGGACGCCAAGACTCCGCGCAAATACCTGCTGTGGATCATCCCCTGGGGTCGCGTCTCCACCGCGTCCGGCTACGCCCAGGCCAAGGATGAAGTGTGGAACGACTACCGCAAGAGCACCGGCCGCACCGGCGCCAGCCGCCAGGACTTCGACGATGCCATCGACTTCGTCGGCTGGTACATGGACAAGACCTACACCATCAACGGCGTCTACAAGTACGACGCCTACGGCCAATACCTGAACTACCACGAAGGCTGGGGCGGCTACCGCCAGCGCACCTACGCCAGCAAAGCCTGGTTGCCGCCGGTGGCAAGCAAGGTGCAGGCGCGCTCGCAGATGTACGCGGCGCAGTACGCAGGGTGCAAGGATGATTTGGGGCGGGGGTTCTGGAGTCGGTTTTGGCGGTGGTTCTGAGGTGCTGAAACTGCCCCTGTGGCTTGCTGCTTTTGCTTAGCGCGGGAGTGCTGGGTGTTTAGCGTATCCAAGTGTCTGATCATAAAGGTCAATGCGCCGATCCCTTTGCAAGTCGTTAAGGCTGTTCCAGATGGGCGCACTGCGTGCGTGACTGAGGTCGATGTCGGCAAACAGAATCTCCTGTCGGTTGGCCGACGCCACTTTGCCAATGGGCCAGCCATTGTTCCCGGCAATCAGCGAACACCCCAGGTAACGTGAGTCGCGTTCTTCACCGATTCGACTGGCTGCGGCGATGAACACGTTATTGACGTGGGCTGCTGTCATGGTCAGGTAGGACGCCATGCACTTGCCGGCTTCGTCAAACAACGGGGGAGGGGTCCATACCCAGTTGTTCAGGCTGCAGATGATATCGGCGCCTTGCTGGCTGAGAATGCGCGCAACTTCGGGAAACCAGATGTCCCAGCAGATAAGCATGCCGATACGCCCAATGGGCGTATCGAAGACTGGAAAGCCGGTATCTCCGGGTGTGAACCAGAGTTTTTCCAGGTTCCAGAGATGCGCTTTGCGGTACTTGCCGATAAAACCGTTCGGTCCGATCAGGACGCTGGTGTTGAACAACTGCATGCCGTCGCGTTCGTTGAGGCCTGCTGCCAGATATACCCGGTGCAGGGAAGCAAATTCGATCCAGGCCTGCACGCTTCTCCCGCTTGGAACGGCTTCGGCATGATGAAAGGCATCTTGGCGGCTGGCAAAGAAATAACCACAGTTTGAAAGCTCGGGAAGCACAATCAGCGTGGCGCCGCCGTTTGCAGCTTCTGTTGCAAGTGCAAGGCATTGTCGAAGGTTGGCGTTGCGATGTTCCGTTCCGACCTGGGGATCAAATTGCACGACAGAAACACGGACAGAGCTGGTAGCTGGGTTCATGACAGGGGACTCTTATGGGACCTGCTCTACATAAAAGGTGATCGGGCGGCGAGACGTAAATCAGGTGCTTCCGTTTACGTTGTCAGTTGGCTCCCCACTGATCTCGCCCTTGGCCGCTCAAGCCGGTTGCGGGTCTGACTCTTCTCGCCCTTGCCAAACCCGCCCAGTTCTGGGAAAACCCCACCCTTTGTAACGTTTACGAGCACCCTATGAGCACCGAAGAACTCCAAATCACCGACATCCGCCCCGGCACCGGCAAAGCCGTGGTCAAGGGAGCACTGATCACCACTCAATACACCGGCACGCTGGAAGATGGCACGGTGTTCGATTCCTCCTGGGAGCGTGGCAAGCCGTTCCAGTGTGTGATCGGCACCGGGCGGGTGATCAAGGGCTGGGACCAGGGCTTGATAGGCATGCAGGTCGGCGGTGTGCGCACCTTGTTTGTGCCTGCGCACTTGGCCTACGGCGAGCGTTCGATGGGGGCGCACATCAAGCCCAACAGCAATCTGCGTTTCGAGATCGAGTTGCTGGAAGTACTGACACGGGACGATTGAGGGGGGTGGACATGGACGCCGCGGGAAGGCATCACGATGGGGCGGCAGGTGAACACCGTGTCCATTCAGGTCAAGGCACTGGCCGACGGGCAGGTTGATGATTACCTGGCGCGAGTCGAGCGCGACCGACTGGACTGGGCACCGCCCTTGTAGGAGCCGGCTTGCCGGCGATGGCAGCGTGTCAGGCGCTGATTTTATTTCTGGCAGGCCGCGATCGCTGGCAAACCAGCGTCCACAGCGGTTGTGTCAGATAGTTTTCCTGAACTTACCCTGAAGAACGGGCTTATACAGTGGCGGTACTTTTTCCTACGGTTTACTCACCTGGCTTCGGGGCGTAAGCTGCGGGCGTTTTTATCAATAGCGGAGACCCTCAGTGGGTACTTGTTCGAGTGACAGTCGTCGGCCGGTTTCGGTAACCGGCACCAACTTGGCAAGGTAACGCGCATTCTTCCGATGCCGTTGTCTCGCCTGAAAGAGCGAGAAGCGGCATCCCGCAGTGGCCCGTCCGGGCACCTGCTTTGAGCCCCTCTCATTTGACGCTGACCAGCACCTGATGCCAATCGGGATGCTACGGACACGCTTGCCTTTTACGGTGGGCGGGCCGAGCTGACCTTGCCTGTTTATCGGGTGCGGTGCAGCCGGTTGTACCTGGCTGGATGGATTTTCACAATTGCCAGTCAAGCTGGCAGGCAAGGGCCGTGTTCACAAGGACAGCCCGTCGTCAGGAGCACTATCCATGCAAGCAATCAACAACATCAACCTCAATTCCCTGGTCGATACCCTGGTCAGCCTCACCGCCGCGTTTATCCTCGGTGGCCTGATCGGTTTCGAACGCCAGTACCGCCAGCGCACGGCCGGCTTGCGCACCAATGTGTTGGTGGCGGTGGGCGCGGCGATCTTTGTGGACATGGCCAATCGGCTCGGTGGTGCAGAAGGCGCGGTACGCGTGGTGGCGTACGTGGTATCGGGCATCGGTTTTCTCGGTGCCGGTGTAATCATGCGCGAAGAAGGCAATGTGCGCGGGCTCAATACTGCTGCCACCCTCTGGGCCTCGGCAGCGGTGGGGGCGTGTGCGGGGGCCGACCTGATTCTCGAAGCGTTGCTGGGGACGCTGTTTGTGCTGGCGGCCAATACACTGCTACGCCCGATCGTTAACAACATCAACCGCCAGCCATTGGACGTGGTCTCGGCAGAGGTCACCAACATTCTTTATGTCATTGCCCGGCGTACCCAGCAGAAGGCGGTCCTGGCTTTGCTGGAGGCTGAGCTGGCGCGGTGCAACTATCCGGCCAGTGACGTAGACGTTCGGCCGTTTGGCACTGAAGAAGTGGAGATCGAGGCGACCCTGGCGGTCACCTCCGTGGACGGCGACGAGCTGGATGCGCTGGTGGCGCGTATCTCCACGTCGACCCTGGTGGTTCAGGCCTTCTGGAGCCCGAGTACTACCGACTAATCCCCTGGGGGCCGGCTTTGCCTTGGTAAAGCTGGCTATGCTTATGTGAGGAAAAGTCCTACATGTGTTCGGGACTATCCCTTCATCTGAAATGACATTCCGTTGTTAAGGTTGCGCGCTTGCGCCTGTTCAGGACCCAAGGTGCGGCTTTACGTGGTTGTCGTGTTTTTCAAATGGAGGGGCCCAACTGCCTGAGTTGTCACGCAGAGTAATCAGTACCGGTTGTCGGAACTGTTATTTTTCACAGGTAGATGGGACCCGCTTGATATGTAAGTGTTCCGATCCTCCCAGGGGAGTCATATGAGCAAAGCGTTAATTGTGGATGACCATCCGTTTATCCGTGCCACTGTCCGTTTTCTGCTGAAGCAAGAAGGCTTCGATACCCTATACGAAGCGGGCAATGGCGCCGATGCCATGCAGATCGCTCGCGAGGAGCGCCCGGATCTGATCATCCTCGACCTGGCAATGCCCAAGCTGGGTGGGTTGGAAGTGATCAGCCGGATCAAGGCCCTGGGCCTCCCTTGCAAAATCCTGGTATTGACCTCCTACCTGGCGGTGTTCTTTTCGACCCGTTGCATGCGCGCTGGCGCCATGGGGTTTGTCGCGAAGACCGGTGAGCTGGATGAGCTGCAAAAAGCCATCAAGGCTGTGATGTCCGGCTATAGCTGTTTTCCCAGCCTGCCGACCAGTTCGGTACGCCGAGACGATTTGCAGTCCAGCGAGCAGGAGCTGGTGGACGCGCTCTCGGACCGCGAGCTGACTGTGTTGCAAAAACTCGCCTTGGGCTTGGGCAACAAGGAGATCGCCGAGGACATGCTGCTCAGCCACAAGACCATCAGCACCTACAAGACACGCCTCAAGGAAAAGTTGCGCATGTCATCGATCGTGCATTTGTCCAAGTTCGCCCAGCGCAATCATCTGATCTGATCTGATATGACCACCCCCCGGCTGCTGAGATGGGGCCCGATCCTGCTGGTGGGGTTGTTGCCCATGATGGCGATGGCCCTGGACGACCCCCAGCATTTGCGTTTACTCGGACACTCCAGCCTTGATGGGGGCTCCGTGTCACTGGGCGAGGCTGGCGGACGATGGTTGCGGGAGCGGCGCACCTTGTTGATGGGCGTGTCCGCTCCCGACTACGCGCCCTTCGACCTGAGCAACAATAACGACGAACTCGAGGGCATCACGGCCGACTATGCGGCGCTGATCGCCCAGGCCTTGAACATCACGGTCGACGTTCGTCGTTATGACACACGCGATGAAGTGATCGATGCACTCAAGCGGGGTGCCGTGGATTTTGTCGGCTCGGCCAATGGGTATGAGGCGGTCGACCCGCAGTTGGTGCTGTCGCGTTCCTATGCCAACGATCAGCCGACGTTGGTCACCCGTTCCAGCGACAGCCAGGCGCTGAGCGCCGACCTTGCCGGCAAGCGCGTAGCCATGCTGTATCACTACATGCAGCCCGATGCCGTGCAGGCCTTCTACCCCAAAGCCCATCTGCAATTGTTTGGTTCGACCTTCGAAGCCATCGGCGCCGTGGCGTTCGGCCAGGCGGACGTGTACCTCGGGGACGCCATCAGCAGCCGTTACCTGATCAACAAGAATCATCTGAACAACGTGCGCATGGCGGACTTTTCCTCCTTGGAGGTAAACCCCTTTGGCTTTGCTTTCAACCGTGATAACACACGGCTGCTGAACATTATCAACGCGGCATTGGCGGTGATTCCGGCCAACCAGCAAATGGAAATCCTGCGCCGATGGAGTGCCGGCGGCGGCTATCTGGAGGCTGACCGGCTGCGCTTGAGCACCAATGAACAGCGCTGGCTGGAGAAACACCCAAGGCTCAAGGTGGCGGTCCTCGACAAATTCGTCCCGCTGTCATTTTTCAACGAACAAGGGCAATTCGAAGGCCTCAGCGCCGAGGTGTTGTCGCGGATCAGCCTGCGCACCGGCTTGAAGTTCGATGTGGTGCCAGGCAGTTCGCTGCTGCAACAAATTGACGACGTCAACACGGGCCGCGCAGACATGGTTGCGGTGATCACACCCAGTGTCGAACGGTCCGAGAAGATCCGTTTCACTCGGCCCTATCTGTCCAATCCGTACGTTTTGGTGGTGCGCGACGACGACAAGCAAACGGTTACCCTGGAAGACATGTCTGGCAAACGTCTTGCATTCATAGGAGGAAACAGCCTGGCTGCGCAGATAGCCCTGGATTATCCAGGCATTGCGTTTGTCGACGTCGAGAATCCGGAGCAGGCCATGGCGCAGGTTGCCACCGGGGGGGCCGATGCAACGGTGCTGTCGCTCATCAGCGCACGCTACATGGTCGCGCGGAACTACGGTGACCGCCTGCGGATCACCAGCACCGTCGGCACCGAACCGGCGCGTATCACCTTCGGCGTCAACCGTAGCCAGCTGGAGTTGTATTCGATTCTCGACAAGGCGCTGCTGAGTATCCCGCCTGAGGAGCTTGATGAGCTGACCAACCACTGGCGCAGTGAGGTCATCATCGAAGAAAGCTACTGGTTGCGTCATCGCGATGCGATCCTGCAAGGCTTCGGCCTGGCGGCGTTGTTGCTGCTGCTTGCCCTGGGCTGGGCGATGTATCTGCGCAACCTGATCCGCAAGCGTGTGCAGGCCGAGCGGGCGTTGAGCGACCAGATGCGTTTCATGAGCGTTTTGATCGACGGCACGCCTCATCCGATTTACGTGCGGGACCGCCAGGGGCGGCTGATGGCCTGCAACAACGCTTATCTCGATGTGTTCGGTTTCAAGCTGGAAGACGTGATCGGCAAGACCGTGGTGGAGACCGACACCGGTAACCCGCCGCAGGCCCGATCGTTCCATGAGGACTACTTGCGGTTGATGGCGTCGGGCGAGCCGCAGATCCACGACCGGATACTCAAGTTGCCCACCGGTGACGTGCTGACCATCTACCAGTGGATGCTGCCGTACCGTGATGGCGACGAGAAGGTGGTTGGTATGATCGCCGGCTGGGTGGATGTGAGTGAGCGCCAGCGGCTGTTGCGCCAGGTACAGGAAGCCAAGGAGGACGCCGATGCGGCCAACCGCGCCAAGACCACCTTCCTGGCAACCATGAGCCATGAGATACGCACGCCGATGAACGCGGTGATCGGCATGATCGAGCTGGCCCTGAAAAATGCCGAACAAGGCCGGGCAGACCGCGATGCGCTGGAAGTGGCCTCGGTCGCCTCGCGCGGTATGCTGGAGTTGATCGGCGATATCCTCGACATTGCGCGGATAGAATCCGATCACCTTTCCCTGACCCTGGAACCCACCCACCTGCACGAACAGTTGGCCTCGGTGGCGCGTGTGTTCGAGGGCCTGGCGCGGGCCAAGGGCCTGGTCTTGCAGGTGGAACTGGATCCACTGCTTGAGCGTGCGGTCATGGTCGACCCGCTGCGGTTCAAGCAGGTGGTGTCCAATCTGCTGAGCAATGCCGTCAAGTTCACTGCCAAGGGCCAGGTGATGTTGGGGGCGACCGGCACGTTGGACGGCGAGCAGTTGACACTCAGGCTTTGGGTGCAGGACACGGGGATTGGCATCAGTGCACAGGACCAGCAGCGGTTGTTCAACCCGTTTATCCAGGGCAGCAACAACGAACAATCGGTACGCAGTGGCTCGGGCCTCGGGCTGGTGATCAGTCGCAGCCTGTGCAAAATGATGGGCGGGCAGTTGCACCTGAGCAGTGTGCTGGGGCAAGGCACGCGGGTTGATGTGCAGTTGGCGCTGGCCCTTACGACGGACTTGCCGGCACCGCTTGCTGTGCCGGAGTCGCACCTTCCACCGGCACGGGTATTGAACATCCTGGTGGTGGATGACTACCCGGCCAACCGTTTGTTGCTGGCGCGGCAATTGAGCTTCCTGGGGCACCGCATTACTGCTGCAGAAGAGGGGGTGCAAGGGCTTGAACGCTGGCAGGCGGGACACTTCGACTGTGTCATCACCGACTGCAACATGCCCCTGAAAAATGGTTACCAGCTCGCCCAGGACATTCGTGCCCAGGAACGTGAAAAAGGCTTGTCGCCTTGCCTGCTGCTGGGGTTTACCGCCAACGCCCAGCCCGAGGAAACCGAGCGCTGCCGTGCCGCGGGCATGGATGGCTGCCTGTTCAAACCCACAGGCCTGGATGACCTGCGCGCAGCCCTGACCGCCTGCACGGTTGCAGAGGCCGAGCCTGCAGCCGGGTTTGATCTCGGTGCATTGATTGCATTGACGGGGGACGACCCTGCGGCCCTCAACGAGTTGCTCAAGCCACTGCTCGACAGCCTGGGCGCCGACCGCGCCCTGTTGCCAGTGCTGCAACGCAAGACTGACTTTGCCAAGCTGCATGACCTTGCCCATCGCATCAAGGGCGGCGCGCGGATGGTCAAGGCGCAGGGATTGATCACCTGTTGCGAAACCTTGGAGGCCACCTGCGAGCAGCAGGAACGCGAACGCCTGGGCGCGGTGGTCGATGAGTTGAGGGTGGCCCTCGATGAGTTGCATCACAGCCTGAGCCATTACTGCAATCAGGCGTGATCGTGGTTGAGGGGTATTGGGGAGTTTTGGGAGAACTCCTACATGAAGGGGGAACAAGCCTGATTTTGTCTGCGGGATATGTCTGGAAAATGGGCCTCGCTCACTGACGAGCACTGCCTGCCCAGGGGTTTGCCATGCCGAACAAAGCACTGACTATCCTGATTGCCGATGAACAGCATCTGCAACGCTTGTACATCGAGAAAATGCTCAACCAGTTGGGGTATCACCGGATCGTCCCGGTGCAAACGTTCGACGAAGTCCAGATTCTGACTGCCATCCCTGCCGAGCCCTTTGATGTGCTCATCATCAACGCGGGGCTCGCCGCCCATACCTGCGGGCCGCAACCCCAGGTTCGCCATGTGCTGGTCTACGATCACCTCGACCTGGCGGCACCGGCCGGCGCAACGCCGGCCGTACTTGTGCGCCTGCCCGGCGTACCGGACAACATCAACCTCGAACATTTCATGGATATCATCGACCCGCCGCAGGCCAATACGGGCCTGCGGGTGTTGCCGTGGCTGCGGGAGTTGTCCCGCCAGCCGGTGGCCGGGGCCTAGTCCCACTTTGGCGCGATGCCCTTGGGGCTGGTCAGGCGGTGGCCACGTTCCAGGCCGGCGATCTGCGCCATGTCGGCGGCGCTCAAGGTCAGTTGCAACGCCTTGAGGTTGCTCTCCAGGTTGGCCCGTTGGGTCGACGACGGGATCACTGCATAGCCCAACTGCATCGCCCAGGCCAGGGTGACCTGCGCCGGGGTGGCTTGATGGCGTTCGGCGATCTGCTGGATCACCGGGTCTTTCAGCACTTCGCCGTAGGCCAGGGTCATGTAGGAGGTAATCTGGATGCCGTTGGCTGTGGCGAAATCCACCACTTTCCGGTTTTGCAGGTAGGGGTGCAGTTCGACCTGGTTGGTGGCGATATTCTCGGCACCCACGGCGGCGATCGCTTGTTTCATCAGGTCGATGGTGAAGTTGGAAATGCCGATTTCACGGGTCAGGCCCAGGCGCTTGGCTTCCAGCAATTGCCCCATGAACTCGGCCACGGGCACTTGGTCCTCCGGCGACGGCCAGTGGATCAGGGTCAGGTCAAGGTAATCGGTCTGCAGTTTGCGCAAGCTTTCCTTGAGGCTGGGGATCAACTGGCCTTCGGCGAAGTTGGCGATCCAGATCTTGCTGGTGATGAACAGCTCGCTGCGTGGGATGCCGCTGTTGGCAATGGCCTGGCCGACATCGGCTTCGTTTTCATAGATCTGCGCGGTGTCGATGACGCGGTAGCCCAGTTCCAGGCCGGTGCTCACCGAGTCGATGACCACTTGGCCTTGCAGGCGAAAGGTACCAAGGCCAAAGGCGGGAACTGCGTGCTTAGGGGTAGACATCGGTAACTCCTGAAGGGGTGTGAACAATGGAGTCGAGTATCCGCCCGTCGTTCCTTCGGAAAAACCGCCGAACCCGAAAAGGACTCTTTACCGCAAATCACGAATGGCCAGTGCTCTCTCTGAACATCCACATGACCGTTCATCAGCTTTGTCAGGTGGGCGTTGTCGGCTTCACTTGCCAGCCACCGCTGCTGCGCGGTATTCCAGAACACTCTCCCGTTAACCTTGGATAGGCCATGACCCAACACCTCACCGAATACGCCGATGCCAGCCCCGAAGTGCGCGCGGTCTACGACGACATCATGCAAACGCGCAAGGTCGAGCAGGTGAACAACTTCTGGAAATGCCTGGCCGCGCACCCGCCGACCTTGCGCCGTACCTGGGAAAGCCTCAAGGAGATCATGGCGCCGGGCGCACTCGACCCGCTGACCAAGGAGTTGCTCTACGTGGCCGTGAGCGTGACCAACAACTGCCCGTACTGCATTGCGTCCCACACCGCTGCTGCACGCAAGGCCGGCATGACCGATGAGATGTTTGGCGAGTTGCAGGCGGTGGTCGGCATGGCCAACGAAACCAATCGCCTGGCCACCGGCTACCGCGTGCCGGTGGACGAGGCGTTCAAGTTGCCGTGAGGCCACTCAGCGGTCGAACCACCCCAGCAATACCGTGACGTTATCGCGCCCGGCGTACTCGCGGGTGAGATTGACCAGCCGACGGCACGCGGTGTCCAGCGTGTCGCGCCGGGCAACGGCGAGGACCTGGAGCATTTCCTGGTGCGGCACGCAGCCGTGCAGGCCGTCACTGCACAGCATCAACAGGTCGCCGGGCTGCACCGGGTGTACGCGCACCTGGGGTTCGACCCGGGGGCCGGGGCCGATGGCTTGCAGCAACAGGTTGCGCGCCGGCAGCCGGTCCACTTTGCCGGCTTCGAGGGCTTGTTGGTACCAGGTCTGGTCGCGGGTCAGCAGGCTCAGTTCGCCCTCGCGGTAGCGGTACAGGCGGCTGTCGCCCACGTGGAACACCAGTAATGGCCCGGCCAACTGCGGGCGCCACACGCCGGTGAGGGTGGTGCCCATGCCGCTGCCTTCGCTCATGTGGCGGGCCACATTTTGCTGGTAGACGCACTGGTTCACCTGGTCGATGGCGTTGTGCAACAGGCTGGCGGCTTGCATCTGCGGGTCGGACCAGGTGGCGTCGGGGTCGAGGCCATCGTGGGCCGGGTCGACGCTGTGAACCTTGAGGGCCTCGCGCAGGCTGATCAACGCTTCGGCGCTGGCCAGGGCGCCGGCCTCGTGGCCACCCATGCCGTCGGCCACGGCGAGCAGGCCCAGGGCGGGCTCCACCAGAAAGTTGTCTTCGTTACTCTGGCGCACCGAACCGACATCACTGACCCCATAGGCAACCGCCGCGGCCAGTTGATGAGGCCCGCAGGCGCTGAGTGGGGTATCGGTCATGGGAGAGACTCGAAGCTGGTGAGGAATGCCAGGCGCTGGGCCTCGCTCTCAATGTGCTCGGCCAACAGTTGCAGGAACGGTTGGCGCAAGGAAGTGGCCCGCGCGGCGCGGCTGACCACAATGCGGGCGATGGGGCCGATCAGCACGGCCAGGCGCTTTTCGGCCATCTGCGAGAAGGCCGGGTCAAGGGGCGCGGGCACTGTTTCGGTGGTGCGGGTGACCTCGGTGGGCGGCTCGATCGCCGTGGGTTCACGGGGTGGCTCCACAGGCGCGGTCGGCGGGTTCAGGCGCAGGAACAGCGACTGGCTGGCACTGGCGAACTGTTCCCGGCCACGCTCGGAAGGGATGTGGGGCAGCAGTGCCGCGCAGATGGCGTCGAAGTCATCTGCACCGTTGAGGCTCTTGCGCACCAGGAAGCGTGCCAGCGGCCCGATCTGGTGGGACAGCAGCGACTCCAGTTCCGGCATCACCGCAAGCTTCCAGGGCGTCAGGGTTTCCACCGCTTCAGTGATTGCCGCCGTGCCGGTTGGCAGTGGAGTAACACCACTGCTCAGGGGCTGGTTGGGGCGGATCAAGACGGTGCGGTCATCGTCGATTTCGGCGTTGGTCCAGGTGCTGGTCGCCGTGCCCAGCAGGGCTTCCAGGTCGTCGAGAAACGCCTGGGCCGAGGGGTAGCGCTCGGCCGGACGTTTGGCCAGGGCGCGCACGATGACGGCATCCAGCGCCGGGTCCAGCGCCAGGTTGAGGCTCGACGGTGCCACGGGCGTCTGGTTGAGGATCTGCTGCATGACCATGGTGGCGGAGCCCGAGAACGGCCGCTCGCCCGTGAGCAATTGGTACAGCACGATCCCGGCGGAAAACACATCGGAGCGGCCGTCGATCAACTCGCCGCAGAACTGCTCCGGCGACATGTAGCTGGGTGTGCCGATCATCGAACCGGTTTGGGTGAGGGTCGAGGAGTCCAGGCGAGCGACGCCGAAGTCGGTGACCTTGACCTGGCCATCGGCGGTGATCAGCAGGTTGGCCGGCTTGATGTCGCGGTGCACCACGCCTTTGGAGTGGGCGTATTCCAGGGCAGACAACAGTTGGCGCATCCAGCCGAGGCTGTGACTCAGGTCGCGGGGTGTCTGTGCGGCGAGCAAGGTGTTGAGCGGCGTGCCCTCGACAAACTCCATGGCGATGTACGCCGAGCCTTCATCCTCGCCGTAGTCGTACACGCCGACGATATTGGGGTGCATCAGGCGGCCGGCCGCTTGGGCTTCATTCTTGAAGCGGCTGACCAGCTCGGCGTGCTGGCTGTCGCCGAACAGTTCCTTGCGGATGGTCTTGAGCGCCACGGTACGCGCGATGTTCGGGTCGAACGCCTTGTACACCGTACCCATGGCACCTTTGCCGAGTACGCTGTCGATGCGGTACTTGCCAAGTTGTTCAAGCATGATCGTGAACCTATTCCTCAAGCATCTTCATGGCACTGACCAGGCTGGTGCGCATGCGGCCAAATGACTGGCCCAGGCGTGCCAATTCGTCGCTGCCGCTGACGTCCATGGGTGGCACGTCGGTTTCACCCAGGCTGACCCGATCGGCCAGCGCCGACATCTGCCGCAGGCGACGGGTGACAAACAGGTGCACCGCCACGTTCAAGGCCACGAACAGCACGGCAAAAATCCCCAGCATCGACAGCATGTAGCTGTGCAGCAGGCTCCTGGCCCGTTGCAGCGGCAGGTCCAGTGGCACGGTGACCAGTTGTGCGCCGATGGTGTCGTTGAGCTTCCAGCCAAAGCCGTTGCTCGCGCCGTAGATGTCGACCATGGTTTTCGGCGCCGCCTCGGGTGTGCTGTGGCACGCCAGGCAAGCCCCGTCCTTGATCTGGATCGGCCGCGCGATGTACAGCGCGGCGCCTTTGTCGTCGGTGCGTTCGCCCACCATCTCGTCTGTCTGCGGCTGGCTGCGCAGGCTGTTGATCAGGGTTTTTTCCCAGTCATTGGCCAGGTCGCGTGGGTTGGTGGGGTTGAGGGTGGCTTCCTTGTAGGCGTAGTCCGGGTAGGACTTGAGCAGCTCCTGCAGGTGCGAAATGGCGGCGAAGTCCGGCACCGACTGGGGCAGGAACTGGAACTTCAGGCGGTTCTCCAGCAGCGGCACGATCTGCTCGGCGGTGTAGGTGCTGGCAGCCGAGGCCGAGCGCATCAGCATGCGTGCAGTCTCCAGGGTTTCCCGGCGCGCGCTCTGCTGCAGCATGTAGTTCGTGGAGAGGCTGGTGGCGATAAAACCGACGATGAACACCGCCAGGAACACCACGTTGAATTTGACCGCGAGCGACAGTTTCATAAGGACCTTCAGGTACAGGCGTGGTGAGGATCAGTGCGCATTCTTGCGGCGCTCCAGGCGCAGCAGTTCCAGCTCCCACTCCAGCACTCCGCCGCGGTTGACCTTCACCGCCTGGCGGAACGCCGGGTCGTTCAGGCGCGGGGCAAAGCGGCTGGCGAGCATCTGCTGGCTGAGGTTCAGCGGGCTGACCACCCAGGGCGCGATGTCGTCATAGGTGACGTCGCGCTCTTTTTTCGGCTCAGCCGCCTTGGGAACCTTTTTGCCGAGGGGCACCAATGGGTCGAGGAACTGGGGCGGCAAGGCGTCGATAAACGCCTGTTCGGGGCGCGGCACACTCCTGAGCGGCCCGTCGCCGTCGCGCTGGGCAAAGTCTTCGTGGCCCAGGGTGACGCTGCGGTCGGCCTTGCCACGGTTGTCGAGCTGGTTGACCACTTGGCTGCCGTCCTCGACGAACATCTCGGTCTGGTGCTTGCCTACATGGATCACGCTGGCGCTGCCGGTGAGGTTGAACGCCAGCCCTCCGGTGGTGACTGCCAGGTTCCCGTGGCTATTGCCCGCGACGGGTTGCAGCTTCAACCAGCCATTGAGCAGGTTGATCTGCGCGGCATTGCTGTTGGTCGCAATGAGGATGCGCGTGTCGGGCCCGAGTGCCAGGGTCGCTGCGGCGAACCCTTCGATCTGTATGCCGGCGGCGCCGGTTTGCAGGATGTCGCCACCTTGCAGGCGGGTGCCGGGGCCGACGGTATACAGCGCAGTGGCGCGGATCAGCTTCAGCGGTTTTTCCGCGTAGGCGATCACGGCGATGCTGGCCGGCGCCGCGTGTGCCAGCGCAAGGGGCAGCAGGCTGGTGAGGAGTAGGGCAATCGAAAGTTTCTTCACGTTGGCGCCATCTATCGAACACTTGGGGTCAGGCACCGATGCTGTGGGTACAGCCGGTGTTCATGCGTGCGCAAGGCATCGCAGGGCCGAAGGCTACCGGCTGGAAGGGCGAAGGAAGAAGACAATTATCTGCATGGAAATCGCTGATTTCGATTAAGCGAAATCATGGAATAAAGCGTCGGGGGAGGGTGTTCTTTTGATGGTTTCCCGTGATTCGAACGCTGTTCAAGAAGCGGCGATACGCCTGCGTTTTCCAACTGCTTGGCCCTCTGCCCGGAGCCCCTATGTCCACTAAATGCATGAACGCGTTTTCATCCACCAAGACCTTTCTGCAACAGAACTTCATGACGGCCAAGCGTATTCCTTCCGGGTTGGTTGCCGGCCTGAATGTGTTTGACGTCAACGATCACAAAGCCGGTGGCTTTCGCCTGGCGACCCTGGATAAACCGGGGGAGTACGGCAAGGTCGAGCGGCCGCTGATGGGGCACTGGGTACCCCAGGGCAGTTTCTGTGACATTCCTGCCAACCCTGGCGCGACCGGCTACGTGTTCACGCCGGATTTCAGCGGTTGTTCGATCTTGATCGACCACATCGACGACACCACCTACCGGGTGTTCCATGTGCAGGGCGGCAGCGATTACCTGAACAAGGAGTACCTGAGCCGTTTTGATGGGCATGGCCTGGGTTTCGCCACCGCAATGACATTCGATGATTATGGCGAGGATGCCTACCCACGAGGCTTTGCCTTCATGAAGTTCGAAGAGGGCCGTTGGTGGATTTACTTCCAGCGCCAGAACGGCGTGGGGCTGAACTTTGCGTACGGCAAGTTCCAGATGAATGGGGCGCAAACCGTGCGCGGCGGGGGGCGGATACCGGTGCCGAACCTCAAGCGTGAATCGCCGCGACATGGCGTGGTGCACAGCGGCAAGCCGTTGCCGATGCCCGCCAGCCAAGGTGCGGAGCTGAAGGTGGAGGTCTGGTAGGCGAGGCGTTTTCGCCGGGTCTGGAAAAAATCGGGAATAAATACTTCAGGTCGGTTGTTCATCCTGCAGACGCTGACAACCCGCCGCGATCGACTACTGATGGATCCCAAAAATGATTGACCAGACCCTTCTCGACCCTTCTTCCGGCAGACGAACAATGAGCAACACCGACCCCGACGTTGTAGCGCGCCGCAATCGCCTGGCGTTGATGGCACTGCAGGTGATTGGCCTGGTGGTGCTGGTGCTCTGTGCGATTGACGCACAGCGTGCCCAGGCCCAGGACCTCCCGGAATCGGCCGCGGGGGCAGCGAAACATGTGCTGATGACCGTGCAGGCCACGGGTGTGCAGATCTACACCTGCACCAAGGACAGCAACGGTCAGTTGAGCTGGCAGTTTCGCGAGCCGCTGGCCACGTTGATGATCAACGGCAAGACCGTCGGCCGGCATTTCGCCGGGCCGACCTGGCAGCTGGATGACCGCAGTGCGGTAGTGGGCAAGGTGCTTGCCCAGGCCCCGGGGGCCGGCCCCAAGGACATCCCGCTGTTGCGCCTGGGGGTGGTCGACCATCAGGGCGAAGGTGGGCTGGCGCAGGTGGTTGCCGTGGAGCGCTTGCATACGTTGGGCGGTGTGTTCAGTGGCAGCTGCGAGCAAGCCGGTGAACTGCACGTGGAACCCTACAGCGCCGACTACCGCTTCCTCGGCCAATAGCTTCACCCGAACCGCTCGGTTCGGTACTGACAACCCCTTATCTGGATTCACGCTTCGCGCCGATCCCATTCGGCGTGCGGCAACGCTGTGCCTGTCAATCAACCAAAAAACCAGGAGCTTTTACATGATCACTCGTTTACTCGCCGTTACTGCGCTCACTGTGGTGGCTTGCGCCTGCGCCCAAGCGGCCGAAGGCCCCACCGACTGGACCGGTTTCTACGGTGGCTTGAGTGCCGGCTACGGCTTTGGTGGCGACGGTGACGTCAACACCAAGGGCCAGGCGGCACCGAACATCGCCAATATCAACGGTGGCGCCCGCCCGGGGCGGGTCGACCTGGACCGCAATGGCCTGCTGGGCGGTGCGCAGATCGGCTACAACTACCAGTTTGGCCAATGGGTTGCCGGCATCGAGGCCGATATCTCCCACACCGACCTGCAAGACAGCCGCACTATCGGCACCTCGCAACTCAACACTCACTTGGCGCTGAACAATAAATTCGAATCGAAGATCAAGTACCTCGGTACCCTGCGCGGCCGCTTCGGTTATGCCTTCGACCACACCCTGATCTACGGCACGGCCGGTTTGGCCTACGGTGAAACCAGCCAGAGCGTCGACATGTTCGGCCCTACCGGCAATACCCAGTTCAGCGGTGATCAAAGCCACTTCAAGATGGGTTACACCGTGGGCGCCGGTATCGAACAGGCGATTACCCAGAACCTGTCGTTCAAGACCGAATACCTGTACTACGACCTGGGCGAAGACAAGCTGAACGTGGCGGTGATTCCCGGCAGTGGCGGGGCGGGCACCGGGTACGATTCCAAGTTCAAGAACGATGGGCAGATGCTGCGCGTGGGGCTGAACTGGAAGTTTGATTGACGTGCTGCACAGGGCCTCAGGCGCAGGCGCGTGAGGCTTTCAATGGGCGCGCCGGTCGGTGTTGGTAGAACTGACCCTGGCGCGCCTTGCGGTGTTTGCGGGACTGGAAGGTGTTCCAGGTGGTGAAGTCGAAGCGCGTGGCCGAGACGACGTTTTCCTGGATAAGCATGATGGGGGCCGGTGTGATCACGTTTGCGTAGTGGGTATTGAGCGTGACTTCGAGCGTGTCTTTGTCGCGGTAGCCGCTGAGCAGGGGGATCAGGGTGAAGGCGTGGTCCACACCGTCCGACTCAGTCGGCCCGCCAACCACGGCAACAATGCCTACATACACTTTTCGGTCACTGAAACTGAACATGCACGGCACTTGTTGTTGAATCGACTCCTTGAGCAACGTCTTGAACGGTGTGCCTTCAAGAATGCCGAGGGTCAACTGCCAGTCCAACTGCGTGGCATTTTCGAGACTCAGGCGGCTGCTTTTGGACAGGACATACAACCTTGCCCAGCAAAAAGGCATGAGCATCGATGTCAGCCCGACTTGCAGCAGGAACACCCAGAGCGTGCAGTTTTTTTCATTGGCAATATCGAGTTGCACCAACTGGGAACCCAGATAGTCACTGTAGTCGGTCGGGACCAACCTACCGCCCGCGTACAGGTTCTGTTTTGACACGACCAGTACTAGAGCACTCAAGAAGGTGGCTGCAAGCAGGCAAGCGACTCCCAGTCGCGCTACCTGCAGATAAAGTAACTGCCCATCGAAGCGATGCAGGCGGCAGTAGTAATAGGGGTGTTTGATGCAGACCAGATAACCGCTGACCAGCAGTGGCAGAATGATTAGCAGGCCCATGATTCGTCAGTCTCCATTTTGCGGATCTGGCGTATCGCATTCCGATAGTTTTGCGAGGACATGATCTCGACGGGGTCCAGCGAGATGTACCTGCCCGTGATCTTCCAGGTCTTGAGCGACTTGACGGCCTTCGCGGTCGCCAGTTCATCCGGGGTGGGTTTACTGCACAGCAGATGCAATCCAAACATAGCGACAACCTCGAAAAGAAGTAGCCAGTTTTATAGCAAGCGCTCCCAGGCCTTCACCACTGATGGCCGTCACGCCACTGTCGCCGGTTCCCGTAGGAAAGGTCTCCATTCCCATCAACGGCTTAAAATGTCGGCGGTGTTATCACCCAGATCACCACGGTTTCCACCTTGCCCGGGTTGCCGTAGCGATGGGGCTCGTTGCTGGCAAAGCTGAAACTGTCACCCTCATCCAGCAAAAAGCGCCGCTCACCCACCCACAACTCAAACTGCCCACGCAGTACGTACCCGGCTTCCTCACCCTCATGGCTGTAGCTCTCTTGGCTGTAGGTGCCCGGAGGAAAGCACGAGTGCAGCATTTCGAGCTGGTGATTGGGCAACGGCGTCAGCAGTTGGTCGACAATGCCGTCTTCGTAGCGAATGCTCTGGCGGTTGCTCCTGCGCACCACATAACCTTCGTCCTCCGCTGCCGGCACGGTTTCGCTGGCGAAGAACCACTGGATGGTCACCCCCAGGCTGCGGGCGATATTAAACAGTGCCGGGATCGACGGATAAGCCAGGTTGCGCTCCAACTGGCTCAGGTAGCCAGCGGTCAATTCGCTCATCTGTGCCAGGTCCGTCAGTGTCAGGCCGCGAGCCTTGCGCAGGCCGCGAATACGGGTGCCCAGAAACAATTGCGCTGATTCGTCGTTCAAAGCGTCCACGCTACCTTCAGTCCTTCATAGATCGCCTCTTCGGCGGTGCGCGGTGCCAGGCAATCGCCGATGCGATCGAAGGGCACCAACCCATGCAATTGTGCGCCCAGAGTGTCTACCGGCTGATGGCCTTGGCACAACACCAGGGTGTCGACCGATTCGAGCAACATCGGCTCACCGCTGGCGGTGTGTTGCAGGTACACGGTGCTGTCATCGCAGCCGTAGAGGCGGGCGTAGGGAATGATCGGGATGCCCAGGCGGTGCAGCTCGCCGGCCAGTTGATCGCGCACATACAGCGGCAAGTTTTCCCCGCAATGCGTACCGTTGACCGCCAGTTGCACGGCGTGGCCGGCGCGCACCAGACGTTCGGCAATGCCAGGGCCGATCCAGTCACAGCGCCAGTCGACCACCACCACCGAACGACCCAGTTCAACCTCGCCGCGCAGCACTTGCCAGGCGTCGACCACTTGCAGCTCGCCCCCTTGTTCGAAGGCGGGCCAATAGGGTTCGGCGCCGGTGGCGATGATCACGTGATCGGGCGTTTCCCGCTCCACCAGGGCGCGATCAACCCGCGTATTGCGCACCACGCGTACGCCCGCCAACTCCATCTCCCGTTGCAGGTTGGTGCTGGCGCCGCCGAACTCGCTGCGCCGTGGCAGCAACTGCGCCAGAAGCACCTGGCCACCCAATTGCCCACTGGCTTCATAAAGTGTCACCGCGTGCCCGCGTTGCGCCGCCACGGCCGCTGCTTTCATCCCGGCCGGGCCACCGCCGACCACCATCACGCGCTTGCGCGTCATCGCTGGGCGCAGGTCGCCGAATTGCAGCTCGCGGCCGGTCTCCGGATGCTGGATGCAGGAGATCGGCAACCCCTTGTGAAAGTGACCGATACACGCCTGGTTGCAGGCAATGCATGCCCGTACATCCTCGGCATGACCGTCGAGGGTTTTGGCTGGCATCAACGGATCGCAGATCAGCGCGCGCGTCATACCGCACACATCGGCCTGGCCTCGCGCCAGGATCAACTCGGCCTCCTGGGGCTGGTTGATTCGCCCGGTGACAAATAGCGGAATCGACAGGCTGGCCTTGAACGCGGCCGCCTCATTTGCCAGGTACGCGGCGGCAATCGCCATGGGCGGCACGATGTGAATCGCGCCGCCCAGTGACGCCGATGTGCCTGCAACGATATGCACGTAATCCAGCTGCATTTGCAGGCTCTGCACCGCTTCCAGGGATTCACTTTCGGTGAGGCCGTCGGCATCGCGCTCGTCGGCCGAAATACGCAGGCCGATGATGAAGTGCGCGTCGGTGGCTTGCCGCACGGCAGCGATGATTTCCCGCAGGAACCTCAGCCGTTGCTCAAGCGAACCGTTGTACCCGTCGGTGCGCCGGTTGACCCGTGGGTTGAGAAACTGCGCCGGCAAGTACCCATGGCTCGCAACCACTTCCACGCCGTCAATCCCCGCTTGATGCAACCGCGAGGCCGCCGCCGCGTAGCCCGCGACGATCTCGTCGATCATCGGCTGGTCCAGCGCCCGAGGCATCACGCGGAACCGTTCGTTGGGCACCCCTGACGCGGAGTACGCCACTGCCAGCAGGCCATCGGCCGACTCCATGATTTCGCGGCCCGGGTGAAAGATCTGCGACAACACCACCGTGCCGTGGGCATGGCAGGTCTCGGCCAGTTCGCGGTAGCCGTCGATGCAGGCATCGTCCGTGGCCATCAGCACATGGGAGGTGTACCGCGCGCTGTCGTGCACCCCGGCCACCTGCAACACAATCAGCCCCACGCCGCCAGCTGCGCGGGCCCGGTGGTAGGCAATCAACTGCGGGTTGACCCGGTTGTCGGTGGGCATCGACGTGTCGTGCCCGCTGGACATGATGCGGTTTTTCAGGCGTTTTCCCCGCAGTTGCAGGGGCTCGAACAGATGGGGAAAGGCAGTGTGCGACATGGTGCGAATACTCCAGGCGCGATTATTGTTATTTTTCTATAGGAGGCGAGCGCCAGTAAAAAATCAACCTGTTTTTTTACTGGAGCTGGTTTTTCAGAGGTGCTTGTTTTTCTACTGAAGAGTGGATTAGCGTCGGCACCACCCACCCCGCCCGGAGCATAAAAATGACTCACTCCACCGAACAGCAACTGCGTGAAGAGCTTGCAGCGTGCTACCGCTTGATTGCGCACTACCGCATGAGCGACCTGATCTTTACCCACATTTCGGTGCGCATCCCCGGGCCGGACCATCACTTCCTGATCAACCCCTACGGGCTGATGTTCGATGAGATCACCGCCTCCAGCCTGGTGAAGATCGGCCTGGATGGGCGTGCGGTGGAACCCTCGGCCTATGCGGTCAACCCGGCTGGTTTTGTCATCCACAGTGCGATCCATGGCGCTCGTGAAGACGCCCAGTGCGTGCTGCACACTCACACCCGTGCGGGCTGCGCGGTGGCGGCGCTGGAGTGCGGGCTGTTGCCGGTCAACCAGATCTCCATGGAGTTCTACGGCAAGGTTGCCTATCACGACTACGAAGGCGTCGCCCTGGACATGGATGAGCAGCGGCGACTGGTGGCCGACCTCGGTGACAAACCGGTGCTGATGCTGCGCAACCATGGCTTGCTCACGGTGGGCGAGACCGTCAGCCAGGCGTTCCTGCGCATGTACTACCTGGAGAAAGCCTGCGATATCCAGATCGCCGCCCAGGCCTGCGGCACGCTGATCCTGCCGTCTGCCGAGGTGTGTGCCTACACCGAACAGCAATTCAACAACCCTGACCGGCCACGGGAGGAGGGCGAACTGGTTGACCTGGACGCCATGCAATTGGCCTGGGCGGCGTTGCTGCGGATGCTGGATCGGGTGTCGCCGGGTTACCGGGACTGATGTAGAGTCTGGCTGCCGACTCAACTGCAGGAAACCGCCGCATGACCCAGGAATCCCGTTTTTCCCGGATGGACCCGGAAGTGCGCAAGGCCAATCTGGTCCAGGCCACGCTGACGTGCCTCAAGCGCGACGGCTTCCAGGGCGCGTCGATTCGCAAGATCAGTGCCGAGGCCGGGGTGTCGGTGGGGCTGATCAGCCATCACTATTCAGGCAAGGATGAGCTGGTCGCCGAGGCCTATCGCACCATCACGGACCAGGTCATGAGCCTGTTGCGCGAGACCATGGCCAAGGCGCCGCCGAACCCGCGGGAGCGATTGTCGGCGCTGTTCCGTGGCTCGTTTTCCCCCGAGCTGCTCGACCCGCACCTGCTGGATGCCTGGCTGGTGTTTTGGGGCGCGGTCAAGACCGCGCCTGCCATCAACCTGGCCCACGAACATTCCTATGGCGAGTACCGCACCATCATGCGTTCGGCACTGACCGACATGGCGAGGGAGGAGGGCTGGGAACACTTCGATGCCGACCTTGCCGCCATCGGCTTGAGCGCCTTGCTTGACGGATTGTGGCTGGAGTCGGGGCTCAACCCCGGCACCTTTACCCCGCAGCAGGGCATCCAGATCTGCGAGGCCTGGGTCGACGGCCTGCAGGGCGCCGGTCGCCAGCGCTATCAGCTCAAACCCTGAGCCCTCCTTGCCGCCTGGGCGCACTGTCCGGGCTGGCATTTCCCCCCTGAAAATATTTGCAGTTTGCCGATTGCCACCTTACTGAACACTCGTTTAGTATCTCGCCATGTCGCACCCCTCAAGCCAATTAAAATAATTCGAGGAAGCCATGACGATCGATTCGCCCGTGCTCACCGCCGTGCAAGCAGGCGTTGCCTGGATCACCCTCAACCGTGGGCCCCAGCGCAATGCGCTCGATATCCCCACCCTCAAGCACCTGCATGCCTTGCTCGACGGTTTCAATGCCGACGCCAGCGTGCGTGTGGTGGTGTTGACCGGCAGTGGCCGCAGCTTCTGCGCCGGTGCCGACCTGGCGGAATGGGCCGATGCCGAAGCCCGTGGCGCCCTGGAAACCTACGGCTGGACCGAAACCGCCCACGCCCTGATGACCCGCCTGCACACCCTCGACAAACCCACGATTGCCGCAATCAACGGCACCGCCGTCGGCGCCGGCATGGACCTGACCCTGTGCTGCGACCTGCGCGTCGCCGCTCAATCAGCCCGCTTCAAGGCCGGCTACACCAGCATGGCCTACTCGCCGGACGCCGGTGCCAGCTGGCACTTGCCGCGCCTGATCGGCAGCGAGCAAGCCAAGCGCCTGTTGTTCCTGGATGAGCTGTGGAGCGCCGACCGTGCGCTGGCTGCCGGGCTGGTGGGCGAAGTGGTCGCCGATGACCAACTGCAGGCCCACACCCTTGAACTGGCAGGACGCCTGGCCAACGGCCCGACCTTCGCCTTCGCCCAGACCAAGACCCTGATCCGCGAGGGCGCCGACCGCAGCCTGCCCGAGCAATTGCAGGCGGAACTGGCCGCAGGCCTGTTGTGCGGGCGAAGCGCCGACGGTGCCGAAGCCTTGCGCGCCTCCCTGGAAAGACGCCTTCCGATTTTCAGCGGCAAATAACAACAACACCTCCGAACAGGTAGCGCCATGAATTTCCAACTCAGCCAAGAACAAGACATGTTGGTGGACGCGGTACGCAGTTTTGTCGCCAAGGAACTGCTGCCCCATGAAGAGGCCGTGGACCGCGCCGACGAGGTTTCGCCGGCACTGGCCGCACAGATCCGCGACAAGGCGATTGCTGCCGGTTTCTATGCCTTCAACATGCCCGAAGAGGTGGGGGGCGGCGGCCTCGACTACTTGTCCCAGGCCTTGATCGAACGCGAGTTGTCGAAGGTGTCGTGGGCGCTGCACGTGTTTGTCGCGCGCCCCTCCAAGATCCTCATGGCCTGCACCGGCGCGCAGATCGAGGACTATTTGTTGCCGTGCATCCGGGGCGAGAAGATCGACTGCTTTGCCCTCACCGAACCCGGGGCCGGCTCTGACGCCAACGCCATCAAGACCCGCGCCGTGCGCAGTGGTGATGACTTTGTGATCAACGGCAGCAAGCACTTCATCAGCCATGCCGGGCACGCCGACTTCGCCATCGTGTTTGCGGTCACCGACACCTACGAACACAACGGCCGGCAGCGCAATGCAGTGACTTCGTTCCTGGTGGATCGCGGTACGCCAGGCATGACCATCCGCCGTGGCCCCAAGTGCGTGAGCAACCGTGGCTACCACACCTATGAAATGTTTTTCGACGACTGCCGCGTACCCGCGTCAAAGGTGCTGGGCGAAGTCGGCAAGGGCTGGGACGTGGCCAATGCCTGGCTGACGGCCGGCCGTGTGATGGTCGCCGCCAACTGCGTCGGCCAGGCCCAGCGGGCGTTGGATGTGTCGCTGCAATGGGCGGCTGACCGCAAGCAGTTCGGCCAGCCGATCGGCACCTACCAGGGCGTGAGCTTCAAGCTGGCCGACATGGCCACGCAAATCCGCGCCGCCGAGCTGTTGACCCTGCACACCGCCTGGAAGATGGACCAGGGCAGCATGACCGACGGCGAGGCCGGCATGGCCAAGCTGTTTGCCAGTGAAACCCTGGGCAAGGTCGCCGATGAAGCCGTGCAGATTTTCGGCGGCATGGGCTTGATGGACGAAGGTCCGGTGGAGCGCATCTGGCGCAACGCACGGATCGAACGGATCTGGGAGGGCACCTCGGAAATACAGCGCCATATCATCGCCCGCGAACTGTTGCGGCCACTGTTGCGCTGATCGGCGCGGAGAACGCTTATGTCCCAGGCTATTCGCGACAACCTCAAGCGCCTGCTGGCGCCCCGGCATCTGGCCTTTGTGGGCGGACGCAGCATGGCTCGCGCACTCAAGCGCTGTGCCGAGGATGGTTTTGACGGGCCGATGTGGCTGGTCAATCCGCAGCACGACAGCCTTGATGGCATCCCCTGTGTGCGCCGGGTTGCGGACTTGCCCTGCGGCCCGGATGCGGTGTTTATCGCCACCAACCGAGAACTGACGCTGACCTGCGTCGCCGAGCTGGCCGCCATCGGCACCGGCGGCGCTATCTGCTACGCCTCCGGGTTTGCCGAAACGGGGGCCAGCGGCGCGGCCCTGCAGCAACAACTGTTAACCGCTGCGGGCGACATGGCCTTGCTCGGTCCCAACTGCTACGGCCTGCTCGACTACCTGCACAGCTCGGCGCTGTGGCCGGTGGCCCATGGCGGCAAGGCGGTGGAGAAGGGGGTGGCGGTGCTGACCCAAAGCGGCAACTTCGCCTATAACCTGTCCATGAGCGACCGCTCGTTGCCCGTGGCGTACATGGCGTCGGTGGGCAACCAGGCGCAGTTGGGCGTTGCCGAATTGATGGACGTGCTGCTCGATGAGCCGCGCGTCACGGCTATCGGATTGCACCTGGAAGGCTTGAAGAATGTGCCGGGTTTTGCCCGTGCGGCGCACAAGGCGTTGGAAAAAGGCATCCCGATCATCGCGTTGAAAACCGGCGTGTCGCAGATCGGTGCCGAGTTGGCCCTGAGTCACACCAGTTCGTTGTCCGGCTCCGATGCGCTGTATGACAGCCTGTTTGCGCGGCTGGGGGTGATTCGCGTCAGCGGGCCGGTGAGTTTTGTCGAGACCCTCAAGGCCGCCGCGTGCGGCAACCTGCCTGCGGGTCATAGCCTGATCGCACTGGCCTGCTCCGGTGGCGATGCCGGGCTGATTGCCGACTACGCCGAGCGCAACCATCTCACCCTGCCAAAACTCGACGAAGACCAGCGTGGCGAACTGGCCCAGGTGCTGCCCAGCTACGCCAACCTGGTCAACCCGCTGGACTTCACCACCGCCATCTGGGGCGACCGTGAAGCCCTCAACGCCATGCTCGACACAGCGCTGCGCACCGAGGCCGACGCGGCCATGCTGGTGCTGGATTACCCGGCTGAGTTCACCGGCGAGCGCAAGGAATGCGACCTCTTGCTGGAACTGTTTTGCGACGCCCTGGGCCGCCATGGCAAGACCGGGTTTGTCACCTCGGCGTTTCCTGAACTGTTGCCGCCCCATGCCCGCCAACGTTTGCATGCCGAGGGCATTGCGGCGCTGCAAGGGGTCGAGGATGCACTCGCGGCCTGGGGGCGGATTGCGGCGTATCAAACCACCCGCCGTACCTTGCTGGCGCGTGGCGAATCGATCCTTGAACCGCTCTGCCCGCAAGCACTGGACGGCCACGGACTGGCGCTGGATGAGTGGGCTTCCAAGCAAGCCCTGCGCGCCTTTGGCCTGGCCACGCCAGCCGGGGTGCTGAGCACGCCGGGGCGGGCCGTGGGCGATGCCGAGTTGCTGGGGTACCCGCTGGTGCTCAAGGCGGTCAGTGCAGATTTGCCGCATAAAACCGAAGCGGGCGCCGTGGCGCTCAACCTCAAGGACGGGGTCGCGCTGAGCACTGCGCTTACGCTGATGCGTGAGCACATCGCCGCGTACGCGCCGACAGTGGTGTTCGATCAGTTGTTGTTGGAGTCCATGGCCACGCCACCGCTGGCCGAGTTGATCGTGGGCATCAAGCGCGAAAACGATTTCGGCCTGGCCCTGGTCATTGGCGCGGGCGGCATCCTGGTGGAACTGCTCAAGGACAGTCGCAGCCTGTTGCTGCCCACCACCGATGATGCAATCCGCAACGCCTTGCTCAGCCTGCGCAGCGCGACCTTGCTGCAAGGCTTTCGCGGGCGAGACATGGCGGACATCGAAAGCGTGGTCGCAGCGATCCGGGCGGTGGCCGATTACGCCTGTGCCAACGCCGGGCGCTTGTTGGAACTGGATGTGAACCCACTGCTGGTCAGCGCCCACGGCGCCACGGCGGTCGATGCGTTGATCCGCCTGGGAGGTGAACATGTTTGACAAGACGATGACAGGTGGCCAGGCCCTGGTGCGGCTGCTGGCCAACTACGGCGTCGACACGGTTTTCGGCATTCCCGGCGTTCATACCCTGGAGCTGTACCGGGGCCTGCCTGGCAGTGGCATTCGCCATGTGCTGACCCGCCACGAACAGGGGGCCGGCTTCATGGCCGACGGCTATGCGCGGGTCAGCGGCAAGCCGGGGGTGTGCTTCGTGATCACCGGCCCCGGCGTGACCAATGCTGCCACGGCCATCGGCCAGGCCTATGCCGATTCAATTCCGATGCTGGTGATTTCCAGCGTCAACAGCACCGCCAGCCTTGGCAAGGGGTGGGGGATCCTGCATGAAACCCAGGACCAACGGGCGATCACGGCACCGATCACCGCATTTTCGGCGGTGGCGTTGAGCGCCGAAGATTTGCCTGAACTGGTCGCCCGGGCTTACGCGGTGTTCGACGGCGAACGGCCGCGTCCGGTGCACATCTCGGTGCCGCTGGATGTGCTGGCGGCGCCGATCAAGCGTGACTGGAGCAACGAGGTGGTCCGCCGCCCCGGGCGCGGCCTGCCATCGATCGAGGCGTTGGAGCAGGCGGTGGCAAAGCTCGCGGCGGCCAAACGGCCGATGATCATTGCCGGTGGCGGTGCGCTGGGTGCCGGTGAAGCCTTGCAGCGCTTGAGCACGCAATTGGCCGCGCCGTTTTTCACCAGTGTGGCGGGCAAGGGGCTGTTGCCGATCAATGACCCGCTGAATGCCGGTTCGACCCTGTGCGTGGAACCCGGTTGGCAACTGATCAGTGAGGCGGATGTGGTGCTGGCCGTCGGCACGGAAATGGCCGACACCGATTATTGGCGCGAGCGCTTGCCCCTCACCGGAGAGCTGTTGCGGCTGGATATCGACCCGCGCAAGTTCAATGATTTCTACCCCTGCGCGGTGGCGTTGCGCGGTGATGCCCAGCAGACGCTGTTGGCGTTGCTGGAACGCTTGCCGTCGATATCGCGTGACCCCGCCGAGGCGGTTGAAAAAGTTGCGACACTGCTGCAGGCCGTCGAGCTTGGGCATGGTCCGTTGCAGTCGATTCACCAGGCCATTCTCGACCGCATCGCGGCCGAGCTGCCGGCCAACGCGTTCATCAGCAGCGACATGACCCAACTGGCCTACACCGGCAATTACGCCTACCAGAGCCGAGCGCCGCGCAGTTGGCTGCACCCCACGGGCTACGGCACCCTCGGCTACGGTTTGCCGGCCGGCATCGGCGCCAAGTTCGGCGCGCCGCAGCGGCCGGGCCTGGTGCTGGTGGGCGATGGCGGTTTTCTCTACACCGCCCAGGAACTGGCCACCGCCGTCGAAGAACTGGACAGCCCGCTGGTGGTACTGCTGTGGAACAACGACGCCCTGGGCCAGATTCGCGATGACATGCTGAGCCTCGACATCGAGCCCATCGGCGTACTGCCGCGCAACCCGGATTTTGCGCTGTTCGCCCAGGCGTTCGGCTGCACCGTGAACCAGCCACACAACCTGGATGAATTGCAGACGGACTTGCGCAATGGTTTCAAACGCAATGGCGTGACCTTGATCGAGCTGAAACATGCCTATGCCTGTTGACCTTTAGAGGAACAAGACCATGAGCGAAAACAACAACAAAATGACTCAAGCGATGCACCGACGGGACTTCCTCAAGCACAGCGCTGTCGCGGGTGCGGTAGCCGCCGCGTTCTCCATGGGCTTGCCGTTTTCGGCCTTTGCCGCAGACGCCACCCCCAAGCCCGGTGGCGTGCTGCGCCTGGGCCTGGCCGGGGGCAGCACCACCGATTCTCGCGACCCCGGCTCCTGGGTCGATACCTTCACCTTCGTCGGCTTCTCGGCGGTGTACAACACGCTGACGGAAATTGCCGTCGACGGCACCGCCATCCCCGAACTGGCCGAGCGGTTCGAGTCCACTCCGGATGCGCGGGTGTGGACCTTCACCCTGCGCCAGGGCGTGACGTTCCATAACGGCAAAGGCCTGACCGCCGAAGACGTGGTGGTGTCGATCAATCACCACCTGAGCAAAGACTCCACCTCGGCGGCCAAGACCGTGCTCGGCGATGTCGCCAGCGTCAGTGCCAAGGGCAACGACACGGTGGTGTTCGAGCTGCATTCGGGCAACGCCGACTTCGCCTATGTGGTCGCCGACTACCACCTGGTGATCATGCCTGCCAAGGACGGCGTGGCCGACTGGAGAGCCGGCGTGGGCACCAGCGGTTACCGCCTGAAAAGCTTTGAGCCCGGCGTGCGCATGGACCTGGAGCGCAACCCCGATTACTGGAAACCGGACCGCGCGCACTTCGCCAGCGCCGAGCTGTTGGCCATTGCCGACGGGGCGGCACGGGTCAACGCGTTGGTCACCGGGCAAGTGGACGTGATCAACAAGGTCGACCTGAAGACCGTGGCACTGCTCAAGCGCAACCCCAATCTGGTGATCGAGGAAACCAAAGGCGCCCAGCACTACACCTTCCCGATGCTCTGCGACAGCAACGAATTCAAGAACAACGACATCCGCATGGCGATGAAGCACGCCATCAACCGCGAAAGCTTGCTGGCGTCGGTACTGTACGGCTATGGCCTGGTGGGCAACGATCACCCGATCCAGCCTGGCAGTCGCTTTATCAACGCCGCGTTGGAGCAACGCACCTACGACCCGGACAAGTCACGCTTCTACCTGCGCAAGGCCGGCGTGGAGTCGCTCAAGGTGCGCCTGCAAGCGTCCGACGCGGCCTACACCGGCGCGGTGGATGCCTCGGTGTTGTTCAAGGAGCAGGCGCGCCAGGCCGGTATCGATATTGACGTGGTGCGCGAGCCGGCGGATGGGTTCTTCTCCAATGTGTGGATGAAGCAACCGTTCACCACCTCGTTCTGGTACAGCAGCCTGACCGCCGACCGCATGTTCAGCATCGGCTACGCCAAGGGCGCGGCCTGGAACGAAACCCACTGGGACAACCCGCGCTTCAACCAATTGCTCACGGCTGCCCGTGGCGAGATGAACGCACCGTTGCGCCAGGAGATGTACAACGAAATGCAGGCCCTGTGCCGGGACGACGGCGGCGCGATTGTGCCGTTGTTTGCAAGCTCCGTGGCGGCACGCTCAAACCGCGTGGCCCATGGCGCGCAGACCGCACCGTATGGCGAGTTGGATGGGCTGCGCCTTATCGAGCGGTGGTGGCAGGCGTAGAGATCCTCCAGCCAATGAATATCCAATGTGGGAGCTGGCTTGCCTGCGATGAGGTGCGCCCATTCGCTGCAAGCCTTAAGGCCGCCATCGCAGGCAAGCCAGCTCCCACATTAGATGGGTGCAGTCTCGACGAGCCTATTCACCTCATGAGAATCGTCCATGAATAGCCTGTTCAAATTAATCCTCCAGCGCCTCGCCCTAGGCGTGTTGTCGCTGTTCGCCGTCTCGGTGATCATCTTTCTCGCCGTGGGCATGCTGCCCGGTGACATCGCCCAGGCCATGCTCGGCCAGTCCGCCACGCCGGAAACCGTGGCGGCGTTTCGGGCGCAGTTGGGCCTGGACTTGCCGCCGCTTACGCGTTTTGCGCAATGGCTGCTGCGCCTGTTGCACGGCGACCTGGGCGCTTCGCTGGCCAACCAGCGACCCATCGCCGACTTGATCGGCGCGCGCCTGGGCAACACCTTGAGCCTGGCCGCGCTGGCGGCGTTGGTCTCGGTACCCACCGCCTTGGTGCTGGGCATGCTGGCGGCGCTGTACCGCAACAGCTGGTTCGATCGCCTGCTCAATACCTCGGCGCTCAGCGCGGTGTCGTTCCCGGAGTTCTTTGTCGCCTACCTGCTGATCCTGGTGTTCTCGGTGAAACTCGGCTGGTTCCCCAGCCTGTCCAACCTGGCGCCGAACGCCACCCTGGGCACGATCCTGGAGCGCTCGGTGTTGCCGGTCGCCACCCTGAGCCTGGTGGTGATCGCGCAGATGATGCGCATGACCCGCGCCTCGCTGATCAACCTGCTGGCCAGCCCGTATATCGAGATGGCGCGCCTGAAGGGCATCAGCCAGTCGCGGATTATCTGGAAGCACGCGTTGCCCAACGCGCTGGCGCCCATCGTCAACGTGATCGCGCTGAACCTGGCGTACCTGGTGGTGGGGGTGGTGGTGGTCGAAGTGGTGTTCGTCTACCCAGGCCTGGGCCAGTTGCTGGTGGACTCGGTGTCCAAGCGCGACATCCCGGTGGTACAGGCGTGTAGCCTGATCTTTGCCGCGACCTACATCCTGCTCAATACCGGAGCGGACGTGCTGTCCATCGCCAGTAACCCACGCCTGATGCATCCGAAGGGGTAGACCATGAACCTGTTGAGCCAAGTGGCCCGGGCGCCGTTGAGCGCCAAGTTCGGCCTGCTGATCATTGTGTTGTACATCGCGGTGGCGGTGTTTGCGCCGGTGCTGGCGCCCTATGGCGAAACCCAGGTGGTGGGCGAGGGTTTCGCGCCCTGGAGCGGCCAGTTCCTGCTGGGCACCGATAACCTGGGGCGCGACATGTTCAGCCGCCTGGTATACGGCGCGCGCAACACCTTGGGCATCGCTTTTCTGACCACCACCCTCGCGTTTTTGCTGGGGGGCTTGAGTGGTTTAGTGGCGGCGATCAAGGGCGGCTGGATCGACCAGGGCCTGTCGCGGGTGGTGGACGTGCTGATGGCGATCCCGCAGCTGATTTTCGCGCTGTTGATCCTCAGCGTGGTCGGCACCAACGCCACCTCGCTGGTGCTGGTGATTGCGTTGTTGGATTCGACCCGGGTGTTTCGCCTGTCCCGTGCCGTGGCGATGACCGTGGTGGTGCAGGACTTCGTCGAGGCCGCCCGCTTGCGCGGCGAAGGCCTGTGGTGGCTGGTCACCCGCGAAGTGTTGCCCAACGCGGCCGCGCCGTTGATTGCCGAATTCGGCCTGCGCTTCTGCTTTGTCTTTCTGTTTATCAGTGCGCTGTCGTTCCTCGGCCTGGGCATCCAACCGCCGACCGCCGACTGGGGCAGCATGGTGCGTGACAACGCGGTGCTGATCACCTTTGGTGACATCAGCCCGTTGCTGCCGGCGCTGGCCGTGGCGTTGATCACGGTGAGTGTGAATTTCGTCGTCGACTGGATGCTGCATAAATCCAGCGGCCTGAAGGAGTGTTGAGGATGGACACGCCATTGCTGGAAATCCGCAACCTGCAGATCGAAGGGCATTACGAAGACGCGTGGCACCCGCTGATCAAGGGCATCGACCTGACCTTGCAGCGCGGCGAAGTGCTGGGGTTGATCGGTGAGTCGGGGGCGGGCAAGTCCACCCTTGGCCTGGCCGCGATGGGCTATGCGCGGGACGGTTGCCGCATCACCGGTGGCTCGGTGTGTTTTGATGGGATCCAGCTGCTGCAGGCCAAGCCCGAAACCCTGCGCAAGCTGCGCGGCCTGCGTATCGCCTATGTGGCCCAGAGCGCGGCGGCGTCGTTCAACCCGGCCCACCGGCTGATCGATCAGCACGTGGAAACCGCCGTGATCAATGGCGGCATCAGCCGTGCCCAAGCCGAGCGCGAGGCGGTGGAGTTGTACCGCGTGCTGCGCCTGCCCAACCCGGAAACCATTGGCCAGCGTTACCCCCATCAAGTCTCAGGCGGGCAGTTGCAGCGGGTGATGACGGCGATGGCCATGGCCTGCCACCCGGACCTGATCATCTTCGACGAACCCACCACCGCCCTCGACGTCACCACCCAGATCGAAGTGCTGGCTGCCATCCGAGATGCGGTGAAAACCTTCGGCAGCGCCGCGCTGTACATCAGCCATGACCTGGCAGTGGTGGCGCAGATGGCCGACCGCATCATGGTGTTGCGCCACGGTAAGCTGGTGGAAGAGGCCGATACCCGCAGCATGCTCAGCCAGCCGCAGCAGGACTACACCAAGTCGCTGTGGGCGGTGCGCAGTTTCCGCACTGAGCCCAAGGCCTGCCCGACGCAGCAGGTGCCGTTGCTGGAGGTGCGCCAGGCGTGCGCCAGTTATGGGCACCAGCCGGTGCTGCATGACGTGTCGATGAAGCTGTATCGCGGCCAGACCCTGGCAGTGATCGGCGAGTCCGGCAGCGGCAAAAGCTCCACGGCGCGGTTGATCACCGGTTTGCTGCCGGCCACGGCCGGGCAGGTGGTGTACGACGGCGAAGCGCTGCCGGTGGATTTTCGGCGGCGTAGCAAGGAGCAGTTGCGGCGCATCCAGATGATCTACCAGATCCCGGACACCGCGCTGAACCCGCGCCAGCGCATCGTCGACATCATTGGCCGCCCGCTCACGTTTTACCTGGGGCTCAAAGGCAAGGCCCTGCGCACCCGCGTTGCCGAGCTACTGGAGATGATCGAGCTGGACCCGGCGGTGTTCATGGAGCGCCAGCCACGGGAGTTGTCCGGTGGGCAGAAGCAACGCATCTGCATCGCCCGCGCCCTGGCGGCTGACCCGCAATTGATTATCTGCGACGAAGTCACCTCGGCCCTCGATCAACTGGTGGCCGAAGGCGTGCTGAAGCTGCTCAACCGGATCCAGCAGCAACTCGGCGTGGCTTACCTGTTTATCACCCATGACGTCGCCACTGTGCGCGCCATCGCCGACGAGGTGGTGGTGATGCAGCGGGGCAGGGTGGTGGACCAGGGCAGCCGCAGTGCGATTTTCACCCCGCCGTACCAGGACTACACCGGCCTGCTGTTCTCATCTGAGCCGGAAATGGACCCCGACTGGCTCGACCACTTGCTGGCCCAACGGGCGGCCCCCACTGTTTGAGGAACTCCCATGAAGGTTTTGATTGTTCACGCTCACCCTGAACCGCAGTCGTTCACTGCCGCCTTGCGCGACAAGGCGATTGCCACGTTGCAAGGCCAGGGGCATGAGGTGCAGGTCAGCGACTTGTATGCCATGCACTGGAACCCGGTGGCGTCGGCGGCGGACTTTTCGTCGCGGGAAAACCCTGACTATCTGGTGTACGCGCTGGAGCAGCGGCTGGGGGTGAAAAAGCAGTCGATTGCGGCGGATATCCAGGCCGAGCTGGGCAAGCTGTTGTGGGCGGACCTGCTGATCCTCAACTTCCCGATCTTCTGGTTCTCGGCGCCGGCGATGCTCAAGGGCTGGATCGACCGGGTGCTGGTGTCGGGGGTGTGCTACGGCGGCAAGCGTTTTTACGACCAGGGCGGCCTGGCGGGCAAGCGGGCGATGGTCACGGTGACCTTGGGCGGGCGTGAGCATATGTTTGGGGAAGGTGCGATCCATGGGCCGCTGGAGGATATGCTGCGCCCGATACTGCGCGGGACGCTGGCCTATGTGGGCTATGACGTGCTGGCGCCGTTTGTGGCCTGGCATGTGCCGTATATCAGTGATGAGGCGCGGCGGGACTTTCTGGTGGCGTATGAACAGCGGCTGCAAGGGCTGGCGGATGAGCAGCCCTTGGTGTTTCCGAAGCTGGAACAGTTCGACGAGGCGTTGTATCCCCTCTCCTGAAACTGTAGGAGCCGGCTTGCCGGCGATTGCATTGTGTCAGGCTACACATCTGTAGCTGATGTACCGCAATCGCTGGCAAGCCAGCTCCTACAGAGGTCAGCAAGCGCGAAGACGCTCTGCCGCACTGCGCAACAACTGCTCAGTCCCCGTCCAACCCAGGCAACCATCGGTCACCGACACACCGTATTTCATCGACGCGCTCAGCGGCTGGCAGCCTTCGAACAGGTGGCTTTCAATCATCATGCCGATGAGCGAGGTGTCGCCCTGCAGGCGTTGCTCCAGCACGTCATTGAATACTGCCGGCTGACGCAACGGGTCCTTGCCGCTGTTGGCATGGCTGCAATCGACCATGATCCGCGCCGCCACTTTGGACTTTGCCAGGTCGTGTTTCACCTGAGCCACGCTTTGGGCGTCGTAGTTCGGCCCACGGTGACCGCCGCGCAGCACCAGGTGGGTGTCGGGGTTGCCCGGGGTCTGGATGATCGCCGGATGGCCCTGGCTATCGACGCCAAAATGGCGGTGCGGGTGGGATGCTGAGCGCATCGCGTCACAGGCAATCGCGACGCCGCCGTCGGTGCCGTTCTTGAAGCCCACGGGCATGCCCAGGCCGCTGGCCATTTCACGGTGGATCTGGGACTCGGTAGTACGTGCACCAATCGCCACCCAGCTGAGCAGGTCATCGAAGTAGCCGGCGGCCATGGGTTGCAGCAGTTCGGTAGCAACCGGCAGGCCCAGGCGCAGCATTTCACGCATCAGTTCGCGGGACAGGGTCAGGCCTGCGGCCATGTCATCGCTGCCGTCCAGGTGCGGGTCGTAGGCCAGGCCTTTCCAGCCGACAGTGGTGCGCGGTTTTTCGACGTAGGCGCGGATCACCAGCAGCATCTGGTCGCTGACGTCGAGTGCAAGTTTCTTCAGATTGCGCGCGTATTCCATCGCCGACTCGGGGTCGTGGATCGAGCACGGGCCGACAATCACCAGCAAGCGTGAATCTTCGCCATTGAGGATGGCGCGCACGGCTTGGCGGTGGGCGTGGACTTGTTCATTGAGGAACGGGCTGAGAGGCAGCTGGTGCTTGAGCTCAAGGGAGCTGGGCAGGCGCTGGGTCAGGGCTTCATTGGCGCTGGACAGGTTGGCAACAGGCAGAGCGGCGGTGGCAGAGTTCATATTCAAGGCTTCCTGGGCAAGCGGCGGGCTGTTCCCGCACGCTCGGCCCTACTGGGGTGTTCGACAATTGGCCGTATCGGCGACGTGTGTTGGGTTGCCACCAATAGGTGACCGATCGGAGGCGGCAGGCTGTCCCGAACGGAGCTTGCTAAATCGCCATGCTGGGCTGGTGTCGTAGCGGTAATAGGTGGCGTAGTTCATGGTGTGATTCCTTTAAGTGTTCTTCAAAAAAGTTAAGGGCCTGAAAAAACAAAACCCCCGGTCGGGGAGCCGACCGGGGGTTAGATTTCTCTGGCAGGCGACCCCTTGAGTAGTGGCCGCCGATTTCAGGTATCAGGCGCGCCAGTGGCTAAACCAATACCCAAAATAAAAGCTTACAGCTGCGCTCGAACCGTTCACGCGGGTAGCCGATACCGAGCGCGGGGCGCTGGCAGCAGGGCAAACCTGAGTGTGGGTGAGTTGCAACATGTTATGTCTCCAAATGATGGGGGTGAGCTTACTAGAGGCACGCAGGAGGATTCAATCGGTAATTTCTATCGCGCAGGGGTACTGAAGGCTATTGGTCGGGATATGCTGATAACACGTTGATACTTATTGCTTGGACGCGACCATGACTGCCTTGACCCTTGCTGCTGCTCAATCTGTCTCCATCGCGGGTTACGTGCCCGCCAATATTCAACGGCATGTGCGGTTGATGCACGTCGCCGCCGAGCACGGCGTGCAGGTGCTGGTGTTTCCAGAGTTGTCGCTGACCGGGTATGAGCCGTCGCTGGCAGCCAACCTGGCGATTGCGCCGGATGACGCGGTGCTGGCGCCACTTCGGGAGATGGCGCGGGAGCTGCGCATGACGGCGGTGGTGGGGATGCCGATCCGCCTGGCGCCCGAAGCGGGCGTGTTGATCGGTGCGCTGGTGTTGGGGGCGGACGGCTCCCTCGCGGTGTATTCCAAGCAGCACCTGCACCCGGGCGAAGAGGTGGCGTTTATCCCGGGGCAGGGCGGTGAAGCGCTCGAACGGGGCAGTGACCGTATTGCGCTGGCGGTATGCGCGGACTTTTCCCACGCCAGCCATCCACGCCAAGCGGCTGAATCGGGGGCCACGGTGTATGCCGCAGGTGTACTGATCAGCGAAGGCGGTTATGCCAATGACAGCGCGTTGCTCCAGGGATACGCCGCGGAGCATGGATTGGTGGTGTTGATGGCCAACCATGGTGGCCCCTCGGGCGGCTACGTGTGTGCCGGTCGCAGTGCTGTCTGGGCGGCTGATGGCAACTTGCTCGCTTGCGCCCCTGGTCTGGGAGATGCGCTGGTGATCGCCCGCCGCGAGGGCTCGCGGTGGGCTGGCCAAGTGGTCGTCCTCTAGCCATGGCGTTTCACCTGCGAGCAGCGACGGATGAGGATCGTGTGTTTGCGCGAAAGCTCACCCGCGAAGCCATGAGCCGCTACTACCTTCAATATGGGTTGTTGTGGTCTGACGATGGTTTCGACGTCGCCTGGGCGGGGCGCGAGAACTGGCTGATTTGCAACGATGACACGGTGATGGGGTTTATCAGCCTGAGCCGTGACAGCCGGGCGTTGTATATCCGCGAGCTGCACATGCTGGAGAGCTGTCGCAAACACGGCGCGGGCAGTTGGGTGCTCGAACAGATGGCGCTCAAGGCCCAGGCGCAGGGGCTTTTGCGCTTGACGGTGTTCAAGACCAATCCGGCGAGAAGGTTGTATCAGCGGCTCGGCTTGAGCATCGTTGGCGAGGAGGATTGCTTCTGGCGCATGGAGCGCGAATGTCCTCGTGTTCTGGAGGCGTAGCGCACTGGCGCCAGAGTAAAGCTGACCTTTTGCTCAGTATAAGAGGCCGGCTGCGAGTCGGCGGTGGCCGATATCGCACGCAAACTCTATATATATGACGCTTGCAGCTAGGTCTGTACCTAGGTTTTTTGCTAAGGTGTTCAGCAACCTATAAGACCATATCGCGAGGTGTCTGCTTGATTAGGGTGCTAGTAGTCGATGACCATGATCTCGTTCGTACAGGCATTACACGAATGCTGGCTGACATCGATGGCCTGCAAGTAGTC
>Ga0157375_10000161_pt1 | contig 63104 bp, 53 predicted proteins | sample M35metaG_FD_115311 | JGI IMG/M metagenome (GOLD analysis project Ga0157375, IMG submission 115311) | Miscanthus rhizosphere microbial communities from Kellogg Biological Station, Michigan, USA - M3-5 metaG | ecosystem: Host-associated > Plants > Roots > Rhizosphere > Soil | place: USA: Michigan...
TTACGCCCAGGCGGCACTCGACCTGCTGCGTACCAACGTCTACGACTGCATGATCATCGACCTCATTGAGCTTGTCGATGGCTTCACGGCCATTGCGCCCGATCACCACCACGGCGCCTTTATGCTCCAGGGCACTGGTCAGGGCAAAGATATTGCGCACATCGTCGTCCACCAGCAGGATTTTGCGCCCCTCGAAGACCTTGTCGCGGCTGCGCGCAGTCTTGAGCATCTTCTGGCGATCATGGGACAGCTGGGATTCGACTTTGTGCAGAAAGAGTGTCACTTCGTCCAACAGGCGTTCCGGCGAGCGCGCGCCCTTGATGATGATCGAACGCGAATACTTGCGCAGCTCGGCCTCTTCATCCCGGGTCAGGTTGCGCCCGGTGTAGACGATCACCGGTGGGAACGAGCAGATGTCCTCGGTGGCCATGCGCTTGAGCAGCTCGTTGCCGAGCATGTCCGGCAGTTTCAGGTCGATGATCATGCAGTCGTAGACGTTGGTACGCAGCAGGTCGAGTGCCGCCTGGGCGTAACCAACGTCGGTGATTTCGATGTCATCGTCACCGATCAGGCGAGCAATGCTGTCACGCTGTAGGTCATCGTCCTCTACCAGCAGCACGCGCTTGACCTTCTGGGTCAGCTTGGCTTCCAGTCGGGCGAACACGTCCTTGAGTTCTTCGCGGGTGGTGGGCTTGACCGCATAACCCACGGCGCCCATGTGCATGGCGGCCTCGACGCGGTCTTCCACGGAAATCACGTGCACCGGGATGTGCCGGGTATCGGCGTGTTCCTTGAGGCGTTGCAGCACAGTCAGGCCGGAGTGGTCCGGCAGGCGCATGTCCAGCAGGATCGCATCCGGGATGAACTCTTCGGCCAGGCTGTAGCCTTCATCGGCGCCGTGGGCCACCAGGCAGTGATAGCCCAGCTCGTGGGCCAGGTCGAACAGGATACGCGCAAAGTTGGGCTCGTCTTCCACCACCAGGATGCAACGGTTGGTGAACGGTGCCTTGTCGCGGTCATCGGCAAAGCGCGGGATGGCGGCTGCGTCAGCCACCAGCAACGGCGACACCTTGATCGGCGTCGGCGCGGGCGCTGTCACCACCTGGCGTGGTTGCTCAATGGCCGGCGCATCCGCTTCACGCTCCACATACTGCTCGGGCATGACCAGGGTAAACACGCTGCCCTTGCCCGGCTCGCTGGTCACGCTGATATAGCCGCCGAGCAAGGTGGCCAGGTCGCGGGAGATCGACAGGCCCAGGCCGGTTCCGCCATAACGGCGGTTGGTGGTGCCGTCGGCCTGGCGGAAGGCTTCGAAGATGCTTTCCTGCTGGTCCGGCGCAATGCCGATGCCGGAATCGCGCACGGTAAAGGCAATGCCCTCCCCCGGCGCACGGGACACCGACAGGCTCACCTCGCCCTGCTCGGTGAACTTGATCGCGTTGGACAGCAGGTTCTTGAGGATCTGTTCCAGGCGCTGGCGGTCAGTGAACAGCATCGCCGGCGCGTCAGCCTGAACCTGCAGCTGGAAGCCCAGCTTGCGATCGGCCGCCAGCGGCTCGAACAGGCCGCGCAGGCCGTCCACCAGGCGCGCGACGCTGGAGTTCTCCGGACGCATTTCGAGCTTGCCGGCTTCCACCTTGGAAATATCCAGGATGTCGTTGATCAGGTTCAGCAGGTCGTTGCCGGCCGAATAGATCGACTCGGCAAACTTGACCTGCTCGACACTGAGGTTTTCCTGGGGGTTCTCGGCCAGCAACTTGGCCAGGATCAGCGAGCTGTTCAGCGGTGTGCGCAGCTCGTGGGACATGTTGGCGAGGAATTCGGACTTGTACTTGCTGGAACGCTGCAGTTCGTCGGCGCGGTCTTCCAGCTCCATCTGGGCCCTGTTGAGCTCGATGTTCTTGCGGTCCATGGCGTCGCGCTGCTCGGCCAGGGTCTGGGTCTGCTCGGCCAGCTGCTCGTTGGTCTGCTCCAGTTCCGCCTGCTGGGTTTCCAGGTGAGCCTGGGATTCCTTGAGGATGCGCGACTGCTCTTCCAGCTCTTCGTTGGCGGTCTTGAGCTCTTCCTGCTGCACTTGCAGCTCTTCGTTGAGCTGTTGGGTCTCGGCCAGCACTTCCTGCAGGCGCTGGCGATAGCGGGCGGCCTCGATGGAGGTGCCGATGTTGCCGGCGATCAGCTCCAGCAGTTCCACATCACGCTCCTGCAACGGGCGCAGGAAGCCCAGCTCGATCACGCCGTTGACGCGATCATCGTCACTGGTGGGCATCACCAGCACGCTGCGGGTCGAACCTTCGCCCAGGCCGGAGCTGACCTTGAAGTAGTCCACTGGCACGTCGTCGAGGCGGATCAGGCGATCCAACTGCGCGGCCTGGCCGACGATGCCTTCATCGCTGTAGATCGACTGCTCCAACTGCTCCTGCTCACGAGAGAAGCCATAAGTGGCCACGCGGCGCAGGCCGCCATGCTCTTCGCGTACATACAACGCCGCCACGGCCGAGCCCATGTATTGGGCAAAAAACTGCAGGATATTGCGGCCGAGCATGTTCAAGGTCAGTTGGCCCAGCACCTGTTCCGCCAGTTCAGTCTGGCCGTTGCGCAACCAGGCCTGCTGCTCCAGGCGCCCCGCAATCCTCTGCTGTGACGCGAGGTTTGCGTTGTAACTCTCTGATAACGAAACCAGATTTTTTCGGCCGATATACGCCAGGAAACCGCTCAGGCCGAGCACGAAGGCCAGGTACAGGGTGACACTGATAATGGTGGTACGGGTGACTTCTTCGTTACGGGTGATACGGAACTGCTGCTCCATCGCCACCGCATCGTCGTATTCCTTGCGGATCTCATCGGTCAGGCGCTTGCCTCGCCCCGCCTTGACTGCGCTGCGGTAGTCACCGCTTTCGCGCTGCATATCAATCATCGACTGGGCGTACTTGTTCCACTCGATCTGCAAGGCTTCGAGGCGCTTGAGGCGATCCACCTGCTGGGGATTGTCTGCCACCAGCTCCTGCAGGTTGCGCAGGTCGGCAATGATCCGTGGCTTGGCCACTTCGTAAGGGTCGAGGAAATGCTCGTCGCCAGTGATCAGGAAGCCGCGCATGCCGGTTTCCAGGTCCACCGTCAGCTTGGATGACTCATTGAGGTTGTTGATCACCCGGTCGGTATGCTCCACCCACTGGATCACCGTCAACAAGTAGGTGATCAGGCAGACGAAAAACACGGCACTGAGCACGCCCACACCCAGGGGCAAGGCCACATTTCGGCTCAGTAGATTACGAAAGCTCTTTTCATCGACGGACGACGCAGGAGTCATGGGCATGCCTTGGCCAAGTGTGTAAAAACCGGGAGTTTGCCCCAAAGTCGATGGCCAGGGCTATGTTTACGCGACAACTTGGGGCAAATGCCTGCCGATTCGTACGAAGCCAGAGAGGTTCGAGCGAGACATTCCCTACGAATGCCTTCACAATGCCACCCCCAGGCCGGGAACTTGCCGAGATTGTCATGACTCATTAGAGGATGGTCTTTATCCGATCAAGACCTGCACCTCCACTTCTCGGGAACCCTACTTATGTCCGCCGCTGATTCCACCATCCTTGTAGTCGAAGACGACGCCATCGTGCGCATGCTGATCGTCGATGTCCTCGAAGAATTGGAGTTTCAGGTGCTTGAAGCCGCTGATGCCGAGGAGGCCCTCGCAATCGTGCAGGACTCGGCCCAGGCCATCGACCTGATGATGACCGACGTCGGCCTGCCCGACATGGACGGCAAGCAACTGGCGACCAAAGTACGCGAACTGCGCCCCGCCCTGCCCATCCTCTTCGCCAGCGGTTATGCCGAAAATATCGATGTGCCACCCGGCATGCAGGTGATCGGTAAACCCTTCTCGATCGATCAATTGCGCGACAAAGTCAAATCGATGCTGCCCAACGCCTGACGCCACTTCAGCGCCTCGCCGCCCAGCCTGGGCGGCCCTTCGCAGGGTGTGACAGCCTTGTGACAGCCCCCTCAGTCCTGCACTAATTCGCGTTTTTGCCTAGCGCGTCCGGATTTAGCTGCTAGCTTCAATCGACATGCCCTACAGGTATTAATCACAAGGAATAGTCGCCCAGGTATGGGGGGAGCGCGCATGTTCAAGTCGCCTTACAGGTCGGCATTGATGCTGGCCGTTTTGACAATGCCCGGCGCCAGCGCCCTGGCCGACAACGCCGAAACGGCGAACAAGAGCAACAACCCCCTCAACCTCGCCCCAGGTGCCAACCTGCAGGACTACTACACCCCCAGGCTCTTCGACACTAACGCCCACACCAACGACCTGTTACTGCGCGGCACGTTGCCGGTCGCGCCCTCGGACTTCATCGGCGTACCGCAACTGCTGCGTGCCACGTTGCCCATCAGCACGCGACCCGACCCGCACAGTGGCTACAGCACTGGCATCGGCGACCTGAACCTGTTCGATATCTTCTTGCTCAAGACCGAAGGCGTGCAGTTGGGCATCGGCCCGCAGATCACCGCGCCCACGGCTGAGCACGATGAGCTGGGCACCGGCAAATGGCAGGCCGGGCTGGCGGCCATTGCCATCGATGCATCACCCCGTGGGTTGCTGGGCGCGCTGGTGCAATACCAAAGCTCATTTGCCGGGGACCGTGACCGAGCGCACGTGGAGAGTGCAACTTTTCAACCGTTTATCATTCATAACCTGCCGAAGGGCTGGTACCTGCGTTCCACCGGCACCTGGACCTTCGATTTGAAGAACGACACCCACTACATCCCGGTCGGTTTTGGCGCGGGCAAAGCCTGGAAAGCCGGCACCAACATCGTGAACGCCTATGTAGAGCCGCAATGGACCGTGGCACGCAAAGGCGATGGCCTGCCTCAGTTCACCTTGTTCGCAGGGATTAACGTGACGTTCGGCAAATAAAACTGGAAACTCGGCGCTTTCATCCCACGCCCTTTAAAAAGATCTCTGGAAGGACGCAACAACATGATTGGAAAACCGACGCGCCTGCTGTTGGCGAGCCTCTCGATACTGATGAGTACCGGCGCCCTGGCCGACTTCACGGCCACCCCCGCCGAAGCCCGGGCCATTGCCAAGGAGGCGTACCTGTATGGCTACCCGGTCGTGGCGATGTACAAGACGCTCTACACCCAGGCCGTTGATAAAGGCGGTGCCAACTTCAAGGCCCCGTTCAACCATATCGGCAACACCGCCCAGGTGTTCACCCCCAAGGACACTGCGTTCGTCACTCCGAACTCGGACACGCCCTACTCCTTCGTGTGGATGGACCTGCGCAAGGAACCCTTGGTCCTGACCCTGCCGAAGATCGAAGACAACCGTTACTACTCGGTGCAGTTGATCGACCTCTACACCCAGAACATCGCCTACCTGGGCACCCGCAGCACCGGCAACAATGGCGGTCACTACATGATCGCGGGGCCAGACTGGAAAGGTCAGCAGCCGGTAGACGTCGACCGCGTCGTCTACAGCGAAAGCAACATCGCCTACGCCCTATACCGCACGCAGTTGTTTGACGAAAAGGACCTGAACAAGGTCAAGCAGATCCAGAACGGCTACAAAGTGCAGTCGCTGAGCAGCTATGTGAAACAGCCGGCCCCGGCCGCCGTGCCGAAGATCGAATGGCCCAAGCCGATGGCCACCATGACCGAAGGCCCGCAACTGTTCCGCTACCTGAACTTCATGCTGGCGTTTGCTGCCCCCCAGGACAGCGAAAAAGACCTGCTGGCCCGCTTCGCCAAGATCGGCATCGCCCCGGGCGCGCCATTCAAGGTCAAGGAACTGACGGTTGAGCAACGCAAGGCCCTGGAAGACGGTATCGCCGACGCCCGGGCTGAATTTGCGGCCTTCAAGAAAGACAAAATCGACACCCATCAGGTGTCCAGCGGCGACCTGTTCGGCAGCCGTGACCGCCTGAAAAACAACTACCTGTACCGCTATGCCGGGGCTGACCTGGGCATTTTTGGCAATTCCACCGACGAAGCGATCTACATGACCTACTTTGTCGACAGCGAAGGTAAACCGGCCAACGGCGCACGCCACAGCTACACCGTGCATTTCGCCAAGGACCAACTGCCGCCAGCCGATGCCTTCTGGTCGCTGACCATGTACGACGCCAAGACCAAGCTGCTGGCGCCGAACCTGAAGAAACGCTACCTGATCAATTCGCGGATGCTGCCCAACCTCAAGCTGGACGCCGACGGCGGCCTGACCCTGGCGTTGCAGCACCATGAGCCGCCGAAAGCCGAACAGAGCAACTGGCTGCCGGCACCTCCCGGCCCGTTTTACGCCGTACTGCGGATTTACCTGCCCAAGCCTGAGGTGGGTAATGGTCAATGGAAACTGCCCCCGTTGACACCGCTCAAGTAACGCCGCGTGCCCGGCCGCAACAGGGTTAGGCCGGGCATGTAACCCCCTGATATCAGGCCGATACAAGGATGGATGACGCCATGATTTCACCTGCTCGTGCGCAAGGGTTCTGCGCTACGCCTCTGGTTTTCGGCCTGCTCACCAGCTGCGGCGTGTCGGCGGCCAACCTGCCGCAACTGGGCAGCCCCACACCGCCCCCCAAGGCCGATGCCGAAACCTGCCATCGCCTCCAGCAAGACTTCGATATCGACCTCAAGCAAGTGGTCAAGGCCGGTTGCGAGCCGTCCACCGAACAGATCGCCAAGTTGATGGACAACCCGGTGGGCAACCTGGTGTTGCTGTTCAACCAGTTCGACTACAGCGCCCTCAAAGGCCCCCATAGCAACGGTACGCGCTACCTGGGCAAATACAGCTTCATGCCGACCTTTCCCATTTCCCTGGGGGAGGACTGGAACTTGATCAACCGCCTCCCGGTGAGCTATGTCAGCGCACCAGTCAATTCCAAGGCGGGCGACCTGATCGGCATGAGCCCCTACGGCGTGCTGACGGACCGCGACTTTCCCTCGGTGGTGAACGACCCGTTCGACCGCACTTCGGGCTTTGGCGACCTGGCGTACGTGGGCGTGTTCTCGCCCAAGCAGCCGGTGCGCTTTGCCAACGGCGGCAAGATGGTCTGGGGCTTCGGCCCCACGGCCATGTTCCCCACGGCCGAGAGAGACGTGCTGGGCACCGGCAAATACTCACTCGGCCCCGCCTTTGTTGCGGCCTATCTGGGCGAAGACTGGACCCTAGGCGTGTTCCCCCAGCACTGGTGGTCCGTGGGTGGCGATGCGCGACGCAAGGACGTCAGCCTGACCAACATCCAGTACTTCATCCAACGCGCGATTCCTGGCCCAGGGCAATGGCGGGTGGGCATGACGCCCAATGTCACCGTCAACTGGAAAGCCGAAGGTGGCAACAAGGTCAACTTCCCCATCGGCATCGGCGCCGGACGCATCGTCAATTTCGGCAAGTTGCCGGTGCGCATTTCCGGTGAAGTGCAGTACTCGGTGATCCACGCTGACGACCTGATCAGCAGCCGCTGGAATTTCCGCGTGTCGTTTATCCCGGTGATCCCCACTTTCATGCTGTGAACGAGGTGCGCCATGTCGCGTTTTCATCGCACACGCAGGGTCGTAATCCTTGGCCTACTGGTTGCTTGCGGCAGCGTCTGGGGCGAAGAAATGGAGCCCCGCGCGCTCACCGCCCTGGACCAGATGGGGGCCTACCTGCGCAGCCTGCAACAGTTTCGTATCGACGCCAGCAGCCACACCGACCAGGTACTGGAAAACGGCCAGGTCATCGAGTTCAGCCACCGCACCCGGTTGCTGGCCCGCCAGCCCGACAAGCTGCACGTCTCGGTTGAAAGCGACGGCAAGCGCCGCAGCCTGTTCTACAACGGCAAGCACTTCACCCTCTACGACAGCCGCAGCGGTTACTTCGCCAGCCAGGCTGCACCGGCCAGCATCGGCGGCCTGCTCGACCAACTGAGCGAGCGCTACCGCATCGAGCTGCCCCTGGCGGACCTGTTCCGCTGGCACCCGGGCACGGCCAAGGAAGTCGGCATTACCAGCGCGCTGCTGATCGGCGACGAAACCCTGGAAGGCAAGGTCTGCACCCACTACGCCTATCGCCAGCCGGAGATCGACTGGCAGTTGTGGGTGCGCCAGGGTCCGCAACCGCTGCCCTGCCGTTTGGTCATCAGCCGCCGCGACACCGCCGAGCAACCCCGGCACACCGTCAACTACCAATGGCAACTCAACCATCCGCCCACTGCACGGGAGTTCGAGTTCACCCCACCCGCCGGTGCGCGTTCGGTGCCCCTGCAACAGTTGGAGCCACAGGGAGAACAGCCATGAAAGCCACGGCGACGGTGCTGACGGCCAGCTTGCTGCTGGCCCTGTTCGACCCGCTGGTTGCCCAAGCCTGGCAGGTGCGCGGCGGCGGTGGTGCGCGGACGTTCGTGGTGCCCCATGGCGGCGGTGGCTATCGCCCGCCGCCGGTGCCACACCCCATGCCGGCGCCGAGGCCGTTGCCGCCACGCCCGGAACCCCATCCTTACCCGCCACCGCATCCGTACCCCGGGCCTCACCCTGGCCCGGAACCAGGCCCGCATCCGATGCCACCTCCACCGCCGCCGCCCCCACCACCGCCTCCGCACCCGGATGACTGGTATCACCCTTGGGCCGCTGCGGCCGTGGTCGGCGCCACCACTGCGACGATCCTGACCATCGGCACCCAGGTCAGTACGGTGCCGCCTGAATGTGTGTCGGTGGTCGCCAATGGCGTGGCCTACCAGCACTGCGGGCCCACTTGGTACCAGCCGCGGTATGTCGGCGGCTCCGTGCAATACATCGTGGTCGCCGCGCCCTGGTGACCCACTGTTTCAAGGACGATTGGAATGACAGCACTCAACGATGTGAATGCCCTGCAGGCCAGCATGGCTGAAAGCGTACTCGGCCAGGACCAGGTGATCCGCCAGATCCTGCTGGGTCTCCTGGCCAATGGTCACCTGTTGCTGGAAAGCTTGCCGGGCCTGGCCAAGACCCGCACGGTCAAGGCCCTGGCGCGGCACCTGGAGGCGAAGATGAGCCGCATCCAGTTCACCCCCGACCTGTTGCCCTCGGACATCACTGGCGCAGAAGTACTGCACCAGGTCGACGGCCAGAACCAGATTCGCTTCCAGCCCGGCCCGCTGTTCGGCAACTTGATCCTGGCCGATGAGATCAACCGCGCGCCCGCCAAGGTCCAGGCCGCGTTGCTGGAGGCCATGGAAGAACGGCAAATCACCGTCGCCGGTGCCAGCCACCCGCTGCCCGCGTTGTTTATCGTGGTGGCCACGCAAAACCCCATCGAACAGGAAGGCACCTACCCGCTGCCCGAAGCGCAGATGGACCGTTTCGTGATGAAGGTGCTGCTGGATTACCCCAGTGCCGACAACGAAAGCCAGGTCTTGCGACTGTTGCGCGATGAAGAGCAGGCTGCCACCGCCCAGGCGTCCGGGGGCTTTACTCTTGCCCAGGACGTGATCTTCACGGCCCGCAAGGAAGTCAGCACCATCCAGGTGTCGCCGGCCATCGACCGCTACCTGATCGACCTGATCAACGCCACGCGCCACCCCGCCGACTACGACCCCGACCTGGCCCGCTGGATCAGCCTGGGCGCCAGCCCGCGGGGCGGCATCGGGCTGGATCGCTGTGCGCGGGCGGACGCCTGGTTGCAAGGCCAAACCTTCGTGACCCCCGACAACGTACGTGCGGTGGCGCACCCGGTGCTGCGCCACCGCCTGCAATTAAGCTATGACGCAGTGGCAGACGGCGTGACGGCCGACCAGGTGCTCGACCGTCTGCTCAGCACAGTGGCGATCCCGGCATGAACGCCGACGGGTTCGTCTACGTCAGCCTGGCGCAGCTGATGGCCTTGCAGTTCCAGGCGCGAGACTTGAGTTTTGTTGCGCGCCAGCCCCAGGGCAGCGTCCTGGCCGGCAACCACGCCTCAAGGCTGCGCGGGCGTGGGCTGAATTTCGACGAGCTGCGGCGCTACCAGCCCGGCGATGACTTGCGTCACCTGGATTGGCGCGCATCCTTGCGCACCGGCAAACCGGTGGTGCGCACCTTCACCGAAGAACGCGACCGCCCGGCCTTGATCGTGGTGGACCAACGCATGTCGATGTTTTTTGGTTCGGTGCGCAGCTTCAAATCGGCGGTTGCCGCCGAACTGGGCGCCCTCGCCGCGTGGATGGTGTTCAACGCCGGGGATCGGGTCGGCGGCCTGGTGTTCAATGATCAACGCATCGACAGCGTGGCACCGCTGCGCAGCCGCAAACGCGTTGAAGCCTTGTGCAGCCGCATCGCTCAGCAAAACGGCGAGCTGAACGCCACTTGCCCGGACCACGAAGGCGACAGCCAGCTTGACCGCGTGCTGCAGCAGTGCCGCGCCGTGGCCGGGCACGACCACTTGATCTGCCTGGTCAGCGACTTCGCCGGTGCCGGCCCGCGCACCCTGCAATTACTGCAGGCACTCTCAGCGCACAACGACGTGGTGGCGTTGCAGGTGTATGACCCCCTGGCCCTGAACGTGCCCGACAGCGGGCAACTGTTGGTCACCCAGGGTCAGTTGCAAGTGGAGCTGGCCGTGAACAGGCGCCAGGTGCGCCAGCCCTTGGGGGATTATCTGGGCGGGCGGATCAAGGATGTTGCGAGCCTGCTACGTCGCAGCCAGGTGCCGTTGCTGATGATCAGCACCGCCCTGCCCGCGGTCGACCAACTGCGCAGCGAACTGGGTAGACGCCGGTGACTGCCCCTGTGCCGAGCATCGAACAACTGCAGGAGTTGGGCTTGCCCGCGCCCGTCAGTTACTGGCCGCAAACCTGGGGGTGGGCTGTGGTCCTTGGCCTGGTGGTGTTGGCCCTGCTGGTACTGGCCGTACGCAACTGGCTGCACTGGCGCCGCGATGCTTATCGACGTGAGGCCGTGGCACGCCTGGACGCGCTGACCGACCTGCGTGAATTGCCCGAACTGCTCAAGCGTGTGGCGCTGTCGATGCCACTCCCGGCGCAGGAACACGCATCCATCCCGACGTTGACGGGCGCTGATTGGCAAGCGTTCTTGCAACGCCACGCAGGCGCACCGATCCCCGAGGACTTGAGCCAGCAACTGGCTGACCTGGCCTACGCCGCGCCCTTGCCCGACGCCCAACACACGCAACTACTGGCCCAGTGCAAAGCCTGGGTGGAGCAGCACCATGTGGCAGCTTGATAACCCGTGGCTGTTGCTACTGCTGCCGCTGCCCTGGCTGGCGTACCGGTACCTGCCTGCCTACCTAGAAGCCCGCAGCGCCGTGCGGGTGCCGTTTTTCACCGGCATGAGCCAGGCCGTGGGTGGCGCGCCCTCTGCGAGCGGCGTGCGGAATAATCGCAGCCAGCTTGTGCTCAACCTGGTGGTCTGGGTACTGCTGGTGCTGGCGGTTGCCCGCCCGGTGTGGGTGGAAAAACCCATTGAACGCCAGCAGCCGGTGCGCGACCTGATGCTCGCCATCGATATCTCCCAGTCTATGGAAACCCAGGACTTTACCGACGCAACCGGGCAAAAGATCGACCGCCTCGCCGCCGTCAAACAGGTGGTCCATGACTTTATCGCTCGCCGCAAAGACGATCGCATCGGCCTGATTCTGTTTGGCAGCGGCGCCTACCCCCAGGCACCGTTGACCCTCGATCACAGCAGCCTGTCTCTGCTGTTGGATGACAGCGGCATTGGCATGGCCGGGCCGAACACCGCCATTGGCGATGCCATCGGCCTGGGGCTCAAGCTGCTGGACCAGGCCCATGAGCCCGAGAAAGTGCTGATTCTGCTCACCGATGGCAACGACACCAGCAGCGCAATCACCCCCGACCATGCCGCCGACATGGCGGCGGCCAAGGGCGTGGTCATCCATACCATTGGCATTGGCAACCCGAAGGCCACCGGCGAAGCCAAGGTCAACCTGAGCGCATTGCAAGCCATCGCCAGCGCCACCGGTGGGCGTTACTTCCGCGCCGAAGACCGCGACAGCCTGAGCCAGGTGTACACGACGCTCGACCAGATCACCCCACATCAAGTGAAGACCTTGAGCCACCAACCCAAGCGCGACCTGTTCTGGTGGCCGCTGTGCGCGGCGCTTGGACTGTTTGCGCTGTACCACCTGTTGGCGGCGTTATGGCCCCACCGGATCAAACGAGAGGTGGCCGATGGACTTCAGTGACTTCCACTTCTTGCGCCCCGCGTGGTTATTGCTGGCCTTACTGGGGGCTTTATTGCCACTGGCCTGGCAACGCAGCCGCGACCTGCAGCGTCGTCTGCGTGGCAATATCGCCCCGCACCTGCTGCCGCATTTGTTGCTCACGCCGACGGATTCGCACCGCCTGCGCCCGGTGCACCTGGCGAGCGTGCTGTTGATACTCGGCGCAGTCGCCGCTGCAGGGCCGACGTGGGAGCAGGACCGCCCGGACTTCCTGGAAAACCGCGCGCCGTTGATCATCGCCGTGGACCTGTCGCCGTCCATGGACACCGCCGACGTCCCACCGACCCGCCTGACCGCCGCCAAGCACAAGCTCCACGACCTGGTACAGCGGCGCAAAGGGGCGCGCACCGCGCTACTGGTGTACGCCGGCAGTGCCCATCTGGTGTTGCCGCCGACCGATGACCCGGCGCTGCTCGACACCTTCATCCAGGCGCTCGGCACCGACTTGATCAGTACAGCCGGCAAGGACGTCGCCGGCGTCATCGACCAGGCCAAGCCGTTGTTGGCGCAATCGCCTGGCACGTTGTTGCTGGTCACCGATGGCGCCGACAGCACGCAATTGCCAAGCCTCAAGCAACACCTGGCCGACAGCCCGCTGCAAGTGCTGGTACTAGCGCTGGGCAGCAATCCCGCCCTCAAGCAACTGGCCTCGGCCACCGACGCGCCACTGGGCAGCCTGACCCTCAATGACGACGACCTGGACTGGATCGAGCTGCACGCCCAGCAGCACTTCCAAAATGCCGATGAGCAACAGCGCCTGTTGCAGTGGAAGGACGCCGGTTACTGGCTGTGCTGGCCGCTGTTGCTGGTGGTGCTGCTGAGCGTGCGACGCGGCTGGAGCCTGAACTGGGTGGCGACGGTACTGCTCGGCCTGTTGCTGCAACCGCTGCACGCCGATGCCAACCCGTTCCTCACCCCTGACCAGCAAGGCCGTTGGGCTTTCGAGCATCATCGTTACCCCGAGGCGGCCTCCCTGTTTCAAGACGCCTACTGGAAAGGCATTGCCGCCTATAACGCCGCCGACTACGCCTTGGCCGAAACCACCTTCAACACCCTCGACACGGCACACGCCGCGTTCTATCTCGGCAACATCCACGTGCGCCGCTTCAAATTCGACGACGCCATCGTGGCCTATCAGCGTGCTTTGAAGCTGCAACCGACGTTTCCCGAGGCCAGCGCCAACCTGGCCCTGGCCATTGCGCTGAAAAAGGACACCGACAGCGCAGCGAACAACACCCCCGAGGTCAAGCCCGACGAGATCAAGTTCGACAAGGCCCCGGGCAAGGGCCAAAGCAAGGCGATCCAGACCGAACAAGCCAACAGCGATGCCCTGTGGTTGCAGAACCTGACGACCTCACCGGCCAACTTCCTGCGGCGTAAATTCAGCCTGCAGGATCAGGAGGCGAAGCGATGAACCGCTATTGCGGCGTGTTGTTGTTGCTGGCCGGGCCGTTGTGGGCGGCCGAGCCGCAGCTCAAGGTGCAGGCACAACTGCTACCTGGCGCAGCGGTGGTGGTGGGTGAACAACTGCAAGTGCAGGTGGATGTGCTCACGGACACCTGGTTCACCTCCGGCGCCAGCCTGCCGGCGTTGAAACTGGCCGGTGCACGGGTTCAGGCGCCGGGTGGCGAAGCTGAACACACCACCCAAGAGATTGGCGGGCAGATGTTCTACGGCATGCGCTACCGCTACCGCATCACGCCGAATGTCGCCCAGGCATTCACGGTGCCAGCACTGACCGTCAGCGCCCAGCCGGGTCAGGCCAGTGCGCCCTTGAATGCCCAGAGCACGCCGCTGTCGTTCACTGCCACCCAGCCACCGGGGTTTGCCCCCGGGGAGCCGGTGCTGGTCGCCAGTGGCCTGCGCCTGAGCCAGACGCTGTCAGCCACTGACCTCAAGGTGGGCGACAGCCTGACCCGCACCCTCACGCTGCAAGCCGACGACACGCCGGGACTTTCCCTGCCACCGCCCGCCTCCGCGCCCATCCAGGGCCTGCGGTTGTACCCGCAAGCGCCGAGCATCAGCAACCTGGACGATGGTCGAGGCGCAATTACTGGTGGCCAGCGCATCGACCGGCTGGTGTATCGCGTCGAGCAAGGGGGTCATTTCACTTTGCCTGCCATCAGCGTGAAATGGTGGGACAGCCGCAACCGGCACGTGCAGAACAGCCAGTTGCCTGCCCTCACGTTCGAGGCCCAGGCGGGCAGCGCCTACACGCCCACCTTCGCCATTGCCGACGACCTCAAGGCCCTCGGGCAGCACAGCCGCTGGTCAGTCTCGCGGCACCTGTTTGCCTGGATCGCCGCGGTGGCCGTGCTGATTCTCGCCGGTTACCTGCTGCATGCGCTGTGGCCACGCCTGCCGCCACTGTGGCGAAAAGTGTGCACAACATTGCGCTGGGTGTGTCGTCAACTACGCTTGGTTCCACTGAACCCTCGTCACGAAAAGGACTTCCCATGACGTCGCTGCGTTCTGCCCTGCCCCTGCTTTTTCTCCTCAGCCTGCCGGCCTTGGCCGCCGACCCGCTGCCGTCATGGAACGATGGCCCCAGCAAAAAACAGATTGTCGATTTCGTGCAGGCGGTCACCGTCGAAGGCTCCAAGGACTATGTCAAACCCGCCGAGCGCATCGCGGTCTTCGACAACGACGGCACCCTCTGGACCGAACAACCGGCCTACTTCGAAGTGCTGTTCGCCTTCGATGAAATCAAGCGCCTGGCGCCCCAGCACCCTGAGTGGGCAACCACACAGCCGTTCCAGGCGGTGCTCGAAGGCGACCATCAGGCCCTCGCGGCCACGGGCATGCAGGGCTTGTTGAAGATCATCGGCGCAACCCACACCGGCATCAGCACCGAAGCCTTCATCGACAACGCGAAAGCCTGGCTGAAACAGGCGCGCCACCCCAAGACGGGCAAACCGTTCGATCAGATGATCTACCAGCCGATGCTGGAAATGCTCGACTACCTGCGCAGCCAGCAATTTAAGACCTACATCGTCTCGGGCGGCGACACGGCCTTCATGCGCGCCTTTGCCGAGGTGGTGTATGGCGTGCCACCGGAACAGGTGATCGGCACCAATTTCGTCACCCAGTACCAGCTCAAGGACGGCAACCCGCAGATCCTGCGCACCGCCAAGCTGGCGCACAACGACGATGGCCCGGGCAAGCCGGAAAGCATCGACGCGATTATCGGCCGCCGGCCCTTGCTGGCCTTCGGCAACTCCGATGGCGACCTGCAAATGCTGCAGTGGACCGCCGCTGGCAGTGGCAAGCGCTTGATGGGCCTGGTGCACCACACCGACGCCAGGCGCGAGTGGGCCTATGACCGAAACTCTCAGGTGGGGCGCCTCGACAAGGCGTTGGACCTGGCCAGGGCAAACGGCTGGATCGTGGTGGACATGGCGAGCGACTGGCGCCGTATCTACCCCTTCGAGCCGGCTGTGCAAGCAAAGGTGCAATAAGAAAACGTCACGACGGACTGTACAAAAACGTTGGTCGCAGGCAATGCGACTCAGGCCCTAAAAGGAGCAAGTCTTATGACTCGCATACGTAAGTGGCTGCCGAAACTCGCCCTGGTGGCGGTGTCGGTAATAGGCGCCTCGGCATCCGCCCTGGCCGCCGAGAAGCCGAATATCCTGGTGATCTTCGGCGATGACATCGGGCAAACCAACATCAGCGCCTATTCCATGGGCGTGGTGGGCTACAAGACGCCCAACATCGACCGGATCGCCAAAGAAGGCATGATGTTCACCGACTACTACGCGGAGAACAGCTGCACGGCTGGGCGCTCGTCCTTCATCACCGGCCAGACGCCGTTGCGCACGGGCCTGTCGAAGGTGGGCATTCCGGGGGCCCCGGTGGGCCTGCAAAAGCGCGATATCACCATCGCCCAGGCGCTCAAGTCCCTGGGTTACTCCACCGGGCAATTCGGCAAGAACCACCTGGGCGACCGGGACGAGTACCTGCCCACCAACCACGGCTTCGACGAGTTCTTCGGCAACCTATACCACCTCAATGCCGAAGAAGAACCCGAACGCCCTTACTGGCCCAAGGACGATGCCGAATTCGTCAAGGCCAACACCCCGCGCGGGGTGATCCACAGTTTCGCCGACGGCAAGATCGAAGACACCGGCGCCTTGACCACCAAGCGCATGGAAACCATCGACGACGAAACCACCGCGGCGGCCCAGGCCTTCATCAAGAAACAGGCCGAAGCCAACAAGCCGTTCTTCGTGTGGATGAACACCACGCGCATGCACGTGTTCACCCATGTGCGTGACTCGATGAAGGGCCAGAGCGGCATGCCCGGCAACGAGTACGCCGACGGCATGCTTGAGCATGACGGCGACGTGGGCAAACTGCTGCAGACCCTCGACGACTTGAAGATCGCCGACAACACCATCGTGGTCTACACCACCGACAACGGGCCGAACCAGTTCTCCTGGCCGGATGCGGCGACCACGCCGTTCCGCAACGAAAAGGACTCCAACTGGGAAGGCGCGTACCGCGTGCCGGCGATCATCCGTTGGCCGGGCAAGATCAAGGAGGGTCAGGTCTCCAACGAGATGGTCTCGGGGATGGACTGGTTCCCGACCCTGTTGGCCGCAGCCGGTGACGCCGACGTGAAAAACAAGTTGCTCAAAGGCTGGACGCCTGCGGCAGGCGGCACCAACTTCAAGGTGCACCTGGATGGCTACAACCAACTGCCCTACCTGACCGGCCAGCAACCTAAAGGCGCGCGCAACGAGTTCTACTACTTCAATGACGACGGCATGCTGGTTTCGATGCGCTTCGACAACTGGAAAGTGGTGTTCGCCGAGCAGCGCCAGCCGGGTGGTTTCCGAGTGTGGAGCGAGCCGTTCGTACAGTTGCGGGTGCCGAAGATCTTCAACCTGAGGATGGACCCGTATGAGCGCGCTGACGTGGTGAGTGACCAGTATTACGACTGGACTACCAAGAACGTCTACCTCGGTGCGGTTGCGGTGACCAAGGCGGCGAAGTTCCTGCAGACCTTCATCGAATACCCGCCTAGCCAGAAACCGCCGAGCTTCAGCATCGACCAGATCCGTGAAGCGGTGGACAAGAAGATCGAAGAGAAGATGAAGGCCGCCCCGGCTTCATAGCTGACACAACACAAGGCAAATGTGGGAGCGGGCTTGCTCGCGAAAGCGGTCGTTCAACCAACCGATTCGGCGAATGACACACCGTTTTCGCGAGCAAGCCCGCTCCCACAGGGTTCTCTGTACGTTCTGGAATTTTGTAATGACCTCTCGCACCGCCAGCAAGCCTGTTGAAATCGGCAACGCCACCTCGACCCTGATCCCTGCCCTGCTCCTGTTTGTCTCAGGTGGCGCGGCGCTGGTCTATCAGGTGCTGTGGATCAAGCAATTGTCGCTGGTGGTGGGCGTGGAGGTGTATGCGATCACCACGGGCATCAGCGCGTTTTTTGCCGGGCTGGCCCTGGGTGGTTTGTTGTTTGGACGGCTGGCGGACCGCTTTTCACGGCCGCTGCTGTTGTATGCAGCCCTGGAATTATTGGTCGCCGCGTTCGGCGTGGGCGCCACCGTGGCGCTGGGTATGGCGGCCGAGCCGTTTGCCTGGCTGGAACAACGCATCGGCCTTGCGGCCTGGGCGCTGCCATTTGCGTTGGTGGGCCTGCCCGCGCTGTTGATGGGCGGCACGCTGCCGGTGCTGGTGCGTGCACTGGATATCAATGCCAAGGGCCTGAGCCAGGCGGGTGGCCGTTTGTATGCCGCGAACACCGCCGGGGCCATCGCCGGTACGCTGCTCACGGCATTTGTGCTGATCGCGCAGTTTGGCGTGCGTGGCAGTGCGCTGGTAGCGGCGATGCTGAACCTGGTCGCAGCGGCCGGCGCGTTGTTGTCTGTGCGTCATCACGCTCCCGTCGCTGTCGCCCCTGCGCGCAGCGTTCAACCAGCGCGCCTGGCGCTGGTGCTGTATGCCATCGCCGGGGGGGTCGCCCTCGGTTATGAAGTGGTGTGGTCGCAGTCCATCGTACAGTTCATGAGCACGCGCACCTACGCGTTTGCCGTGGTACTGGCCACCTACTTGACCGGCTTGTTTATCGGCAGCCAACTGATGTCACACCGGGTTGAGCGCATTCGCGATCCCTGGGGTGTGTTTGGCCTGCTGATTGCAGGCGCCGGTTTGGTGGCACTGCTGGAAGTTGCGGTGCTGGGGCGCTGGCTGATTCTGCTGCAAACCCAGGCAGAAGCGGTGGTGCTGAGCCTGGGCGGCAGCGAATTGCCGGGCATGAGTGCACGGTTCGCCGTGGCGGCGCTGTGCATTGTGTTTGTTCCGACCTTGCTGCTGGGGGCGGCATTTCCGTTGGCGTTGCGCTTGAGCGTGGGTAATCGCCATGTCGGTCGTGATGTCGGCGCGGTGGTGGCATTCAACACCTTGGGCGGGATCGTCGGGGTCATGCTCTGCGGGTTTGTGCTGATCCCCTGGCTGGGCCTGGTGCGGACCCTCGGCCTGCTGGCGGTGATGGCCGGCGCCGTGGGTTATCTGGCGGTACGTCGCGGGCATGGGGTGAAAAAGTCGCGGCGCCAGGCGGTGGTCGTTGTGGGCCTGGTGTCGCTGGCGGTTGCCGGGCTGACCCCGGTGGACCGCCTGGCCAAGTTGCTTCCCGGCGCACGTAACGCCAGCCTGACGTTTTACCAGGAAGGTCGTGGCGCGACGGTGGCCGTGGTCACCCAGGGTCAAGGAGCACGGGCGTTTCAGCGCCTATATATCCAGGGTGTTTCCAATACCGGTGATGCGATGCCGTCGTTACGCTACATGCGCATCCAGGCGTTGTTGCCGTTGCTGGTCCACAACGCTGAGCCCAAGTCGGCGCTGGTGATTGGCTTTGGCACCGGGATCACAGCGGGTGCGCTGTTGCGTTACCCGGGGCTTGAGCATCGGGTGGTGGCTGAGTTGCTGCCGTCGGTGGTGCAGGCTGCGTCGCTGTTCAAGGGCAACTTCAATGCTGCCCAGGACCCGGCCATCGACCTGCGCCTGCGCGATGGGCGCCAGGAATTGCTGCGCAATGCCCAGCGCTATGACCTGATCACCCTGGAACCGCCGCCGCCTTCCGCTGCCGGGGTGGTCAACCTATATTCCCAGGACTTCTATGCGCTGGCCGCAACACGGCTGGAAAAACATGGCCTGCTGGCTCATTGGCTGCCGCTGCCCACGCAAAATATCGATGATTCCCGCGCGTTGGTGCGCAGCTTCCTCAATGTATTCCCCTATGCCTCGCTGTGGACCAGCGAGTTCCACGAGATGCTGCTCGTGGGTTCCCTGGAGCCTGTGGCGCTGGACGCCGAGCGTATTCGCCAGCGCTTTGAACAGCCCCCGGTGCGTTCGGCGTTGGCTGAGGTCGGCATCGATTCGACGGCCACGCTGCTTGCCACCTGGGTCACTGACCGCCAGGGCCTGGAGCGGTTTGCCGCGAATGCGCTGCCAGTCACCGACGACAGGCCGCGCATCGAATACGCCCCGTGGGTGCGCAGCAAGGAAATCACCCGAGTATTGCCGGCCCTGCTGGGCCTGCGTGTACCGGCGCCGCTGGTCAACGCGGACGCGTCTTTTGCCCGCACCCTGGCCGCTGAACAACAACGCTTGATGCAGTTCTACCGCGCGAGCCTGCATGCCTACGATGGCGACCGCGACGCCTGGGGCCGGGATATTCGTGACGTGCTGCAACAAGACAGCGCCAACCCCTACTACCGCTGGTTTATCAGCCCCTAAAACAGGTAATGTGCGCGCGATTGTTTAGGGAGTTGCGCCGCACATGACTTGCTGGAATATCCTGGGCCTCACGCCTGACGCCGACAGCCGCGCGATCAAGCGCCAATATGCGGCGCTGCTGAAGAAAACCCGGCCGGACGATGACCCCGAGGGGTTCCAGCGCCTTCGCGAAGCCTACGAGCAAGCTCTGCAGTGGAGCCAGGAGCAGCAGGACACTGTTGAGGTGGCCATCGGGCACATGGGTGAAACCGTCGAGGTGGTCACCGAACACGTGGAGGAAACCCTGGAACAACGCTATCAAGCGGCAATGGCCAACGGCACGGCGTTGTTCTTCGAAATCCACCTGTTGCATCGTTGTGTTGACGGCGAACTCAACGCCGAGGACGCCCGCTGGGCGTTCCAGGCCTTCAACTGGCTCACAGCCTGGCAACGGCTGGAGCTGCCGGTCGAACTGATCGACACGCTAGAACGCCAACACCGCGCCGCTTTACAGCAACCGTTGCGCCTGGCCCTTGAGCAGAAAGATGAGTCGGCGTTTCTTGCTGCTTATGCAGCGCGTGATGAGCACCCGTGGGTACACAATCATCCCCACGGTGAGTGGTTCAACGAATGGCTGGCCAAGCTGCTTGCCCAGAGCCATTTCTGGTCCGGTGCCGTGTTCGACGCCGTGTGTGCCGGCCAAGGCTGGCACGGCGGTGCCGACCCCAACTGCCCCGCCGACGATTGGGCGCTGCTGTTGAAGCGCCAGCAAGGGCCGGCCTTCCTCGCACGCCAGCGGGCGTTGGCCGCCGAACCACCCTACAGCCCACAGCAACGCGCGGCACGTTTACTGCTGGCGCCGATGAGCCTGGGCCAGCGCCGTGCCTTCGCCCAGCGTTTGAGTGAAGACGACTGGAAAGCCTGCCAAACCCTCAGCGCTGACATCTATGCCGAGCACGTGGTCGTCGCTGAAGCCATGCCCGGTGGCACCGTGTATTTCTGGCAAGACTGGGACAAGGCCATGGACACCTGGCCCTGGGTCGTCGCGCTGGTCGTGAGCTGCCTGGTGGGGGTGCTGGAGAAAGCCGAGTTACTGGCCGGCAATGGGGTGCCGACGCTGGGCCACGGGCTCTTGTGGTCGCTGGCCTTCGTGGTCGGCGCCGGGCTGGCCTGGCAAGGCTGGCGGCCCCTCGCCCATCACTACCGCGTGCAGGACGAAGCTTTCAGCCAGCGCCTGCCCGGCTGGCTCAGCCCTACCCACCTGCCGCTGCTGCCGGTACGTGACCTGGTGCCCGGGTTGGTCCTGGTGGCAATCCTCGGCTACCTATTCGGCCCGCTGGCCAGCGTGACGCTGATCGCGGCCTTGGCACTGATCGGCGTGATCAAGCGCCCCGGGATGAGCCGTCACACGCCCTGGACCGCAAGCCACCCGCGCTGGACCCTGCTGGGTGCGGCCCTCGGCGTGGTCGGTGTGATTGCGCTCTACGCGGGCTTGGTCTTGCTCGACAACGGCCACCGGGTCGTGCGTAACCAGGGCCTGCAACAGTGGACCGAGCGCCTGTGCAGCCGCATGCCGCGCAGCGATGCCGAGTGTCAGGCGCCCGCCACCCAGAAACAGTGGTACGGCCAGGAGGCCGCGCAATGAACCCCAAATGGTTGTTACCCATCGGCCTGATCCTGGGCCTGGCCTTGCTCGGCCTGGCCGGCGCCACCAAACCCCTGCAGCGGATTCAGTTCTGGTTGGATCAACGGGACAGCCCCCACACCGCAGCAGCGAGCGCCCTGGCGCCGATCATCGATTGCGCGAACCGCATCGACCGCGACACGCGCCTGGCCTTTTACCGCATGCGTTCAACCGAACCCGAAGCGCCGGACCACGATCAGTTTGGCGACAGCAGCGAGCCTGAACCGCGCGTTATCCAGGCGGCTGTTTGCTCCCAGCTGTACACCCTGAAGCTGGAGCGCCAACAGCCCGGGAGCCAATTGGTCGGCCTGGCCTCGGTGTATGCGTACAGGCTGCACAGGTTCACGTCCGTGGCCGACCGGGTCACGCCGACCCAGGCCGAACGGCTCTCGCTGAGCGGCCGGCAAGCCGTGGTGCTGCCCGTCACAGAATCGTTGAGGCAGGAGCTGGTGCAAGAAGGCGACGACTACCTGAGGGTCTCCACCCAACTGCGTCAACAGCTGGAAGAGCAGGACCTGAACATACGCCCGGCGCAATTGGCACTGCTGGAGTCGCGCTTCGGCCGCGACCTGCATTGGCACGTGCTCAACTACATGATCATCGCCCGCCACGCGGTGAATGCCCTTGAGCAAGGGATGCACGACGCACGCCTGACACCCCAGGCCGTCGCCAGCCAGGCAGCGGCCTTGCAACAGGCTGCCGACGCTGGCAAAGCCTACCTGCGTACCCACCCCACCGAGCACCTGGATGAGGAAGCGCGCCACCTCTGGTACACGATCACCCCGGCCGCCGATGCCTACCTGGCCGCGCTGGGCACGTTGCACCAGGACTGGCTGCACCATGCCGCGCCGCAGCAACTGAGTGACGACTATTACCTCGTCACCCGCCGCTACGACGCCCTGCTCAGCTATTACAACCGGCCGGCACGCAACGCGTTTTGAGGCTTAGTGTTTTTTCAGTTTCACGTAGGACTGATGCAGGTCTGACGCCCAGCCATCGATAACTCCTTTGACGTCGTCGGCCTTCATCACCTGGGCGTCGTTGGACAGCGGTTTGCCGGTGCCTTTGCGCACCACTTGGGCGATCACCTTGCCGCTGGCGCCGTCGAGGAACTGCGCCTCGGTGCCCAGGGTGGTTTCCTGGTCACGGTGGCCGGTGGCGGTACTCGCGGCCGCGACGACCAGCGCCACGGGGATGTACTCATAGGGCGCGAGCGCTTCGGTCTTGCTGCTCACGGCGGTGATTGCCGCCCGCACGACGATCACACCCGGGCCCGGCGCATTGGCCAGCGGCAGGGATTTTTCCAGCTCACGCTTGAGCGCCTGGTTGTAGTAGGTGTTGATACCGTTAAGGGTGCTCTCAGGGATTTTCGCGGTGGCCTGGGGCTTGGGATAGAACTGGGTCGGCTCGACATACACCGCGGTGTAGCGGCTCAGGTCCAGTTTGGGGTCCACCCAACGCATCACATCCGCGCCCGAAGGCGACTTGGCTTGCTTGAGTTGGCTGTAGTCCGAGAGAAAGCCGGAGTACTCCTCCGGTTGTGTGACTTTGCTGGCGCAGCCTGTCATTCCAATTGAAGCGAGGCACAGCGTGCTGATCATTAGCCTTAGTTTCATCATTGAACTCCCTGGCAGTCATCACTGGAACACTGAGCTGTAGGTATAGCCAACTCTGGGGAAATAGCCGTTATTTCCCGCGCATCGTTTGACAGACCCGTCCCCAGCGTCAAAGCTGCACGGAGCTTAAAGCACGCCGTAGAGCGTCCCTGCATCAAGACAATGGAAGTCGGAATGCCAGCGCCCACAACCAAAAAAGCCGCACCCCACCGTGAATCACCCCGTCGTTACCTGTACCCCATTCTGATTGTGTTGTTGCTGTTGGCCATGGCCGGGATCTGGTTTTACCTGCAGACGAGCGCGCCTCGGCTGCCCGCGCCCGTGATGGCGGTGAAACCGGTGGTTATCGCACCGGCGACGATGGTGGATGAACAGCAATGCCAGGGCTGTCACCAGGCTCAAGTCAAGGATTGGCAAGGCTCCCACCACCAGTTGGCGATGCAGCAGGCCACGCCACAGACGGTACCGGCAGACTTCAATGACGCCACGTTTACCGGCGAGGGTGAAACCACCCGGTTTTTTCGCCGGGGCGATGCGTTCTGGGTCAATACGCCCGGCGGCGACGGTAAGCCTGCTGACTTCAAGGTGGTCTACACCTTTGGCATCGCGCCGCTACAGCAATACCTGATCGACGTGGGCGATGGCCGCTTGCAGGCGCTGGGCGTGGCCTGGGATACCCAGCAGCACCGCTGGTTTCACCTCTACCCAGGCCAGGGCGTGACCTTCAAGAACCCGCTGCATTGGAGCAAGCCCAGCCAGAACGCCAACTTCATGTGCGTCGAATGCCACACCACCGGCTACAAGCGCAACTTTGATCCGCTGAAAAACAGCTTCGACAGCCAGTGGAACAGCCTCGGCGTCGGCTGCCAGGCCTGCCATGGCCCGGCCTCCAACCACCTGCAATGGGCGGCTAAAAAAGGCGACCTGCTGCACGCCGGGTTTGCCGTGGACCTCAACGACAAGGACGCCACCGTCGAGCTGGAAACCTGCGCGCGCTGCCACGCCCGGCGCGCTCCGTTGGGTGACGGGTTTACCGTCGGCAAGCGTTTGATGGATGACTACCTGCCCAGCGTGCTGACCCGCGAGCTGTATGCCCTGGACGGCAAGATCAAGGACGAAGTGTTTGAACATGGCTCCTTCGCCCAAAGCAAAATGGCCGAAAAAGGCGTGCGCTGCAGCAACTGCCACAACCCCCACAGCAACGAACTCAAGGCGCCGGGCAACGCGGTGTGCTTGCAGTGTCACAACACCGCCGGCAAAACCCCGATCGCCACGGTCGATGGGCGTGGCCTGCAGGCCAAAAATTATGACGCTCCTGAACACACCGGCAAACCGGTGGGCCAGCCGGGTTCGTTCTGTGTCGACTGCCATATGCCGGGCAAGGTGTACATGGGCAATGACTTGCGCCATGACCACAGTTTCAGTATCCCTGCGGGTGCGCGGGACGTGCTGAAGGCGCCTACTTATGCCGAGAGCATGGTATTGATTCGCGGCGGCCAACCGGGGGCCGCCCAGGCGCTGTATGACCAATTGGCACGCAGCAACCTGCCGGCCATCCAGCGGGCGACCTTGTTGGTGGAGTTGCCCAACTATCCCAGCGAGCAGGCACTCAAACTGGCAACCCGGGACCTGGGCCACCCTGCCCCGCAAGTGCGCGAAAGTGCCGTGCGTGCGGTGAGTGCGTTGCTGCCGCCGCCAGAGCGCATTGCGCTGTATGTGCCGTTGCTCAAGGACCCGGTGCGCGCCGTGCGCATCATTGCTGCGCGGGATTTATTGAGTGTCTCCAGCCAGGGCTTGGGGCCGGCGTGGGACAGCGCCATCGCCGAATACGAACAGGTGCAATCGAGCCTGCTGGAGCGTGCCGAAGCGAACCTCAACCTGGCGATGCTCTACCAGGCCAGCGGCCGTGGCGACAAGGTCGAGGCGCAACTGCGCACGGCCCTGCTGCGTGATCCGGACTTTTTCCCGGCGTTGGTAACGCTGATTCAGTGGCTGGAGGCCAATGGCCGTGCGGACGAGGCGCGCACATTGATCGGCGACCAGTTGGCCCTGCACCCTGAGGCACCGCTGCTGCAACACACCCGGGGGTTGATGTTGATCCGCGCAGGAGACACTGCCCAAGCGATGCCGCACCTGCGCAACGCCGCTCGCCTCGACCCGGCGAGCGCCCAGTACGCCTACGTACTGGCGGTGGCGTTGCACGACAGTGGGAAGGTTGATGAGGCCTGCCAGCAATTGGAGTCGCTGTTGCAGCGCCAGCCGTACAGCCGTAACGCACGACTGTCACTGATTCAGTACTACCTGGAGAACGGCCAGGAGCCCAAGGCCCAGGTCGTGATGCAAGCCTGGAAAAACCTCAACCCAGGCGACCCGGCACTGAAATAAGCGCTTGCCTGCGAAGACGGTGGCCTGGCACACCCTCTTTAACGCCAATACCTGCGTCTTCGCAGCCTCGCTGAAGCTCGACAGCTCCCACAAGGGACCGAGTGCATCCTTTTGAAATGCGCTCGAATGTGGGAGCTGGCTTGCCTGCGAAAGCGGCGGCACAGTCAACAGTGATGTTGCCTGAACCACAGCCTTCGCAGCCTCGCTAAAGCTCGACAGCTCCCACAAGGGACCGGGTGCATCCTTTTGAAATGCGCTCGAATGTGGGAGCTGGCTTGCCTGCGAAAGCGGCGGCACAGTCAACAGTGATGTTGCCTGAACCACAGCCTTCGCAGCCTCGCTGAAGCTCGACAGCTCCCACAAGGGACCGAGTGCATCCTTTTGAAATGCGCTCGAATGTGGGAGCTGGCTTGCCTGCGAAAGCGGCGGCACAGTCAACAGTAATGTTGCCTGAACCACAGCCTTCGCAGCCTCGCTAAAGCTCGACAGCTCCCACAGGGGTCTGCGTAACGACGAAGATCCACTGTAGGAGCTGGCTTGCCTGCGATGGCAACCGTTGCCTTAAATACGTTCCCGCGGGATCAGGCTCTGGAGCTGGGAGGCGAGGAAGTTGGCGTCGAAGGTGAAGGTTTCCGGGTCTTTGAGGCCGTTGGTTTTCTTCCACAGCCAATCATTTTTATCCGCCGGCAGTACCAGCGAGACGCTGCCGTGGCGCGCGGCGGTGAGACCGATCACCGCCACTGTAATCAACCCTCCCGCGCCCATCACATCCGGTACGAACTCCACGGTTTTTCCGGTGATTTGTACGTTCAGCTTCTCGGTCTTGAAGGTCGAAACCTCCACCGGCACGCTCGGGCCGCTGGCCACATAGGCTTCACGCTGCACGTCGAGCAAGCCCACCGTCTTGACCGGCGCCAGCCAGTGCTCAATCTGCCCGAATAACTCGTTGAGCTTTTGCGCCCAACGCGCCGACTGCACGTCGAATTGCTGTTTCTTGTGCGCTTCGCTCTCGGCGTAATGACGAAGCATCTCGCCCAGTTGCTGTACGTCGTCCATTGCGAATGTCCTCCGGTGAGCCAGGTTGCGAGGGTCGATCATGGCAGATACGCGGGTGCTGCGTGCGGTTAACGCTGTGCAAGTGCACATCACCGCACTCAGGGCGCCTGAACGAAGGAACTGCTCCGGTCATTTGCTCGGCAACTGCGTATGACTAATCCGTAGCCAATGGGTAAGGTGAAGCCACATTCCTTGTCAGGAGCATCGCATGCGCACCATCGGCCTTATCGGCGGCATGAGCTGGGAGTCCAGCGCCGAGTACTACCGCCTCATCAATCAGCGCGTGCGCGACCAACTGGGGCCGCTGCGTTCGGCGCAGTTGTTGATGTACAGCGTGGATTTCGGCCCGGTGGAACAGGCGCAGCATGCCGGGCGCTGGGACGATACCGCGCTGATCCTCGAAGACGCCGCACGGCGCCTGCAAGCCGGGGGCGCCGACTGTGTGGTGCTGTGTACCAACACCATGCACTTGGTAGCGCCACGCATCGAAGCAGCAGTGTCGATTCCGTTCCTGCACATTGCCGATGCGGCGGGTGCGGCGGCCGTCGAAGCGGGCACGCTGACTGTCGGTTTGCTGGGCACAGCGTTCACCATGGAGCAGGACTTTCTCAAATCCCGCCTGGCCGCCCAGGGCCTGACCGTGCTGGTGCCCGAGGCGGACGAACGCCAGGCGGTGCACCGGATCATCTACGAGGAATTGTGCGTGGGCGTGATCAGTGACGCGTCGCGCCAGGTCTATCAACGCGTGATCGAGTCCCTGGCCGCACGCGGCGCCCAGGCGATCATCCTGGGGTGCACGGAAATCGGCCTGCTGATCAAGCCGGAACACAGCGACCTGCCGTTGCTGGACACCACCGAGCTGCATGCGCAGGCTGCGGTGGCGTTTGCTCTGGGGGATTAAACCGACCGGCGCAGGCGCGCCATGCTCACGGTATCGACATACTTGCCATCACGCACCGCGTAGTCGCGCAATCGACCTTCAACCTCAAAGCCGAACTTACGGTACAGGTTTTGCGCGGCTTCGTTGTCGGCAAACACGGTCAATTCGACATGGTGCAGGTTCATCCAATTGTCGGCCACGTCCAACGCGGCCGTCAGCAACCGAGACCCCACGCCCTTACCCTGCCAGGCTGTTGCTACGCCCATACCAAACGAGCCGACATGGCTCTGGCGCACCCGCAGGTACTGTTCCAGGCCCAACTGGCCGATGACTTCACCGCCGTGCACCGCCACCAGCTGTAACCGCCGTTCGTTGTCCATGACCAGGCGCTTGCGCCACATCTCCACAGCCTGGAAAGGCATCTGCAGCACCTGCCGGCACACGGCCGGGTCGTTATAGAGCGCGGCGACGCCTTCAAGATGGGCCTCGGTAAAACGCTGGATGACGATGTGGGGTTCAGGTGCGTGCATTGTGTTTCATCCTTTGAAAAACACGTGGCGGGCCAGTGTAACGGCATGTCCTTCGGGGAAGAAACACCTCTGTTGCGCCTTAAGTTTTGCTCCCGGACCGACGATCGTTCGTGATGACCGCCTCAATGCATATCAGGGCTGGCGCCAGGGTGGAGGCTATTTGCGTTGCCTTTAAGGTCGGACGAATGCCTCTGCCCACCCGGAGAAACAGCGGATCACCAAAGTGAGATCGAAGGCGTGCCAAGGCATTGCTGACCGCAGGTTGCCCAACTCGCAACTGGAGCGCCGCATGCGTCACACTGCGTTCACGGTATACCACCAAAAACGTCACCATCAGGTTCAAGTCGACGCCTTGAAAGTTTTGCTCGTTAATCGTCATGTGCGCTATCCCCACCCGTGGCAATGCAACGCGCTTTCCTGAACACAACAACATTCAGGCAGGCACAATTCAGTACGGCGTCGGTCTTTTCTTCTTTATAAGCGGGCGGCATCGAAAACGAGGGCCGCTCGTGGTCCAAGGCCAGCGAACCGAACAGGATTGTTGCCAGCGTAATGAGTGTTAAAGCGCGGCGCAGAGCATCCTCATGCTGCCCGGCATCAGGCCTGCAGGTTGAGGCACACAGACAGTTTAACGTGAACATCGCGATCACCTCTCATGACGCGAAAAAATGGGCCGCAGCGTTCGCAACGACCCATCAGCAGCCACCAGCCCACTCATTACGCCGCGTTTTGCGCCGCATGCTTGGCGACGACTTCGGCCTCATCTTTCAGTGCTTTCTGAACGGATGGGCGAGCATCGACACGAGCTTTCCACGCCATCAGGTTCTCCAGATGTTCAATTTTGGCGCCCGAACGTGCGTGCCACAGGGTTGCCCAGACATACGCATCTACCACCGAAAAGTTTTCTCCGGTGAGATAGCTACGGCCATCAGCCAAGCGCGCATCCAAGGTCGAATACGCGGCTACCAGTTTGGCGCGGGTCCAGGCGGCACCGTCCTCGGTCAACAGCTTGCGCATCAACGGGATGTGTTTTTGTGCAATTTCGGTGGCGGTAACGGTCAATAACTGGTCAATCTTGACACGCTCCAAGGTGCCGCGCGCCGGAATCAACCCTGCTTGCGGATACTGGTCGGCCAAGTAAGAAATAATAACGATGGTTTCGGTGATGGTGTCCTGGTTGTCGTTTTCAAGGGCCAGCACGGGTACATAGCCAAGCGGGTTAACAGTGGCGAAAGAGTCGCCATTCGACGTGGTTTGGTTAAATACATTGAAGTGCACAAGTTCTGGCGTCAGGCCCAGTTCATTGGCAATGATCTGAACAGCTTGAGAGCACGTTTGGTCAGCGATATAAAGTTTGGTCATGATTGCATCACCTGGGGCGTTAGTTAGGTTCCGCACCCTGAAGTAGGGCTGGTGAAGAAAGTTTGCACTTCGCCTTGGCATTGATAAACGGCGGCACGGGCTACGCTCTGTAGCCGGTGTCGCTACAATTCTAGGGATCCTTTTGAAAATTGACTCCCGCCAGACGACAGTCCGTCTCCCGCAAAGCGTCAAACCTTGGTTCCAATAACGGTATATTCCCGCCGCTTTTTTAGATCCCTTCACTGCTTTGAATGAGGCACGACGGAATGAGACTGAACGGCTCGAAAATTCGCTACCGCTCTGCAAATCTGGGCCATAGTTGAACAGTCGCCTTGCACCACACCCCCGCGAACAGACCGTTAAAAGAGAACCTTAATGGAACGACCCGACACATCATTTCCGGACATCGCCGCCTTCGTGGGTGTGGCCCAAACCGGTAGTTTCACGCGCGCCGCAGAAAACCTGTCAACCAGCAAATCCAACGTAGGCAAGGCGGTTCAGCGTCTGGAGATTAGGCTTGGGACCAAGCTATTCCAGCGCACGACGCGTGCAGTACGCCTGACCGAAGATGGCGAAACCTATTTGACTGCCGCCGTCGCCGCCTTGGACGGGCTGCGTGACGCCGCACACGAGTTGGCGGCGCGTAAAGAAGAGCCCATCGGGCGCGTGCGTTTGGATATTCCTTCGGGCTTCCGGCAACTGTTTTTCCCTACGCTGTCCGAGCTTCGCCATCGATATCCGCAAGTTACCTTGGAATTGTCCATGACCGACCGGATGTCTGACGCCGTGGGCGAAGGCTGGGACATTGTCGTCAGGGCCGGTGAACTGCCCCAAGACAGCGAGATGACGGTGCGCAAGCTGTGCAATATCACCCTCAGCCTGTATGCCTCTCCCGATTACCTGGCCCGGCATGCGCCGATTGTTTCCAGCGCAGACCTGATCAACCATGAAGCCGTGATTTTTCGTGGCTTTACCGGCCGGCTCAGGCCTTGGTCGTTGGGCGAGGATGGGCACGTACGCGAGTTTGCGCCCACGCCGGTGTTGATTGTATCGGATGGGCAGGCGGTCATAGACGCCACTGTGGTCGGCCTGGGCATCGCTCAAATCTATGACAAGGTGGCCCAGCCCTATGTAGACGCCGGCAAACTGGTGCGCCTATTGCCAGCAGTAGACTCGCCAGGCCCTCCCGTGCATGCGCTGATCCCCCTGGGCAGTCGAATGCCCGCCAAGACCCGCGCCGTGCTCAACTACCTGGCCGACCGGTTGCGTTAAGCCACAAACGCAAAAAAGCTCGCGGCAGAAGCTAGTCTTCTGCCGCGAGCCTTGTACATCGCTACGAATCACCGATTTCAGGCAGCTTCGCTGGCGCCTTCATCGACCATAGGCCGATTTTTGCTCAGCAGTCCCAGCACCACCGCCGCCGAGGCCAGTGTGATCAGGGTGAGGATGTGCAGCAGGTATTGTAACGCGCTGGCATAGCCCTCGACCAGACGCTCGTTGGCCAAACCTGGAACGGTGTTGATGGCGTGCGCCATGTCACCCGTCGTGACACGGTGCGCAGTTTGCGCGATCAACGCCGCCTCAGTACTGCCCGCGACAACGTTAACCGCCTCCCCCAGGTTGGCGTGGAGCAACGACGCGAGCATGGCCGCGACGCTTGCCAAGGCAATCCCCTCACCCGCCACGCGGACCGTATTGAAGATCCCCGCCGCCATCCCCGCGCGCTCTTTGGGCACTACGCTCACCGACAGGCCGTCCATCAGGCCCCACGGCAGACCCGCGCCGATCCCGATCAACAGCATAGGAGCCACCAGGCCGAATTTTGACGCACCAACGTTGTACAGGCTCAGCCAATGCAGGCCGACTGCGGCGATCAGGAAACCCACGCCCGAAAGCATGCCCGGTGAGATAAAGCGTGTCATGGACGCGGCCAGCATCGGCACCACCAGCATCGGCGCAGACAGCGCCAGCAACAGCAAGCCGGCATCGATTTCACTCAAGCCTTCCACGCCGATAAACCGCAGTGGCAACATCACGACCAGCACGATGTAGCAGTAGCAGGTCCCAATTGGCAGCATTTGCACGCCCACAAAACGCGGAAAGCGAAACAGCGTCAGATCCAGCATTGGCCGCTTCACCCGCATTTCAATTGCGATAAACGCCACCAGCAACGCGGCGGACGCACCTAACAGGCCGACCACCAATGGGCTGCCCCAGCCACTGTCCGGCGCCTGAATCACACCAAAAGTGAACAGTGCCAGCACCGCGCTGAAGGTGATAGTGCCCGCCCAATCAAGCCCCACGGCATCTGGGTCTCGGGTCTCACGCATGCGCGGTAGCCCGAACACCATGGCGATTACGCCAATCAAGGCGGTAAACACAAAGATCGCACGCCAGCTGTAGGCTTCGATCAATACGCCCGCCACCAGAGGGCCAAAGGCAAGGCCGATACCAAAGGTAGTCCCCAACATGCTGAATGCGCGCGTACGAGCATGCCCTTCAAATTCTTGCGCCAGCGCAGCCGAACCACTGGCCAGCGCCGCGGCGCCTGCCACGCCTTGGATTGCCCGCAGGATGTCCAACCAGAACACCGACGGCGCGAGGCTTTGTGCCAGGGATGCAGCAGTAAACAGCAGCATGCCAAGGGTGAACAGACGTTTGCGTCCATAGACGTCAGCTAACGCCCCGGCTGCCATTAACAAGCTGCCAAAGGACAGCATGAACGCGTTGGTGATCCAGGTCAGTGCAACAGGGCTGCCGCCCAAGTCGCGGCCAATCGCGGGAGTGGCTACTGCCCCGCCCGTAAAACTTAAAGGTAATACCAGCGCCGAAAGACAAATGGCTGCCAGTATCAGCAGTTTGTCCTTCGACTGAGTGTCGCGGTTATTCGATGTCATGGGTTCACCCGTATAAGAATGCACAGCGCGGCGATATAAATAGCCACGCACAAAAAGCGAGTTGAAAGTAAAGGCCAGGGCCCATTGATAGGTCACTATCGCCCTGGCAGGTCAGTGATACTCACGGCTGGAATCGTGTGCTTAGTTGAGCGTTACTTGCGCCGCCTTGACGGGCAAAGCATTGCCCCAGCCTCCGCCCAGTGCCCGAATCAAGTTGACCGTCGCCGCCGCCTGCGCACCTTCAAGTTGCACGGCAGTGCGACGTGACTGAAGTGCCGTGCGTTCGGCGTCAATCACCGACAGGTAGATCACATCGCCTTCGGTGTATTGCGCGCGTGCCAGTTTTGCGGCGCGTATAGAGGCATCCACTGCAAGTGACTGCGTCTGAGTTTGCGTCTCCAACAACCGGAGGTCCGACAGGTTGTCCTCTACCTCACGGAACGCGACGAGTACTTGCTGCCGATAGTTGGCGACATCCTCTTCGTAAACTGCGCGCGCATTGGCCAAGTTGCCCTTGCGCAAGCCACCGTCGAAGATCGGCAGACTGAGTGCCGTCCCGGCCAATGGCCCGAGTAAGAAAGTACGACTGCTCCACTTGAACAGGTTACTCAGCGAACCCGACTCAAACCCCGCAGAGCCGGTCAACGTCAACGACGGGAAGAACGCCGCTTTCGCCACGCCGATACGAGCGTTGGCCGCCGCCATGGCGCGCTCGGCCGCCGCGATGTCTGGACGCCGCTCCAACAGCGACGACGGCAAGCCTGCTGGGATTCTCAGGTTCACAGCCTGCAAAGGATTGGCCGCCATCGAAAACTCAGCGGGCGTCTTGCCCAGCAACACCGCAAGGCTGTGCTCCGACGCCGCGCGAAGGCGCTGCACCGTCATGCCGTCGGAGCGTGCGGTCGCTAGCTCGGATTCAGCCCGAGCGACGTCCAACTCACTGATGTCCCCCAACGCGTACTGTTGCTGAACCACCTTCAAGGCTTGTTCGCGCAGCGCTATGCCACGGTTGTACACCTCGATTTCCGCGTCCAACTCGCGCAATGCGAAGTAGTTCTGCGCGACGTCTGCCTGCAACGCCAACAACACCGAGTGGAACAACGCCTCGCTACGCTGAGTGTCCGCATCGGCGGCGTCGACCGTTGAGGCCACACGACCAAACATATCCACCTCGTAAGAGATGCCGGCCTGGGCGCGCCACAGTGTCTGGCTTGCACCTTGGCCACTGTCCGACTGGAACTGCGACGCGGGTGAAACCTTCTCACGGGTTGGACCAAACCCTGCATCCACCGTTGGGAATAACGCCGAGCGTGCAGACTGGTTCAACGCCCTTGCCTCTTTCAACCGAGCCGCTGCGGCGACCAGGTTCTGGTTGGCATCCAGCGCCTGACTTTCAAGATGATTAAGCGCAGGGTCATTGAACACCTGCCACCACTCGCCCCTTGCAAAGGCTTCCGATGGCTCGGCGGTCTTCCAGGTGCCAGCTTGTGCAGGCGCCAATGCCGACTCGGTGATCTGCTCTTTGTAGGCCACAGGCGCCGCGACGTCCGGTTTCTCGTAATGGGGCGCCAGGGAACAGCCCGCCGTCACCAACATCGTCGCCAGCCACAGGGAGCCCAGCAACATACGGTTCAGTGCAAACACTTTCATGTCGTTCACCTTATTTCAGCAGCGCGGCTTCAAGCTCGCGAGCGGACGTTTGAGGGGAGTGGCCAGCGCTGAGTTGAGGGGAGTGAACTGCAGCGTCCGCCCCCAGGTGGGGGTGTTTGCCGTGCTTGTCTACAAGGTGCTCAACACCCGACAGCTTGCGCAGCAATACGTAAAACACAGGCGTCAGCATCAGGCCGAACAAGGTGACACCAAGCATGCCGAAGAACACCGCGATGCCCATGGCCTGGCGCATTTCGGCGCCGGCGCCGGTGGAGAACACCAGGGGCACAACTCCCATGATGAAAGCGATTGAGGTCATCAGGATCGGCCGCAGGCGCAGGCGACTGGCTTCAATGGCCGCTTGCACGATGGTGCGCCCTTGCATTTCCAACTCACGGGCAAACTCGACGATCAAGATGGCGTTTTTCGCCGACAGCCCCACCAGCACCATCAAGCCGATCTGGGTGAAGATGTTGTTGTCGCCATGGGTCAGCCACACACCGGCCAGCGCCGAGAAGATGCTCATCGGTACAATCAGAATGATTGCCAGCGGCAAGGTCAGGCTTTCGTACAACGCCGCCAGTACCAGGAACACCAAGAGCACACTGATCGGGAACACCCACAACGCCGAGTTGCCAGCCAACACTTGTTGGTACGTCAGGTCGGTCCATTCGTACTTGATGCCGCGTGGAAACACCTCTTTGGCAATACGGTCGACCGCCGCCTGCGCCTGGCCAGACGAATAGCCTGACGCCGGCCCACCGTTGATATCAGCAGCTGTGTAGCCGTTGTAGCGAATGACCATTTCGGGGCCGTAAGTGGTGGTGACTTTGATCAGTGAAGACAGCGGCACCATCTCGCCTTTGTCGTTACGAGTCTTGAGCAAGCCGACGTTTTCGGCGGTGGCCCGGAACGGTGCATCCGCTTGGGCACGCACTTGGTACACACGGCCAAAGGCGTTAAAGTCGTTGACATAAACCGACCCCAGGTAAATCTGCAGCGTGTCGAAAACGTCGGTCACCGACACACCCAATTGCTTGGCCTTGACCCGATCCAGTTCAACATTGAGCTGTGGCATGTTGATCTGGAAGGTCGAGAACGCCGGGCCCAGTTCTGGTGCCTTGGCTGCGGCGGCCAGGAAGTCCTGGGTCGCTTTGTTCAGCGCTTCATAACCGAGCGCACCACGGTCTTCGATTTGCAGCTTGAACCCGCCTACAGTGCCCAGGCCCGCTACGGGCGGTGGTGGGAACACGGCAATGGCCGCGTCCTTGATCCCGGCATATTTGGCGTTCAACTGCGCCACGATGGCCGAGGCGGACTGTTCCTTGGAGCGATACTTGGAGGGTTCCAGCACGGGGAACACCAGCGCACTGCTGGGCGAGTTGGCCAGGCTGACCGAAAGCCCCGGGAACTGCGGCAGGTTCTTCACGCCAGGGATCGCCAAGGCAATGTCACCCATTTGACGCACGACTTTCTCGGTACGGTCGAGTGTCGCGCCGCTGGGCAGTTGGGCGATGGCAACGACATAGTCTTTGTCTTGTGCGGGCACAAAACCACCCGGCACGATCTTGCCCATCCACACCGCTCCGCCGAGCAGCACGCCGTAAACCACCAGCATCACCAGCTTGCGATTGACCACGCGACGCACGCCGCGGCTGTACTGTTCCGAGCCACGGTGGAACACGCGATTGAACAGGTTGAAGAAGCGCCCGAACAGGGCGTCCATGATTCGCGTCAGTCGATCTTTCGGCTCGTCGTGCCCCTTGAGCAGAATCGCCGAGAGTGCTGGTGACAGCGTCAGGGAGTTGAACGCCGAAATCACCGTCGAGATCGCAATGGTCATCGCGAACTGCTGATAGAACTGTCCGGTGAGGCCGGACATGAAGGCCAATGGAACGAAAACGGCAACCAGCGTCAACGCGATAGCAATGATCGGCCCGCTGACCTCTTGCATGGCTTTGTAGGTCGCGTCGCGAGGTGAAAGCCCATCCGCAATATTGCGCTCGACGTTTTCCACCACCACGATCGCGTCATCCACCACGATCCCAATGGCCAATACCATGCCGAACAGCGATAGCGCGTTGATGGTGTAACCAAAGCCCAGCAACAGCGCAAACGTACCAATGATCGACACAGGCACGGCCAGCAGAGGAATCAGCGAAGCACGCCAGGTTTGCAGGAACACGATGACGACCAACACCACTAGGGCGATGGCCTCCAGCAAGGTCTGGATCACCGCGTGGATACTGTCACGCACAAACTGGGTGGGGTCGTACTTGATGCCGTAGTCGACACCGTCCGGCATGTCCTGCTTGATCTCTTCCATGACCGTGCGTACGTCATCAGAGATCTGCAATGAGTTGGCGTTCGGCTGTTGGAAGATGATCATCTGCACGGCCGGCTTGTTGTCGAGCATGGCGCGCAAGGTGTATTCGGATGCCGCCAGCTCCACGCGGGCAACGTCCGACAGCCGAGAGATCGCGCCATCGGACGACTTCAAGATGATGTCGCGAAATTCCTGTTCGGTTTTCAGGCGGCCTTGGGCATTAACGCTCAATTGCATCGGCACGTCGGTCAGCATCGGTGCCCCGCCCACAATACCCGCGGCTACCTGCACGTTCTGCTCGCGGATGGCTTTCACCACGTCGAGTGCGGTCATGTTCAGGCGTGAGACTTTCTGCGGGTCGAGCCAAATGCGCATCGAGTAATCGCCGGCCCCCCACATCACCACTTCACCCACGCCTGGAATGCGCGCCAAGCGATCCTTGACGTTGATCAACGCGTAGTTGCGCAGGTATGTCAGGTCGTATCGTTGGTTCGGCGACAGGATGCTCACGCCCATGGTCAACGTAGGCGAGGATTTTACCGTGGTCACACCCAGGCGCTGCACGTCCTCCGGCAAGCGTGGCAACGCTTGGGCAACCCGGTTTTGCACGAACTGCTGCGCCTTGTCCGGGTCGGTGCCCAGTTTGAACGTCACCGTTGTGGTGAGTTTGCCGTCACTGTTGGCCAGCGACTGCATGTACAGCATGTCTTCAACTCCGTTGATCTGCTCTTCAATGGGCGAGGCAACGGTTTCAGCAATGACTTTGGGGTTGGCACCGGGGTATTCAGCACGCACCACCACCGACGGCGGAACCACTTCCGGGTATTCGGCCGTTGGCAGTTTGGTGAGCGCGATAAGCCCGGCCAACACGACAACCACCGACAGCACGCCCGCGAAGATAGGCCGGTCAATAAAGAATTTAGAGATATTCATGATGATGTTCTCTTGTTAGGCCGAAGGCTTCGCAGCGCGGCCGGTGGTTGCCATCTCAACAGAATTGACCCGCACGGCATCGTTTGGACGTACGCGCTGAACACCGCTGACGACCACGCGATCCGAGGCTTTCAACCCGGAGGTGATGATGCGCAAGCCCTCATACAGGTTGCCGAGCGTGACTTCGCGGTACTCAACGACATCGCCCTGGCCTACCAACAGCACGAACTTTTTCGCCTGGTCCGTTCCAATCGCGGAGTCGTCCACGAGTACCGCGTCAGCTGGCTTGCCACCGCCGACCTGAATGCGTGCGTACAGGCCCGGCAGGAGCGCGCCATTGGTGTTGTCGAAACGCGCCCGAACACGGATGGTTCCCGATTGGGTATCAAGCCGGTTGTCGATCGAGTCGATGACGCCGGAACGCGAATAACCGGATTCGTCAGCCAGGCCGAGTGATACGGGTGCGGGTTTGGCGTTGACCTGGTTCAGGTAACGCAAATAGGTCTGCTCGTCGACATCGAACGAGGCGTAGATCGGGGACACCGATACCAGACTGGTCAGTACGGGCGCAGCAGCTCCCGCCGACACTACGTTGCCGACGGTCAGCTCCGCTCGGGACACGCGCCCCGAGATGGGTGCTGTGATCTCGGTGTAAGACAGGTTGACCTTCGCCGCATCGAGAGCCGCTTTTGCCACCGCCACTTGGGCGATTGCTTCACGCGATGCATTTTGTTTTTCGTCAAAGTCGCGCTTGGAGATGGCGTTCTGGTCGATCAGACGCGCGGCACGCCCTGCATCGGTCGCGGTGTAGGCGGCACGCGATTGCGCCGCCGCCAGTTGGCCAGCGGCACGGTCCACCTCTGCCACGTAAGCGCGCGGGTCGATGGTAAACAAGCGGTCGCCTTTGTTGACCATTGCCCCGTCCTTGAAATGCACGGCAACCAAGGTGCCAGACACCAAAGGACGGATATCGACCTTGCCCACCGCCTCTAGCCGGCCGGAATAGCTCTGCCATTCGCTGACTGGCTTAAAGACGACGGTAGCAACATCGACTTCTGTTTTTGGGATGGCCGCGGCCTGTTCTGCGTGCGCGGACTGCACCGGCGAAAAATGATCGCCATACTTCACAGCCACCCCGGCAGTGCCGGCCACTAAGAGCGCACTCAACGCAACGGAAAGACGTTTGTGATGGGCGATCATTTTATTCTCCTACTTGATGTCATGATGTTGATGAGCAGTGCTCTAAACACCGCGTTTTATTTACGGCTGTCCTTCACGGCTTAATGCCTGCTGACAACGCACCGATGTATTCATCGATCACGCCGCTTTCGCTTAAGGCTTGATTAAGGCGATGGACGTACTCCGCATTAGTGCCCATGGAGCCGGAGGCCCCCGCAATCGGGTGACTGACAGATTCAATACTGGCGTCTGCCTCATACAAGGCATGTTCAGGTTCTGCGACAAACACCAAGGCAACGGTCTCTGTGCCATCTTCCAACACCAAGGGCGCCCAAATAGGGCGATAGGCGCCGGTGGGCATTTCACGCACCCAGAGCAATATCAATTCATCGCGAGCCACTTCTTCAGTTAGATAAAACGCAATGCCTTGAGTTATACCGCCGGGTTCTAATGCCAACATACGACCCGGTACTTCCAGCGTGGCGCGCCCGGCAATCATCCGCATGCAAAAACTTCTGTGCCAGCCGTGCAGTGTTGCGCGTTGTTGGCCAGCAAAGCTCAGCAATGGGTTCCACAGCAATGACCCGTAGCCGAAGATCCAGAAGTCCCCCTTAGAGGGGCGCAGCGCCAGCGTGTCCAACATCGACTGTTCGATTTGCTCAAGCGTCCACAGGATTTCACGGGGCACGTCACCAAAGGATTCAAGATAAGCGCCGGAGGTAATTTGGTGTTTAGTCAACATCGTCACGGCCTCGAATTCTGTGTCTGTTCTAGAATGTGGTCCGGGCTAGCTTGGCGTTGCCAGCTATAAAGTTCGAAACGACCAAGGTGCGGATTTTTTTCAGCAGATTCGTTATAACCTGCTCATGACTAAATACTGCCGCACGGCGATAACGGAATAAATAACGCCTGTTTCTACTGTTCGTCGCTAGCGGAGAGACAATCAAAAAAAACCAACGCTCTTTACAGTGAAACTTAGTGTGAAATATTTATTAGAGTGCACGACAACGCATTCAAGCCGACCGAAACCTGACGTGACTTAAGTGATGTGGAAATGATTGTTAGGTTAAGGCTTAACGCTGTTCAACAACAAAACAATTGAAACTCACTCGTCGTACCAGTCCGCTGTTGAGCATCTCCATAAATGCCGCCAACTCGGGATGATTAAAGTGCGCATGCATTTGATGTTCCGATGCCCAATAGCCACTGACCAACCAGGTGTTTTTAATAATACGGTTATCGGTCACCTCATAACCAATACACTCCGTATCAGCGCGCAGAGCACGAACGATGTGTGCCAGCTTCGTGCAGGTCTCACCCACGCGCCCGGGGGCGGCTTCTATTTCGACGGTATTGATTGCTGAAATGGGCATCTTCAACCCTCCTGCATGAACTGCCCGAATTATGCCGCCCGGTGAAAGCCGCATAAATAACGCCACGGTCGTTTCACAGTAGCCACCGAAGCGACAATGCTGCATCCGGCGTGCCGTAGGCGCCAGGCAAGCTATTCTTGTAGTTCCAAAATCGTGCACCGAGCGCCCCGCCATGAAGCTCTATTTCACGCCCGAAGCCTGCTCACTGGCCCCCCATATCGTCTTGCGCGAGCTGAACCTGCCATTTGAGTTGGTGCAGGTAGAGCACGCCACCAAAACTACGTCTGCCGGTGAGGATTACTGGAGCATCAACCCCCATGGATACATCGCGGCCTTGAAGCTGGATAACGGGGAGGTATTGACCGAAGGCTCGACCATTCTGGAGTTTCTCGCCGATCTCAAACCCGAAGCTGGGTTGGCGCCGCCGCTTGCCAGTTGGCAACGCGTGCGCTTGCGGGAGTGGTTGAGTTTCTTGTCGTGTGAGTTGAACTGCGCGATGAGCCCGCTCTTTCGGGACATCCCGCAACAGGTGCGCGATCAGATTTTTACGCGGCTGTTCAGGCGCATCGACTCACTCGACAAAACCCTGAGTGAGCAACCTTATCTGCTCGGCGTCACGTTCTCCGTGGCCGACGCATACCTCTACACCCTGCTGAGATGGCTCGCCTGGTTCTCGGTGGATTTGGCGCGTTGGCCGGCGTTGGTGCAGTTCCAGGAACGTATCGGCGCCCGCCCCAGCGCCCAGGCGGCGCTAGCGGCGGAACTAAACGGGAAAAGCCCGCGTACTCATTAAGGCTGCGCGTAGTAGGCGTGATGGCGGTGCGTGAATCAGCGGGCCGAGCGCGTCGCCACGCGCCACACCCGCGCGATATCCTCCGCGCGTTCACGCAACAGCCGGGGTGCTTCGCTGCACGCCTGCTCCAGGCTCATCGGGCCGGATGGCAAGGCAAAGGCGGCATCCACGCCATGGGCATACATCTGCTCGTAACCGTCGCCCAGGGTGCCGGCGATCACGATCACGGGCACGTTGTGCTGCCGGGCGATTCTCGCCACGCCAAATGGGGTTTTGCCGCGCAGGGTCTGGGCGTCGAAGCGGCCTTCGCCGGTGATCACCAGGTCGGCGCCGCGTACGGCGGCGTCCAGGCCGACCAGTTCGGCAACCACCTCGACCCCTGCACGGAACTGCGCCGCCAGGAACGCTTTGGCAGCAAAACCAAGCCCACCCGCCGCGCCGCTGCCGGGCTCGTCACGCACGTCCTTGGGCAGGACCTTGACGCAGTGGTCGGCGAAGTGGCCGAGGGCGGCGTCCAGTTGTTGGACTTGATCGGGAGTGGCGCCTTTTTGTGGCCCGAAAATAGCGGAAGCGCCATGCGGGCCGCACAAAGGGTTGTTCACGTCGGCGGCGATTTCAAAACGTACTTGGGCCAGGCGTGGGTCGAGCGCGTCAAGGCTGATACGCGCCAGGCGAGCCAAGGCCAGCCCGCCGGGTGGCAAAGGTTGGTCCTCGTTGTCGAACAGTTGCACGCCAAGTGCTTGCATGGCCCCTGCCCCACCATCGTTGGTGGCGCTGCCGCCAATCGCCAGGATGATGCGCTCGGCGCCCAGGTCGAGGGCCGCCCGGATCAGTTCGCCGGTGCCGAAGGTGGTGCTGGAACACGCATCGCGTTGCCCCGGAAGGACCAATTGCAGGCCGCTGGCTTCAGCCATTTCGATGATTGCCGTGCGGCTCTCGGCCAACCAACCCCAGCGTGCCTCAACCGAACCGCCCAAGGGGCCGGTGACACGTTGAGTGCGCAGTTCGCCGTTGCACGCGGCCAGTACTGAATCCACCGTGCCTTCACCACCATCCGCCATTGGGCATTGGACCAGTTCAGCGTCCGGCCAGACCTCGGTCAACCCTTCGGCAATGGCCTGGGCGACGCCTTCGGCACTCAGGCTGTCCTTGAACGAGTCGGGGGCGATGATGATTTTCATGGGCTTTCTCCGGTTTTTATAACGCCCATGCTGCCAGTTGCCTGGAGGAATGACGCCGGTCCGATGCACAAGTGCCGATCAGCTTTGTTGTTCATTTCTACAAAGCCTGGGGCAGCAGTTGCACGCCGAGGTACAGGGCGAGCATGCCGTCCAGGGTCAGCGGGTCGACGCCACTGAGTTCGGCAATGCGCTCCATGCGGTAACGCAGGCTGTTGCGGTGGATGCCCAAGGCGTCTGCGCAGGCCTGGCTCTGGCCGTCGTGCTCGCACCAACTGCGCAGCGTGGCGAGCAGTTGGCCGTTGCTGTCCTTGGCCAGCACTTTGCGCAACGGGTTGAGCAACTCGTCCAGGGCATCGTCGTTGCGATGGCGCCAGAGCATCACCGGCAAGCGATAGCGGTTGAGGGTCAGTAACTGCGAGTGCGGCAACACATCACGACCATAGGCCAACAAGTCACCGACGCGACGGTAGCAACGGCGCAAGCCGGCCAGACCGTCGGCCTGGCCACCGACGGCTACGCGCAGAATCGTCCAGCCCGCCCCGTGGAGTTTTTCCAACAACCGGGGATTGTCTACCTGCACAGCTGCGGGCCGGCACCACAGTAGGGAAAATTGCGCAGAGCTGACGCACCAGCTGTCTGGATACCGCGAGGTCAGCCAGGCGCTCAGGGCTTCCGCCGACTGGCCCGCGCCCAGCTCGAATAAATAAGGGGTGCGCGCCAGTTGTGGCTTGAGGCCCAGTTGTTGCGCTTCATCCACCAGGCGCGGCGAGTCGCCGGTTTCGGCCAGCAGCAAGGCCAGCAAGTCATCGCAACGCTGGCGCCGCCACTGCTGCTCGGCCTGTTGATGGCGGTGGCTCACCAGCATTTCGGCGGTCATGCGCACCAGCTCGGCGTAGGTGCGCAGCCCTTCCGGCTCGCCGGTGATGCCCAGCACGCCGATCAGGCGCCCGTCATGCAGCAGCGGCAGGTTGATGCCCGGTTGCACGCCCTTGAGGTGCTTGGCGGTCTGGCCGTCGATTTCCACCACGCGACCATTGGCCAGCACCAGTTGTGCGCCTTCATGGCGGGTGTTGATGCGTTCGGGCTCGCCGCTGCCGAGAATCAGCCCCTGACTGTCCATGACGTTGACGTTGTAGGGCAGGATGGCCATGGTTCGGTCGACAATATCCTGCGCCAGGTCATGATCCAGCTCGAACATGGGGCTAATTTCCTAGAAAGCGGGTTGTTCATAGGCACAGCGCAAAACATGCTTCACTGTGCGCGAGCACAAAGACAGCACCCTGCCAGGTGGCCGAGACTCATTGGGCGATCAACGTTACCCTCGCATCGCGAAAAATCATAATAAAGAGAGATTGCCATGTCACAGAGCGCCACTGCCACACTGGCCACCGATGACGATAAAAACGCCATCTACAAGCGCATTACCCTGCGCCTGATCCCCTTCATCTTCATCTGCTACCTGTTCAACTACCTCGACCGGGTGAACGTTGGATTTGCCAAGCTGCAGATGCTCGATGCGTTGAAGTTCAGCGAAACCGTGTACGGCCTGGGTGCCGGGATCTTCTTCATTGGCTACGTGCTGTGCGGCGTGCCGAGCAACCTGGCGCTGACCAAGTTTGGCCCACGGCGCTGGATCGCACTGATGATGATCGTGTGGGGCACGCTGTCCACCTGCCTGTTATTCGTCACCACGCCAACGCACTTCTACACCTTGCGCCTGTTTACCGGGGCCGCCGAAGCCGGCTTCTTCCCGGGCGTGGTGCTGTACCTCTCGCAGTGGTTCCCGACCTTCCGCCGTGGGCGGATCATGGCGCTGTTCATGTCGGCGATCCCGGTGTCGGGCCTGCTCGGCAGCCCGTTTTCCGGCTGGATCCTCAACCACTTCGCTGCGGGCCAAGGTGGCCTGGCGGGCTGGCAGTGGATGTTTCTGTTGCAGGGCATCCCCACCGTGATCCTGGGCGCCCTCGCCTACTTCCTGCTCAGCGACAGCTTCGCCAATGCCAAGTGGCTCACGCCCCACGAGCGCGCGGTGCTGGAGGCCGACCAGGCAACCGACCTGGCCAACAAGCCGAAAACCACCAGCGACTCCCTCGCCGAAGTGTTCAAGAACCCGGCGATCTGGGCGTTCGGCTTGATCTACTTCTGCATCCAGAGCGGCGTGTACGCGATCAACTTCTGGCTGCCGTCGATCATCAAGAACCTGGGGTTCAGCGATAACCTGGTGATTGGCTGGCTCAGTGCGATTCCTTACTTGCTGGCGGCGGTGTTCATGCTGCTGGTGGGTCGCTCGGCGGACTTGCGCAAGGAGCGTCGCTGGCACCTGGTGGTGCCGATGCTGATGGGCGCGATTGGCCTGGTGATCGCCGTGAATTTCGCCACCACCCCGGCGATTGCGATCCTGGGGCTGACCATCGCCACCATGGGCGCCCTCACCGGGCTGCCGATGTTCTGGCCGGTGCCAACGGCAATGCTCAGTGCCGGCGCAGCGGCCGGTGGCTTGGCGTTGATCAACTCCATGGGCCAGATGGCCGGTTTCCTCAGCCCCTACATTGTGGGGTTTGTGAAGGATGCGACCGGGTCCACGGATGTGGCGTTGTACCTGCTGGCGGCGGTGATCGTGGCCGGCAGCGTATTGGCGCTGCGCATGACCCGCACCCTGAAAGCCTGACGCACCCCTTGTAGGAGCCCGGCTTGCCGGCGATGGCGCCAGTGATATCCCCATCGCGGGCAAGCCGGGCTCCTACAAAACAGATCGCAGTGTTTACAGCAGGCCGCCGCCGTCGACATCGATCACGGCACCGGTCATGAAGCCATTCTCCATGGCCAGCACATACCCTGCCGCCACTTCCTCGGCCTGCCCCACACGCCCCACCGGCAACGCCCCACCCGCCTTGGCGTACATCGCCTCACGCTGATCTTCAGCCAACCCCGCATACGCCGGTGTATCAATCACGCCCGGGCTGATCACGTTGACGCGACGCGGCGCCAGCTCCTTGGCCAGTTGTTTGCCCAGCGCCTCGGTTGCCGCATTGATGCCAGTCTTGATGAATTGACCGGGCGCAAACTTACGCCCCAACTGGCCGGAGGTCAGGCTGATGCTGCCGTGGGCATCGAGAAATGGCAGGGCCAACTGAATCGCCCGCAGCGAACCCCAGAGTTTCACGTTGAAATTCTCCTGGGCTTCATCCAGGTCGGTTTCGCTCAAGGGCTTGGCGCGTACCGAAGGGCCGGAGGTATAGACCAGGTGATCAAAGCGCCCCACCGCCTCGAACAGGCGTTGCAGGGAGGCGCTGTCGGTGACGTCGACCGGTTCGCTGCGCACGCCGTTGTCGACGCCTGCGCTCAAGCGCCGCCCAGCCAATACCACCTGCGCACCCCGCGCTGACGCGGCCTTGGCCACCGCTGCACCAATGCCGCTGCTGCCACCGATGACGATGACGGTTTTGCCGTTGAGGGAAGCTGTCATGGGAAATGTCCTGATCGAGAAATTGAGCGTTCATCTTCCTCGCTTGGCAATCGGCGAAAAATCCCGGTAAAACGACAAGATCTTTAAAGGATTTTTACAAATGAGCTCAACCCTGGACCTTGAAGTGTTTGTGCGCACGGCGGACACGGGCAGCCTGTCGGCCGCAGCGCGTAGCCTCAACCTGACGCCCGCAGCCGCAAGTATCGCCCTCAAGCGCCTGGAAACCCGCCTGGGTACCCGTTTGCTCGCCCGCTCCACACGCAGCATGCGCCTCACCGAAGAAGGCCGGCGCTACCTCGACAGCGTGCGCGTGGCCCTGGAAGCGCTGGCCGAAGGCGAACAGGCGCTCAAGCAACAGGGCCAGAGCCTCAGCGGCTTGTTGCAGCTGGCCGCGCCTTCGGACTTCGGGCGTAACGTGCTGCTGGGCTGGCTGGATGAGTTCAAGCGCGAACACCCGAATATTCGCCTGCAATTGCTGCTTAACGACAGCAATGCCGACCTGTTCCGCGACACCGTGGACATTGCCCTGCGCTTTGGCGTGCCGCGTGACTCCAGCCTGGTGGCGCTGCCGGTGGTGCCCGGCCACCATCGCATCCCTTGCGCCAGCCCTGACTACCTTGCGCGGCATGGCACACCGCTTACGCCAGCCGACCTGGCGCACCACAGCACCCTGCGCTACATGCGCCGGGGCCAGGCCAACAACACCTGGTATTTCCGCCAGGGCACACAGTTGCAGGAAGTCGAGGTGAGTGGCGACTACTTGAGCGACGACGGTGAAATCGTGCGGCGCTGGGCGCTGGCCGGCCACGGGATTGCCTACAAGGCCAACCTGGATGTGGCCCGCGATATCAAGGCCGGACGCCTGGTGCCGTTGCTACGGGAATGGCAAGGCGAGCCCACGCCGTTCAACCTGATGTGCCCGCATCGCCTGCAAGTGTCGGAGCGGGTCAAGGTGTTGCACCAGTTCTTGCAGGTGCGCTGCCACGCCTTGCTCGATGAATGAAGAAACCGTTCCGGGGCTTGTTCCAGAGCCCTCGAGTCTGGTATTGCATGGGGCACGTTTCCCTGCCATGAGGAGCTTTCCATGATTTACCGCACATTGGGCCAGTCGGGGTTGAAGGTCAGCGCGCTGACCCTGGGCACCATGATGTTTGGCGAACAAACCAGCACCGAAGACTCGCTGCGCATCATCGACAAGGCCTGGGACCAGGGCATCAATTTCATCGACACGGCCGACGTCTACACCGGTGGGCGTTCCGAAGAAATCGTCGGCGAGGCCATTGCCCGCCATCGTGAAGACTGGGTGCTGGCATCCAAAGTCGCCATCGGCCCCACCGACGGTTTGCCCAACCGCAGCGGCCTGAGCCGCAAGCGCATTTTCAATGCACTGGAAGCCAGCCTCACGCGTCTGGACACCGATTACCTGGATATTTACTACCTGCATCGTGAAGACCATGACACGCCGCTGGAAGTCACGGTATCGGCGATTGGCGACCTGATTCGCCAGGGCAAGATCCGTTATTGGGGCCTGTCCAACTACCGTGGCTGGCGCATTGCCGAGGTGGTGCGGGTGGCCGAGCGCCTGGGAGTGGATCGGCCGATCATCAGCCAGCCGCTGTACAACATCGTCAACCGCCAGGCCGAGGTCGAACAGATCACCGCCGCTGCCGCGTACGGCCTGGGCGTGGTGCCTTACAGCCCGTTGGCCCGTGGCGTGCTCAGCGGCAAGTACGCGCCGGATGTCACACCTGAAGCCGGCAGCCGTGCGGCGCGCCAGGACAAGCGCATCCTGGAAACCGAATGGCGCGTGGAGTCATTGCGCATCGCCCAGCAGATCCAGCAGTACACGCAAGGTCGTGGCGTGGGCATTGTGGAGTTTGCGATCGCATGGGTGCTGAACAATCAGGCGGTGAGCTCGGCGATTGTGGGGCCGCGTACCGAAGCGCAGTGGGACGCCTACACCGGCGCCTTGGACGTTAAGATCACGGCGGAAGATGAAGCGTTTATCGATTCGCTGGTCACGCCGGGGCATTCGTCTACGCCCGGGTTCAACGATGTCAGCCACTTTGTCAGCGGCCGCCTGCCACGCTGATACCTCGTTGCAGTGAGCGGGCTTGCTCCGCGCCGCGGTGTGTCAGCCGCCCTATACCCGCCTGACACACCGCCGCGCGGGGCAAGCCCGCTCACTACAGATCAGTACGGGCGGGGAAAATTTTGGAAACTGCCCCAAAACAGCGCAACGCTGTCCCGCCAAAAGCACCATAATCCACGTTCTTCTGAATCAATCGTTTTTCGCGAGGACAGTGTGTCTAAAGGTGTTGTGTTATCGGTCTTGGCCTCGGTGTTGTTTGCCGTGATGTATTACTTCACATCATTGCTCACGCCCTTGAGTGGCCTGGAAATCTTCGGCTGGCGCATGCTGCTGACCGTACCGTGCATGACGGTGTTCATGGTGGTCAGTGGTGAATGGCGGCGAGTGTGGGAGTTGCTGCGGATGCTGGCCCAGCGACCTGTGTTGATAGGTGGCGTGCTGGTGTCTTCGGCTTTGCTGGGCGTGCAGTTGTGGCTGTTTATGTGGGCGCCCCTGAACGGGCGTAGCCTCGATGTGTCGGTGGGATACTTCCTGTTGCCGTTGACCATGGTGCTCACGGGCCGCCTGGTGTGGGGCGAAAGGCTTTCGTACCTGCAGCAGATCGCCGTGGTGCTTGCGGCCCTCGGCGTACTCAACGAGCTGTACCAGGCCGGTGGTTTTTCCTGGGCGACGCTGGTGGTGATCATCGGCTACCCGGTTTACTTCATCGTGCGCAAACACCTCAAGACCGACCACTTGGGCGGGCTCTGGCTGGACATGGCGCTGATGCTGCCGGTGGCTTGGTGGTTCGTGCAGAGTGGCGATCAGGGCTTTGCGGTGATGGATGCCCACCCGAAACTGTACGCGTTGATTCCCATGTTAGGGCTGATCAGTGCTTCGGCCCTGGTGAGCTATATCATTGCCAGCCGGCTGCTGGCATTCAGCCTTTTTGGCCTGTTGAGCTACGTTGAGCCCGTGCTGTTGCTGGGTGTCGCGTTGATCCTGGGTGAAGGGATCAAAGGCGGCGAGTGGCTCACCTACATTCCGATCTGGCTGGCGGTGATGGTGCTGGTGTACGAAGGGTTCAAGCACCTGGTGCGCCAGCGCAAAGCCTGAGGAAAGGTTATTCGGCTATCGATAAGGGCGCCTCGTGGTGTTGAGTGGCGCCGTTATCATCCAGCGTCGTGAACCTTAGCAAAGGTGCCCTGCCCACGCCGCCCGGCAGCCCGGGCACGGCCACCTCGGCCGCGCTCCGAGGGGCGATCATCGGCGGGTCCTCACTATGAAAATCCTTCCCCCCGCTCGTTAACAGGATGCTCGCTAACGTTATGTGGTAATCCGTCGGGTTGTTGACTGCGAGCACCCTCTCCCGTGTGTTCAGTTGCCACTGCAACGAGCCCACGGCCTCACTGGCTTTTCCTGTAAGGGTGGTTGGGCGAAGGAAGAGTTTGATGCGGGTGCGCAAAGCAAACTGCAGGGTGTTCACCTGCTCCGTGGATGAAACCTCTGGCCTTATCCCCAGCACGTTCAACCAGTAAACCTGTTCCTCGCGCCTCAATGCCCGAGGTGAAGGATGGTAGACAACCCGTAACGCCCGCCCACTTCCCGCTTCCATGCGAAACACGGGCGGATTAAGCGTGAATGGAACGTCGCTGGCCTCGGGTGACGCCTCGGCGTCGCCCTCGTCTATCCACACTTTCACCAATCGCGGCGCCTGCGCCGTGTTGGTCAGGTTGACCGTCACTTCGCGCGCGGCAGCGGGATAAATGACGCGGGTACGGTCCACCGTCACTTCGCCGTAACTCATTGAAGGCTGCAACACCATCAGTAGCCACGCCCACACCATGAGCGCCTTGCGCGCGCTGGCAGTCATCGGTAGCTCATCGTAAACGTCGCAAGGCCTTTGGCATTGCCCGGAGCAATTGACGGCGCCGTCTGGACGTATCGGGCCGTCAACGGAATCTGCACCGTGCCATTACCGGAGCTGCCCACAAACCATTGATTTGGGTTGCCCACTGCCGAAGAGTCCGGGCCGTAGCTGATCAATCTATTGCCGCTCAACAATTGAATCGCCACGCCGCGTGCACTGGACGTAGGGGTCAGTGACAACTGGTTGCCGCGATTTGCCGGTGATGTCTGGTCCCTTACGGTCACATAGATGTCTCGCATCCCCCCTGAACCGCCGGAGCACGACAGCCTGAGACTGGAGGTCGCGTTGCCGGCGTGGCTACCCACCCCTCTGAAATCACGGCTTGCCACCTGGCCTATTGGTAAGCTGATTGCCGGCGTCGTGACACTGCACGTCGGTTTGAGCGGCGGGTTGATAACGACACTGGCAAGGTTGACCGAATGAAAGCCCGGCGCTGTAACCGTCATGTTTGTCACCACGTATTGCGCCAGCGTACGTGCGGTGATGTTGCCGGGAGACATCGGGCCGGTTACCACCAAGTAAATACGCCCATCCAATCCCCAATACTGTGGCCTGTTGAATTTTCCGTCCCACAGCGTTGCCCCGGTATGACTGATTGACATCCACGGCCGGTTCGGGTCACGGGCCATCATGGCAACCCCCACGCCAGCGACGTCAGTGCTGTAGACCGGCAATGTAAGGCCTCCAGCATTGAACGTCCTGCCCGTGGGGTTGGCGTTGACGATTCTCAACACGCCTGAAACTGGCCAGGAGAACGGCCAATCCTGATAGATACATTGCATCACGACTGACCCATTCCCAAAACCGTAACCGTCTTGCGAACCTAGCACCTGGCCAACCTGCGGATTGGCAGGTGCCGTGATAGGCGGAACTGTAATGGTCAGGGCTGCTTGTGGATGGCAGTATCCAGCCACCGTATTCGCTTGCGCTGCCGAAACCCACAGGCTCAACAGAACGCCAATGCGTACTAAGCCGTGTATGAGCGCCTTACTCATCATTGCCAGGTACTCCTGCGCGCGATTCATCAACGTTTGCCCTCTCATCATTGAGTTGCTACCTGTCGTGCCGGATTTTTTACACATAGCCCTTGGATGTATTCACTCATGCTCTGGGGCTCGGCTGCGGTCTGCGGCGGCATGTCATAGCTGATCTCGCAGCGATCTGCAGCCTTGTCGCCCCATTTGACGGTCAGGCTGCCGCGGTCCGGGATCGACCGGACAAATGCCTTGCCCGCCTGCCCGACGACGCCGACTTCATGCCCTTGCTGATCAAACACCTGCGCCGCGAAAGGCAACGGCTGGCCGTTTTCCTGCGTGCCTTTGATGACTACCGCACGCCCGCTGACCGTCTCGAACGTCAGCAGTGACACCGCACCCAGCGTCGGCGCCACGGTGCGCGTCGACTCCTGCAGTTCGACGTCCATCGACATCCCTTCCGGGTCAATGCTGACGGTGTTGTTTTGAAAGGCCCTGAGTGACGGCACGACGGCATAGCCGCTGCGGTTGACTCGCGTACCGCTGCCATCGCCCAGTGCAGCACCCTCTGCGTCCGGGACATGGACCAATGCAGACGACTCGCCCAGGCTTTGAGAGAACGTGACACCGCCCGCGTGAGCCACTATCCCGCCGTCGGCGCCGAACGAAACCTGTGAACTGTCCCGGCTCTGGCCGTAACCGGCACGCAATTGCGTGGCGTCGGTGCGGTAGCCGGCGTAGGTATTGACCTGATGGCTACGCGTGTCATCGCTGGTCGAGCGGCTGGCCGAGAGCCCGTAATTGAGTTGGGAATGTTCCCCTGCCAAACCGCTGATACCGACCTGCTGCTGGCTGCCCCGCGTGTCACCCGCATCCCGCGCAAGCGAGGTGTAAATGGTCGGAGCATTGGCTGAACCGCCTATAGGCATGGATAGCGTCAGCATGTAGCGCGTGTCCACCCTTCCCTGCTGCCCATTCCTGCCGAAAAACACTTCGTCACTGAGTTCATTGGCGCTGAGCTGGCGCGTGTCCTGAATGCGCGAGCGTTGCGCAGAGACGTTCCAATTGAGGGTATTCCAGGATGAGCCATAACTGACTGTAAACGACGTCTGACGCCCTTGCTGTTGCCTCCAGTATTCGACTGAACTGCCGTAGAGGGTCAGCGAACCGTCTCCCAATTTCTGGCTGATACTCAAGTCCACGCGGTTTTTCTGCCGGGCATATTGATTGATGTCTTCGCCCCGCCGCCCCAGGTCACGAACGTTCAGCGCGTCGGGCAGGCTCAAGTAGTCTTGCGAGGAGAATCGGTATGCGCCGAGCGCGAAGTGGGTGCCGGTGAATGGCACGCTTTTGTTGTAGCCCACACCGTAACTGTGCCCCGAGAGCAAATCGCCGCCGGGCACATTCGTGCTTGAGTTGCTGCCATCCAGGGAAAATGCCCCGACCGGGGTGCTGAATGCGAGGCCCAGCTTGGCTTGCGTGTAGCCTTCGGAAACGGTGCCGCCGCCGTAGGCTGTCAGGCTGTCCGTAAGGCCGTGTTGCAGTGTTCCCTGGAAGACCATTGCCTTGTCATCGGCAATACCCCTTTGCTGTACCCGTCCCAGGGTGGCGCTGTAATGGGTGCCATCAGCCCGCAACAGCTGGGGTGCCACCGAATACGGTACGACAAACGTCTTGCGACGCCCGTCAACTTCGGTCACGGCGACCGTCAGGTCACCGCCCTGGCCGGTGGCATACAAGTCGCTGATCACAAAGGGACCCGGCGCCACCGTCGTTTCGTACACGGTGTAACCATTCTGGCTCACCGTCACCGTTGCATTGCTGTCTGCCACACCCCGCACCTGTGGGGCATAACCTTGTTGGGACTGCGGCAGCATGCGATCGTCAGTCGCCAGGGTGACGCCTCGCACCCGAACGCCATCCAGAATCTGCCCATTGCTGAACGTGTCACCCACGGTCAATTGGGACTTCAATGGCGCAATGCTGCGTTGCACGTAGGTGGACGTATTCTGGTACGGCTGCAAGCCGTTGCCATTGTCCCAGGCCTGGGCCCCTTGATGTCGCAGGCGCCACGCGCCGAGGTTGAGCCCCGCGTTGAGTCCCAGGTAGGTCCGGTCCTGCCCTTCGCCCGACACGATGCTGGAGGTGCTGAAGTTGTAGTTAAGCAACCCGGCGGTGATCCCGTCATCCCAGAACGCGGGGTCGACATAACCTCGCGTGGCCTGGTTCATGTAGACCTGCGGGACGCTCGCCGACCACTCCAGCGTGCCGCCGTCAACGCTGCTGGAGGCCATTGGAATCCAACGGCCCAAATCTCCACAGTACGGCTGCGCAGCGTCTCTATAACCGGAATCGGCGTCGACTTTGTCCATCGCGATACCGAGTTGCTCCAGCATCTCGCGACTGAAGCACGGCTCTGCACCTGCACTGTCATTGCCAGCTACAAAATTGACGCTGCGCCGCCCTATCGGTTGACCATTGACCAGGATATCCAGGCGATAAGTGCCTGGCACCATGGCATTGCTGGTACTGAAACGTGACGTGTCGACGGTATTGGCCAGGCTGGAAGAAAACGCATTGAGGTCAAAGCTCAAGGGCGATGCACAGGCGATATCGGGCGGCATCAGCGCAGCGCTGAGCAACCCACCCACTATCGTTTTTCGAAACCTTGCGGGCAAAACGGGGGCGTTGACACGCACCCAAAGCTGGACGTGATTTGGCATGGTCATGACTTCAGTAAGCTCGGATGGGAGGGGTCAACGCCGCAAAGCAGCCTGCTGCAGGGGCGAAAAAGCACCGAAATCGTTGATGTAGGTAAACGCCACCTGGGCATCGGCAGGCACCACCGCCACCGCCTGGCGCACGGGCAATGTCAGCGACGCGCCAGGCGCGACCATGCCGGGTTCGGCTGCAACGCTGCGGGCGCCCTTGTCGGTGCCCATCACCAGCGCAACGTCGTTAAACGTGACGTGATAGGCAGATGGGTTGTGTACCGTCAACATCGGCCCTCGAGCACTCTGTACAACAGCCCAACGCAACTGACTGGGGGCTTCTTCGGGCTTGCCAGCCAATCCTGCCGGGCGGAAAAAAACCTTTGTGCGAATACGAAATGCGAAATACAACTGGTTGAGGTCACTGTCCTCGCGGGCGACATCGAACTCATCGGTCTTCGGCGGGACCTCCAGCACATTCAGCCAGAACAACGACTCCCGATCCTGCGCAAGCGGTTGCTGGGTGTAGGACAAACGCATGGCCTGGCTTTTGCCTGAGTCCAGGCGAAAAACCGGAGGCGATAGGGTGAAAGGCACGTCGCTGGACTCAGGCCGCTGGTCTGGCGAACCATCATCCAGCCACGCCTGTACCAGGCGAGGTTTTTTCTTATCGTCGTTGGTCAACCGAACGGTGATTTCACGGCGCTGTTGCGGGTAGATCTGGCGCGTCCCCTCAATGATCACGCCGGCCACGACCAGCGGTGACACGGACATAGCAGCCACGTAAACGGCTGCAAGCATCATGTAGCGTTTCAACGTGCTTGATGGATGAAGCATGACGCGTTCCTTGATCCGATAGCTGCCTGCGCCCAGACATGACGGGGCGCAGGCTTCAAACAACGAATGGCTGTGATATCAACTCGGAAGGATCAGGGGAACGTCACGCTGTACTGCACGTTGGTGCTGACCAGGCCTTTGCCGGCAGCGCCACCTGTGGCGATGTAGCGTGCATGGAACGGCAGGGTCGCAATGCCGCCAGTGACGGTGGCCGGTGTGGAGTTCTGGCTGGCGCGCAAGTCGATCGGTTTATTGATCGCCGCGTCGACGATTTGAACTTCAACATTCGACGCCGGTGTAGCGCTGGCCATGTTTTTCAGGTTGCCGATGGCCGGGTTGATCGCTGGGCTGGTGGCCTCATACAAGACCGCGACCTTAGTGCCATCCGGGCAAGTGGCATTGCCGCCGACGTAGATAGCGTAGGCCTTGCTGCCGGCGGTGGCGCCATTCCCGGCCAGGGCGGAGGACTGGACAGTTGGAAGGACTACCGGAAAGTTAGCCCCCGACCCTGGCGCCGCGCCTGTACCGCCACTGATGGTGCACGTGGTCCCGGTGATCGCGCCGGTGATCGAGATGGTGCCATCGGCTGCGAACACCGAACCCGCGCAGAAACCGGAAACGGCCAGTAGTGTTGCAGCCAGCGTGTATTTTTTCATGCTAATGCTTTCCCTAATAGGTGACGGAGTCATCTGAAACAACGCAGGACACTGTTATTTGCGTCGTAGTACTGGGTGGCCGGCCGTCACAAGGGCGTTCCAACGTCGAAGGCGACAAATGTTTTAAGAGGTTTCTGACGTTCAGAGCAGGCATAAAAAAGCCCGGTCGAGCGGGGCTCGACCGGGCTGATTTGAAACGAAAACCGACTTAATCGGTGGTCAACACGCCACGACGTACCTGGTCACGCTCGATGGACTCGAACAACGCCTTGAAGTTGCCCTCGCCGAAGCCATCGTCGCCTTTACGCTGGATGAACTCGAAGAACACCGGGCCCATCAGGGTTTCCGAGAAGATCTGCAGCAGCAGGCGTTTGTCACCTTCGATGGACGAACCGTCCAGCAAGATGCCGCGGGCTTGCAGTTGGTCAACCGGCTCGCCGTGGTTCGGCAAGCGGCCTTCGAGCATTTCGTAGTAGGTGTCCGGTGGCGCGGTCATGAAGCGCATACCGATCTTCTTCAGTGCGTCCCAGGTCTTGACCAGGTCTTCGGTGAGGAATGCCACATGCTGGATGCCCTCACCGTTGAACTGCATCAGGAACTCTTCGATCTGGCCGGCGCCCTTGGACGACTCTTCGTTCAGCGGGATGCGGATCATGCCGTCCGGGGCGCTCATGGCCTTGGAGGTCAGGCCGGTGTATTCGCCTTTGATGTCGAAGTAGCGCGCTTCACGGAAGTTGAACAGCTTCTCGTAGAAGTTGGCCCAGTAGACCATGCGCCCGCGATAGACGTTGTGGGTCAGGTGGTCGATGACTTTAAGGCCTGCGCCGACCGGGTTGCGCTCCACGCCTTCGAGGTAAACGAAGTCGATGTCGTAGATCGAGCTGCCTTCGCCAAAACGGTCGATCAGGTACAGTGGCGCACCGCCAATGCCTTTGATCGCCGGCAGGTTGAGTTCCATCGGGCCGGTTTCGATATGAATGGGCTGGGCACCCAGTTCAAGCGCCCGGTTGTAGGCCTTTTGCGAGTCCTTGACGCGGAACGCCATGCCGCACACCGACGGGCCGTGTTCCGCCGCGAAGTAGGAGGCGAGGCTGTCGGGTTCGTTGTTGAGGATCAGGTTGATCTCGCCCTGGCGGTACAGGTGCACGTTCTTGGAGCGGTGGGTCGCGACTTTGGTGAAGCCCATGATCTCGAAGATCGGCTCCAGGGTGCCCGGGGTCGGCGAGGCGAACTCGATGAATTCAAAGCCCATCAGGCCCATTGGGTTTTCGTATTGGTCTGCCATGGTGGCACCTCATCATTCTTGTAATAAACAGTGTTATTTGCGAGCAAGGATGAGGTTGCAGGGTGGCGCACAGGAAAGGCCTCGCACGCTGCGGGCGAGGAAGTCACCAAAGATGAGGGGGGAGCCGAGTCGCTTCATGGTGTCATCAGTCTCTGACGGCCTAGGCTTGCGTGAGCGCAAGTCCATATTCTTGTATGCGTAAATCGATTCTACACAGCGTAACAGTGTTTGTCCGTACTCTTATCAAATCCCCATTGCCCTGGCCCGTGCAAGGGGTTTGTTGCACAGGTAGATACCCAGCAGGATCACCCCTCCCCCCACTGACATGGCCAGGGTCAATTGCTCACCCAGCAACAGAGCCCCGCAGATGACGGCCGTCAGTGGATTGAGCGCAATAAACACACCGGAACGCGTTGCGCCGATACGTCGGATGCCGTCGTAGTAGCCGATATAGGCCACGGCGGACCCCAACACACCCAAATAAAGCAGGCTCAGCAGTTGAGGCGCATGGATCGCATGGAACGCTGCAAACGTGAACCGGCCCATGATCAGGCTGGCGAGCGTCAGCATCAGGGTTCCCAGCAACACCGACCAGGTGACGGTTTGCAACGGGCCTAAAGCCTTGTTGAGCTCCCGGGAACACAACGAGTAGACGCCCCACCCCGCCACACAACCGAAAATCAGCAGATCCCCGCGCCAGGCCAGGGCTGTGCCCTGCAGCAACTGTGGGTTTCGGCTGACAATGACCGTTGCGGCCCCACCCAGGCACAGGGCGATACCTGCAACCTTATTCGCCCCCATCCGCTCCTTGAACACAAGCCAGGAGGCCAGGCCAATCACCGCCGGGTTCAACGCGACGATCAGCGATGCCCGGGAGGCGTTGATGAACTGCAGTCCATAGAAAAAACACAGGTTGTAGAAAAAGATGCCGAAGAACCCAAGCAGCGCCAAGCGCAGAAGTTGCCCGGCGCTGGGGCGCACGAGAGGAACGCGTGCGCTGGCCATGAACAGCAGCAGTGCCACGCTGGCCATGAGAAAACGCAGGCTGGAGGCCAGCAGCGGGTCAATCGTACCCGCCAGGAAGCGTCCCGCCACAAAGGTGCCGCCCCAGACCATGGTGACGGCGGCCAGCTTTAGATAGGTAACGTGGTCGGAAGAATCACGCATGAACACAGTGCTCGATGAGGAAGGGATTGGCGCATTGTTCTGGTAATCTCAGCTCATCGTAAAATGAGTGTTTGCTCATGACCCTGACCCAGCTTGAAATCTTTTCCCTCGTGGCCGAGCTGCAAGGCTTCACCAGTGCGGCCCAACGCCTGGGTATCAGCCAGTCGGCGGTGTCCCATGCCATCAAGGGGCTGGAGCAGGAGCTGGGTGTGGACCTGTTCCGGCGTCACCAATCCCAGGTCCAACTCACGGATATCGGCACGCAGTTGCTGCTGCGCGCGCGGGCCATGCTTGGCCTCGCGGACACGTTGCAGCAGGAAGCCGCCGATGCCCGGGGCCTCAAGCGCGGCACGCTGCGCATCGGCTCGTTCGGCCCAACGTCTTCCATTCGTTTGTTGCCACGCATCCTCACGCGGTTTCATCAGGCGTATCCGGGCATCGAGGTGCACATCGATGAAGGCCCCGACCGGCAGGTTGTACAGTGGCTGGATGAGCGGCGGATCGACATTGGTTTTGTGGTGCTGGAGCAGGAGCGCTACGACACGTTCCCCTTGTTCACGGACGAAATGGTCGCCCTGCTACCGGCCAACCACACCTTGGCCAAGCGCCCTGCCCTGGCCTTGAAGGACTTGTGCGCCGATCCGTTCATTCTGACCGAGGCCGGTTCCTCGGAGTTGGTGTCGCGCTTGTTCAACACTGCCCGCCTCACGCCGAATGTGCGCTACCGCTGCGCGCAGTTGCTCAGCACGCTGGATGTGGTCAGCCGTGGAGAGGCGGTGACGGTGGTGGCGAAAGCGTCGCTACCGCTCACCCCGGACCCGCGTTACGTGCAACGCCCCCTGATACCGGCTGTTCCACGCAGTATCGGGTTGGCGGTGCTGGACCGACGGCAATCCTCCCCGGCAGCGCTGGCCTTTATTCGGGTAGCGCAAAGCCTGGACTATTCGTCGTTGGGTTAACTCAGGCGAGCTTAATCAGCCCGGGCCATCTATCATCGTCCTATTCCAGCCACAGGCCGCATTGTCCATGCCCCTCACCGTCACAGGCCCGCGAAAACGCGCCACGCGCTACCTGATCACCACCCTCAGCGGCCTGTTACCCATCGCCTTGGGTGTGGTCATCCTGTACTGGCAAGCCGAGCGTACCTTGCAATTGAGCACGGCCCAGACCGCACAGGAAGCCGTTCGGCAATTCGACCTGATGCTGGACAATACCTATCTCGCCGCCCAGGCCTTATTGCCACTGGCCGGCCAGCCGTGTGACAACGGTGCGCAACTGGCGCTGCGTGAACAGGTGACCCGCCGCCCCTTTGTGCGAGCCACGACCCTGTCCTGGAAGAGAAACATCTATTGCACATCGCTGTTTGGCGGCAACTACGAGTCGGCGGTCAACCCGGACGATTACGTTGATGGCACGCTGTGGTTGATGAATGGCAACCCGGTCACGCCCGATACCGCGCTACTCGTGTACCGGCTGGTAGATGGCGATAAAGCCGCGTTTGCCTCTATCGACGGTTACCACCTGACCAACGCCCTGCGCCTGATCAGCCGTTACGCGCACCTTATCCTACAAGTGGGCCCCAACTGGCTGGACGCCGAGGGCAAGGTGCATGACAACGCAGTGCCGCAGTTTCCCGTGGCCCATCATCACTTGGTGTCTTCGCGTTATCACTACAGCGTCGACGCCGGCATGCCCGCCGGTGAAGTGTGGCGCTACATGGAAGCCCGCTACCCCGCGCTGTTCAGCCTGCTGATGTTCTTTGGTGTATTGGCCGGCGTGCTTGCGCACTGGTTGCAAAAGCGTTCATCGGCACCGACCCACGAGTTGCAGCGGGCTTTGGGGGCCAACGAGTTCATTCCCTACTTCCAGCCTGTGGTACGTGGCGACACCCGCCAATGGGCCGGTTGCGAAGTGTTGATGCGCTGGCAGCACCCGAAGGAAGGCCTGGTGCGCCCCGACCTGTTTATTCCGTTGGCTGAGCATTCCGGCCTGATCGTGCCCATGACCCGGTCGCTCCTGCGTCAGACCGCTGCTCAGTTGGCCCCCCATGCCGAGCGTTTCTCGCCCGGTTTTCACGTGGGTGTGAACATCACCGCACGGCACTGTCAGGACCTCGCGCTGGTAGACGACTGTCGCGAGTTTCTTGCGGCCTTTACACCAGGCCAGGTCACGCTGGTGCTGGAGTTGACCGAACGCGAGTTGATCGAACCTACCGACATCACACGCCAGCTATTCGACGCTCTGCATGAACTGGGCGTGATGATCGCCATCGATGACTTCGGTACCGGACACTCGAGCCTGGGTTACTTGCGTAACTTCAATGTGGACTACTTGAAGATCGACCAAAGCTTTGTCGCGATGATCGGCGCGGATGCGCTCTCGCGGCATATTCTGGACAGCATCATTGAACTGTCCGGCAAACTCGACCTGGGGATCGTCGCCGAAGGCGTGGAAACAACCGAGCAATGCGAATATCTGGCGGCACAAGGTGTGGATTTCCTGCAGGGTTATCTGTTCGGACGGCCTCTTCCATGTGAGGAGTTCATTAAATCACTGAGCAGCCATTGAATAGCCATCTACCACCCTTGATGAAAGCGTGTTATTTCGACAAAAGTCATGATTTACTCGTGATGAATTAACTACTACAATTTTTCGTGCCTGTGCACAACTCGCAGAAAGGTTTCTTTCTTTGAGTCACCTTAAAGCTCTTGGCTTATAGCGTTGTCTGCAGTTGATATCAGCCAAATACACTATTGGAGTACAGATTTTGTCCAGACTCGCCGAATTTCGCGCAGCAGAAAAAGCCCTTCAAGAGCAGCTTGCCCAGCTGGAATCCCTGAAGAACGACGCCGGCCTGAAGAAAGAAATCGAATTCGAAGAAAAGCTTCAAGCGCTGATGAAGACCTACGGCAAAGGCCTGCGCGACATCATTTCCATCCTTGACCCTAACCCGGGCAAGGCCTCCGCTGCTGTCGCCGCGCCTAAACAGCGCCGCGCACGTGTGGTCAAGGTCTACCAGAACCCGCACACCGGTGAGCTGATCGAAACCAAAGGCGGCAACCACCGCGGCCTGAAGGCCTGGAAAGAACAGTACGGCGCCGCCACTGTAGATTCCTGGCTTCGCGGCTGATCAACATGCACTAACAAAGAGCCCCGCACATGCGGGGCTTTTTGTTTAAGTCTGGCGAGGAGCGCCAAGGTTCGAAATCGAACTTAACTAACAGTTCATCTCTTTCACAATCGAGGGACGCCCTGCTTATAGTTTCAGGCTTGCACGCACCGCACTGACTTCATCTTTGCTTGCTTCGTAGGCCTGCGCCTGGCCCGCGTACGAAAAGACATACGCCTTATCGGCATCTACCGCCCCCACTAGTGTTTGCGACAACACATGTCGCCCGTTCTCGGTAATCACACAAGTGGTTTCCAGTGCATCAAGACGACTCAATGTCGAGGGGTGCATCTTGCTGCACACGCTTTGATAACCGCCTTTGGCAAAATCCTTCTGGATGGATTTGCGCATTTCCAGCAGCACGCCTTGAAGATTAACTTTATGCCCGGCATCGATCGGCGTTGCGGTCAACTCCATGACCATCAAGGTAGTGCCATTTTCATCGTTCTTGATTGCGCGTTGGCGCGACACGGTTGCAGGGGTGGCGGGCGCTTGATCATCCGACACCACTTCTTCCACTTGCCAGCCGCTGGGCCAGTGGATTTCCGGGTCGGCGGCCAGCGCAAACGGGCTGCCCAACAGCAGGCACAACGAACTCAACAGCGGTTTACGGAACTCAATCATTGCCAGAAACACCCAAGGTTCAAGCCTCAAAGTTTGAGGCCCGACACCGACTGGTCGCAAGCGCCGCGTGACCTTTTTCATTTGGCGCCCTGGGCGGGCCTTGCGTATCATGACCCTGCTGCACGGATGCCAGCCGCAAGCCAAGGGAACGCTCCTGTCACCGGAGCCGCGTTTGCCCCATTTTTTTCTGGAGGGCCCATGAGCCTGCACGAACTGAACACTTTCCCGGGCGTCACTGCCCAGCCCGACACCGCCACCGCGAACTTCGTGTTCAACCACACCATGCTGCGGGTCAAGGACATCACCAAGTCGCTGGACTTCTACACCCGCGTCCTGGGGTTCTCCCTGGTTGAAAAGCGTGATTTCCCGGAAGCCGAATTCAGCCTGTACTTCCTGGCCCTGGTGGACAAATCCCAGATCCCGGCCGATGCCGCCGAGCGCACCCAATGGATGAAATCGATCCCGGGCATCCTGGAACTGACCCACAACCACGGCACCGAAAACGACGCCGACTTCGCCTACCACAACGGCAACACCGACCCACGCGGTTTCGGTCATATCTGCATTTCAGTGCCGGACATCGTCGCGGCGTGCGAGCGTTTCGAAGCCCTGGGTTGCGACTTCCAGAAGCGCCTGAGCGATGGCCGCATGAAAAGCCTGGCGTTCATCAAGGACCCGGATGCGTACTGGGTTGAGATCATTCAGCCTGCGCCGCTGTAACCTGTAGGAGCCGGCTTGCCGGCGATGCCGATTTCAAAATGGTCATCGCCGGCAAGCCGGCGCCTACGGGCAGCAAAAAGCCCCGTGATTGCTCACGGGGCTTTTTGTTTGTGGCCGAATCAGGCCGGGGCAGACGTACGGATCAGGTGATCGAACGCACTGAGGGAAGCCTTCGCGCCCTCGCCTACTGCAATCACGATCTGCTTGTACGGCACCGTCGTGACGTCACCGGCAGCGAACACGCCAGGCAGTGAAGTCTCGCCGCGTGCATCCACGATGATCTCGCCGCGTGGTGTCAATTCCACGGTGCCTTTGAGCCAGTCGGTGTTGGGCAACAGGCCGATCTGCACAAAGATCCCTTCCAGGTCGATGGTCTTGAACTCACCGCTGTCGCGATCCTTGTAGGCCAAGCCCGTGACTTTCTGGCCGTCACCTTTGACTTCACTGGTCAGGGCGCTGGTGATCACGTCCACGTTCGGCAGGCTATACAGCTTTCGCTGCAACACAGCGTCGGCGCGCAACTTGCTGTCGAACTCCAGCAAGGTGACGTGGCTGACGATGCCGGCCAGGTCGATGGCTGCTTCAACGCCGGAGTTACCGCCGCCGATCACCGCGACGCGTTTGCCCTTGAACAACGGGCCATCGCAGTGCGGGCAGAAGCACACGCCCTTGGCCTTGTATTCCTGCTCGCCCGGCACACCCATTTCACGCCAGCGGGCGCCGGTGGCCAGGATCACGGTCTTGGACTTGAGGGTTGCACCGCTTTCGAAGCGAATTTCGTGCAAGTCACCGGCGTTTTTCGCCGGGACAAGCGCACTGGCACGCTGCAGGTTCATGATGTCCACGTCGTACTGACGCACGTGGGCTTCCAGGGCGCTGGCCAGTTTGGGGCCTTCGGTTTCCTGTACCGAGATAAAGTTCTCGATGGACATGGTGTCCAGCACCTGACCGCCAAAACGCTCGGCGGCGACGCCGGTGCGGATGCCTTTACGGGCCGCGTAGATGGCCGCGGAAGAACCGGCTGGGCCACCGCCGACGACGAGGACATCAAAGGCGTCTTTGGCGCTGATCTTTTCGGCGGCTTTTTCGATGCCGCTGGTGTCGAGCTTAGCGAGAATCTCTTCCAGGCCCATGCGGCCCTGGCCGAAGTTCACGCCATTGAGGTACACGCTCGGTACCGCCATGATTTGGCGTTCGTCGACTTCAGCCTGGAACAGCGCACCGTCGATGGCAACGTGGCGGATGTTCGGGTTGAGCACGGCCATCAGGTTCAGCGCCTGGACCACATCCGGGCAGTTCTGGCACGACAGTGAGAAGTAAGTCTCGAAGTTGAACTCGCCCTTGAGGGCACGGATCTGTTCAATCACTTCGACACTGGCCTTCGACGGGTGGCCACCGACTTGCAGCAGGGCCAGCACCAACGAAGTGAATTCATGACCCATGGGGATGCCGGCGAAACGCAGGCTGATCTCGGCCCCCGGGCGGTTGATGGAGAACGACGGCTTGCGCGCATCATTGCCATCGGTTTTCAGGGTGATCAGCGTGGTGAGGCTGACAACATCCTGCAAAAGGGCAAGCATTTCCTGGGATTTCGCACCGTCATCAAGGGAGGCGACGATCTCGATCGGCTGGGTGACCCGTTCCACGTATGATTTCAACCGAGCTTTAAGATTGGCGTCCAACATACGGGCGATTTCCTGTTCATTCGGTTTATTGCAGACAAAA